>Ga0210378_10000458_pt1 | contig 20533 bp, 23 predicted proteins | sample PLM1_60_b1redo_FD_155465 | JGI IMG/M metagenome (GOLD analysis project Ga0210378, IMG submission 155465) | Groundwater sediment microbial communities from an aquifer in East River, Colorado, USA - PLM1_60_b1 redo | ecosystem: Environmental > Terrestrial > Soil > Riparian zone | place: USA: East...
TTCACGACGTCGGCATTCAGGACTCGACTACCGGACCCCACACCAGGTCCACAACGAGTACCTGGAACGGCGGCTCGCAGCGTGAATTAACCGTCAAAGAGCTGTCCGGAAAACGCGGGGCGCATCACTGCGGCACCTCAATGCCCACGCCGACCCGCCCGACCTCGCCGTCATCCTCACCGGCGACCCGGCCCGCGTCGCCGGACGCCTCCACGCCCGGGGCACCCACAACCGCTACCAGGACCAGGCCGACAGCGCCGCAACCGAAATCCGGCACTACGCGGAAGCCGCCGACGCGCTCAGCGCCTGCACCACCGTGCTTCGGCTCGACACCACTGACCTCGACCCCGCCACGGTCGCCGCCACGATCCACGACCGCATCGACCAGCTCCGCGCCGCGCCCACCGGTGCAACGATCCGCTTAGAGGGCCAGCCATGACCGGCGCAACCACCCCGCTTGGAGTGCAGAGCAGAACCTTCCTCCTCGGCGGCGACCTTCCGGTGCGCCGGCTCGGCTTCGGCACGATGCAGCTCACCGGCCCCGGGCACTGGGGACATCCCGCCGACATGGACCAGGCCAAGGCCAGCCTGCGCCGCGCGGTTGACCTCGGCGTCAACCACCTCGACACCGCCGACGCCTACGGTCCCGAGGTCGCCGAGCACCTCATCCGCAAAGCGCTCCATCCCTACCCGGACGGGCTCGTCATCGCCACCAAGGGCGGCCTGACCCGCCAAGGTCCAAACAGGTGGGCGCCCGTCGGCCGCCCCGAGTACCTGCGGCAGTGCGTAGAAATGAGCCTGCGCCGCCTCGCGCTTGACCACATCGACCTCTACTACCTTCACCGCGTCGACCCGCACCTGCCCTACGCCGACCAACTCGACACCCTCGCCGACCTCCAACGCGAAGGCAAGATCCGCCACCTCGGCCTGTCCAAAGTCACCGTCGAACAGATCGAACGGGCCACCAGCGTCATCACCGTCGCGGCCGTACAGAACCGCCTCCACCTCGCCAGCGCAGACGACCCCGCGCTCGCGCACTGCGAACGCGAAGGCATCGCCTATGTGCCCTATGCGCCGCTCGCGGCCGGAGGACTGCTCCGCCCCGGAGGATCGCTCGACGTACTCGCACGAACCCGCGGAACCACACCAGCCCGGCTCGCGCTGGCGTTCCTACTCCACCGCTCCCCGGTCACGCTGCCCGTCCCCGGCAGCAGCTCGATGGCCCACGTCGAAGAGAACTACGCCAACGCTCCCGACCTGCCACCCGACGCCCTCCAAGCAGTCAGGCGAGTGTTCTGCCCGTCCGAGTGAATCGCGCGCAACCACGCGACGCGGTTGCTGGCACCGTTACCGTGTCCGATCGAGCGACGGGGAGGCAGTGAATGCACGGGCCGGCGACCGAGCAGATAGCCGAGGTCCTGCACGGCTCGATGGCCAGGCTCGACGGCGCCGGAACCCACGTGGCCCAGGCTCTCAACCACGCCGAGCGCGTACACGCGCGATCCGGACGAACAGGGTTCCGTGGCATCGCCCAAGGCATGGCCCAGGCAGTGGTAATGCTCAGAAACATCCGTGCGCAGGTCGTAGCTCTCGTCCAGTCGGTCGAGAAAGCGGCGTCACCAGTACACGAGACCGCCGAAGCCTCGAACCCAGAGCAGGTGAAAGCCAAGCTGGCGGCAGCCGTGCACGATGTACGCGCTGCCCGCAAAGGGATCGGTGCCGTCGTCACCAACCTCGCACAGGTCAGCAGCCACATAGCCACCGTGCTGCGCGGCGGCCAGCCTGGACGGCTCCTCGCCCTCGTCGACGGTGCAAAAGAGGCGGTCGTCCAGGCCGCCGAGCAGCTCGACAGCGCTCGACGGAAGATCGGCGAAGCAGCGAACGAGGCAGACCAGATCGGAGCCGCAGCCGCGTTAGTATCCGGCCCCGCGTCACCGAAGCGTCAGGGTGCTCCGCCCGAGGTCGCGTCCGACGAAGCCGCGAAGCCGGTCGGAGCTGCGAACGGGGGCGGCCAGGAAGAGTTCGATCCTGTGCCGCTGCTGGCGAAGCTGCCGGTGCGTGTGCTCGGGCGGGGTGGTGGCGAGAAGACGCGTGGCACATGGGTCGATGCAGACGGCAAGGAGCACCCCCTGATCAGCGGGATGCACGAGCCGTACTTCAACAAGGCGTTGGAACACGCACACCAACTCGGGCTCGTGCCGCGTCCCCGCGTGCTGACGACGGCAGCCGACGTGGAGCTGAAGTTCGCGATGCGGATGCGTCATAAGCAAATCCGCGACGCCGATATCGTCATCAACAACCAGGATGGCCCGTGCCCAGGTCGGCGAGGCTGCGACGAACTGCTGCCGGTGTTCCTCCCTCCAGGAGCGACATTGACTGTGCACTGGCCTGGCGGCAACAAGAATACTTATCGCGGAAGAGGCGAGTTCTGATGATCTACAGCGCTGAGGCGTTCTACACCGCAACGCACCGCGACGGCCCGGCGATCATCCAGACACCTGAGCAGATGGACGCTCTCATCGACGACCTGCTCATGGGTGACGTCAGCAACAGCATTGCCACCCTCTACATCCGGGAGCGGCCGAAGAACCCAGCGGGATTCGTCGATCACGAACTCGTCCTCGCTGTTAACGCCGAGGACGGCGTCGGCGGGTTGAGCTACGACGGGCCCGACGAGGACGACACGCTCTTCAGCAAGGGCACGATCAGCCAGCACGACGAGGTGCACTACTTCTACGTCGGCAACGATCGCGAGTTCCCCCGGGACTCCCTGATCCCGCTCGAAGCGGTGCGCCAGGCCGCCAAGCAGTTCCTCGCGAGCGGCGGCGAGAAGCCGACGAATGTCGAGTGGCAACCCGCCGCATATCCGGTGCAGTAGGGCGCTGGCGCCTTTGCCCGGTCAGGCGCCGACGTGTTCGCTATCCCGTGAGCCCGGGGCCTGCTCCGACTCCCTGAGTGACAAGCGCCAGAGAGTAGGCGCCGAACCGAGCTGCTGCATCCGACCTCGAAACAGCGCAGCACCCGCCCGCCGTTGACGGCGGGAAGCTGACTGACGACCATGCCGGACGGAGCAGCGCAACCACACCGCATGCTGGCGAATTCAGGAGGTCGGGGCCATCGCCAGCCTCCACCAAGTCGGACACAGCCGACGCCGCACCCTCCGGGTAACAAATGTGTCACATTCTGGGTTCCGGCTTGCCGACCCCCGCGGCACCCGCGATCGCCGAGATCAGCACGGTCGGGGCCGGCCCAACCAGCGCCGAGTCCAACTCGGCCAGCGGGTGTGTCCGGCCGGTGAAGCTGGCCACGTCGGCCGGCAGCTCAGCCGGGATCGTGGCCGGTGCCGGCCGGGCCGGCGGCGTCCACTCCAGCGCGGGGTCCTGGCGCAGGATCGCGGCCTCCATCTCGCGCAGCGCGCTGCCCGGGTCGAGTCCGCGGACCCCGGCCAACTGCTCGTACGCCTCCCGGTACGCCGACAGCGCGTCCGCCTGCCGCCCGCTGCGGTAGAGGGCCAGCATGCGGCGGGCGTGCAGCCGCTCGCGGACCGGATACTCGGTCACCAGAGCGCCGAGTTCGCCCACCAGCTCCTCGTGCCGGCCGAGCGCGAGGTCGGCCTGACCCGAGCCTCGATTGCCACCTGGCGCAGCTCCTCCAACCGGGCACAGTGGACTCTCGCCCAGGGCTCGGCGGCGAGGTCGGCGAGAGCGGGACCGCGCCACAGGTCAAGCGCCGTCCGCAGGAGCTGGGCGGCGGCGCCGTGATCGCCGTCCTGGTTCAGCCGGCGTCCCTGGGCGAGGAGACGTTCGAACCGGACGGCGTCGACGGCATCCGGTTCGACCGTGAGCTGGTAGCCCGACGGACGCGTGGCGAGCGGGTTGCCCGGTGCGCCTGCCAGCGCCTTACGCAGGTGCGAGACGTACCCACGAAGGGTGCTCTCGGCCGCCGGTGGCGGGCTGCCCTCCCAAAGCGCGTCGGCCATCCGGCCGACCGGCACGACGTGGCTCGCGTTGAGCAGCAGCAGAGCGAGCACCGACCGCTGGCGCGGACCACCTAGTGTCGCGTGTTCGAAGTTGTTGGACGTTTGGCTTTGGCAAGGATTTCGTCGGGTGTCTTGGTCCAGATGAAGGGCTCGCAGCGGTCGTTCCAGCCGTCGATGAAGCGTTGGATGGCGTCGATGAGGTCGGCCACGGAGCGGTGGGTGCCGCGGCGGATGGCCTGGCGGGTGATGATCCCGAAGAAGATCTCCACCATGTTCATCCACGAACCGGAGGTCGGGGTGAAATGCATCGTGATCCGCGGGTTGCGGGCCAGCCAGGCCCTCACCGCGGGGTGTTTGTGGGTGGCGTAGTTGTCGGCCACGACGTGCAGCTTCACTCGCGGGTAGGTCTTGGCGACGACCTTGAGGAACCGCAGGAACTCCTGGTGACGGTGCCGGTGGTAGCAGGCGTTGACGACTTTGCCGGTGGCCACCTCGAGTGCGGCGAACAGCGTGGTGGTGCCATACCGGCGGTAGTCGTGGGTTTGTTTCTCCGGCAGCCCGGGACGGATCGGCAGGATCGGCGCGGTCCGGTCCAACGCCTGGACCTGGGACTTCTCATCCAGGCAGAGGACCACCGCGTTCTCCGGCGGGTGCAGGTACAAGCCGACGACATCGCGGATCTTGGCCTCCAACTCCGGATCTGTGGAGAACTTGAACGTCTCGACCCGCCACGGCTGCAGTTTCCACTTGCGCCAGATCCGCGCCACCGTCGCGAACGACAGACCCAGATGATCGGCGAGTAGCCGGCTCGACCAGTGCGTCACCCCCAACGCCTCCGGCGGCGGTTCAAGGGTGGCGACCACGACCGTGACCTCGTCGTGCACCCGCGGGCGACCCGAACGATCCAGGTCCTCCAACGCCGCGATCCCACCCGCCTCATACCGGCCACGCCAGGAGATCACCGTCTGCCTGGTCACCCCGACCCTGCGCGCGATGTCGGTATTCGAGACCCCGTCGGCGGCCAACAACACGATCCGCGCCCGCGACGCCAAACCCGCCGGCAGCGTCGAAGACCGGATCAGCGCGGCCAACCGCGCCTGGTCACCATCACGAAGTACCAGCGCCGAGGCAACACGAGGCATACCTCATTCTCGACCAGGACAGTTCGTCTAACTACTTACGACACGCGACACTAGCCGTACCGCCACCCCATCCACCTCGACGATGAATGGTCCGAGGATTCCGAAACTTAACCGCCGAACCGGTGGGTCGCGCACGCCATCACGTTAGCGGCCGATTACAGCCGAATTCCAACAAAGCTCCAACCTCTGCCTGATTGCGTTGGATGTCCACGCCGCTACCTGGAGGTTCGCATGATGCGTCGAGCGTTCGTCACCGCACTGACCGCCCTCACCCTGCTCATCGTGCCGACCGGGGCGTTGGCGGCGAAGCAGCCGGCCAACCTGGCGCCCTACTTCAACGACTATCTCGTCTGCTTCAGCGGCCACGTCTACACCGACTTCGTTGACCCGGACGGCAACGACGAGTACATGAACGTCGCGATGGCCGTATACCGCCCGCACGTCGGCGACTGGACCTACGTCTGGATGACCAACACCGGTCGCACCACGCATGGAGTCTTCTGGTGGACGAAGCTCTCCGACCACGGCATCGATCCGGCGCACGTCACCTGGTACGCGTTCAGCGCGACCGACCAGGACGGTGTGTGGTCCGGATGGACGTATGCCGACTCGCGCTGCACGGTCCAGTCGCTGACCGCCGCGAGCCTCGACGACCGGATCACCGCGCCTGACCGGCTGGCGCGTTAAGACTGGCGGGTTAAGAACTGAGACCGCGAGCCGGGTGGGGAACGGCGCCGCGGTCCGGATCGCAGGGGGCGGGGCCGGCTGGCCCCGCCCGCCGCAGTCTTGGTGCGCGCGCAACGAGCGTGACGCCGTGAGCTGGTAGAAACCGTGACGTCCCCCACCCGCCGGGGAGGGTGCGTGGAGTTCAGGGTTTTGGGCACGGTCGATGCGGTCGCCGGGGGGCGCTCGATCGATCCCGGTACCCCGCGCCAGCGCTGCGTGCTCGCCGTGTTGCTGCTGTCGCCGGGCCATCCGGTGCCGGTCGACGCGATGGTGGACTGCGTGTGGGGCGACGGCCCGCCGCGGGAGGCGCGGAACACGCTATATAGCTACGTGGCGCGGCTCCGCCGGGCGCTGCGCGAGCCGACGGGCGGGCGCGGCGCCGAGATCAAGCGCCAGTCCGGCGGATATGCGCTGGAGGTGGCCCCGGAGGCGGTCGACCTGTTCCGGTTCCGCGAGCTGCGGCGGCGGGCCCGCGACGCCGTGCGGGACGGCGACGACGCCGGCGCGGCCCAGCTGCTCCGTGACGCCCTCGCGCTGTGGCGGAACACGCCGCTGTTGGGCCTGCCGGGCGTCTGGGCCGAGCGGATGCGGGCGGGTCTGGTGAGCGAGCGGTTGGCGGCGCTCGCCAGCTACGCCGAGGCGGCGCTGCGGCTGGACCGGCCCGCCGACCTGGTGGGAGAACTGGGCGCGGCGCTGCTCGAACACCCGACGGCGGAGACGCTCGCCGCACCGCTCATGCGCGCGCTGGACCGGGCCGGCCGCCAGTCTGAGGCGATCGAGGTGTATGGGCGCACCCGGCAGCGCATCCGTGACGAGCTCGGCACGGAGCCGGGCAGCCAGCTCCAGGCGCTCTACCTCGAACTCCTGCGCCGCGGGCCGACCACCGAGGCCGGCCACCCGCCGGTTCGCCACTCGCCGGTCCGCCACCTGCCGACCCGGGTGACCGACTTCACCGGCCGATCCGCGGAGCGGCGCTGGCTGGACGACCTGGAGGCGGCGGGCGAGCGTGCCGGCGCGATCAACGGGATGGCGGGCATCGGGAAGACCTCGCTCGCGGTCGACGCCGCGTACCGGTTCGCCGGTCGGTACCCGGACGCGCAGCTCTGCGTGGACCTGCACGGCCACACGCCGGGGCAGGATCCGCTCGATCCGGCGGCCGCGTTGGACACGCTGCTGCGCCGGCTCGGCGTGCCGGCGGAACGGATTCCCGCCGATCCCGACGAGCAGTCCGCGCTCTGGCGCGCCGAGTTGGCCGGCCGGCGCTGCGTCGTCGTGCTCGACAACGCGGCGAGCGCTGCGCAGGTCAGGCCGCTGCTGGCCGACGCTCCGGGCACGCTGGTGCTGGTCACGAGCCGCCGCCGGCTCGTCGGCCTGGAGGGCGTCCGGTCGCTGTCGCTGGAGGTGCTGCCGCCGGCCGACGCGGCGGCGCTCTTGGTCGACGTCGCAGGCGCGGGCCGCGTGGCCGATGACCCCGGGGCGCTGGCGGATGCGGTGCGGCTCTGCGGCCACCTCCCGCTGGCCATCCGGGTTGCCGGCGCCCGCCTGCAGCACCGTCCGACGTGGACGGTGCGGCACCTGGTGTCACGGTTGGCGGACGAGCGGCGGCGGCTGGCCGAGCTCACCGCCGAGGATCTGAGCGTGGCCGCCTCGTTCGCGCTGTCGTACCAGCAGCTCACCGGCGTGCAGCGGCGCCTGTTCCGGCTGCTCGGACTGGTCCCCGGACTGGACGTGGACGCCCACGCCACGGCCGCCCTGGCCGATCTGGACCTGCCGGTTGCCGAACGCGCCCTGGAGGACCTCGTCGACGCCCACCTGCTGGAGCAGCCGGAGCCTGGCCGGTACCGGTTCCACGACCTGCTGCGTCACCACGCCGCCCTGACCGCGAAGGAGGCTGAGCCGGAGCCGGCCCGGCACGACGCCACGGGCCGGTTGCTCGACTACTACCTCGCGGTGGCCGGCATCGCCGCGGCCCGATTGTCGCCGCGGCCGCTGCCGGACGCGTCACGACCCGCCGCACCACCCGCGTCCGTGCCGTCGCTGGAGACCCGGGAACACGCGATGGCCTGGCTGGACGCCGAGCGGCTGAACCTCGTGGCGGCGGTCCGGCTTGCGGCCCGGGACGGTTGGTGGGAGCACGCCTGGCAGCTGCCGGCGCGGCTGTGGCGCTTCTACTACCTGCGCGGGCACCTCACCGAATGGGTGGAGACACACCGGCTCGCGCTCGCGGCAGCGCTGGACCTGGCCGATCCGGTCGCGGAGGCGCGGACCCGTACCTACCTGGGGGTCGGCCGGCGGTGGGGCGGCCACCTCCACGACGCGCTCGACCAGCTCGAACGGGCGCTCATTCTGCACCGCACGGCCGGTGACCAGGTCCACGAAGCCGCCACGCTCAACGGGCTCGGCGTCACGTACGGTGCGCTGGGTCGCTACCCGGAGGCGATGGCCGCGTACCGCGACAGCGCCCGCATCTGGGCCGGGCTCGGCGACGCGCTCGGTGAGGGCACCGCCCGCAACAACCTCGGCGAGTTGCTCACCCGGCTACGCCAGCCGGCCGACGCCGTGGCGAAACTACGCGTGGCGTACGACCTGCTCCGCACCGCCGGCACGCTGCACGGCGAAGCCGACCCCCTGCGCAACCTGGGCGAGGCGTACAGCCTGCTCGGCAAGTCCGGCGATGCGCTCGACAGCTGCCGGCAGGCGTTGGCGCTCATCCGGGCGGCCGGCGGCCGTCGCGCCGAAGCCACCATGATCAACAGCCTCGGCGTCGTGCACCGGCGCGCGGGCCAGATCGCCGAGGCCGTGGTGGCGCACGAGCAGGCGCTCGAGCTCGCCCGCCGGGTCGGCACCCGCGTCGACGAGGCGGAGATCCTCAACGATCTCGGCATCAGCTGCCGGCTGGCTGGCTACCCTGACCGCGCCCTGGACGCGCACCGCCGGGCGTTGACGCTCGCCCGCCGGATCCGCGAACCGTATGAGGAGGCGCGGGCGCTAGACGGGATCGGCCGCGCCCTGCCCCCGCGCGCGGCCGAGGAGGGGGCCCGGTTCCGAGCCGAGGCGGCCGCCCGCTTCGCAGCCCTCGGCGTGCCGCACGCCGAGAACACCGGGCGCGCCGGGAACACCGCGCCTGGGCGCGCCGACGACACCGCAGTGCCGACACCGTGAAGCGCCGCGCGCATTGAGCCCGCACGGCGCTCCACGGTGTCAGCGGCGGTCAGGGCGTGTTGTTCGCCAGCGCGAGAAGGCGCGCCCGGGAGCCGTTGAACACGTTGCGGTCCACGGCGCCTGCCACGCCCGGCACCCGTCCGGTGCTGGTGTACTGCCAGAACGTGTAGACCCGCCAGCCGCGTGGGAGGGCACCCGGGCTGCTGGCGTACCGGGCGAGCCACAGCGGGTGCCGCGCCGCGAAGCCCGCGTAGTTGCCCGTGCACGTGGTCCACCAGTTCGTGGTGCTGTAGATGACCGCCCACCGGCCGGTGCGGGCGTGGTAGCGGGTGAGGAACGAGCGGATCCACGCCACCATCGCGCTCTGGCTCAGCCCGTAACAGGTCGCGCCGTACGGGTTGTACTCGACGTCCAGCGCGCCCGGCAGCGTCCGGCTGTCCGCCGACCAGGCGCCGCCGTTGCGGAAGAAGAAGTCCGCCTGGGCCGCACCACTTGACCGGTTCGGCAGCGCGAAGTGATAGCCGCCGCGAATGACTCCGGCGCGATAGGCGGCCACGTAGTTGGTGTCGAACCTCGGGTCGGTGAAGCCGGTTCCCTCGGTCGCCTTGAGGTAGGCGAACTGGTTGCCGGCGCCGCGGACGGACGTCCAGTTGATCGCGCCCTGGTGGTGCGAGACGTCGATTCCCGGGACGGTCGCGGCCTGCGCGGGCGCCGCCGCGACGGCGAGGACAGCGACGGTGGACAGCACGACGGTGGACAAGGCGCCGGCGAGCCAGCGGCGGATGCGTCGACGGGTCACGGTGCTCCTCTCAGTACGAGCCGGTCCGGCCCGACGCTCCCTGGTAACCGTCCGTGGGATAGGTGTCGATCTCGCCCCTGGCGTACGCGGTCAGGCCGGCGTCGTTGACCATCCGGGTGTAGCAGGACTTGTGCCGGCCGCGCGGCGGCGAGCACGTGTACTCCTTACCGTCCTGGTTGCGGTGCACGTAGCCGAAGCCCTGGTGGGCGTCGCCAGGCACGTAGGTGTAGAAGTTTGTGATGCGCGCCCAGGCGGACCGGCAGCTGCGGCTGTAGCGCAGCTCGATGAGGCCGACCTCCTTGCGCGTCCGGTGGGTCAGGATGGCGGCGGAGCGCACCGTTCGCGCATCGCCCGCACAACCTGCCTTGATCGGGTCCTTGCCGTCGTGGCCCGGGTAGGCGCTCGCCGGGCTGGTGAGCCCGACCATGCCCGTGGCGGTAAGCGCCAGTGCGGCCGACACCACACCGACCCGCTGCATGAACCGTGTCATCTCGTCTCCTCTATGACAGGCGTGTTCGGTCGCCCTCAGCGTGGTGGAGCAGGTGGGACGAGAGCCTTGACGAAACCTTGATGCCCGCGGTGACCGGCGTCAGGCAGTGCGCAAGGTGTCGGGTGGCGGTAACTTCGGCGTCGGCCAGGACCATTCCGGTACGGAGCGACGGAGGCATGACGGTGGCTGATTTGCTGCTTCGTGGTGGACGGCCGTGGGGCCAGGACGGCGCTGCGGACGTGCTGATCCAGGACGGCACCATAGACCGGATCGGGCCTGATCTGGATCCGGGCGGTGCCGAGGTGATCGAGGTCGCCGGGAAGCTGCTGCTGCCGGGGTTGGTGGACGCGCACTGCCATCTGGACAAGACGCTCTACGGCGCGGCGTGGGAGCCGCACTCGGCCGGGGATCCGCTGGCCGAGCGGATCGCGAACGACCGCCGCCGCCGCGCCGAGCTGGGTCTGCCGAGTGTGGCGAACATGATGGCGCTGCTGGAGCGGATGGTCACGGCCGGGACCGCGCACGTGCGAACCCACACCGATGTCGACCCTGAGGTTGGGCTGCGGGGTGTCGAGGCGGTCCAGCAGGTCGCGCAGCGGTTCGCCGGCCGAGTCACGGTGGAGCAGGTGGCGTTTCCGCAGCATGGTCTGCTCACCAACCCGGGCACGGCCGCGTTGCTGGAGGAGGCGCTGCGGCAAGGGGTGACCACCATCGGCGGGATCGATCCGGCCGGGATAGACGGCGACCCGGTGCAGCACCTCGACGTGGTGTTCGGGCTCGCCGAGCGGTACGGCGCCGGCGTGGACATCCACCTGCACGACGGTGGCACGCTCGGCGCCTGGGAGATCGAGCTGATCGTGCGGCGCACCAAGGCGTCCGGGCTGGCCGGCCGGGTCACGATCAGCCACGCGTACGCTCTCGGGCAGCTCGACGGCGGGCAGCAGGCTCGCCTCGCGGACCAACTCGCTGACGCCGGCGTGGCGCTGGTGACCGCCGCCGTGTACAGCTTCCCGGTGCCACCCCTGACCACGGTCCGCGCCGCCGGGGTAACGGTGGGCTGCGGCCATGACGGCATCCGGGACCTGTGGGGCCCGTACGGCAGCGGCGACATGCTGGACCGGGCGATGCATCTCGCCTACCGCAACACGTTCCGCCGCGACGAGGACATCGAGGTCGCGCTGCACGCGGCCACCTACGGAGGCGCCGCGGTGCTGGGACTGCCCCGCTACGGGCTGACCGTCGGCGCGCCTGCTGACCTCGTCGTGGTCACGGCGAGCACACCGGCCGAGGCCGTCGTCACCCGACCGGTCCGCGACCTCGTCCTCCACCGCGGACGCGTCGTCGCCCGGAACGGCCAACTCACCGAGGACGCCTGACCCGAAGCGGCTGACCGAGTGACTGGTGACTCAGCTGGTCTGCGTCGCGTGCGCGCGCTGTGCACGATGTCTGGACAACGCGCCCAGGTTTGAGCCACGGTGGGCGGCGAGGCCGAGGTGCGCAAGGGCCTCGTTGGGGGCCAGGTCAGTAGGCAGGGTGCTCATCACGCGTTGCCAGCGGGTCCGGTCAGCGCGCCAGTCCCGCATGAAGTTCGCGCAGGATTCTGGGGATATCTGGGCGCTCCGCTCGGCCGCCGCGGTCAGGGCGTCGATCATCCGTCTGCGCAAGATGGGGTCGAGGTCGTGGTGATGCTGCACCCGCTGGGTCACGTCCCTGATGAACAGCTGGCGTCGTGTTAGGAACGAGGCCCAGTAGGTGGGAGTGGCATCCTTGACGCGGCGCCGCTGGTCGAGGAGCCAGAAGATGCCCTCGGCCAGTACATCGCCAAATTCCTCGGACACGGCGCGGCGTGGGCTGGCGAAGGGGTCGTACGCCCGTTGGATCGCGTTTCCGATGACGGTCACCGGTCGCCTCTGCAGGTCGTCGAGGAGGAAGAACCAGTCTTCGTTGTAGATGTTGGGGAAGAACGAGGATGTCCGTCCAGGGGCGACGGCCATCGCTCCGCCACCGACGAACGTCTCCTGGTGCCCGCCCGCGATTCGGTGCGCGTGGCAGACGACCGAGTTGTCGGGGTACCCGCCGAGCGACAGGCTGACGGTGTCAAAGTGGTCGAGCAGCGCGGCCGCCCGTCCCAGGTCGTCGGGGTCGGGGATGGCAATGTCATCGTCAAGGAACACGATCCGCTCCCAGCCTGCCATGCGCGCTACCAGTAGCCCGATGTTGCGCTTGAGGCTGGTGTCGGTGTCTCGAGCGATAAGCGCTTCGCGCGAGGCCGATGTTGCGAAGGCGAGGAGTGGATGGCTGTATGCCTGCGGAATGTCGACGGCGATCAGCCCGAGTCGCGGTTCGGCACGCCGGTACCCTGACACGTCGCCAGCGCGGGCCCGACCGCTGCACAACACAACCAGTGCGCAGCCTGCCCGCTGGGCAAGACTGGCCGCCTGTCGCAGGTAGCCGGCGGGTCGAGCGGTTGGCACGACGATGGCATCGAACGCCCGGACGCCACTAACCACGGGTATCCGGCCGATGAGTGCCCGATGAGAGCCGTGGTGGTGAGGGCTGTCCGGGTGAGTCGGTTCACTTACGCGGGCGACGTGCGGAACATTCAATGCCCCTGCTCGGTCGATGACCGGAGCACTCACGAGCTGACCTCGCTGGGCTGAGTGGCCACGTTCGCGGCGCTGCTGGACATACGGCCTCGCTTACTCCGCTCGCTCACCGCGCGACCTGCGGCCACTCGTGCAGCCGCACTTCGGGCAGCGTCCAATCAGGTGTCACGGCCTGTCCTTTCACAATGAGCACCCGTGAAAGGATGCTGAACGCTTCGCGGCCGGCGAACCGCGACACGATATGAGCTTCGTTCCGGTCACGGAAGCGCGCGTCCGTCAACGTCCTCACCGCACCAAGCGTGCCGCGGCCATACATCGCGTTGCAGATCGTGACCGTGCGCTTCGCGTTGAACGGGTTGGGTCCTCGGTAGAAATGAGCGACGTCCTCAAGTAGTACGTCCTCCGCAGCGGCTCCGTTCACGACGGGAAGGTACTTCACGGGCTGTTCCCCGTCCGTCACCTCGAAGTATGCGTGAGCGCGGTTCTCCGCCGAGACCTGCCGCACCGGGAGTTCGAGGCGGCGTTCCAGGAGCTCGCGCGTCAGCTCGTTCCAGTCGACGCCGCCCAACAGCACGAGATGGGTGGTGTAGTCGTCAGCGGTGAGTAGCGGAGACAGCCTGATGTTCACCAGGGTGTCCGGCCCGTTGACTGCGCGGATGTGCCCGTGTAGCTCGAACAGAGCATCGAGGTCGGCGTAGCGGTACAGCTCGACATGGTCCGGACTGGATGGATCGGGATCCGGCATCCCCTCCTGAAGCCTGGCCGGCAGCTCTGCGCAGACGATGGTCACGGGTTTGCCATCGATGAACCGCCAGGTGCCGGCGGCCGGAGGCGTATCCGGAGATGCGACCGCGCTGAGGATCGCGCGCCGTGCGGTGGAGGGGGGAAGTGCGGCACCGCGGAGTATCGCGAGCTCCTCGGCCAACTCGTCTCGGCGGGCCCGTTCCGCCTCTGTCAACTCGCTGTCGCCGAAAACCCGGTAGGCCTTGCCTTCGATCGACCGTCTAGTCGCGAAGAACGTCGCGTACGCGGTCAGCCGGTGGGGCGGCGGAACCCGCGGACTTGTCGGGCTCTCCCACGAGGAGATCGCCGCGACGCTCAGCGGCCGTGTGCCGCCCAGCGCCTGCCCGAGGCGCGCCTGAGTGAGTTCGACGTCTGGCCAGAGGTCTTCGCGGAGCGCACGTAGCCGCATCGCGAGCGCGATCTGCTCGACCGTCGGCCCCTGCACTGGTTGCACGCCGATGAACCCTTCAACTCGAATTTCGCTGGGTTAAGTGAAGCCGGAGTGTATAGGTGCTGTCTAGCCCGTTGCCCAAGTGATCCTCCGGCTCACCAGCATCACTGGCCCGTGGAGTGGACTCTAGCTCTCCCTTGAAGCACCCGACATACCCGGAAACGCGCGATGAAAGGGGCGTCAGCGGAAGAGCATTGCGGCACCTACCGATGCCCTCTACCCTTTGAAGACCTACTTCAGTGTGAACTTCAGTTTTACCAGAGTGAAGTTCACGGAAGGAGGCGGGAATGACCTTCCGCCACCTCGAACCGGGCCAGCTGCGGATGGGGCGTGCCCCTCCGCCGCCCTTCTTGGCTGAGCACCTCTACGGGCGGACACCCCTGGACTTTCGTTTGCCGCGACGCCAGGGGTACCCGCGTCCTCAATGACGGATCTGATCCGTCGGCAACTGAGTGCTCTGACGGAGGGAGCCGTCATGAACACGCTAGTCCTCACCACCCACTTGGTAAACCAGGGGATAGCCTGGTTCGTACTGAACGTCCACGTTCGACTCCTCGATGTTGTCGCAGTGGTGCATGCGCTCATCGGAGGGCTGATCGTCGTCACGGGGGTCCTACTCGTGGCAACCGCCGGACCGCGCTGGCGGTCACGCATCATCGCCGTGATCGTTGCTCTATTCATGGTGGGTGTTGTCGCGGTGGGGTGCGCTCCGGTAGCCAGCGCCGCGACACCGGCCGCGACACAGACCGAGGGACCCAACGCATTAGTCGTCGTTGTCAGCGTTGTCACGGTGATCGCGGTCGGCGCGCTGTTCCTCGCCGCTCTTCGCGTGGCGTTCCACGTGCTCGCCGTGGTCGCACGGGTGCTTGAACTCGTACTGGTCGTGCGTCACGCCGCGGTCATCACAGGCGCCTTGGCGCTGGCGCTCGTGGTCGTTGCCGCCCGGGCGTGAGGGTTCCGGTTCGCCGTGTCGTCGGCGAACCGGCATTGGTTCGGGTCCTTCCTGCTCAGCGGCCGCGGTCGTGGGTGGCGAACCACTGGATCCAGCGCCGTTGGCCGGGTGTTTCGACCGCTCGGGGCCGATAGTGGCGGCGTGTCCAGGCGATCGCGTCGGCGGCAGGATGCCCGGCGAGAATGGCCATGCAGGCGATGACCGTGCCGGTCCGGCCGGTGCCCCCGCCGCAGGCGACCTCGACGCGCTGGCCGGCGCGGGCAAGCAGGTAGGCGTGTTCGATGGTGACCGCGGCGAGTCGATCGTCGCGCGGGGTGCGAAAGTCGGGCCAGTCGATCCATTCCGCGGGCCAGCCGGGCTGCCACCCGGGACGGCGTCGAATCAACGCTCGCCGCGGCTGGTTGGGCGGTCGACCGAGGTAGAGCCCGAAGTCGGGCAGCGGCCCGGCGGGCAGCGGCTCACGGCGGCCCCTTCCGCGGATCAGGGTGCCGTCGGGCAAGTTGATCGCCCCGGTGAGCGGCTCGGCCATCTGGACAGCTTGCCTCAGTTCAGCTGGCGATGGCGCGGTTCAATCGGCCGGCGAGCGGCGGCCCGATGACGTCGAGGTGGTCAACGTGCCGGCTCCACGCGCTCGACGTGACCAGTCCGTCGCACTGCGACGCGGCCACGGGCCGGCCCGACGACCCGCTGCTACAAAGGGGAGGATGCACCGGGTTCTCCTGATCGAAGACGACCAGTCCATCCGCGACGGCCTCGGACTGGCGTTGTGGCGGCAAGGGCACGACGTCCGTGCGGCCGGCAGCGGCGAGGAGGGGCTCGCGCTGCTGCACGCCGCCCCGCCGGACATCCTGGTGCTCGACGTGATGCTGCCCGGGATCGACGGATACGAGGTGTGCCGCCGGGTCCGTGCCGCCGGCTCAGTGCCGATCATCATGTTCACGGCCCGCAGCGACGACATCGATGTGGTGAGCGGGTTGGAGGCGGGCGCCGACGACTACGTCGTCAAGCCGGTACAGCCACGGGTGCTCGATGCCCGTATCCGCGCGGTGCTGCGCCGCGCCGTCCGCGAGCCCTCCGAGCGAGCCACCTACCGCGACCTGATCATCGACCGGGCTGGCCTGACCGTGACCAAGCGCGGCGCGCCGATCGCGCTCACACCGACCGAGCTGCGTATCCTCCTCGAACTGTCCCGCTCACCCGGCCTCGTGCTGAGCCGGCAGCAGTTGCTGGAGTCGGTCTGGGAGCACGACTACCTGGGCGACTCCCGCCTCGTCGACGCCTGCGTCCAGCGGCTCCGCGCGAAGATCGAGGACAGCCCGGCGACCCCGATCTACGTGCAGACCGTCCGGGGCTTCGGCTACCGGTTCGGGCCGTTGTAACGATTGCTGGGCACGGGGTCGAGCGGGCAAAGGTTGCCGGATGCGGCACTAGGTCTTCCTGGCGACGGCGGCGTAGAGCCAGAACTCCTCCATGGGCTTGGCGTCGGGGGTGGCTGGCCGCCACTGGTCGACCGGGACGACGCCGGGCTCGAGCAGTTCCAGGCCGTGGAGGAAGCGGCCGATCTCCTCGCGGGTCCCGGGTGACGGGGTAGTCGTCCGGGTTGGCCTCCCTCCACATCTCCACCGCCTCACGGGCCACCTCCTCGCCCACGCCCTCCGCGGTCAGATGCGAGACGGCCACGAAGCTGCCGGGCGGCAGCGCTGCGACCAGCCGGTCGACGATGCGGTAGGCGTAGTGCGGGTCCGCGTCGTTGTGCAGGAAGTGCCCGATGGCGACCAGCAGCAGGCCCACCGGTTTGGTGAGGTCGATGAGGGCGCGCAGCTCAGGGTCGGCCAGGATCCCCTCGGGGTCACGCAGGTCGGCCTGCGTGACCCCGGTCGGCATCCCTTTGTAGGCGAGCAGGGCACGGGCATGCACGATGATCTGAGGGTCGTTGTCGACGTAGACGACCCGGGTCGATGGGTCGATCGCCTGGGCGATCTGGTGGGTGTTCTGCCGGGTCGGCAGTCCGGCGCCGATGTCGATGATTTGGGCAATGCCCTGCACCTGAACGACTCGGTCACCGCGCGGGCCAGGAACGCCCGGTTGTTCCGGGCGCTCTGCGGGGTCTGCGGCGAGCGGGCGGCGATCCTGGCGGCCAGCTCGCGGTCCACAGTGAAGGTGTCCTTGCCGCCGTCCGCGCCACCAAGCCACGCGGCGTAGACGCGCCCCGAGCACGGACGTGCCAGGTCGATGCTGACCGGCGGTCGCCAGTCATGCTTGTCCGGCTCACGCTCAGGCATGCTGCCCCTCTCGAACGGCTCGGTCTCGCACCGCGTACTTCGCGGCGGCACATAGCGTGAGATCCCCCGGGTGTGGGAGGGGACTCGGACGAGGTTGCCGACCAGCCGGGTGGCTCTGTTCCAGCAATGCGGGGGGTGGACATGATGCTCCTTCGGGCACGGGCGGGACGGTGCGGCAAGGGGAGAGATGCCCGCGGGCGGAGCGTTCGGTCCCCTCGGGAGGGGGTCGGCGCGTACCAACGCTCCCTGCGGGAGGGAGTGACGGATCAGCGTTTCGGCCTCGACCACATCGGATCGCGCGAGCACAGGTCAAGCGTTTGCTCATCTTTGCTCGCATCAGTCGTGTGACCTTCTCCGCTGGTCACGGGGCATCTGTGGCCGATCCTGATTGCCAGGCGCTTGACGTTGCCCAGTTCTGCCCGCCACGCTTCAGGCGCGGCAGCAAAGTGAGCAAGGAGACGATCATGGAACTGACGGTCCTTGGCAGCACCTCGATCAACGGCGACTGTCCGACGCTGTATGCGACCGATCGCGGCACCTACGTTGTGCAGGGGGTGAAGCTTGACGCTCACGTCTTGGCGCAGATGACGCTCCCCGACCACGAGACAGCCGTTGAGATCCCCGAGGCGCTCCTCAGGTTCGCGCCGGACAAGGGCTGATGGCGGAACTGCTGAGCGGCTCCACCTTCACCCAGCTCTTCGGAAGCGTCACCCGATCGGCCCGGCGGCTGGAGAGCCGCGACCGGTATGGCGGCGATCAGGAGCTGCTCCAGCGCTGGCTCGCCGGCCAGATCGACGAGCCCGAGCACATCGGCGCACGCGCCGCCTGGCTCGCTCAGGTGCGCGCGACCACGGCCGACGGTGGACGGTACGAGCGCGTGCGGATCGTGGCAGAGCCGCCGACGGACTACCAGCGCTTCGCCCTTCGGAGCTGCCGGCAGAACGTCGAGGCTGGCGAGGACATCCGCTACCTCCACCGCGAGCGGGCCAACCAGTTGGACCTACCCGCGCACGATTTCTGGCTGTTCGACGAACAGCGCCTGGCACTCCTGTACTTCACCGCCGACGATCGGCTCATCGGCGCACAGCTCATCACCCAGCCAACCGTCGTGCGCCAGCACGAGCAGTGGTTCGAACTCGCCTGTGCCGAGGCGACACCGTACGGCGACTACCTGGCCGACGATCCCTGCCGGGAACACCCGCCCGACCAGAAATGAAGCCGGTACACCGCGGACGCGAAGAGTTCGGGGGTCGCCTTCGTTTCCTGCGCGAGGATGCCCGCCTCAGCGGCAAGGAGCTGGCCGCCCAACTCGGCTGGCAGGGCTCGAAGATCTCCAAGATCGAGCACGGCCGGCAGACACCCGCGGTCGACGACGTCACGGCCTGGGTGCAGGCCGTCGGCGGGTCACCAGAGTTGTTGGCGGACCTGCTCGCCGACCTCCGGGCTGTGCGGTTGGAGTACCGCACCTGGAGCCGGCTGCTGCGGCGGGGCACCGCCGCTCGGCAGCGGGCCGTAGCGCCGCTGGACACCGCTACCTCCCTCATCCGCGCCTTCGAGCCCGCCGTCATTCCCGGTTTGCTGCAAACCGCCGACTACGCCCGCCACGTGCTCAGCAGCGTCGTCGCCCTGCGTGGCGTGCCCGCTGACGTACCCGAGGGCGTGCGCGCCCGGCTCGACCGGCAGGCCGCGCTGTACGACTCGTCGAAGCGGTTCCGCTTCCTCCTAACCGAGGCCGCGCTCCACTACCTGGTCTGCCCGCCAGCAACACTGCGCGGACAACTCGACCGGCTCCTCGCCGTCGCCGGCCTGGAAACGGTCGAGCTGGCCGTCATCGGCTTCGGCGCACACCTGCCCTACCCAGCTGCTCACGGCTTCTGGCTCTACGACGACAAGCTGGCGCTGGTTGACACCATCAGCGCGGAACTGGCTTTGCGGGACCAAGACGACATCGAACTCTACGAGCGCGTATTCGACGCGCTCTGGAATGTCGCCGCGACAGGCGAGGCTGCCGTCGCAATCATCGGATCCGCGACGCGGAGTTTGGCAAGTGCGACCGACCCCGAACGCACGCCACAACCGCCCTGATGCGAAATCATCGTCGACTGGATTCCCGGCCTCGGCGGCGCCGCCGGTCTTCCCCTGCCCCTTCCCCCTGGGTAGCCGGGTTGGCAGATACGCGGGGTGTCCGTCCTCCCGGGTCCGCGATCATGCCCAACGGCCGGCGCCGGGCGTCAAGACGGGTGCCCTTGAGGAACTTCTGCCACAGGGCCCTGTGTGCTTCGGCGAGATCGGCGCGCCTGCGGTAGTGCGTGTCAACGAGGGTGAGAACCGGCGACGCCATCACCGGGTGTGGGTGCTGCGGGCGTGCGGGATCACGGTCAGCCTCAGCACGGCGCCGAGCGCGAAGGCGGGGGGATAGCCGGTCTGCAAGGCGAGCGCGCCGAACCCGGCGGCGCCCCGGGAAGGGGTCTCCCTGACCCGGTTGCTGGTGGCGCCGCCTTGATGGGCGGCAGCACCAGCAGAGATCGGACCGGCTGATGATGCCGTCAACCGCACCGGATTACGCACCGACAACTCGGCGCCTGTCGTGTTCGGGCGGCGTCGGTTCGCCCGCGGCTGAGGCCAGTTCAGTAGCGGTATTACCTGGTGGGTGGTCGGGGCGCGGGTGGGCGATGTCTGTGCCTCGACGTAGTTTCGGGTGGGGTGTGACAGGAATGGGGTGGTGTGCGCTGAGCGAGAGGTAGGAGTTTGTCATGATCGAAGGGACCGTGGATGACCACCGTCGAGCCCGAGCTGCAGCAGTTCCTCCCGACGCCGGAGCGCGTGGCTACCGCTCGCCGGCTTCTGGAGCTGCATAGGCGGATTTGTGTCCCGGAGCCGGCCTGCCATTGGTGTTTCAAGTCGTGGCCGTGTCCGGATGCGCAGTGGTCGCATCAGGTGTTGGCGCGGGGGCGCGCGGTCGGGGTTGTGGTTTAGCGTCGCTGTGTCAATGAGGGTGCGGGCGGGGGGCGCGGCGAAGTTGCCTGGGGTCGGCGTGGATTCTGTGGGCGTGGATTCTGGCGGGGTGGATGCTGGCGGGCCGGATCTCACGGCGGCGGTGGGCCGGGCGCAGGCGGGTGATGATGAGGCGTTTCGGTTGCTTTATCGCGCGGTGCAGCCTG
>Ga0210378_10000459_pt1 | contig 20520 bp, 17 predicted proteins | sample PLM1_60_b1redo_FD_155465 | JGI IMG/M metagenome (GOLD analysis project Ga0210378, IMG submission 155465) | Groundwater sediment microbial communities from an aquifer in East River, Colorado, USA - PLM1_60_b1 redo | ecosystem: Environmental > Terrestrial > Soil > Riparian zone | place: USA: East...
CGTCGAGCACTACCAGCAGTACAACGTCATCTGGAACGGCGAGAACGGCAAGACGATCCTCTTCCAGAACGAGTTGCCGTACGACCCGCCGAACCAGGCTGCCTGGCAGCACGACGGCGTCCTCGGCTGGGCCGCCTACAAGGTGGCGGACTCGGTCAAGAAGCACGAGCTGTGGGGCGGGGGCAGCTACGTCTTCACCAACGTCGACCCGACGATCCACGCGACCCGCGGGTTCGAGGTGCCGGTCACTCCGGGCGTGAAGATGCACCACCTGCTGACCGTCAACTTGGGTGCCGGGACGATCGACCATGTCATCAACGACACGGGTGCACCGGTCACATCGGCGGCTGTCGGTGTCCCGAGCTTCGTGGTGAGCTACCCGTAACCTGAAGCAGCGCAGCAACTGGCCCGTCTCCCTTGCGGGTACGGGCCAGGCGCAGCGGTTCGTCGCTGGTCGGGCGGGTCGCGTGGCGGCGACCGGCAGCAGCCGGAGGTGGGGAGGAGCGGCGTCGACGGGGCCGGCCAGCTTGCCGGTCGACCGTCCGCTCCGACGTCAGGGCGACGCGCGCGCTCCGGCGGCGATCCGGTCGGCGACGGTGAGCATCCGACGGCCGATCGGCTGCAGGTCGATCGCGGTGCACAGCCGACCTCTGTCCGATGTGGACGGCGTGTACGTGTTGGCTGACGACGGTCGGCAGGGTCGAGCAGATGGATCCGTGGTGGCGGCGCGGTCCGGTGCGCTCGCCGTTGACAAACCCCAGGCACAGCGGGAGCGTCGGAAGGTGTAGGCCGCAGCGCCCTGCCGCCGGCTACGCGGGTTCGTCGCTCAGCTAGGAGGCTGACATGGCCGTCAGCACCCAACCACCGACGACATCGGTCCCCACCGTCACCGACGAGGAGGCACACCGCCAGCTCAAGCGGTACTTCGAACAGACCCGCTCGCTGCCCCAGCTGCTCGCCACGCTGCGCAGCCGCCGGGTGGCGATGGGTTACTCGATCGAGAGTGGCCGTGAGGAGACCTCGGCCACCGGACGACGGCTCTACCAGCCGGAGGGCCCGCTGGCCTTCGTCTCCGAGCAGCCTACGGTGCCGCTGTCGGAGGTCGAGGAGGCGATCATCACCTGGTCCGCCTGCGGACCGAACGGTATGGCCCACTGGGACATCGCCACAGTGGGCGGGTTCCACGAGCTCGTCACGATCGCGGGGCGCACGGCCGCCGGCCCGGGCAACTCGTTCGCTACCGACCTGCTCGTCGTCAAGGACGACGGCACCTTCGTCTACAAACCGGGCGACGAGCGCGAACGGATGGTGGAGATCCAAAGCGAGCAGGACTACGACAAGGTGCTGCGCTGGTACCGCAACGGCATGCACAAGGTGCTGGACGGCCGGCCCGACATCGACTGGGCGCTGCGCGCCCCTGGCGCACCCAACGCCTCGCTGTTCGGTCCCTACCAGTACAACCTCAACCGGCCGGGCACCACGTGGTTCATCCCGATCACGGACATCGGCTGGCTCTACTTCAGCGTCATGCTCAACCTCTTCGACGCCTGGCACCTCTACTTCACCGACGACCGCACGGGCGAGCCGGCGGGAACGGCGCAGTGGGTCGGGGAGGGCAAACTCGAGTTCCCCATCACCATCAGCCAGATCGAGCAGTTCATCTTCCAGGTCGAGACCTACCCGACCGGCTCGATGGTGCAGAACATGCGCCTCGCCGCCGAGGCGATGGGCCTGGGCAACTGGATCTTCTGCGGCTACTTCGACGACATCCTCATGGGCGCCTTCCCCGACGTCGCCCGGGGCCTGCAGTTCCGGAGCGAGCCGCTCAACGAGAAGGCGCCTCTCGCCAGCGGCGCGCTCAAGACGTTCGGCGTCGAAGGCGTGAAGGAGGCCACCTACGTGCCCTCGCCCAGGTACGCCGACGGCCGGGCGATCATGAACGAGATGATGGAGGAGAAGTACGGCGTCGGTCGGACCATGTCCAAGGGCGACGACAACTGGATGCTCACCCACGGGGGCCCGTTCACGGCCGACGCGGTCCGCAACATCGTCAACAGCCCACTCGTGCAGGTCAGCGACTGGGCGGTCGAGGCCTGCGTCGCCTACGTCGACTACTGCGTCGAGAACTACGGCCAGTGCCCGGTGTACTTCAACCCCATGCAGTGCAACTTCGGCGCGGTGATCCACCACGTCGATCCGGCGTTCTACGAGCGCTACTACGACGGTGCGAGCGTCACGCCGACGATCCGCGAGCACACAAGCACCTGGCACTGAGGGCGGGCACCGAGCGAGGCCGGGCGTCCCCGGGCCCGAGACCGGGCGCGGGGACGCCGGCGGCGGAGGAGGAGCGATGGCCCGCGTACAGGGGGCGGTCGAGCAGCTCATCCGCGCCCGGGTCGCCGCGCACCCGGACGCCACCTGGCTGAAGTGGCAGAACGAGGAGATCGCCTGGCGCGACGTGTTGTCGTACAGCCAGCGTGCGGCGAACGGACTGCTGGAGCTCGGCGTCCGCTCCGGTGAACGGGTGGCTCTCCTCATGTCCAACCGGCCGGAGTTCCTCTGGGCGCACTTCGGCATCCTGCTGATCGGCGCTCACTCCGTGCCGGTCAACATCTCCCAGCGCGGCGCGACGCTGCAGCACATTCTGGCCGACTCCGACGCCACTGCGGTCGTGTTCCAGGAGGACCTCCGCGACTCGATCCTTGCTGTCCGCTCCGACCTTCCGGCGCTTCGGCACACGGTCGTCTACGGAGGGCGCGCCGGCGAGGGTGTCGACTGGGACTTCGACCGGCTGATGTCCGGCGCCGACCGCGAACCCGACATGGAACTCGCCGAGCCGAGCGGCGGCGTCGGAATGATGTACACCTCGGGCACCACGGGGCCGCCCAAGGGCGTGGTCACCACCAACTACGACCTCACGCCGATCAGCAAGCTGCTCGAAGCCTCGGGGGTGCAGCCGGGCGAGACGATGTACACCGGGTTGCCGCTGTTCCACGGCAACGCGCTCTACGTGTCGATGCTCGGGTCGATCATCCTCGACGCGAAGTTGGCGTTGGCGCCGAAGTTCACGGCCTCCCGCTTCTTCGACGACTGCGCCCGATACGAGGCGGTCGAGTTCAACACGCTCGGCGGAATGATCTCGATCCTGCTGAAGCAGCCGCCGAAGCCGACCGACCGTGACCACCAGGTGCGGGTGGTGCTGTCCGCCGGCTGCCCGCCCGATCGGTGGGAGGAGTTCGAGAAGCGCTTCGGCGTCCGGGTCATCGAGTGGTTCGGCATGGTCGACTCTCCCGGCATCCTGCTGAACGATGCGGGCAAGGTGGGATCGATGGGCCGCTCCGGCGTGGCCGGGGTGGAGTTCCGGGTCGTCGGCGATGACGAGGCGCCGCTGGGCCCGCACCAGGTCGGGCAGCTCCTCTTCCGCCATCCCCAGGGGCCGATGACCTACTACAACAATCTGCCCGAGGCGACCGAGTCGGCGTACCGGGGAGGCTGGTTCCACTCCGGTGACCTCGCGGAGTACGACGAGGGCGGCTTCTTCTACTATCGGGGGCGGAAGACGGAGTCCATGCGTCGGCTGGGCGAGAACATCTCCGCCTGGGAGATCGAGACCGTCGTCAACGCCCACCCGAAGGTGCTCGACTGCGCGGCGCATCCCGTGCAGTCCGAGCTGGGGGAGGACGAGGTCAAGATCTGCGTCGTCGCGCAGCCGGGGCAGTCGCCGACACCGCAGGAGGTCCTCGACTTCTGCGTGGGGCGGATGGCGCACTACGCGTTTCCGCGGTACGTCGAGTTCCTCGACGCGCTGCCGAAGACGGAGACCCAGCGCAACCAGTACGCCGCGCTGAGGGCGCGCGGCGTCACGTCCGGCACCTGGGACCGGGACCAAGCCGGGTACCAGGTTGGGCGCGGCTGACACGCGGCACGGAGGACGGCATGACCGACGTCTGCATCGCCGGGGCGGGGATGACGCGCTTCGGCAAGTTCCCCGACAGCACGATCCGCTCCCTCGCCGAGGAGGCGGTTGCCGGCGCGCTCGCCGACGCCGGGTTGACCGCCGGTGACGTCGGCATGGTCTTCTTCTCCAACGCCGTGGCCGGTGTCCTGACCGGACAGGAGATGATCCGGGGTCAGGTGGCGCTGCGGTACACCGGCCTGCTCGGCCTGCCGCTGGTCAACGTCGAGAACGCCTGCGCCTCGGCGTCGACCGCCTTCTCACTCGCCGCGTCAGCGGTGGCCTCCGGCTCGGTCGAGGTCGCCCTGGCGGTCGGCTCCGAGAAGCTGACCCACGAGGACAAGGCGAAGTCCTTCGCCGCAATCGGCACCGCCGTCGACCTGTTCCAGCTCGACGAGCTCAAGGAGTGGATGCGGAGCGGCTCCGCAGGTTCGCCGCTGCCTGAGGAAGCCGACGTCGACGGCGGCGACAAGCGGTCCTTCTTCATGGACATCTACGCCGCGAACAGCCGCGCCTACATGGAGCGCACCGGCGCGACGGTCGAGGACTTCGCGCAGGTCGCCGTGAAGAGCCACCAGCACGCGTCGCTCAACCCGAAGGCGCAGTACCGCACGCCGGTGACCGTGCAGGAGGTTCTCGCCAGCCGTGAGGTCTCCAGCCCGCTCACCGTGCTGATGTGCTCCCCGATCGGCGACGGAGCGGCCGCGGTGGTGGTGTGCACGCAGGAGCGGGCGCGGCGGCTGGGCGGCGAGCCGGTCCGGGTCCGAGGCTGCGCACTCGTTTCCGGCACCGACCGGAGCGGGGACGAGCCGAACGCGGTGGAACGCGCGGCAGCGAAGGCGTACGAGCAGGCCGGGATGGGGCCGGAGGACCTCGACGTCGTCGAGCTGCACGACGCGGCGGCGCCCGCTGAACTCATGACCTACGAAGAGCTCCGCCTCTGCGGGCCCGGCGAGGGCCCGCGGCTGCTCCGCTCGGGTGAGACGACGCTGGGAGGGCGGCGCCCGGTCAACCCCAGCGGCGGGCTGCTGTCGAAGGGTCACCCGATCGGGGCCACCGGCTGTGGACAGATCGTCGAGCTCGTCGACCAGCTGCGGGGCCGCTGCGGGGAGCGACAGGTGGAGGGCGCCCGGGTGGCGCTGGCGGAGAACGGCGGCGGCTTCCTCGGCACGGACGCCGCCGCGATGGTTGTCACGATCTTGTCCAAGTAGTGCGGCGGCGACGCCGGCGGCGAGAGGGGCTGAGGAACGGATGGAGTTCAAGCGGGTAGTGGGCACCAGGCGGAGCGTGCGTTTCCTCAAGCCGTGGAAGCCGGTCGAGCGCGAGAAGATCCAGGTGATGTTCGAGGCGGCCAACCGGGCGTCTCGGTCGGTCAACGCCGACTACCCCCGCGCGATCGTCGTGAACCGCGACGACCTGAAGCCCGAGACGATCGACGCGCTGCGCAACCCGACCACGACCGCAGAGCTCGACCTCGCGCCGACGTACATCTTCTGGTACTTCGACAACGATTACATCAACGGAGCGCAGGAGCGGCTGAAGGAACTGGTGGCGCAGAAGGCGCTGCCGCCGGCGCACGGATGGTCCGAGGCGTACGTCGACGACGTCGTCTACGCCCAGGTACTCAAGCCGCTGGCAGAGTCCGAGGGCCGGCAGTTCATGGCCGCGATCGAAACCGGGATCGCGATCTGCAACGCCGTCAACGCCGCCGTCGATGAAGGCCTGGGCACCTGCCTGCACGCCTTCACCGGCGCTGACGCGGTGAAGAAGCTGTTCAACGTTCCGGACAGTTGGGTGCCGGTGTGGCTCCAGCTCGTCGGCTACCCGCTGGAGGAGCGGGAGGCGGGTGGGCAGCGCCCGCGCCGGCCGCTGTCACACTCCTACTTCGAGGGCGGCTTCGACAAGCCGTTCGAGGAGGACCCGCAGGTCACCGAGCGGCTCAAGCGGGAGGGGATGATCCAGACACCCGGACCCTTCCCGTACCGGGACACCGAGGTGCGGATGCTCTCCCGGATGTTCGGCCTGCCCGAATGAGCGCGGTCGAGCCGCGGAACCTGACAGAGGTCGAGGAGACCCCGGAGGTGCGGCGCTGGCTCGAGAAGGCCGGCTACCACACCCTGCCGGAGGCCGAGCGCCGGCGGTACGTCGCCCATGTCGCGGACTTCTGCGCCTACACCGGCAAGAGCCCGGCGGAGTTGGTCCGCAGCTGCCTCCTCGTCAAGGACGGCCTCACGAAGATCAGCATCAAAGGCCGGCGAGCGATGCAGGAGACCATCGAGAACTTCGTGGCCGAGCGCGGCCTCGTCGGCAGGGACGCGATCGTCGTCGGCAACCGGATCCGAGGCTTCCTCGTCCACAACGGGATCTTCATCCAAGGCAGAGCATCGATCAGCTGACCCCGTTGCGTCCGCTCGGCACCGCCGCAGGGCGGTCCTCGCTCAGCGGCGCTCCCGACCGACACCGCCCGCGAAGTCGAGCACCGCTCGGGCCAGTTCGGCCCGGGCAGGGCCGGGCTCCGCCAGGGTGTCCGCGAGAAGCACCGGCACCGGGATCTCGGCCTGCTCGGCCTCGTCCCGCTCGTCGAGCACGAAACCGTCCAGCCACCCCGCGTACAGCCCGGCGACGACCGCCGCCCGGTGCGGCAGCCCGAGGGCGCCGAGCAGCGCGGCGCGGACGTGCGCCCGGCTCCGCTCGGGTTCGGTCACCGGCTCCCGACCCGACACCACCGGCGTCACCGCGACGGTGGGACCACGCCGACTGCGGAGCGACTCGCGGACCCCGGGCAGCGCCAGCAGCGGCCCCACGCTGCTTACCGGATTGCTCGGTGCGATCAGCACCACACCGGCGTCGCGCAGCGCGTCGAGCACGCCTGGGGCGGGGGCGGCACCGTCGATCCCGTCGTACCGCACCCCGGTCACCCGCGGCGCCCCGCGGCGGCGCACAAGGTAGTCGGCGAAGGAGAGCACGCCCTCGTCGGTCTCTACGACCGTACGCACGGGGTCGTTCGACATGGGCAGCAGCCGTGCGGGGCAGGCCCACGCCGCAGCGACCTGCGCGGTCGCCTCCGACAGGGACAGACCCGCGTGCACCAGTCGGGTGCGCTCCAGGTGCAGGGCCAGATCCTCGTCGCCGACAGAGAACCAGCCGGCGCCGTAGCGCGCGAGCTCCGCATTGCAGCGGAAGGTGTCCCCGCGGCGGCCGAAACCGCGCTCTTCGTCGAACTCGCCGCCGAGCGCGTAGAGCACCGAGTCCAGATCGGGAGACACCCGCAGCCCGGCGTACTCCAGGTCGTCCGCGGTGTTCACGACGCAGCAGAGGGGGGTGTCCACGACCTCGCGCAGCCCGGCCAGGAACCGAGCGGCACCGAACCCGCCGCAGACAACGGTGAGCACTCAGGCACCCTAGTGCGAGGCGAGGGCTCAGGCGCCGCTACAGCGGATAGCGAAGCCGGACCTCCGCCTCTTCCGGAGGCCACACGATGCGACGGACGCCGTCCTGCCATTGCACCACCCGCACCCGATGCCCGACCTGCAGCCCGGTGCTCGGGTCGAGCCGGAACTCGCCGAGCAGGGTGCGGCAGGTCAGGTCGCGAGCGGCGGCCAGCAGCGCGGCGTCGTCGGCCGCTTCGGCCGCCGCGAGGCAGCTGGCCGCGACGGCGCCCGCCGCGTACGCCTGCGCGGCGGGGTACGGCGGCTCGTCGCCGGTGGCCACACGGTAGCCGGCGACGAACTTCGCCGAGGATTCCCCTCGCCCGACCCACTGCGCCGGCCCCAGCAAGCCTTCCCGTGCCGAGCCCAATGGCGCAAGCACCTCCTCGACGCCCGCCCCGACGAACGCGGCGGCCCGCCACCGCCGGCGCAGCAACCGAGGGGCGGCGGCTCGCTCAGCCTCGAAGTCGCCAGCGACGAGGAGCACATCTCCGTCCGGCAGCAGATCGACCGAATCCGAGGACAGGCTGCCGGCCACCACGTCGAACCCCAGCCTCCGGCCCAGCGCGACCGCCCCGGCAGCCACGTCGCGACCGAACCCGGTCGGTCCGTGCAGCACCCGAAGCACCCGCACATCCGGGTCGAGAGAGCGCACCAGGCGCAGCACACCATGGAAGTACGACGAGGCCGGAGCAAGCACATTCACGATGTGCGGGAACTGGGGCCAGGACAGCCGTGACGTCGCCCCTCCATGATTCCACAGCAGGCGTCGAGTGCTGCCGGCGACCGCGAGGGCAGCGCTGCTGCCGTAGGGGCCGAACAACAGGTGCGGCGCCGCTGCCTGTGCCGCGCCGACGGCGGAAACAGGATCGGAAGCGGCATCGATGACGTTGAGCTCGACCCCCGACCACAACGGCGGCAGCGTCGGCGCGGCCGCCCACAGCCGTAGTGCGGCCGCACCTGCCTGGCCATAGGGTCCCAGCGGTCCGGTCAGAGGTGTCACGAGCGCGGCCCGCAGCACCGTCATGAGAACGACCCTAGTGCCGCGTCACGCCGACGCCGAGGGCGATCCGGCCGCCGGTCAGCACGCTGAGCGACGCAGCGGCCGCCTTGGCGAGCCTCGATGCCTCGGCCGCGCGACGGACGTGCGATGGCGAGGGCCGGCGGCCGTCAGTCCACGTATGGTCCGTTTTAGACAGGCGTCTCTCCGTACGGCTTCCCGGCCATGAGCATGAAGGGCGTCCCGGGCTGCGCATCGACCACGGTCACCGCGCCACCCGGTCCGAGAACGGCAATCTTCGAGCGGCTCGCCCGACGTCGGTTGGCGCCGGGGCTGCCCGGGACCGCAATGTACGCAACCGTCTTTGGCAACGCAGACGTGACACCGGTCACGCGGCGGCAACACGCTCTTGCCGTCAGCTTGTCGGTCGGTGGGAGGACGGGAGCAGATGCGAACTCGAACGTGGGGGCGCCTGGTAGCGGTCGCACTGGCCGTGGGGATGGTGACCACCGCCTGCGGCACCACCTCCGACGACGGCGGCGGCGGCGGAGGAGGCGGAGGAGGAGGCTCCGGCGACGGTCCGGTCGCGGCGTAGGCGGTCGGCACGGATCTGGTCGTCGCGGGCAGCTTGATGCTCACGACGCAGCCACTCCGTGCGCGTGGCTGACGGCCCACTCCAAGGCGTAGTCCGCGATCTCCTGCCAGCCGTCCTGGGCGGGAAGGAGGTGCGCCTTACCTCGGAACTCCTTGACCTCGGTGATCGTGTTCGACTTGTAGTGCTTGGCGTTCGACTGGCCGTGCCGGTGGGCGCGGGGTTGAGATTTGGATCGGTTCCTGCCCGGAGGTGTTCCGGGTTCGGCGCGGCGGTGTTGCGCCACCTGGCGGGACGGCTGTTCCGTCACGTCCGACGCGAAGTGGAGGGAGCGCCGTGAAGTACGAGATCGTCGCCGAGGCGTACCGCGACCTGGAGCGGGCAACCGGCCGGCTGGCGCTGACCGACCGGCTCGCGGCCCTGCTCGCGCAGACCCCCACCGAACTGCTGCCCACGGTCTGCTACCTGTGCCAGGGCCTGATCGCGCCGCAGTTCGCCGGCGTGGACCTCGGCCTGGCGGAGAAGCTCGCCGTCCGCGCCGTCGCCACCGCCGCCGACGTCGGCTCCGACCAGGTCGCCGTCAGCGTGCGGGAGACCGGCGACCTCGGCCAGGCCGCCGAGCAGCTGCTCGCCGTCACCGCCGCCGACCGACCGGCCAGCCTGCAGGTCACGGCCGTGGTCGACACCCTCCACCGGATCGCCCAGGCCGAAGGGTCCGGCTCGCAGGGCCGCAAGCTGGACCTGCTGGCCGGCCTGCTCGCCCAGGCCACCCCGCTGGAGGCCCGCTACCTGCTCCGACTGGTCACCGGCGCGCTGCGGCTGGGGGTCGGCACCCCGACCATCCTGGACGCGCTCGCGCTGGTACACGCCGGTGGCCGGGCCGCCCGGCCGGTGCTGGAACGCGCCTACAACATCTGCTGTGACCTCGGCCTGGTCGCCTCCTCCCTCGCCAGCGGCGGCATGGCGGCGGTCGAGCGGTTGCACGTGCGCCCCGGCAACCCGGTCCGCGCCATGCTCGCGCAGCGGCTGTCCGACGCCGGGGAGATCCTCGCCAAGCTCGGCGGGGCGTGCGCGGCCGAGTACAAGTACGACGGCGTCCGGGTCCAGGCCCACCGCACCGCCGACGGGCAGGTCGAGCTGTTCACCCGCGGGCTGGAGCGCATCAGCAGCCAGTTCCCCGACGTCGTCGAGGTCCTCCAGGCGGGGCTTGGTCCGCGCGAGGCGATCCTCGAGGGGGAGCTGGTCGCCTTCGATCCGGCCGCGGGGGAGCTGCGCCCGTTCCAAGAGGTGATGTTCCGGCGGCGCAAGCACGGCATCGCCGAGGCGCAGCGCGACGTGCCGGTGGGCCTGTTCTGCTTCGAGCTGCTGTACGCCGACGGCCAGGACCTCACCCGGCAGTCCTATCCGCAGCGGCGCGCCAGACTGGCCGAGGCGATCACCCCGTCGGCCCGGCTGCGGCTCACCACCGCCACCCAGGTCACCACCGCCACCGCCTTGGAGACGGCCTTCGAGCAGGCGGTCACCGACGGCTGCGAGGGGCTGCTGTGCAAGTCAGTGAGCCCGGCCGCCGGCTACCAGGCCGGCGCCCGCGGCTGGCTGTGGATCAAACTCAAGCGGGACTACCGCACCGAGCTGGCCGACACCGTCGACCTGGTCGTGGTCGGCGCGCTCGCCGGGCGTGGCCGCCGCCGCGGCGTCTACGGCGCGCTGCTGCTGGCCGCCTACGACCCGGCCGCGGACCTGTTCCGCACGGTGTGCAAGTGCGGCACCGGCTTCTCCGACGCCGAGCTGGCCGCGCTGCCCGCCAGGCTGGCGCCGCTGGCCCGCTCCCAGCGGCCCGCCCGGGTCGACACGCGACAGGGGGCCGACGTGTGGTTCGAGCCCGGGCTGGTGCTGGAGGTTCTCAGCGCCGAGCTGACCCTCTCGCCGAACCACACCGCCGGCTGGGGGCAGGTCAAAGAGCACACCGGGCTGGCGATGCGGTTTCCCCGGTTCACCGGACGCTGGCGGGACGACAAAGCCCCGCGGGACGCCACAACCACCCAGGAGCTGGTGACCCTGTACCGCACCGCACGGCGAGCCCCCGCGCCCGCCTGAGCGCCCAGGACAGCATCGCAGGAGCGCCAACGCGAACCACGACCTCCCGAGCACTGCACCCGCGGTAACTGACGTCCCGGCCTCGCAGCCTGGCCGCGCGAGGTGGCACGATGGCGGCGCGCGGGCGGGTCTGACGAGGGGGACACCATGACGGTGCGGACCAAGATCCTGCTGGACGAGGCGGCGATGCCGACGCGTTGGTACAACCTGGTGGCTGACCTGCCCGAACCGCCTCCGCCGCCGCTGCACCCGAGGACACACGATCCGGTGGGGCCCGATGACCTCGCCCCGCTCTTTCCCATGGCGCTCATCGTCCAGGAGGTGTCGGGGGAGCGGTACATCGACATTCCCGAGGCGGTCCAGGAGGTCTACCGGCTGTGGCGGCCGTCGCCGCTGTACCGGGCGCACCGGCTGGAGAAGGCGCTCGGGACGCCCGCGCGGATCTACTACAAGTACGAGGGCGTGAGTCCCGCCGGGTCGCACAAGCCCAACACGGCCGTCCCGCAGGCCTACTACAACGCCGCGGAGGGCGTGCGGCGCCTGACCACGGAGACCGGCGCCGGGCAGTGGGGCAGCGCGCTGGCGTTCGCCTGCAGCCAGTTCCAGCTGGCGTGCGAGGTTTGGATGGTTGCCGCCTCGTACAGTCAGAAGCCCTACCGGCGGTCGATGATGCAGACATGGGGCGCGACGGTCCACCCCAGCCCGTCGCCGCTGACGCAGTCGGGCCGAGCGGTGCTCGCCGAGGACCCCGACAGCCCGGGCAGCCTGGGCATCGCGATCAGTGAGGCGGTGGAGATGGCCGCCCAGGCCGAGGACACCCATTACGCCCTGGGCAGTGTCCTCAATCACGTCCTGCTGCACCAGACCGTGATCGGCGAGGAGGCGATCGCGCAGCTGGCGATGGTGGGCGACACTCCTGACGTCATCGTCGGCTGCACCGGGGGCGGGTCGAACTTCGGCGGGCTGGCCTTCCCGTTCCTGCGGGAGAAGCTGGCGGGCCGGATCGACCCCGTCATCCGCTGCGTGGAGCCGGCGGCCTGCCCGAGCCTCACCAAGGGCGAGTACCGCTACGACTACGGCGACACCGCTGGCCTCGCGCCGATGGTGAAGATGCACACGCTGGGCCACGACTTCATCCCGGAGCCGATCCACGCGGGCGGGCTGCGCTACCACGGCATGTCGCCGCTGCTCAGCCACGTCTACCAGCTGGGCCTGGTCGAGGCCGAGGCCATCGGCCAGACCGAGTGCTTCGAGGCCGGTGTCCGCTTCGCCCGCACCGAGGGCATCGTCCCGGCCCCGGAGCCGACCCACGCGGTCGCGGCGGCCGTCCGCGAGGCCCGACACTGCACGGAGACGGGCGAGGCCAAGGTCATCCTCACCGCGCTGTGCGGCCACGGCCACTTCGACATGGCCGCCTACGACGCCTACTTCCGCGGCGAGCTCTCCGACTTCGACTATCCCGAGGAGCGCGTCCGCGCCTCGATGGCCCGCGTGCCGGTGGTCGCCGGCTAGTTCTCCGCCGGCCAGCAACAAGCCCGCCACGACGAGCGGGCAGCGCCACGGTCCGGTCCTTGACTGCCGCCGGACGCCGCCAGTACACAATGCTCCCTGACCGCAGCCGGTTAGCCGAATCGTCATCGAATCAGGCGGCACGAGCGCGTTCCGGGCGGCATGAGCATTCGTTCCGCGGGGCACGGTGCGGCATATGAGCACGTCCGGCAGGCTTACCTTCTGGAGCGGTACAACTGGGATGGCGCGTCACGGTCGAGTTGGTTGCGGGTGCGGTCGTAGGGCATTGTCGTGCGAGGGTTGGCGACCTCGGCAGGTCTGAACCTCGGCCGTTAGGCGAACGCCTTTACGGGAGCGCCCCTTGCGCGAGCGCGGCATGGTGCAAGATATGGCTGGCAGCCGGGGGTTCTGCAGGCAAGCTGAGATTCGACGGACCCGCACGTTCGTCGCTTTTCCAGCTGTCGGGGGAGCCGAATGGACGAAACCGGGTCTTCTGCCCGTCCTGGTGGCGGGCCAGCGGATGGGGGTCCGCATGTCCATTTCAACCTGGCGCACGCGCATCAGGTCGGCCCTGGCCGTCACATTACTCGCCGTGGTGCCGCTGGTGTTCCAGGCCGGCGCGGCGCCGGCGGGCGCCGGAGAGCGGGCGAGTTCGACCTCGGTGGTCTACGACAGCTTCAGCAAGCCGGGTGGCTACACCATCGACGACTACGCGGCGAAGTGGAGCAACCCGTACGGTCCAGGCGAGATGGCGCTCGGCGACACCCGCAGCTTCGCCGGGAGCCGCTTCAACGTGTCGGCGGCGCCGTTCCGCACCGCCTACGACTTCAGCGTCTTCGACCACCTGAAGTACATCGGGATCAGCACGCAGGCGTTCCGGGTCCCGACCGACGGAGCGATCGAGATCTCCTCGACCATCAAGGCCTCGACCCCCGGCACCCAGCCGGGCCGGGTCGTGCACGGCACGTACCTGGCGACAGGCGCGCCGTACGCGCAGCCGACGCTGGAGGGACAGCAGGCGGGCGCGGTCATGAACGTCGTCGACTTCGCCACCGGCCAACTCTTCGACTGGTTCGTCTCCGGCGGCACGGCTTTCGCGCTCATCGAGCGTCTGCCCAGCAGCGTCACGGGCAACACCAGCGACACGTCGTCGCCCGACTATGTGGGGCGCGAGAAGATGTACACGCAGATCATCCGGGAAGTGCCGGTCACGCCGGGCATCGCGCACCGCGTCTCGATCCGCTTCGCTCGCAATGCCGCCGGCTCGTCTGTCGACTACTTCCTCGACGGAGCGCTGGTCGCGCACGTCGACCGCGTAGGCGTCCCGCTCGACGTGCAGGGCCAGCCCTACACCGGCACCTACCCGTCGCTCGGCCCCGGCGAGGAGCTCGGACAGAAGATCAACCACCTGGTCATCGGCCACGGCCTGTTCAGCCTGCTCGACGCCTTCCCGTTCCAGCACCCTGAGGCCCCGGAACTCAGCGTCTCGATCCCGGTCAGCGAGCGCGCCTTCGGTCAGGGCGCCATCGCGAGCTTCGACGACTTCAAGGTGAAGACGACCACCAACAAGTAGCCGACCACTGACGCTGCGCGTGCATTCGGCGCTCGACGCGGTCGGGTTGACCGCTGCGGTGGCCAGGACCTTGGCCGGGTCCGGCATCAGCTGCGCGGCACCGCGGGCGGGCGTGAGCGTCAACTGGGACGCCGGACCTTGGACGAGCAGCGGCCGGCGACGCACGCCCACGGGACCGCGCGGGGAGGATCGAGAGGCTGCCACCTGCTGCGTATCGGCGCTGGCGCGGCGTGGGTGTCCGAGGATTGTCACGTGCATCTGCCGCGGCACACCTTCGCTGTGGTGACCCTCGAGCAGCTGCAGCGCGGCACATTGGTGATGGGTGGATGTCTGAGATGGGCCGGCCGCTCCGACGTCTGTGGTGAGAGGCGCTGGAGAGGTGCCAGCAGAGAGGAGAGGTCATGGCCGAGGTGATCGTGGCTCTCGCGATGTCGCTGGATGGTTTCATCTCCGGTTCGAACGATGGTGGCGAGCAGCCGCTGGCGATGGCGGTATGCGGCTCTTCGACTGGTATTTCGACGGCGACACTCGGCGCTATCAGGAAGCCGCGAGTCGCGGCGTGTCCGTGCCGCCCTTCACGTTGTCCAGCAGCAGCGCCGAGGTATTCGAAAGACTGGTCGAGAGCGGCGGGGCGGTCGTGACGGGCAGGCGGACCTACGACATCGCGGGTGCCTGGGGCGGGAATGGGCCTCTCCCCGGGCTCCCGCTCTTCGTGCTGACGCACAACGTCCCGGAACAGGTGCCGCAAGGCGAGAGTCAGTACACCTTCGTCACCGACGGCGTGGAGAGCGCCATCGAGCAGGCGAAAGCGGCGGCCGGTGACAAGTACGTGAGTCTGATGGGTGCGAGCATTCCGCAGCAGTGCCTTCGGGCGGGGCTGCTCGACGAGGTACAGATCCACCTCGTGCCGGTACTGCTCGGTGCCGGTGTTCGCTGCTTCGACCACCTCGGATCCGAGAACATCGAACTGGAAACCATCCGGGTCGTCGACTCTCCCGGTGTCACGCACCTGAGGTTCCGCGTCGTCAAGTAGTCATGGCCCGGGCCGGCGGTCGGCAGGCGTCGGCGACGGCGTACCCGCTCAAGGTCCTGCTCGGTGAGGCGCCGGCTTCGCAGCGGCTCGGCGAGCAGGTGGGCGGCGGCGACATGCATCACAGCCATGGGTCAATTCCAATGATTCCGACGTCGATGAAACCGTAGCCCACGGGCGACGGAGGCCCGAGCTTTCCTGATCTTCTCGGCGGCGGCGCCGTGCGAACCTCCGACGCCCAGCTCAAGTTCGGGGCACGTCGTGGAAGGACACGAGATCGATCGCTCGTGAGTCGATCTCTTCCCGTACCCGTGGGTCGCAGAGGATGTCGACCTCCAGCTGCCGCTCGTCCCGGTACACCGTGTCCAGGTCCGGCTCGACGTGCCCGGGGTGAGCGCCGAGCTCGGTGTAGCCGACGTGGAGGCTGTCGAGGACGGCGAGAAGCGCCTCGACCGTGATCGCGTCCGGGTACGGCTCTCCCTTGCCGGTCTGCCCGTAGAAGTCGCCGCGGTATGTCACCGTCGGCGACTGGTCTCGGACGGGGACGCCCAGGCGTCCGCCCAACTCCTGCACGACGGCCGCAACGGGCTCGGACCGGTGGACGTGCTGGTGACTGTCGAGGTGGGTCGGGGGCGCACCCACCAGGTTCTGGAATGTTGCCACCTGCCGGTTGACCTCCTCGACCACGGCGTCGCGGTCTTGCAGGTCAACTCGCTCGTAGCGGGCGGTCCACCCGTCGGCGCCGTACACCCATTCCCCGAGGTCGATGTGCAGCCCGACGCTCAGCTGAGGCCGACCGCGGGCGTAGGACGCTGCGCTCGCCGCAGCCGGGGCGAGAACCATGAGGGTGGCGGACGTGACGATGCCGGTCTCGTGGGCCTGCGCCACCCCGTCGTTGACACGGTCGCTCAGGCCGAAGTCGTCCGCGTTGACGATCAGATACCGGGTCACCGGCTCCTCCTCGAGTTACTCCAACCGCCGGGCCAGGGCCCGGGCCTCTCTCAGCCAGTCGTGCGCGTGCTCGGGCGGCGGCGTCCAGTCAGGCGACCATCCGAGCCACTGGACGCACAGGTGGAGGCGCGCCAGGTCGAGTACGCGGAGGAACTCGTCCAGGTCCGGTCGCCAGCGTGGGTCGTCCATCGCCGACCAGTAGGCCTTCGCCATGACGTGACGCTCGTCGTCCAACCAGCTCCCGCTCGTCAGCGCTGCCAGGTCCAGCACGGCGGGGCCGACGGAGACCATCTCCCAGTCGATCGCGCAGACCCGCACCGGGTCGCTCCGGACGACCAGCACGTTCGACGCGTACAGGTCGCCGTGCACCACCACCTCCGGCAGCTCGCCGAGTACGGCGACGACCCCGTCGTGCACCGGCGCCAGCGCCTCGAGCGCCGCCAGCCGGCCGCCGCCGCGGCGGACCTCGAAACGCAACGCTCGCTGCATCCACGCGTGCAGGTGGGTCGCGTCCTGCTTGAGAAGGTGCGCGCGCGCCTCGGGCACGTGGCCGAGTCGGTCGGTGAGGTCGCGGTGCAGCGCGGCGAGTGCGGCTGCCGCCTCCACCCACACGGCCAGGTCCCCCACCTGGTACAGCTCGACGCCAGGCACCTTCTCCAGCAGCAGCCAGCGGTGGTGGCCCTCGTCCACCGCGGCCAGGCACCTCGCCGGTCGGTGCGCGGCGCTACCCGGGAGCAGCTGGCGGTACGCCCACATCTCCCGAGCCGGGTCCGCCAGGAACCCCGGCTTGCCGGCACGGGCGCCGTCGAGGAGCGCCTCCGGGGACAGGTCCTTGAGGAGGAGGGCCACTGCGGAACCGTCCGTGAGGACCACCGTGACGTCCTCGACCGTCGCGCTCGTCGAGTAGCGTGACAGCTGGCGCTCGACCCGCACGACGCTGTCGGGCCGGAACGAGGTCGAGATGGCCCTGAGCAGGTCCAGGTCCGGGACGACGGACCTGGACGGCGGGCCGGTTCGGTGGACCGCGGTCACGACAGGCGGGACATGAGGCTGGTCAGCACGCGGTCGGAGTCGAAAACGTCCTCTGCCAGTGCACGTGCCGCGTCGGCGTGCCTGCTGTAGTTCCCCATGATCGTCTCAAGGCCGGCGACCGCGGTGTCGAGGTCCGAGAAGCTCAGGAGTCCCTCCCCCACGGGCAGGAGATCGCCAAAGCCGGCGTCCTGGGCGAGGACGGGACGACCTGAGGCGAGGTAGCAGACGCTGCGGTCGCTGAACCATCCGCACCGAGCCGCGACGTACCCGCTCTTGGCGATGCCGAGCTCGGCCGTCGACGCTCGGATGAACTCGGAGTAGCTACCTGGCGTGGCACCGACGGCGGCCGCGTCGAGTAGTCGCCACCCGTTCTCCTGCAGCGCCTGCAGGTCCCGAGTCTCCCCTGGGTCGATTGCGAAGGCCGCCTCGACCGGCACGCTGGTCCGGCGCGGGAGCTCGATCAAAGGCCGCACCGAGTGCACCTTCTGGCCGTAGAACACCCCGTCGTGCTCGATCGACCCGTAGCCCCGCCAGTTGCCGAGCGTGGTGAAGCCGTACGTCGGCGTCCTTTCGGCACGTGGCCAGTGCTCGAGCACGACCGGCTGGTGCGTGCAGATCCAATCGATGCCGCAGTCGGGCACCGGCGACTCCGGCGTCCCGATACCGTGCCCGATCGTCGCGTGGTGCGTGTGGCCGGCGAAGCGCATGTCGATGCCCTCCACCGCGTGCCAGAGCTGGATGAAGCCGGGGTCGAGGTCGAGGTAGGCCCTGACCGGGACGTTGGCCAGGACGTCCTCGTCGGTGAGCATGCCGGAGACGTTGAGCAGGAGGTCCGCCCGTCGCGCCAACGCCGTCAGCTCGACGCGCGACAACCCCGCCGTCGTCCCATCCTGCGCCGCCAGGCACCACCGGTTGCCCAGTCCCACCGCATCCATGACCTGCCCGCAGTAGCGGGCGCTGGCCGCGGTGACGACGTCGACCGGCTCCACGAGGTGAACGTCGTGCCCCAACCGGGCCAGCCCGAGCAGGTACTGCAGCACCGCCCAGGCCGCTCCGCTCTGGCCGGGCGTGCCCGCGACCATGCCGCTGACGATCACCGTCGCGCTAACCACTTGCTCCTCCCCCCGGCCTGTTGCATCACCCTCCTCGGTTGCCGCGCTCGTGACTGATGGCGATCACGCCTCGGTCACGGTCTGCAACATATACTCTCCTACCGTGACCGCGCCGGTGGCCTCTTCACCCGTCTCGGGGAGCCGACCCGCGTGGTGAAGGACGTCATCGCGGTGGCCGGCTCCTTCGCTCAACGCCCACACCACGGCGGGCACTCGTGGGTCTTCCTGCAGTACCTGCTCGGCTTCCGCCGTCTGGGCTACGAGGTGCTGTTCCTCGACCGGCTCGAGCCCGACATGTGCGTCGACGAGACGGGCCGGCCGGCGCCGGTCGAGTCATCGGTCAACCTGCGCTACCTGAGCGAGGTCATGGACCAGTTCGAGCTGGGGTCCTCGTGGTCGCTGCTGTACGACAGCGGCCGCCGCAGCGTCGGGCTCCAGCGGGCGGTCGTCCTCGAGCGGCTGCGACGGGCGCCGCTCCTGCTCAACGTCATGGGCTTCCTGGATGACGAGGAGCTCCTCGCCGCACCCGCCCGCCGCGCCTTCCTCGACATCGACCCCGGCTTCGGGCAGATGTGGCAGGCGCTGGGGCTCGCGGACCTCTTCACCGGCCACGACAGCTACCTCACGATCGGCGAGAACGTCGGCCGGGTGGACTGCGCCGTCCCGACCGGGGGGATCGACTGGGTCACAACCCGGCAGCCGGTTGTGCTCGAGCTGTGGCCGGTGACGCCGCCGCCGTCGGCCGTGCGCTTCACGAGCGTGGGGAGCTGGCGCGGGCCGTTCGGTCCCGTCGAGTACGAGGGAAAGGTCTACGGGCTGCGGGTGCACGAGTTCCGCCGCTTCTTCCAGCTGGCCCGCGACACGGGAGCGGACTTCCAGCTCGCCCTCGACATCGACGAGGTGGAGGTCGGTGACCTGGCCGCCCTCGACGCGTACGGGTGGGTACGCGTCCACCCGCGGTCGGCGGCGCGCACGCCGTCGTCGTACCGGCAGTGGATCCAGGACTCGGCGGCGGAGTTTCTGGTCGCGAAGAACATGTACGTCGCGACGCGCGGCGGCTGGTTCAGCGACCGCAGCACCTGCTACCTCGCGAGCGGCCGACCGGTGCTGGCTCAGGACACCGGGTTGGGCGACCTCTACCCGGTCGGTGAGGGACTGGTGACGTTCTCGTCGTACGACGAGGCGGTGGAGGGCGTCCGCGCGATCACGGGCGACTACGAGCGGCACGCGCTCGCGTCCCGCCGGTTGGCCGAGGAGTGCTTCGACTCCGACCAGGTCCTGTCCGCCCTGTGTAACAAGGTGGCGTGAGATGTCTGCCGTCGTGGTGGCGGGCGCGCTGGCAAACAAGGCGCGCAATGGCGGGGAGGCCTGGGTCCGGTTGAGCTGGGTCCTGGGGCTGCGAGACCTCGGCTTCGATGTGCGCTTCGTGGAGCAGATCGCGGCCGAGACGTGCACGGACGAGGCGGGCCGTCGGCTCGACCCACTCGACTCGGTCAACGTCGCGTACTTCCGGCAGGTGACCGAGGACGCTGGCATCGCGGATGTATCCACTCTGCTCGTCGGGGACGACGCGGTCGTCGGTCGCGGGCTTCCCGAACTGCTTCCCTTCGCGGAGTCGGCCGTCCTCGTCAACATCAGCGGCCATCTCATGCAGCCGACGTTGTTCAGGTCGTTCCGCAGCCGCGTGTACGTCGACATCGATCCCGGCTTCACCCAGTTTTGGCACGCGCTCGGGCACCTTGGCGCCGCTCTCGAGGACCACGACCAGCACTTCACGGTCGGCGAGAACATCGGGACGCCGGCCTGCACGATCCCCACCGGCGGGATCCACTGGCGGCCGGTCCGCCAGCCGGTCCGGCTCGGGGACTGGCCGGTGTGCCCGCCGCCCGCCGATCCGGGTCGCTTCACCACCGTCTCCACCTGGCGCCCACCGTTCGGAAGCATCGAGTACGACGGCCGGACCTACGGGCTGAAGGTGCACGAGTTCCGCAAGTTCCTGGACCTGCCGCGGCTCGCCCCTGGAACCTTCGAGATCGCCCTCGACATCCACCCCGGCGACAGTGCGGACCGTGAGCGGCTTTTCGACCACGGGTGGCAGCTCGTCGACCCGCGCGCCGCTTCCGGCGACCCGCATGCCTTCCGGCGCTACGTGCAGGGCTCCGGCGCCGAGTTCTCCGTGGCGCAGGGCGTGTACGTCGACACGCACAGCGGCTGGTTCAGCGACCGAACCGTCCGCTACCT
>Ga0210378_10000460_pt1 | contig 20513 bp, 15 predicted proteins | sample PLM1_60_b1redo_FD_155465 | JGI IMG/M metagenome (GOLD analysis project Ga0210378, IMG submission 155465) | Groundwater sediment microbial communities from an aquifer in East River, Colorado, USA - PLM1_60_b1 redo | ecosystem: Environmental > Terrestrial > Soil > Riparian zone | place: USA: East...
TGTGGCCCAAGACGCGGAACGAGCTGATCTCGACGCCGGTCGCCTACGAGGGGCTCGTCTACGTCGGCAACGGCCAGGACCCCGAGCACGGCGAAGGGCCGGGGCACTTCTACGCCATCGACCCGACCAAGCGCGGCGACATCACGACGAGCGGGCGCGTGTGGCAATACGACAAGATCCGCCGCTCCATTTCGACCGCCGCCGTCCGCGACGGCATCCTCTACATCGCGGACTTCAGCGGCTTCCTGCACGCCCTCGACGCCAAGACCGGCCAGGTCTACTGGACCCACGACATGCTGGCCGCGGTGTGGGCGTCCCCGCTGCTCGTCGACGGCAACGTGTATCTCGGCGACGAGGACGGCGACGTCGTGGTGCTGGCGCACGGCAAACAGAAGAAGGTGCTGGCCGAGAACAACATGGGCAGCTCGGTCTACGCCTCGGCCGTGCCCGCCAACGGGCGGCTGTACCTCATGAACCGCAATCAGCTCTGGGCCCTCGAGGAGAAGCCCTGAAGGCGTTCGATCTCGCGCTGCGCACCCGCGCCGTCTTCGGACCCGGGACCCTGGCGCGGCTCGGCGAGATCGGCCGCGAGCTGGCCTTCCGGCGCACCCTGCTGGTGGCCGATCCCGGCCTCGTGGCCGCCGGCCACGTGGGCCGCGCGCGCCTCGCCCTGGAGGAAGCCGGGATGGAGGTCGTCGGCTTCCACGACTTCGAGCACGATCCCGATTCGGACATGGTCGCGCGGGGGGCGGCGGTCGCCCACGAGGCAAAGGTCGACTCCCTCGTCGGCCTCGGTGGCGGGTCGTCCCTCGACTGCGCCAAGGGCATCGACTTCGTCCTCACCAACGGCGGGACCATGAGCGACTACCGCGGATACGGGAAGGCCACCCGCCCGCTTCTCGCGATGATCGGCATCCCGACGACCGCCGGCACGGGAAGCGAGGCGCAGTCCTACGCGCTCATCTCCGAGCCCCGAAGCCACGAGAAGATGGCGTGCGGCGACCCCCGGGCAGCGTTCCGGGCCGCCATCCTCGATCCGGAGCTGACCCTGTCCCTGCCGGCGGCGGTCACCGCGGCCGCGGGCTACGACGCCATCTCCCACGCCGTCGAATCGTACGTGACCACGACGCGCAACCCCGCCTCGGAGATGTTCGCGCGCGAGGCCTGGCGGCTCCTGGAGGGCAACTACGAGTGGGTGCTGTCCGCGCCGGCGGACGTCGAGGCGCGGGGCGCAATGCTGCTCGGCGCGCACTGGGCCGGGGCGGCGATCGAAGCCTCGATGCTGGGGGCGACCCATGCCTGCGCGAACCCGCTGACCGCGCGGTACGGCACCGTCCACGGCGTCGCCATCGCGCTCATGCTGCCGCACGTCGTCCGCTGGAACGCATCCGCGGCCGCGGCGGACTATGCGGAGCTGCTGGAGATCGCCGGCGTTCCCGCCGGCGCGGATCCGGCCGCGACCCTCGCCGAGCGCCTGGAGGATCTGGCCCAGGCGGGTGGCCTGCCCCGCGGGCTCCGGGAGGCGGGCGTGGCCGCCGCGGACCTGCCCTCCCTCGCCGAGGAGGCCGCCCAGCAGTGGACCGGGCGGCACAACCCGCGTGCCTTCGACGCGGCGGCCGCCCTCCAGGTGTATCAGGCGGCGTTCTGAGGAACCGGCCCGGGGTTTCCGCCGCGCTGGCCTGCGCGCTCGCGCTGGCCGCGGCGCCGATGGCGGCCGACGACTGGCCGCAGTTCCGCGGCGATCCGCGCCTAACGGGCGTGGCGCGCTCCGCACCTCCGGCCCGGCTCGACGTGCTGTGGACCCACGATGCCGGCGAGGCCGTGGCCTCGTCGGCCGCGATCGTGAACGGAGTCGTCTACGTGGGCAGGCAGTCCGGCGCTTTGCTGGCCCTCGACCTCGCCAGCGGGGCGCGCAAGTGGTCGTACGCGGCCGGCGCCGAGATCGGCGAGTCGTCCCCCGCCGTCTCGGGTGGCGTCGTCTATGTGGGCGACGTGAACGGCGTCGTCCACGCCGTTTCGGCGGCGGACGGGGCGAAGCTCTGGACGTACAAGACGGCGGCGGAAGTGCGTGCCTCGCCGGTCGTCAGCGCGGGCAAGGTCCTCATCGGGTCCTACGATCAGCACCTGTACGCCCTCGACGCGAAAACCGGACGTCTCGCGTGGAAGGTCGAGACGCAGGGCCAGGTCCACGCGACGGCGGCCGTTGCGGACGGCATCGCCTACGTCACGGGCTGCGACCAGATCCTCCGCGGCGTGCGCGTGGCGACCGGCAAGGTGGCGCTCGAGGTTTCCTCCGGCGCCTACACCGGCGCTTCGCCCGCGCTTTCGGGTACCCGCGCCTGGTACGGCACGTTCGACAACCAGGTCCTCTCCGTAGACCTAGCCGCGCGCAAGGTGACGTGGCGCTATGAGCATCCGCAGCGGAAGTTCCCGTTCTACTCGTCGGCGGCCCTGGCCGACGGTCTGGTCGTGCTCGGAGGCCGGGACAAGCTCGTGCACGCGCTCGAGGCGACGACCGGCAAGGAGCGCTGGACCTTCGCCACGCAGGCGCGCGTGGACTCATCCCCCGCCGTCGCGGCGGGCCGGGTGTACATCGGCTCGAGCGACGGGCGGCTGTACGTCCTCGACCTCAAGACCGGCGCGAAGCTGTTTGCGTTCGAAGCGGGGGCGGCGATCACCGCGTCACCGGCCATCGCGGGCGGGCGGGTGGTGTTCGGCGCGGACGACGGGCGGATCTACGGCCTGGGCGCGAAGCAATAACGGCGACGGGCGGGAACGGGCACGGCCACGTGCACGGCCACGTGACACGTGCAAGGCCGAGGCGTCCCCTCTCCCTGAAAGGGAGAGGGATAGGGTGAGGGTTACCGTCTCAGCGCCTTGCGAACTTGAGGTGCGTCACCTTTGGCGCGGTGACCGCTCGCACGAGCTCGAGCCCGTGCAGATCGTCGCCGACCCCATCGAACAGCCGCTCACCGCTGCCGAGGAGCGTCGGCACGAGGTTGATCTCCATCTCGTCCACGAGGCCGGCCGCGAGATACTGCTGGGCGGCATTCGCTCCACCGGCGACCGACACATCCTTACCGGCGGCGGCTCGTCGCGCCAGTTCGAGCGCCGCCTCGATGCCTTCGGTGACGAACGTGAAGGTCGTTCCGCCTTCGAGTTCGAGTGGCGCGCGTGGATGATGCGTGAGCACGAACACGGGGTGATGGAACGGCGGGTTGACGCCCCACCAACCCGTCCACGGTTTCTTGGCATCCCAAGGGCCCGGGTGGCCGCCAAACATGTTGCGCCCCATCACCGTGGCCCCGAGGTTGGCAAGCGAATCCTCGACAACCTTCGTGCTTTCGTTGACCTCTCCGCCTTGAAGGCCGTGCATGGCGCGCCAGACCGTGAGTGGAAACACCCACTCGTGGAGACGCATACCGCCGATCCCGAGCGGATTGTCGACGCTCTGGCTAGGACCGGCAACGAAGCCGTCGAGCGACATCGAGATTTTGAAGCGCAGCTTGGACAAGTGATACCTCGCTCTGAAACAAGCCCTCGCGGCACACCACCGGTCGCGAAGTCACGAGTACGGCTTCGCCGCTTGTCGTCAAGCATCCGGCTCAAACAGGCGCTTTCGGAAATACCCCCTCCAGCTCTCCGGAAGTGCGGGCACCTCGACGGCGCGACGGAGAAGATCCTCGTTGTCCGTATCACGGGCATAAAGCGCGGCAACGTCAACCACAGTCACGCCGTGATCATCACGTCCTGTGAATTCGATCGGACTGCCGCTGGCCACTTCGCCCGCTCGAAGCACGGCAAGGTAGAAACCGGTGCGACCGCTTCGCAGGAAGCGCTTCACCATGTCATCTCGGCCGAATCGGACGCCAAGTTTGAAACACGGCATTCGTGGTTGCGTCACAAGGAACTCAGCGGAACCTACGCGGATCCGATCACCGATTCCGACATCCCGCTCGAGCAGCCCTTCGGTCGTGAAGTTCTCGCCGAACGCTCCCCATGGGAGATCCTTCCCCGGAAGCTCTCGACCCCAATACTCGTAATGCTCGCGAGGATAGGCGTAGACAGCCTTCTCCGCACCACCGTGCACGGAGAGGTCGGACTGTTCATCGCCTTCGAGGTTGAGCGAGGTAACGCGTACGGGGCCTTCCACCGGGCTCTTCCATATTGAGGTTCGGACCACCCGCCCGTGCCAGTCTACTTCTCGGGGAAGACCCACATTCACGGAGACCAACCGCACCGCCCACTCCCTCTTGTTCTTCACCCAAAGTCCGCCGACCCTACTTTGCTTGAGCCCCTGCCGGGACCGCGTCTACCGCTGACTCAAAGGCGATGAACAAGACGCAGGATGCGCTGCCTGCGCAGGAGGCGCTATGCGGGAGCTTCGCGGGCCCGTAGGCGTACATGCCTGGCTTGAGCACTACCTTTGCCTGACCCTTGTAATGGACCGAGAGCTCTCCTGCTACCAGCACCATCCGCTCCGCCGACGTGTGCCAGTGCTCGGGGATCACAGCGTTGGCGGGGAGCTTGAGAAATACATCGGCGTTCGGTTTCGCTGGATCACCGTGGAGAACGGCCAGACCGCAACCCGCGGGCATGAAGGGCGGGCACGGCCCCCACTGGAGCTGAGCATCTTGCGCGCTACGCGTCAGGGCTTGCGCCGGCGCAGGCGCTTGAGCAAAGGCCCATGCTCCGCCCAGACCCATCGCGGTCACCAGCAGACCCTTCGTGAACCCCTGGGTGGACATGCGTCGTTCTCCTTTCGTTTTCACGCGACTCCACACGTGTCCGCCCAACAAGCAAATAGGCCGACGGGCTATGACAGCTCCGCCGTCGGCCGATTTCGATCTTACACCCCGGCCCTGCGCGGCAATCCTCTGTCCAAGACTCGAACCGCGGCCTGGGCGCGAAACAGTAGCCGAATTCACTCGTGCCGCAGAGCCGACGCGGGGTCGAGGTTGGCGGCGAGCCAAACGGGCACGAAGCCGGCGGTGACGGCAGCCAGCGCGAGCAGCGCCACGGCAACGAGAAGAGCGTGAAGATCGACCGGCCAGAGTCCGGTGAAAAGGCCGGATAGACCCCAGGCGGCGCTCACCGCCACCACGAACCCGACGGCGAGCCCGGCCGCGACGGGCGCGAGGCCGCGGCGCAGGAGCCAGCGCAGGATGGCCCCCCGGCTCGCTCCGATGGCGAGGCGCAGACCGATCTCCGGCGTGCGGGCGTTCGCCAGATAGGCGATGACCCCGAGGATCCCGACCGCCGCCAGCAGCAGTCCGAGCGCACCGAAGAATCCGAGCAGGCCGGCCGTCGCGCGCGACAGGAAGAGCGCGTCGGCCACCGTCGCGGCGAGCGTTCGCGGGTTGCTGACCGGCACTCGCGGGTCGAGCTCCCGAACGGTCTTCCGGATCGCCGGCAAGAGCGTGTGGGGGTCGCCCTCTGTACGAGCCACCAGCGTCTGGGTCCCCCTCCGGTCCTGCCCGAGGCTGGTGTAGAGGAACGGCCGCGAGCCTTCCCCAAGCGTTCGGTACTTGCCGCCGCGGACGACGCCGATGACCTCGGAGCCGTCGCCCAGGTGGCGACCGAGCGCCCACGAATCCGGCCAGAGCCGATGGGCCAGGGTTTCGTTGACGATGACGACGCGGGGTGCCGGTCGGGCCGTCGCCCTCCGTGAACGGACGGCCGGCAACGAGCGGGATGCGCATCGCCTCGAAGTACCCCGGACCGACGCTCGCGAAGTCGACGGGCGTCTCGTGCGCACGCGGATCGCCACCTTCGGGACGAACGTTACCGAAGTTGATCGCCGCGGTCAGCGGAAGGTGGCTCGCGAGCGCGGCCGAGCGCACGCCAGGAAGTTCCGACACGCGCTGGCGGACTCGAGCGAATAGTCTCTCGGCGTCGTCCATTCGGTACCCAAGCAGGTCTGGTGAGAGCGTGACGATGGCCGCCCCCTCCGGATCGAACCCGGGGTCGACCCGTGCCGTTTCGAGCAGGTCCCGCAGGGAGACACCGGCGGCGGCCAGGAGGACGACCGAGACGGCGACCTGCACCGCCACCAGCGTCTCCCGCAGGCTGCTTCTTCCGCGGCGGCGAAATGAATTCGCCGCCGCTCATCGAGCGGGTCCGCTTCGCGGCCCCGGGTCGAATGAATCCCGCTCCGCTCGCTGCTGCGCCCCCTACGGGGCGGAAAGGAACCGCAGGATCTCGCGCATCAGCCGCTCGGCCTGGTCCGTCTGGAAGATGAACTGAGCGTGGGCCGAGCCTTCCAGGATCACCAGCTCTTTCGGCTCCGGGGCTCTCTCGTACTGCTCGCGGATCCTGACGAGCCGCGGCGTGCCGTCCGCGCGCGGATCGTCGCGGGCCGTGATGAAGAGCTTCCGGCCCCTCATGCGCTCGGGGTGCTCGATCGAAGCGTGGGCGAGCAGCACGAGACGGTCGATCTCGCCGGGGGCCGCCTCGATCGACGCTTCCGCCGCCGCCCCGCCTCCCATGCTGCCCCCGACGATCGAGACGGTCTTCGCTCCGGCCTTTCGCAAGTATCGCACCGCGGCCAGCACATCGAAGCGGAGCCCCTCGTCGGAACCGGACGGTGCTCCACCACGCGATCGGCCGCGGCCGCGGAAGTCGATGGCGAGGACGCGGAATCCGGCCTCCGCCAGCACGCGCGCCTGCTTCTCCCAGCTTCCCTTGTTGAAGCGGCCCCCGTGCGCCAGGACCACGCCGCGGGCGCCGCTTCCGTACAGATCGGCGTACACGATCCCTCCGTCCGGGGTCGGAAACGAAACCTCCTTGGGCGGACCGGGCACTGCCGCCAGCGCAACCGCGGCCAGGATCGTTCCCACGGTCATGCTCGCCCTCCGGCGGCGGGCCGCGCCGGGAAATACCGCGCGATCGTGCCCTCGCTCGGCTTGGGCGTCAGAGCTGAAACCACGAACATCACCAGCGCCGAGACCAGCACCATCGGCACCACGGGCATGAACCCCAGGACGGCGGTCCCGCCCGGCGTGCGCGCGAGCAGGTCGAGGCCGGCGACCTTCGCCACGACGATCGGCGGACCCGGAGGCGGAGCGGTCACCATCGCCTGGAAGACCGCCACCGCGATCACCGCGGCGGCCACCCACACCGTGGTGGCGAGCGCGCCCCACTTCGTGCTGCTCCGCCAGAAGAGGGCGGCGACGAGCAGAGGCGACAGCGCGGCGAAGCCCGTGAAGGCGTACTGGATGGCGAGGGAGAAGATGCTCTGCGGCGCCCGCAGCGCCGCCACGTAGGCCACGATCGTGAGTCCTATCACGAAGGCGCGGCCCATGTGGACCTGCGCCGCCTCCCCGAAGCGCGACTTGCCTTCGTAGTGGGCGAAGACGTCCTCCGTGAACATCGTCGACAACGCCAGGATCTGAGAATCGCTCGCCATGACCGCGGCCATGATCCCCGCGCCCAGCAGGCCGGCCAGCCACGCGGGCGCGTAGCGCTGGAGCAGGAGCAGCAGCACGTCGTCGGCCTCCATCTTCGCCCGCAGCTCGTCACGCTGCGCGCGAGGGAGGCTCTGGCCCTGCGTGGCCAGCGCGCGGCGCGCCTCGATCTTCTCCTGGATCCGGGGCACGTCGTTCGCCCGATTAGCCATGACGCCCATGAAGACGCAGGGCAGCCAGAGCGCCATGATGCAGAGCGGGTACAGGACGACCGTCTTCCTGAACTGCCCCATCTTGCGCGCGGTGAGGCAGAAGATCGTGATGTGCGGGAAGGCGATCGACGAGAGCGGGATGAACGTGTAGCTGAAGAAGTAGGAGGGCGAGATGCGCTCGCGCGTCATCAGGTAGGACAGGGGCGAGCTCAGCATCGCCTCGGCCGAGGACCGGAAGCCGCCCATACCCGCGCCGATCACCACGAAGGCGATGGTCCCGAAGGCCAGGAACAGGACCGTCTGCAGCGTGTTGACCCACGCCGTCCCGCGCATCCCGCCGAAGAACACGTAGGTCATGACGACGAGGGCCACGACCGCGCCCCCGAGCCAGAACGGCACGAGCCCGCCGCTCACCGCCTCCAGCGTCGTGCCCCCGCCCATCACGCCGATGATGATGTAGGGGACGAGCAGCGCGGCCTGGACCGCGAAGATGACGGTCCCGATGTGGCTGGTCTCCCAGCGGTCGCGGAAGAGCTGGACCGGCGTGATGAAGCCGTGCGTCTTGCCGAGCGCCCAGACCCGCGTCCCGACGAGTAAGAGGGTGAGCGGGATGACGACGGCGGAGGACGAGGCCATGAGGCCGTAGGTCACGATCCCGTTGTTGAAGGCGTGCCCCGAGCTGCCCAGGATGGCGAACGCCGTCATGTTCGTCCCGAAGAGCGACATCAGGAACACGAACGGGCCGAGGGAGCGGTTGGCGAGGAAGTAGTCCTCCACCTCCTCCTTGCCCCGCGCCTGACGGAAGGCGAACACGCCGATATAGACGACGCCGGCCAGGTAGGCGAATACGATCGCGGCCGGGATCATCGAGGCCTCGGCTCCCCCCGCTTCTCGGCCTCCTCCTCGAGGCGGTGAGGCCAGGCGTGTGTCACGAGCAGCCACATGAGGAGCCCCGCCAGGATCGAGTAGCCGGCGTGGTAGGCAAGGCCGATCGGGAGGAATCCGAAGACCAGGGGCCGCGCCGTGCGCCAGAACCAGACGTCCTGGTGCAGGGCGTAGACCACGACGACCGCGAGCGTCAGCAGGCCCTTCTTCAGGACGGCCTCCCGGGGACCGGGCATTCAAACGCGCGTACGCCAGCGCGTCAAGCGGCCCGACTGTGAAAGCTTGTCAGGGCCGAGTTTTCGTGTGCCACGGCGAGGACCGCTGCGGGAAAATCAGCGTGCGACGTTCATTCCGGGCGCGGAGGCGATCCATGGTGTCGAGTCGAGGTCGGCGAGTCGCATCGTCGTTCGTGAGTGCCACGCTGGCCGCGGCCGCCGCATTCGGCGCCGCGCCCGCGGAGTGGACGGGGTGGCGCGGCCCCAACCGTGACGCGCTCTCGCCCGACACCGGGCTCATGGCGCAGTGGCCGCCGGCGGGTCCGCCGCTCGCCTTCCGCGCCACCGGCCTCGGCGCAGGCTTCTCGAGCCTCGCCATCTCGGGCGGCCGCATCTACACGATGGGCGATCGTCAGGGCGCCCAGAACGTGATCGCCCTCAGCCAGGACGCGGGCAGGATCCTCTGGACGGCGCGCGTCGGTCCTACGTGGGACGACGAGTACGGCGGGCCCCGCGGGACACCTACCGTGGACGGCGGCTTCGTGTACGCGCTGGGGACCGAGGGCGACCTCGTCTGCCTCGACGCCGCCACGGGCAAGGAGACATGGCGCAAGAGTCTCTCCCGGGACTTCGGCGGATCGATGATGTCCGGTTGGCAGTTCAGCGAGTCGCCGCTCGTGGACGGCGACCGCGTGATCGTCACCCCCGGGTCGAGCACGGCCGGCCTCGTCGCCCTGGACAAGAAGACCGGGCGAGAGATCTGGCGCTCCGCCATTCCCGCCCTGGGGCCGAAGGGCCGCGACGGCGCGGCCTACTCGTCCGCCGTCGTCTCCAACGGCGCGGGCGTGAAGCAGTACGTCCAGCTCCTGGGCCGCGGCCTCGTCGGCGTCCGTGCCAGCGACGGCAAGTTCCTGTGGGGATACAACAAGGTCGCGAACAACGTCGCCAACATCTCGACGCCGATCGTCAAGGGCGACCACGTCTTCGCCTCCACCGGCTACCAGACCGGCGCCGCCCTCGTGAAGCTCACGAAATCGGCCACCGGCGTGGACGCGCAGGAGGTCTACTTCCTCGAAGGCCGCACCCTGCAGAGCCATCACGGCGGGCTCGTGCTCGTGGGCGACCACGTCTTCGCCGGGCACGGCCACCGTCAGGGCTTCCCCATCTGCGTCGAGCTGGCCACGGGCAAGGTCGCGTGGGGCGGCGACATCCGCAACCAGGGGAGTGGATCCGCCGCGGTCGTCTACGCCGACGGGAACCTGTACTTCCGCTACCAGAACGGCGTGATGATGCTGATCGAGGCGACGCCCCAGGCCTACCGCGAGAAGGGCGCCTTCACCATCCCCGACGTCCACGACCCGAGCTGGTCGCACCCGGTGGTCGTGGGCGGGCGCCTGTACCTGCGCGAGCAGGACGCGCTCAACGTCTACAACGTCCGTCGCCGCTAGCCAACGCGTCCCCGCGCGGGGGCGTACCCGCGCGCGGTGGGGGTCAGGTCTGCGATATGGGGTATAGACGCACCCTATACCCCATACACCAGACCTGACCCCCTTTGACCTGACCCCTTTGTCCTTGACCCTAGCGTTTCGGCGCCCCGATGCAGTAGAGCTTCTTGGACGTGCGCAGCAGGATCTGGCCGCCGTCAACGGCGGGCGTGGCGAGGACGAAATCGCCGACGGAGTTCTCGGCCAGCACCTCGAAGGCGGGCCCGGCTTTCAAGACGGTGGTCAGGCCCTCTTCGTTCGTGATGTAGACCTTCCCGTCGGCCACGGTCGGAGACGAGCTGTAGGTGCCGAGGGCGATGCGCTGCGGCCCGTAGAGGACCCGGCCGGTCTTGCCCTCCAGGACTGACACGATTCCCTTGTCGTTGACGACGTACACGTACGTCCCATCGGTCGCGGGCGTGGGCACGTCGGGGCCCTGATCGTAGGACCAGGCACGATGTGTCGTGGTGACGTCGCCCCGGCCGCCCGCACGCAACGCGAGCATCGGCTTCACGCGGGTCGGCGCCACGACGATGTCCCCCACCGCCAACGGTGAAGCCACGATCCGATAGTACGGATTGCTGTCGGGGTTCAATCCCCCCGCGCGCCACAGCTCCTTTCCGGTCTCCGGGTCGTGGCCGGTGACGATGTCGCCTCCCGTCACCACGATCTCGACCTTGCCGCCCGTGCGCACCGGGGTAGGCGTCGTGTACGAGTCGGGCGACTCGCGGGTCGCCGGCGTGGCCCGCTCCACCTTCCATACGTTCTTTCCCGTCGCCGGATCGAGGCGCAGCAGGTACGACGGGTCGTCCGTCTTCATTCCGTGCAGGACCTGGACGTAGAGGCCGCCCTCGAAGAGGAGGGGCGACGAGCCGTAGCCCCAGTTGAGGCCGAAGGCGCCGTAGTCCTTGGGCAGATCGCGCGTCCAGAGCTCGCGCCCGTCCAGGTCGAAGGCCTTCAGCGCGCCCGACCCCGTCATTGCCACGACCCGCCGCCCGTCGATCACCGCCGAGGGCGACGCCATGTTGTGCTTCTGGTTCGCGTGGCCCACCGACGATCCCACCGGCCGCTTCCAGAGCAGCTTCCCGTCGCGGCGGTCCAGGCACCACAGGTTGACGGTGTCGCCCTCGGGCACGCTGAGGAAGACCTTGCCGGCGGCCACGATCGGCGTGGATGCGCCGTGCGCCGGGAGGTCCACCGACCAGGCGACGTTGTCCGTCGTGCTCCAGCGCAGCGGCAGGTTTCGCTCCGGGCTGAAGCCCGTCAGCTGCGGGCCGCGCCATTGCGGCCAGTCGGCGCGAGCAGACACGGCCGGGAGCACGAGGAAGAGGGACAGGACCATGGGCTTCATGACTGGGAAGGATATCCATCTCCGGCGATGTCGGGCAAGCGTGCCGGCGTTCCGTCCAGGTTTTACGACTTATGACATGCCGCCCTGCCCGCGCGGCCGTATCGTCCCTATAATGCTTTCTCGCATGCGGGAGCGCCTTTCGTCCGCGCGGGACGCCGTCCTCCTGGGATTGCTCCTGGCTCTCGCGGGAACCGCACGCGCGCAATCCACGACCAGCGCCATCACGGGTACCGTCCAGGACGCTTCGAAGGCGCCGCTGGCGGGCGCGCGCATCACCGCCCGGCACCTCGAGACGGGCCTCGTGCGCGCGGCCACCAGCGACGTCCAGGGCTCGTTCGTGATCCCGGCCCTTCCCCTGGGCGCGTACGAAGTGCGCGCGGAGTTGACGGGCTTCCGCCCGACGGTACGGCGTCCGGTCACGCTCGCCCTCGGCGAGCCGGCCATGATTACCTTTGCGCTCGACGTCGGGGCGGCGAGCGAAGAGGTCACGGTCACCGGGGAGCTTTCCGGCGTGCGCACGCGCTCGGGCGAGCTCAGCTACCTCGTCGCGGAAGAAACGGTGCGCGAGCTGCCCCTCAACGGCCGCAACTTCACGGACCTCGCCTTCCTGCAGCCCGGCGTCATCGCCTTTCCGCACCGCGATGCCGGCTCGGTCGTGGCCCATGGCGTCGGCGCGAGCGTGAACGGCCAGGACCCGCGCTCCAACGTGTACCTGCTCGACGGCACGCTCATGAACGACTTCACCAACGGGCCGGCGGGCAGCGCGGCGGGCACCACCCTGGGCAGCGAGACCGTGCGGGAGTTCCGTATCGAGGCCAACGCCTACGGCGCGGAGTACGGGCGCAACTCCGGGGGCCAGATCAACGTCATCACCAAGTCGGGCTCGAACGATCTGCACGGCAGCGCGTACGAGTACCACCGCAACGACGCCCTCGACGCGCGCAACTTCTTCGACCCGCAGGAGAAGCCCGACTTCCGCCGCAACCAGTTCGGCTTCACGCTCGGCGGCCCCGCGCGGCGCGACCGCACCTTCTTCTTCCTGGGCTACGAGGGCCTGCGCGAAAGCCTGGGTCGCTCGGTCTCGACCGTCGTCCCGGATGCGGATGCCCGGCGCGGGGTGCTTCCCGACCCCGCCGCGGCCGGACGCACGATCACGGTCCCGATCGACGCGGCGGTGCGTCCGTATCTGGATGAGTACCCGCTGCCGAACGGGCGCAGCCTCGGCGGCGGGCTCGCCGCCTATTCGTTCCCCTTCGCGCAAAAGATCGACCAGGACTTCTTCCAGGCCCGGATCGACCAGAACCTGGGCCAGCGCGACCAGCTCTTCTTCCGGTACACCTTCGACCGTGCCAACCAGGAGCTGCCCACCGACTTCCCGCAGTTCCCGCGCGCGTTCGTCTCCCGGAACCAGTTCCTGACCGGCGAGTACCGCCGCGCGCTCTCCGACGCCACCCTGGCCACGCTCCGCCTGGGTTGGAGCCGCACCAGGGTCGCGCAGGAGGTCGAGGCCAACACCTCCACGCCGCTGGCGCCGTTCGTGGCGGGCCGACCGTTCATGGGCGACATCGACGTGGGCGGCATCCCGCGCTTCGGCCCGCAGTCCTCCGCGGGCGTGAACCTGCGGCAGCAGGTCTTCTCGCTCGGCGCCGACCTCGTGCGGAGCCAGGGGCGGCACCTGCTCAAGGCGGGCGTGCTCGCCGAGCGCTACCACGACGACATGGAGAACCCCACGTTCAGCCTGGGAATCTTCACGTTCTCGAACCTGGAGGCCTTCCTGCGCAACCGGCCGCTCCGGTTCATCGGCCTGACGCCGGAGGCCGAGTTCGAGCGCCGGTGGCGCTTCAGCCTGCTCGGCGCCTATCTGCAGGACGAGGTGCGCGTCGGCCGGAAGCTCACGCTGACCGGAGGACTGCGCTACGAATACCAGTCGGTCCCGCGCGAGGAGAAGGGACGCGACATCTCGCTCCCCCGCCTCACCGACACCACCGTCACGGTCGGCCCGCTCTACGAGAACCCGACGACCCAGGACTTCTCGCCGCGCGCGGGCTTCGCGTGGGACGTCTTCGGCGACGGCCGGACGGCTCTGCGGGGCGGATACGGCCTCTACTTCAACACGAACAACCAGCAGAACCTGATCGTCACCGTCACCAACCCGCCGTTCACGCCCCGGCCCGTCATCCCCAACCCGCGCTTTCCCACGCCGGACCTGTCCCGCACGGGGACCCTGTCGATCCGGCCGATCCAGACCGACCTCCAGATGCCGCGGATCCACGTGTGGAACGTGAGCGTCCAGCGCGAGCTGCCGCTGCGGTCGGTGCTGACCGTCGGCTACGCGGGCGCGCGCGGCCGGCACCTGCTCCGCAACCTCGACGCCAACATCCCGACCCCCCAGGAGCTGTCCGACGGGTCACTCTTCTGGCCCGCCACCGCGGTGCGGCCGAACCCGGCGTTCTCGACGATCGAGCTGAAGGCGAGCGACGGAGACTCCTGGTACAACGCCCTCGTCCTCGAGCTGCGGCGGGCGTCGGTGCGCGGGCTCGGCTTCCAGGCCTCGTACACGTTCTCGCGCAACATCGACACGACGCAGGCCTCGACGTTCTTCTCGGACGCGACGAACGGGACCGTCTCGGTCATGCCCGAGTTCGGCCGGAGCTACAACAAGGGGCTCGCGGACTACCACGCCAAGCACAACCTGGTCTTCAACCTGATCTGGGCCCTGCCGCTGGCCGGCAACACGCAGGGCCTCGCGAAGGCGCTCTTCGCCGACTGGCAGATCGCGGTGATCGGACAGTACCGCAGCGGCCCCCCGCTCACTCCCTTCGTGCAGGCCAACCGCTCGCGCTCGCGCTGGTCGCCCTCGATCGCGCCCGGCACCGGCCTCGACCGCCCCGACCTGGCTTCCGGCCGCACGCCGGAGAGCGCGGTCCGCGGAACGCCGGAGCAGTGGTTCGACCCCACGGCCTTCGTCCTGCAGCCGGCCGGACAGCTGGGGGACCTCGGCCGGGGGGCCATCATCGGCCCCGACCTGGCCGTGCTCGACCTCGCCCTGGCCAAGCGCATCCCGTGGACCCGACTCGGCCCGGCGGGCCGCATCGAGCTGCGCGTGGAGGCCTTCAACATCCTCAACCGCGTGAACTTCGGCATTCCCGCCCTCGTCGCCTTCGCCGGTGACCGCGACGGCGAGCAGCCGCTCGCCACCTTCGGCCGGATCCGCTCGACCGTGACCGCCGCCCGCCAGGTGCAGCTCGGCCTGCGCGTCGTCTTCTAAAATCAGGGTTTCCCTGATCCCACTTTCCCGCGCCCCCCGATTGTCGGGCCCCCCCTGGCCGACTACGTTGCCAGCGGAGTCTTTCTGGCGACAACTCACAGTCGGAGCCGCTTCGACAATCGCTCTCCCCTCCCCCTGCATGGGGCCGGAAGGGGTTCAATAAAGGGTGGGATTTCGATAAGGAGGGCCGGATGAGCTGCGGTGTGCGAGCCGCCCTGGTGGCCGGAGTGTTGCTGGCGACGCCTCTGCCTTCGCCGGGGGCCGATCCCCCCACGGGCACGCTCGGCGCCACGAAGGGCGACGCGCTGTCGTGGGTAGGCACCGCTCCCGGCGCGGTGTCTCCCGGCCCGCAGTTGGGAGATCACGACGCCTTCTGCGTCGAAGGCGCCAACTGTGAGCACTTCATCCTCACGCTCGGCGGCGCTCCCGCCGACTGGCAGGGCCTGGCGGTCCGCGTCTTCCTCCGGTGGAACCTCATCGCGACCGACTACGACCTGTACGTCCACAAGGGCAGCCCGACCGGCCCGATCGTGGCCGAGAGCCCGACCGGGCCCTCGAACTTCGAGCAGGACGACATCGACCCCGCCGAGGACGGCACGGGAGTGTTCTACGTGCACGTCGTCTACTTCGCGGCGACCGCCGCCGACCAGTACCGCGGCTCGGCCACCGTGGTCGCCAAGGGGCACGGGCTGCCGCCCGCTCCGGTGGCGTCGGGCCTTCCCCCGCGCTACCAGAGCCACACGCCCACCGCGGCGCAGATCGCCGCCGGCATGAGCAGGAACACGCAGGACGAGCCCAACATCGGCGTGAACTGGCACAGCGGCAGCGTCTTCCTCCAGGCGCTGCTCCAGACGCTGAAGGTGCAGTTCTCCGACCAGGTCTGCGCGCAGACGCCGCCGTCGTCGTGGACGGACGTCTCGCCTCCCACGGCGGTGAACAGCTTCGACCCGATCCTTTTTACCGACCATGACACCGGCCGGACCTACGTGTCGCACCTGCTCCTCAACCCGTTCGCCGGAGCGGCCGCGTTCTCGGACAACGACGGGCAGAGCTGGACGCCCAGCCAGGGCTCGGGCGGGGGCTCCGGCATCGATCACCAGACCGTCGGGGGGGGGCCGTTCCACTCGCCGCTGCCGACGGGCGTGGTCTACCCCAACGCGCTCTACTACTGCTCGCAGGACATCGCCTTCGCCAACTGCGCCCTCAGCCTGGACGGCGGCGTGACATTCGGTCCCGCCGTCCCCATCTATACCCTGCAGGATTGCGAGGGCCTGCACGGCCATGTGAAGGTCGGGCCGGACGGGTCCGTCTACGTTCCCAATGCCTCCTGCGTGGGCACCGTGAACCCGAACGAGAACGCCGTGGTCGTCTCCGAGAACAACGGCGTCAGCTGGAACGTGCGGACGGTCCCGGGCACGGTGGGGGCGGGCGGCAGCGATCCTTCGGTGGCCACCGACGAGACCGGCCGCGTCTATCTCGGCTTCGTGGACGACGACAAGAACCCGGCCGTCGCGGTGTCGGACGACCACGGTCTGACCTGGACGAACGTCTACGACGTCGGCGCCATGGTGGGGGTGAAGAACGCGGCGTTCCCGGCCATGGTCGCGGGAGGCCCCGGCCGCGCGGCCATGGCGTTCTACGCAAACACGAACGCCGGCGATGCCAACAGCTTCTCCTCCGAAGGCGTCTGGCACCTCTACGTGGCCCACACCTACGACGGCGGGGCCTCGTGGATCACCGTGAACGCCACCCCCAACGATCCGCTGCAGCGCGGCGGCATCCACCTCGGCGGCGGCTCGGAGATCCATCGCAACCTGCTCGACTTCTTCGACGCCGACGTGGACCGGCAGGGTCGCATGGTGGTGGGCTACGCGGACGGATGTCTCGATGCCTGCGTCCCGTCGCCCGACACCGCCCGCGGCAACTCCTACACCGCGTTCGGGACGATCGCGCGGCAGACGGGGGGCCGCCGGCTGTTCGCTCAGTTCGATCCGGCCGAGCCGACGGTACCCGGAGCGCCGCGCCTGACCGTGACCCGCAACGGCTCGCTCGCGCGCCTCATGTGGTCGCAGTCGGAGGACGGCGGCTCACCGATCACGGGTTACAAGCTCTACCGCCGCACGCTCGCCGGCTCCCCGCAGCTCCTGGCCAGCCTGGGCGGCTCGACGCGCACATTCGTCGACCAGTCCGGCGATCCTCGCGTCACCTACGCCTACCGCGTGGTGGCGGCCAATGCCCGGGGCGAATCGTGCGGGACCAACGAAGTGCCCGCGGAGCCCGCGGGAAGCTCCTGCCTGGCGCCGGGCATTCGCGTCGTGACGGACGCGGCCGGCGACCAGGACGCGGCTCCGCTCAACCCCGACATGGACATCCAGTGGATCGCCATCGGCGAACCGTACTTCGCCGACGGCTCGCGGAAGCTCGCCTTCACCATGAAGGTGGCGACGCTCGATCCTCCCCCGCCGAACCGCATGTGGCGCATCCTCTGGAACTACCCCGACGCACCCCGGGCGCCCCATCCCGGCTCGACGTCGTTCGTGGGCCGCTACTACATCGGGATGGACACGGACGGCGCCGGCGCCGCCAGCTTCGAGTACGGCATCGCGGCCAACCTTACCGCGGTCGTCGCCAACGTGATGCCCCCGGTCCGGCTCGGCGCCGCGGATCCCGAGAGCACGTTCGCGAGCGACGGGACGATCACGATGGTCATCGCCGCCGACAAGGTCGGTGGCCCGGAGGCCGGCGACCTGATCGGAGGCCTCCTGGCCCGGACCTTCCCGGTCCAGCAGGACGAGACGCTCCGGAGCGATTCGGCCTCGGACACCGTGCCCATCGCCGCGGCCTACGGCCTCGTAGGCAACGCGTTCTGCCAGAACCCGCCGCCGACCATCAACTGCTTCGAGGAGGACGACGCCCACGTCGCCTATTCGAAGGGCTGGCACCGGGTCAGCGACGCGGACGCCAGCGGCGGCCGCTTCCGGCTGAACACGGGCAAGGACAGCCAGCACGGCCTCTCGTTCGCCTTCGACGTGCCGGCGGGCGCCCGCGGCGCGGTCGTCTACCACTTCGCTCGCAGCAAGAAGGGCGGGACCGCCGACGTCTACATCGACGGCGTCTTCCGGCAGAAGATCAGCTACAAGGGCTCCACCGGCTCGCTGCACGATCCCCAGTTCGGCTTCAACGTGCGCTACGCGAACATCGCGCCCGGCAGCCACGTCTTCGAGCTGCGCAACTTGCAGGGCCCGGCGTACGTCGACCGCTTCTGCCTGGAGAGCGCCTTCACCGGCGCCACGGCCACGAACGGACCCGGCGCGACCACCAGCAGCCTGACGGTGCTGGCCGCGGGCGCCTCGACCGTGCAGTCCGTCAGCGTCCTCGCCGGCGCCCAGGCCCTCTCGGTAATGGCGAGCGCGGCGGGCACGACGCCCGTCCGCCTGGTGCTCGTCGACCCGGTGGGCGTGGTGGTGCAGCAAACGGACGCCGCCGACGGTCTGGCCGTCATCGAGCGTGCCCTCACGCAGCCCGGCCTCTACCAGGTCCGCGCCGTGAACCTCGGCGGAGGACCGCAGGAAGTCTGGACCGCCGCCACCCCGTGGGGTCCGCGATGAGCGCTGCCGCGTTGAGCCTCGGGTTGCTCCTCGCCGCCGCGGCCGACGTTCGCGGCGCGCAAACCGCCTGCGCGCTCCTTACCACGGAGGAGGTGCGCGCCGTCCAAGGCGAGCCCGTCGAGGAGCGCACGCCCAGCGAGGCGAGCCGCGCCTTCCGCGTCGCGCAGTGCTTCTACCGGATGCCGACGTTCGCGAAGTCCGTGAGCATCGCCCTCGCCGTGCCTCTCCCCGGTGACGCCGCACGCTCGGGACCGCGCGCGTACTGGCGCGACACCTTCCATCGCACGCGGGACAACCCCCGGCCCGTGCCCGATCTGGGCGACGAGGCGTTCTGGGTCGGCGACCGCGTCACCGGCGCTCTCTACGTCCTGCGCGGCGACGCATTCCTGCGGCTCAGCATCGGCGGCGTGACCGACGAGGCGGTACGGATCAAGCGCGCACGCACGCTCGCGGAAAACGCCCTGCCGCGGCTTCCGGGAGGACCCGGCCGCTAGGCCGCCGGCTTGTAGCGCAGCACCAGAAACGCTCCGGCCGAGGCCAGCAGGAACCCCACGTAGAGCATGGGGCTCGGCGCCGACTTCGGCGGATGCTGCCACATCGAGAAGAGCACGTTGACGACCGGCGCGCCGCCGAAGACCAGGGGCATCACGTAGGCCGGGCTTCCTCCCGACCGGAACGCCCAGATGATGCACACGGCGCCCAGCGCCCCGAGCGCGCCCCCCGCGGTGGCCGCGAGGGCGCCCGCGCGGGTGAAACCGGCGAGCTGTCCCTGCGAGGCGAGCGCGGCCACGGGCACCAGCACGCCGATCAGGAAGTAGGCCACGCCGACACAGAGCAGCGCGCGCAGCGGGTTGCCGAGCGCGAGCTGTCCCCGGTGGAGCGCGGGCCCGTAGAGTCCCCACGACAGCACCGCCCCGAGAACGAAGAGCAGCCAAGTCATCAGCATCTCCTTATTCCATGCGCCACAGGGCAAGAGTCTCCACGTCCTTCACGAGCACGGCCGAGTCCGTGACGACCGGGTGGGCCCAGGTGGCGCTCGAAGCCACCGTCCACGTCCGCAGGGACGCGAAGGCCGAGCCGCCCAGCACCGCCACGGACAGCTCGCCTTCGGTGTCGAGCAGGAAGAGCGCCCCGCCGCCGGCGACGATCGCGGTGTTGTCGGCTTGCCGTCCTTCGCTCAGCCACAGCGTCTTCCCCGTCTGCGCGTCGAGGCGGTAATACTGCCCCTTCTTGCGGCGCGACAGGCCGTAGACGCTTCCGTCCACGAGCACCGGGCTCGACAGGTAGCTCGACACCTCCGCGTTCTCCCACACGGGCTCGGTCGCGAAGGCGGTGCCGCGGCGCACCACGCGGATCGCCTTCATCGGCTGGTCCAGGCCGCCGTAGATGACGAGGTCGCCGTGCAGGATCGGGGTGACGGCATTTTGGTCGTAGTCCGTCGTGAAGGGCACCGACCAGAGGAGCTGGCCGCGGTCGGCGGAGAGCCCGACGAGGAGCTTCTGGCTCTGCGTCACCACCTGGCGGACGCCGGCCACGTCGCCCGCCACCGGCGACGCGTATCCGGGGCCGTCGCCCTTCCAGGCCCAGCGTACGGCCCCGGTGGCGGTGTCGAACGCCGTGAGCGCACCGTCATTCTCACCGCCCACGTGGGCGATCAGGAGCCCGCGGTCCACGAGCGGCGACATCCCCGCGCCGTACGTGGGGGCCTGCTCGCGGTGCTGGCCGAACTGCTTGCGCCAGAGCGAGCGCCCGCTCGCGGCGTCCCACGCGGAGAGGACACCGGAGATGCCGAAAGTGAAAATCCTTCCGTCCGCGTGGACCGGCGTCGACTTGGGCCCCTTGCCGTGGGCCGCGGCGGCGGAGTTCAGCGTGTACGGTGCCGGGTACGATTGCCGCCAGGCTGCGCGTCCCGTCGCCAGGTCGAGCGCGCGTACAACCTCCTCCTCGCCCTCGCGGCTGAACACGAAGACGCGCGGGCCCACCAAGATCGGCGAGGCGTGGCCGGCGCCCACCTTGACCGTCCAGCCGCTCTTGAGCGCCGTCGGCCAGGACGCCCGGGGCTTCAGGTCCGGGATCCGGCCGTC
>Ga0210378_10000461_pt1 | contig 20477 bp, 18 predicted proteins | sample PLM1_60_b1redo_FD_155465 | JGI IMG/M metagenome (GOLD analysis project Ga0210378, IMG submission 155465) | Groundwater sediment microbial communities from an aquifer in East River, Colorado, USA - PLM1_60_b1 redo | ecosystem: Environmental > Terrestrial > Soil > Riparian zone | place: USA: East...
CTCTGCGACTGACCGATCCCGGCGAGCACGGTGTCGAGGTCGGCGAGGTCGAGGTCGCCCTGCATCCGGCCGAGGGCCTTGACCCGGTCGCCCGGGTCGCCGCCGGCGAATGCGGCGCGGACGCCGGCCGGGTCGAGCCGTTGCCGGCCCGCCTCCGCGCGCGCGTCGGCGACGATCCGTTCCATCACCGCGGTGCGGTCGGCCCCGGCCGGCATCGCCTCGCGCACCGACTCGTACAGGTCCGCGGCCGACAGCCGGCCGTCGAGGTAGCGCTGCACGTCGGTGAGCAGCCGCTGCGCGTCGTCGGTATCGCCGCGGCTCTGCGCGGCGCGGGCCGCGTCGATGGCCCGCTGCACGGCCTGACGGTCCGCGTCCGCCATCGCACCGGCGAGGAAGAGTCGGGTCGCCAGCCAGCCGGCAAGGAATCCGACCACCCCGAAATAGACGACCAGCGCGCCGGCGAGCACCGGGCTCGACGGCCGCCCGCCCAGCGACGGCGCCAGCGCCGCGAACAGCCGGCCGGCGCCCTCCCGGATCGCACCGAGCTGCACCAGACCCACCCCGACGAGGATCTTGGTGAGCCAGTCGGAGATCTGCTCGAGGTTCGTGTTCGGCTCGTACGAGCGCGCGCCCGGAGCGCCGGCGCCGGAGCCCGGCAGCACCGACCGGGGCACCGCGAACAGCAGCCCCAGCAGCCCGCCGGCCGCGAGGGTGGCGGCGGCGACAAGCATCCCGACGGCGAAGACCGAGAAGCCGTCCGGCAAACCGGCCGAGTACACCGCGACCGCCACGAGACCGAGCCCCGCGGCCGCCCCGGCGGTGGCGACCTGCCCGCGCAGGGAGCCCTGCCTCCTCATGTCGCCTCCGCGGCGGGGCCGTCCTCGGGACGGGGCGGGCCCGGGCCCGCAGACCCAAAGGTCCAGCCGCCGGTCAGGCCGATCGGACCGTCCGGGAAGTCGAAGGCAGGGCCGGACGGGGAGGTCGGGTCGCGCGAGGGCGGCCCGGTGGGGTCCGGCGTCCCGGTGACCGGGAAGGTGTCGTCGTCACCCTCGCCGCGCGACAGCTGGAGCCCGACCGCGACCGACACCGCCGCGAGCGGCGGCAGCCCGGCGAAGTCGCCGAGCACGAGGGCCCCCAGCTCCGCCGCGGTGACCGCCCGATCGGCGAGGCAGACGGCACCGGCGAGGTCGACGTCGACGAGGTCGACGCCCGGCCGGGCGGACCTCCAGTGGTATCGGTCCCATTGGGCGCGCCGGAGCTGATCGCCGTGGGCGCGGGCGAGCGGGACGAGCCGCTCGACGATCTCGGCCCGGGCGTCGACTCTCCGGCGGTGCACGTCGACGAGCGCCAGTCCGATCGCCCACCAGTCGCCGACGGCTTGCGCGGTCGAACCGACCGGCGCGACCCCCCGCGCCTGCGGTGCCCCGGCCAGCTCCCGAAGGACGCTGTCGTACTCCCGCGCGACCGAGGCCTCGGAGACCGCTGCGAGCAGCGTGTAGACCTGCTGCGCCGGCGCCCGGAGAGCGGCGAGCTCGCCGATCAGGCCGTCGTCGTCCGGACCAGCCGGCGGGAGGAACAGCAGGTCGGCGAGCCGGCTGGCCGCCTCCCGCCCTCGACCTCGGCCGGCGACCGTGTCCAGGTACCAGCCGTAGGGCAGGCCGAGTGCGTGGTACGCCGACGCCGCGAGCTCCAAGGCGTCGCGGCCCTCGTCGACGGAGATCAGCAGCCGTGCGATGGCGGCCTCCCGCCACGCGTCCGCGGTCTCCGCCATGCGCACCCAGGCCGGCACCGCCCGCGGCGGACCCAGCTGCTGCAGCGCCGCTTCCAGCGCTGCCCGAGCGGCCGTGTCCTCGCCGTCCCCCGCCGGCGTCCCTGCTCCGATCGGGTCCGCCGTGCCCTCGCCGTCCCCCGCCGGCGTCCCTGCTCCGACCGGGTCCACCTCGCCGTACGGGATGAGCAGCGCGGAGCCGAACGGCCCTCGCTCCGCCAGCTCGATCAGGTCCAGGCTGCCCGGGCCGTCGTCCTCGCGCCGGGCGTACCAGGAGAAGAACGACGCGCGCTCGGCGAGGGGTACCGCGTCGAGGTCGAGGGCTTCGCCCAGGGCGGGCGGGAGCATCAGAGCATCCTCCGCTCGTCCAGCAGCGCGGCCGGCGGGGCGAAGCGCCCGTTGAGGTAGCCGCCGATGCGCCGGATCGACCCGGATCCGGTCGGGACCCACCGCTCGACGCCGATGATCTGGTTGGCCGGCACGTTCACCTTCGCGGTGATCTCCCCCTCGGTGAAGTACGGGGAGTACCGCCGGCCGTGGTTGAGCTCCCTGGTCTCCTCGGCGACGGCCTGCACCCCGACGGCCCGGTTCACGGAGACGAGGACGTAGCAGGTGAACAGCCAGCCCGGATCTCGGCCCCAGTTGGTAGCGAAGCCCAGCGCCGTCCGCTGCGCACGGTGCAGGACGTTCGTCCTCAGCAGGGTGCTGCGGGTCACGCAGCCGGCGGAGAGCGAGAGGAACGGGGTGACGTCCCGGACCAGCTTGCCGCCGGGCTCCATCCGGCCGTACTGGTTGACGTGCAGGTCGAGGTGCAGCTCGGTGAGCCGGTCGACGACCTCCGTCGTCTTCAGGGGGCTGTTCAGCTGCCACAGCCGGCACTTCAGCCCGGCGCCGCTCGCGAATATGCCCCAGATCGTGCGCGATGGCAGGTCGCCGACACCCTTGCAGCACCATTGGACGATCACGGCGGCCCAAGCTACGCCGGCGCGGCGTGGAGGATGGTCGAACGGCCAAAGTCACCGGAAGCCTGTCGCGCGGCCCGCCCGGTTGGGACAGTGCAGAGTGGACTCTCGGCGGATGCCGCTGTCCTGGGGTGCGGACGCGGCCGAGCGGGGCGCGTCGCTGCCCTGCGACGCGCTGCTGCCCGACGCCGACCTGGTGCTGCACCGCGCGGTCGACGTGGCCGCGCCGGCGGAGCGCACGTTCCGCTGGCTGTGCCAGCTGCGGGTGGCGCCCTACTCGTACGACTGGGTGGACAACCTCGGCCGGCGCAGCCCGCGGACCCTCACGCCCGGGCTCGACCGGCTGGCTGTCGGGCAGCCGGTCATGACGATCTTCACGCTGGAGTCGTTCGTCGCCGGGGAGCACCTGACGCTCCGGCTGACCCACCCGCGGGGCCGGCGGCTGTTCGGCACGATCGTGGGGACCTATGCGGTGCGCTCGCGCGGTCCGGACGCCTGCCGGCTGCTGGTCCGGCTCCGCGTCGCCGGCCTCGACCCGGTTCGCCGGCGTGCCCTGCCCTGGGGCGACCTGCTGATGATGCGCAAGCAGCTGCGCACGCTGGCATCGCTCGCCGAGCGCGACTGACCGCGCCGCCTCCGCCTCAGCCGACGGAGCGGAGCTGGACGGCGCCGAAGGAGACGTTGAAGCGGTCGCACCAGATGGACAGGCTGTCCAGCTGGCGGAGATCGACCGAGGGGGGCAGGTCGTAGTTCTGGCTGCCCTTGTTGCCCTTGAGCCGGCCGAGCTCGACGTACTCGCCGTCGTCGAAGACGAACCAGCCGTCCCGGCCCGGCTTGACCGGCGCGTCGGTGATCCAGACCCGCAGGTCGGGGCCGTTGGACGTGTCGAGGTCCTCGATGCGCAGCACCCGCCGGCCGTCCGGCAGGCCGACGACCCGGACGCTGCCGGTGGTCCGGTGCTCGTGCGAGACGAACTCGCCGGTGGCGAGCAGCCGGGTGGCAGGCGGCGGGCTCGACCGGGCCGGCGTCCCGGCGGCCGCGCCGGCCGTGCCGGGCGCGGCGCTGCCGGGGTCGCTTCCGACGGCCAGCTCGGCGAGGCCGGGCGGCGCCGCCTCGTTCACGGTCTCGTCCACCACCAGCTTCCACGGCTGGAAGAGCGCCAACCCGACCGCACCGGCCACGGCCAGCACGCTCAGCAGGAGCCAGACACCGGGGCGGCGCAGCAGGGATCGTCTCGACACGGCGCCGACGCTACCGGCGCTGGCGGGCCGCGCCGGTGACGATCCGCTGACGTATCACCCGCGCGGCTCCCCCTTGTGGATCACGTCTGCCAGGCGGAGAGCCAGATTCGGGGACCGATTCTGGTCCCCAGGTCGGCAGACGTGATCACGAAGCGCAGCCACCGGCCACGGCCAGTCGTCGGGCGCCGTCGGGCGGTCAGGCGGCGGGTGCCTCGGGGCGGCCGGTCGGACGGCCGGCGGTGCGGCGACGCGGGCGGCCGCGGCCGGGCCAACCGCCGGACGGGCGGTCGGTGCGGGCGACCCGCTCGGGCGCCGCCCGGACGACCACCGGCTCCCCGGACCGCCCGAGTTCGACGACCGCCCCGTGCCCGGGCGTCACCGGCGTCGCGGTCACCGCGACCCCGGCCCGCTCGTGCATCCGGCCGGCCTCCTGGACCTGCTCGGGCAGCAGCAGGGACAGGACGGTCCCCCGCGCGCCCGCCCGGGCCGTGCGCCCGGAGCGGTGCAGGTAGTCCTTGTGGTCGGCCGGCGGGTCGTAGTGCACCACCAGGTCCACGTCGTCGACGTGGATCCCCCGGGCGGCGACGTCGGTCGCCACCAGGACCCGCGCCCGGCCGGCGGCGAAGGCGTCCAGCGCCCGCTGCCGCGCGTTCTGGGCGAGGTTGCCGTGCAGCGCGCCCGCCTCGACGCCGCCGCGGCTGAGCTGCCGGGCGAGCCGGTCCGCCCCGTGCTTGGTGCGGACGAAGACCAGCGTGCGGGCCGGCCGGGCCGCGATCTCGGCGGTCACCGCGACCTTGTCCTCCGGCCGCAGCGTGAAGGCGAGGTGGTCCATGGTCGCGACCGGCGCCGCCGCCGGGGCGACCGCGATCGCCACCGGGTCGGTCAGGTACGCGCGGGCCAGCCGGTCCACGCCACGGTCGAGAGTGGCGGAGAACAGCAGCCGCTGGGCGTCCGGCCGGGTCAGGTCGAGGATCCGGCTGACGTCCGGCAGGAAGCCGAGGTCGGCCATGTGGTCGGCCTCGTCGATCGCGCTGACCTCGACCGAGCCGAGCGACACCTCGCCCTGCCGGACCAGGTCGAGCAGCCGGCCGGGGGTGGCCACGAGCAGGTCGACGCCGCGGCGGAGCGCCGCCACCTGCCGACCGATCGAGGCGCCGCCGTAGACGGCGAGCACCCGCAGGCCGAGCGGCTGCCCCAGCGGGACCAGCGCGTCCTGCACCTGCCCGGCCAACTCGCGGGTGGGTACCAGGACGAGGCCGCCGGGGGCGTTCGCCGCCCGGCCGCCGCGGCCGGCGGCGAGCCGGGCGAGCATCGGCAGCCCGAAGGCGAGCGTCTTGCCCGAGCCGGTCTCGGCACGACCGAGCAGGTCGCGGCCGGCCAGCGCGTCCGGCAGCGTGCGGGCCTGGATGGGGAACGGGGTTCGGACGCCGCGCCGTTGTAGCGCGGTCAGCAGCGCCTGCGGCAGCCCGAGGCGCGAGAAGTCGGCCGGCAGCTCGGGCGCGGCGGCGGCGAGGGACTCGGTCAGCGCGCGCTCGAGCTCGCTGGCGGTCTCCCGGACCGGCGCCGGGCGCGTGCGGCCCGGCCGCGACTGCGGACGGGACCGGCGGGCGCCGGCGCCGGGCATGGACGTGGTGGACTGCGCCGTGCGGGGACGGCGGGCAGGACGGGACAAGCGGGTGCACTCCAGAGCGGTCAAGGGCCGCGAGGAGGCGAGTGATCCGCCGGCGGCCAGGCGGGCAGCTCGCCCGCAGAGAACGGCGGTCCTCGACCGCCGATGTCCTCAACCGTAGCGGACCGGCGGCAATTCCCGGCCACCAGGGCGCGTCCCGCGCGGTCGGCACCCGCTGCGGCACGGTCGGACGCCGGTGCCGGATCGCCGGGGCGACTACCCGCCGGCTGGCCCGTGGCCGGCCGTCGTCCTCGGTACGGGCAGGTCGGGCGGCGACGGCGGTGCCGGCACGGACGGCCCCGGCACCGATCGGACCGGGTCCCGCCGCAGCACCCGCAGTACGAACAGCGTGACCGGCTCGGCGAAGCGGGTGGCGACCGGCCCGACCACCGCCATCAGCAGCACGTACGTCGCCGCCAGCGGACCGAGCGCCGCCTCCGCCCCGGCCGCCACCGCCAGCCCGGCGATGACGATGGAGAACTCGCCGCGGGCCACCAGCACGGCGCCGGCCCGGATCCGGCCGAGCGTGCCGATGCCCGCCCTCCGGGCCGCCCACCACCCGGTGAACACCTTGGTCAGCAGCGTGACCGTACCCAGCGCGAGGGCGACCCCGAGCACCGGCGGGATCGACGCCGGGTCGGTCTGCAGGCCGAAGAAGACGAAGAACACGGCGGCGAACAGGTCGCGCAGCGGGGTCAGCACAGCCCGGGCGCTGTCCGCCGCCGGCCCGGAGACGGCGATCCCGAGCAGGAAGGCGCCGACCGCGCTGGAGATGCCGATCCGCTCCGCGATCCCGGCCACCAGCAGGGCCGCGCCCAGCACCCGCAGCAGCAGCACCTCGTCGTTCGGCGAGAACACCAGCCGGGACACCAGGTGCCCGTACCGCAGCGCGAGCAGCAGGATGAGCCCGACCGCGCCGACCGCCAGCAGCACCCGGCCGCTCGCGCCGAGCAGGCCGGCGCCGGCCAGCACGCCGGTGAGGATCGGCAGGTAGAGCGCCATCACCAGGTCCTCGAGGACCAGCACGGACAGCACCGCCGGCGTCTCCCGGTTGCCGATCCGGCCGAGGTCGACGAGCAGCTTGGCGGCGATCCCCGAGGAGCTGATGTAGGTCACGCCGGCCAGCACGAGCGCCCCGGTCGCGCCCCAGCCGAGCAGCAGCCCGGCGACCGCGCCCGGCGTCGCGTTCAGCGCCAGGTCCACGAGGCCGGACGGGGCGTGCCGGCGCAGGTTCCCGACCAGCTCGGCGGCCGTGTACTCCAGGCCGAGGGTGAGCAGCAGCAGCACCACGCCGATCTCGGCGCCGGCCCGGATGAAGTCCTCGCTGGTGGCCAGCGGGACCAGCCCGCCCTCGCCGAACGCGAGCCCGGCGAGCAGGTACAGCGGGATGGGCGACAGGCCGATCCGGCCCGCGACACGGCCCAGCGCGCCCAGCGCGAAGACGACGGCACCGAGCTCGAGCAGCAGGACCCCGTGCACCGCCAGCTAGCCGTCCGTGCGGCCGGCGATGATGTCGGCCACCGCGGCGGTGCCCTGGGCGGTGCCGATGACGACCACCACGTCCCCGCCGGCGAAGCGGAAGTCCGGCCCCGGCGAAGCGATCACCTCGCTGCCGCGGATCACCGCGACGATCGACGCGCCGGTCCGGCTGCGCGCCTGGGTGTCGCCGAGCGGCCGGCCGTCGAAGGCCGACCCGTGCGGGACGGTGATCTCCTCGCTGACCAGTCCCTCCACCTGCCGGTGCAGCGCCGCAAGCCGCTCGATGATCCGCGGCGCGCCGAGGATCTCGGCGAGCGCCTCCGCCTCGTCCGCCGTCATCGGCACCTGCGCGACGCAGGCGTCCGGGTCGCGCTCGCCGTAGAGCAGCAGCTCGCGGCGACCGTCGCGGTGCGACACCACGCCGACCCGGCGGCCGGCGGCGGTGACGAAGTCGTGCCGCAGCCCGATCCCGGGCAGCGGCGTCTCCTCGACGCGGGTGGGCTTCACCGCACCTCCTCCGACGGCGGCCGCGACGCGACCTCGCCTCGATGCTGGCACAGGACGGCGGCCAACCGGGTGGCAGTATCTGCCCGTGGATCTCGGGCTGGCGGGACGGGTGTACGTGGTCAGCGGCGGCTCGCGCGGCCTGGGTCGGGCGACCGCCGAGGTGCTGGTCGCCGAAGGCGCCCGGGTCGTGCTCGGCGCACGCGACGAGGGCGCCGTCGAGCGCGCCGCGCAGGAGCTGGGCGGTCCCGCGCACGCGGTCGGCGTGGTGGCCGACCTCGGCATCGCCGCCAGCGCCCAGCGGCTGGTCGAGGCGGCGCACTCGGCGTACGGCGGGGTGGACGGCGCCCTGGTCAGCGTCGGCGGACCGCCTCCGGGCACGGCGTTGGACGCCGGCGAGGACGCCTGGCGGGCCGCCTTCGACGCGGTCTTCCTCGGCGCGCTGCGGCTGACCCGGCGGGTGGTCGGCGCCCTCGGCGACCGCGTCCACAACGGCGGCTCGATCGCGTACGTGCTGTCGTCCTCGGTCCGGTCGCCGATCCCCGGGCTGGCGATCTCGAACGGCCTGCGCCCCGCGCTCGCCGGGGTGGCCAAGACGCTCGCCGACGAGCTCGGCCCGCGCAACATCCGGGTCAACGGGCTGCTGCCGGGCCGGATCGGCACCGCCCGGACCGTGCAGCTGGACGAGGCGACCGGCGACCCCGAGGAGGCCCGGGCCCGGGTGGCGGCCGGCATCCCGCTCGGCCGCTACGGCGAGCCCGCCGAGTTCGGCCGGGTGGCGGCCTTCGTGCTCTCCCCCGCCGCCTCGTACGTCACCGGCACGATGATCACGGTGGACGGCGGAGCGCTGCGCACCTGGTGACCGGCCGGGCGCCGCTCACGTCCTGGGGCGAGATCCTGGCGGCGGTCAGCCGACCGGGCTGACCGGTTCCGGCCGGCTGGCGGCTTCCGGCCGGCTGGCGCCCTGCCGCTCGAACTGGGTGCGGTAGAGCTCGGCGTACAGGCCGCCGGCTGCGAGCAGCTCCGCGTGCGTCCCGGACTCGCGGATCCGGCCGGCCTCGACGACGAGGATCCTGTCCGCGCCGAGCACCGTGGACAGCCGGTGGGCGATGACGAGGGACGTGCGGCCCTCCAGCGCGGCGGCCAGCGCCTGCTGCACCGCGACCTCCGACTCGGAGTCCAGGTGCGCGGTCGCCTCGTCCAGGATCACGATCGACGGCGCCTTGAGCAGCAGCCGGGCGATCGCCAGCCGCTGCTTCTCCCCGCCGGACAGCCGGTAGCCGCGGTCGCCGACCACGGTGTCCAGCCCGTCCGGCAGCGAGGCCACCAGGTCGGCGACCTGGGCGGCCTCCAGCGCCTGCCACATCTCGGCCTCGGTGGCGTCCGGCCGGGCGTAGCGCAGGTTGTCGCCGATCGTCTCGTGGAACAGGTGCGCGTCCTGGGTGACGACGCCGATCGCCGCGTGCAGCGACTCCTGGGTGACCTCCCGGACGTCCTCGCCGCCGACCCGCACCGCGCCGGAGCGCACGTCGTAGATCCGCGGCACCAGCTGGCTGATCGTGGTCTTGCCGGCGCCGGACGGGCCGACCAGCGCGACCAGCTCGCCCGGCCGGGCGGTGAACGACACCCCGTGCAGGATCTCCTGCGAAGGCGCCTGGTCGAGCATCGCCACGTCCTCCAGCGAGGCGAGCGACACCTCGGACGCGGTCGGGTACGAGAAGTGCACGTCGTCGAACTCGATCGAGCGCGCACCGGCGGGCAGCGCCCGGGCGCCCGGCTTGTCGGCGACCATCGGCGCGATGTCCAGCACCTCGAAGACCCGCTCGAACGAGACCAGCGCGCTCATCACGTCCACCCGGACGTTCGAGAGCGCGGTCAGCGGCCCGTACAGCCGGGACAGCAGCAGTGCCAGCGTGACCACGGTGCCCGCGTCCAGCCGGCCGGTCAGCGCGTAGTAGCCGCCGAGCCCGTAGACCAGCGCCTGCGCGAGCGCGGCGACCAGGGTGAGCGCGACGAAGAAGGTCCGCGCGTACATGGCCGACAGGACGCCGATGTCCCGGACCCGGGAGGCCCGGTCGGAGAACGACCCGGACTCCTGCGCCGGCCGGCCGAACAGCTTCACCAGCAGCGCCCCGGCCACGTTGAAGCGCTCGGTCATCGTCGCGTTCATCGACGCGTTCAGCCCGTACGACTCGCGGGTGATCTCCTGCAGCCTTGCTCCGACCTTCCGCGCGGGCAGGATGAACACCGGCAGCAGCACCAGCGACAGCGCGGTGATCTGCCAGGACAGCGAGAACATGACGCCGGCGGTGAGGATCAGCCCGATCACGTTCGAGACGACGCCGGACAGGGTCGAGGTGAAGGCCTGCTGCGCCCCGACCACGTCGTTGTTGAGCCGGCTGACCAGGGCGCCGGTCTGGGTGCGGGTGAAGAACGCCAGCGGCATCCGCTGCACGTGGTTGAAGACCCTGGTGCGCAGGTCGTAGATCAGGCCCTCGCCGATGCGCGCCGAGTACCACCGCTGGACCAGCGACAGCAGCGCGTCCAGCACGGCCAGGCCGGCGATCACCAGCGCGATCCGCACGACCGTGCCGGCGGTGCCGTCCGGGCTGGTGATGACGTTGACCACGCGGCCGGCCAGCACCGGGGTCGCCACGCCCACCACCGCGCTCGCCACCACCGCGAGCAGGAAGACCGCGAGCTCGCGGCGGTACGGCAGCGCGAACGCGGCGATCCGCCGGGCGGTCCCGGGCGCCAGCTTCTGCGCCGCCACCGACGGGTCCCGCCGGTAGGACCTCATCACGGCCCACGGACCGTGCCCTCCGGGCATCGTCACGAGTGGTTCATCCTGGACATCGTCACCTGCACACCTCCTGCGGCGCCGAACGCCCCGGCCGGCCCGACGCTTCCTCCGCTCCGCTCTGAGCGGATTCCGGCGGCCCGCCGCCCGCCACGGCGGGCACTCCGGCCGGACCGCCGGACGCTCCGGCCGTCACTCGCCGCCGACCGGCGCGCTGCCGCCGGCGGCGGCCGCGAGATCCCGCAGCCTGCGCAGCTGCGCCGCCCGCTCCGCGGCCTCCTGCGCCTCCCGGGACCGCCCGACCGCGCCGAGCAGCAGCGCCTTCGTCTCCACCACGGCGTCCCGCGGGGCGGCGAGCAGCGCCGCCACCAGGTCCCCGGTGGCGGCGGCCAGCTCCGCCCGTGGCACCACGAGCGTGGCGAGCCCCAGCCGCAGCACTTCGTCCGCGCCGACGCGGCGGCCGGTCACGCACAGCTCCAGCGCCCGGGCGTAGCCGACCGTCTCCACCAGCGGCGCGGTGCCGCCGAGGTCGGGGACCAGCCCGAGGCCGGTCTCGGCCATCGACAGCTGCGCGTCGTCGGCGAGCACCCGCAGGTCGCAGGCGAGCGCGAGCTGGAAGCCGGCGCCGATCGCGTGCCCCTGCACGGCCGCGACCGAGACCAGGTCCGGTCGGCGGAGCCAGCCGAAGCCCTCCTGGAAGCCCCGGATCGTCGCGTCCGCATCGGCGTCCGGCATCCCGGCGATCTCGACCAGCCCGGGCGCCCCCGGGATGCCGCCCCGGGCGAACGCGGCCCGGTCCAGCCCGGCGGAGAAGGCGCGCCCCTCGCCACGCACCACCACCACCCGGACGTCGCCCGGCAGCGACCGCCCCGCCTCCCGCAGCGCCGCCCAGGTGTGCGGCGTCTGCGCGTTGAGCCGGTCGGGCCGGTCCAGCACGACCGTCGCGACCGGTCCGGACCGCTCCACCCGGACCCCGGCGAGCTCGCGATCGAGCTCCGGGTCGGGGCCCACGGTGTCGCTCAGAGCTACTTCTTCTTCCGCCGGGTCGCGCCGCCGCGGCCCCGCAGCGTGGTGCCGGACTCGGTGAGAATCCGGTGCACGAAGCCGTACGACCGGCCCGAGGACTCGGCCAGGGCACGGATGCTCTGCCCCGAGTCGTACTTCTTGCGCAAGTCGGCCGCGAGCTTGTCCCTCGCCTGACCGGTGATGCGAGCGCCCTTCTTGAGGTCTGTCGCTGTCGCCACTCCTCGACCCTCCGTCGCCGTGTGTGGGGTCCTGCCAAGGGATGTTCCCCCCAGCAACCCCATGATCACCCAGGGCAGCGAGTCGCACCACTCGACCGGCTCAGTTGGCCCGGCGCCGGCCTAAGCTCGGGTCGTGCCCGATCCGCTGCCGCTGACCGACCGGACCCGGCTCACCCGGCTGCCGGGGCTGCAGAGCCGGGACCGGCGGACGCTCGACGCGGTGCTGGACGCCGGGCTGGTCGCGCACCTGGCCGGGTGCCTGGACGGCCTCCCGGTGGTGCTGCCGGTCGCCTACGCCCGGGACGGCGACCGGCTGCTGCTGCACGGCTCGACCGGCGGCGGGCTGCTCCGGCACGCCGCCGCGGCGGCGCCGCTCGCGGTGGCGATCACCCTGGTCGACGGGTTGGTGTTCGCCCGCTCGCTGTACGACTCGTCGATGAACTACCGGTCGGTGGTCGTCCTGGGGCGGGCGGCGCCGGTGCCGGAGGAGGAGAAGCCGGCGGCGCTGCGGACACTCTCCGAGCGGCTCATGCCCGGCCGGTGGGACGAGGTGCGCCCCCCGACCCGCCGAGAGCTCGCCGCAACGTTGGTGCTGGCGCTGCCTCTGGACGAGGTGTCGGTGAAGGTCAGCACCGGCCCTCCGGGCGACTCCGCCCAGCCGCCGCCGGACCTCGCCGGCACCTGGGCCGGGGTGCTGCCGCTCCGGCCGGTCGCCGGCGAGCCGGAGTCCGCCCCGGACGTGCCGCCCGGCCTGGCCGTGCCGCCGTCGCTGGACCGGGCCGCCCGCCGGATCGCCGCCGCCGCGGGCGACGCCGCCGGCGCGGGCGACGCGGGTGACGCGGCCCGCCCCGGCGGCGCGGGCGGGTCGGCCGGATAGCTGTCCCCGCCCCGGGATCGCCCCGTTCGGGCGGACAGCGCGTGGGATCTGCCGGATCGTCCCCGGCCGGGTTAGGGTGACCCCGATGGCCGTCGAAGGACGCGAGCTGCGGCGGGTCCTCACCACCCGGGACCTCGCGGTCTACTACCTGTCTTCCCTGGTCGGCGCCGGTGTCCTGGTCGTTCCCGGCATCGCGCTGGAGCTGGCCGGGCCGGCCTCGCTGCTCGCCTGGGTCATCCTGTCGGTGGCGTCGCTGCCGATCGCGGTGACCTTCGCCCGGTTCTCCGCCCGCTACCCGAGCGCCGGCGGCGTGAGCTTCCTCGTCCGCAAGGCGTTCGGCTGGCGGCCGGGCACCGCGATCGGGCTCTTCCTGCTCTTCCTCAACCTGGCCACCAACCCGATCCTCGGGCTGGCCGCCGCCCGCTACCTCTCCGCGCTGTTCGGCTGGGAGGGGCAGGGCACGATCCTGCTCGGCGGCTTCGCGGTGATGAGCATCGGCGTGGCGACCAACATTCTCGGATCCTGGTCGCCTCGCGGGGTGCAGTTCGCGCTCGTCGTCTCGCTGGTGGTTGGGCTGGTGACGGTCGCGGCGGTCGCCGCGCCGGCCGCCGAGATCGACCGGCTGACCCCGTTCGCGCCGAACGGCTGGTGGGCGGTCGGCGCGGCGATCGTCGTCTGCTTCTTCTCGTTCTTCGGCTGGGAGAACGTCGCGCACGCCGCCGAGGAGGTGCGCGACCCGGAGAAGAGCTACCCGCGGGCGGCGCTGATCGCGGCCTCCGGGCTCGGCCTGCTCTACTGCACGCTGGCCCTGGTGCTGGTGCTCGTCGTCCCGGCGGACGCGGCGACGGACAAGAACGCGGTGCTCTCTGCGATGTTGGAGTTCAGCCGCGGCGAGACCGCGGCGGCGGTGGGCGCCGCGCTCGCTGTCGCGTTGCTGGTGATCACGACCAACGCCTGGGTGCTTGGCGCATCCAGGTTGCTGTTCGCGATGTCGCGGGACGGGGCGGTGACCCGGCGGCTGTCCCGGGTGTCCGGCCGCAACGGCGCCCCGACCGCCGCGCTCGCCGTCGCCTGGGTCTGCTACGGGATCGACTTCCTGGTGCTGCTCGTCATCGGCGGCGACGAGAGCACGCTGATCGCCTTCACTGCCGCGTCGATCCTGGTCATCTACATCGCGACGTTCCTCGCCGGGCTGCGGCTCTTCCCGGAGCCGCGCACCCGGGTGCCGTGCGTCGTGGCGCTCGTGGCGGTGACCGGATTCCTGCTCGTCGGAGGGCCGGCCTCGGCGCTCGCGGTGCTGGCCTTCGGCGTCGTCGTGGTCTTCGTGCTGTTCCGCCGCAAGGAGCCACGGCCCGAGCCGGACGCGGCGGACGAGCCGGCGCCCCCGGCCGAGGCCGAGACGCCGGCCCCCTGAGCGGGGAGCACTCCAGTCACCAGACGGTGCTGACCTCCTCGTCCCGGATTGCGTAGACCCGCCGACCGAACATCGCGTTGAGGATGATCGCGCTGCGGATCGGCAGCAACGTCAGGTTGGCGTCGAGCACCCCGTGGGTGTAGCGGGCCCGGTTCTGCGCGAAGATCTTGTGCCCGTCCGAGCCCTTCCAGCGGATCGAGTAGTCCTCATCGACGATCAGGTCGCCGTTGTCGAACTCGATCCGGTCGGCGAGCTCCTCGTCGAACGGCAGCGGAGCGTTGCGCCGGCCGACGGCCAGCACGACGTACTGCACCAGGTGCCGCTCCAGCCCGGTGATGCCCCGGTCGCGCAGCAGGTAGCCGCCCTGCCGCGCCGGCCGCGCGCCCTGCACGTCCCGGCCGGGATAGAGCGTCACCGGGAAGGCGCCGGTCGTGAGCATGCCCTCGTAGTTCGCCTGGTAGATCGACTTCAGTGAGCCAGGCGAGATCGCGTCCCCGGTCAGCGTCTGCTCCTCGACCAGCTCGCGCCGCGCCTCCCGGCGCAGTCCCTGCAGGAATCTCAGGTACGCCGGCCGGTAGAAGTCGTTCGCCGACGGCGAGTCGTCCAGCGGGGAGAACCACGGCCGCCGGCCGAACCAGTGGATGTCGCTGAAGCCGGTGGCGAGCAGCTCCAGCACGCACTCCGCGCCGGTCTGGCCGCCGCCGACCACGGCGACCGGCGCCATCCGGTCCATCCCCTCCGTCCGGGCGCCGAGGTCGTCGGCGACGAAGACGTCCTCCTGGGGCAGCCCGGCGAACCGGTCCGGAATGTACGGCTGGGTGCCCAGGCCGATCACGAGGTGCTCGGAGCGGGCGACCGGCCGCGCGTCGCTGTGCGCGGTGAAGCCGGTCGACTCGTCGAAGGACACCCGCTCGATGGCGACGCCGTAGTGCAGGTCGGGCACGTGCTCCGCGGCCCAGGCCAGGTAGTCGACGTACTCCTGCCGCGGGATCACGTCGTACTGCGCGTTGAGCAGCGCGTAGATCCGACCGGTCGAGACGATGTAGTTCAGGAACGTCAGCGGGTGGCAGGGGTCGACCAGCGAGACCAGGTCCTTGACCCACGAGGTCTGCATTCGCACGCCCGCGTGCAGCAGCTGCGGGTGCCAGCCCGGGCCGGACTGCTTGTCGAACAGCACCATCCGGTCCGGCGCCACCTTGCGGAAGAGCGCGGCGAGGCTGAGATTCGCCGGGCCCGCGCCGACGCCGATCGTGTGGAAGCGCGGGACCTCAGCGGACTCGGTGTCGGGCGACGACATGGGCTTGGACCTCCTCGGTCGGGCGGGAAACGGACCGGGTCAGGCGGGCGGCGGCGAGCCGGCTCGCGGCCAGCGCGGCCTTGGCGGCGCTGCCGCTGCCGCCGGTGAAGGTGTGCAGGCCGGGCACGGCGGGGACCGGCCGCAGCGCGAGCAGCGGCGGGTCCGCGTACGCGTCGGCGGAGGCGACGACCTGGCGCGGCAGGCCGATCGCGACGCCGAACCGGGCGGTGGCGAGCTCGGCGGCCCGCCGCTGCATCGACGGGTCGACCTCCGGCCGGTCGGGGTCGACGTCCCACTGCTCGGATGGGACCCCGAGCAGGACCAGCCCGTCGGCGGCGCGGCCCCAGAGTCCCGTGCTCTCGTCCACGAAGGCCGGCGGCGACCAGCCGCCGCACGGGTGCAGGCCGTACTGGATCGCCTTGGTGCGCAGGCCGCCGGCATCCAGCCCGGCGGCGGCCAGCAGCCGGGGCGTCCACCGGCCCGCGGCGACCACCACGGCGTCGTAGCGGTCGGTCAGGGCGGTCACCGGAGCCGCGTCGGCCGGCGTCACCCGCGCACCGAGCCGGCTCAGGTCGGTCAGCACGGCGCCCCGCAGCCGGTCCGGCGACAGCCAGCCGGCGTGCCGCTCCACGACGGCGACCAGGCTCCCGGACGGGTCGAGCCAGCCGTACCGGGCACGCAGCCCGGCGGCGTCGACCAGCGCGGCCGACCCCGGCAGCCGTCCGTCCAGTTCGGATAGCATCGGCGCGAGGTCGGCGGCGGTCCGGCCGGCGCAGGCATAGGCGGAGCCGATCTCCCGGTACGCCGCCCACCGGGCCAGCCCCGGATCGGCGCGCAGCTCGGCCAGACTGTCGGCGGCAAGCCGGCAGGCGGCCGGGTCGGGCTCGAAGCCGCGGACCAGCCCTCCCGACGCGGCGGTCGCGTCCGGACGGCCGGGCACCGCGAACACGTGCACGTCCACGCCGGCACCGGCGAGCCGCCAGGCCAGCAGGCTGCCGGCGACGCCGCCCCCGACCACGCAGACCCGCACCGCGCCCCCCGTCACGCGATCCCGTCGTCGCCCGTCAGGGCGGCCAGCAGCGGCCGGGCCCGGTCGGGTTCGGCGCCCACCGCGCCGAGCAGGCAGCGGGCAGCGACCGCCGCGTCGAACGTCTCCAGCCGCAGCGCGTTCTCCGCGCGGGCCAGCTCCAGCCGGGCGAGCTCCGCCGGCAGCCCGGCGGCCCGCCCGCCCAGCATCCGGGCCGCGTAGTCCCGGAACGCCGCGTACCCGGCCGTCGTGAAGTCGCTCTCGTACGGCTGGGGCCGGTCCCAGCACAGGTAGAGCCGGACCAGCGCAGGATCCTCGGCGGCCAGGAAGTCCTCCGCCCAGATCGCGTGCCCCCGGCTGGTGGAGAACTTCAGCCCGTCCAGCCGGTAGAACTCGTTGACCACCAGGCCGCCGAGCACGCCGGTGGGCACGCCGGCCGCGGCGAACAGCGCCGGGGTCAGCACGCCGTAGTAGAACGAGTTGTCGATCCCGTGCACATGCCAGAGCCGGTCTACCGCGCCCCAGCCGGCGACGCAGGACCGGACGTCGCGCCCGCCGGTGCCCAGCTTCCGGGGCACCGCGTAGAGGTGGCCGAGCGCCGTCTCGACCCACACGTCGATCCGCTCGCCGTCGTGGCCGCCGCCGGTCGGGATGCCCCAGTCCGTCGGGTACGCCAGCGGCACCTCCGGCAGCCCGGCCGACAGCAGCGCGGACACCAGGCGACGCACCCGCGGCGACAGCTCGGCCCGGGCCCACGTCTCCGTCAGCTGGTCGCGGTAGTCCTCCATCCGAAGCACCGGCAGTTGCGCGTCCACGACCCGGGGCCGGCCGCCGCAGACCGTGCAGGCGGGGTCGACGAGATCCGTCGCGGCCGCGTAGCTCCCGCACCGCTCGCACGCGCCGCCGGCGGCACCCTCGCCGCAGACCCGGCACCGGCCGGCCACCCACGCGTGGTGCAGCGTGCGCCTGCACCCGTCGCAGAGCGCCAGCGGGGCGGTCTGGACGACGACTGCCTTGGTGTCGACGAGCTCGGCCAGCAGGCCGGCCACCCCGTCCCGGTAGTCGGCGTCCGCGGCGGGGTCGAGCATCAGGTCGTACCGGATCCTGGCCAGCTCGAGCGCGGTCCGGATCCGGGCCGAGTAGTCCGCCGCCACCTCGTCGACCGGTCGGCCCTCCTGCTCTGCCTTCGCCCGGACGTAGTTCTGGTTGACGTCCAGCCCGCAGACCGTCAGCACCTGCTCGCCGCGGGCACAGGCGGCCCGGGACGCCACGTCGGCAGCCAGGTAGGGCCCGGAGAGGTGGCCGACGTGCAGCGGCCCGTTGGGGGTGGGCGGCGGAAGGACCAGGACGGTCGGGCCGGTGCCGTCACCGCGCATCGTCCGGCATCCAGTAGACGCTGAGCAGCACCAACGGCTCGTCCGCCGACCCGTTGTGCCAGACGTGCCGCTCCTCGCTGTCCATCAGCGCCGCGGTGCCGGTCGGCGCCGGTCGCCGCTCGCCGCTCGCCGTCGCCTCCACCTCGCCACCGCCGCTGACCACCACCGCCAGCTCGCGCTCCGGGTGGCAGTCCTCCTCGCTGCTGCCGCCCGGCGGGATCACGCACCACATCGCCCCGAACGGAAGCGTCCCGGCTGCCGGATACTGCTCCCAACGGCCGACCTCGATGCCGAACTCCGGGATGAGGTCGGCTGACCTGCTCGTGAACGTCTGCATGGCTTCCTCCCGCGCTCATCCTCTCCGTACCCAGGCGGGACGTCCAGAGACGACCGGGCTTGTCGGGAGCGCGGCAGGAGGATCTCAGGCGAGGGCGATCAGGTCGGCGAGGTCGTCGGACCAGGCGTCCTCGTCGCCCTCCGGCAGCAGGATCACCTTCTCCGGCCGGAGCGCGGCGACCGCGCCCTCGTCGTGGGTCACCAGCACCACCGCCCCGGTGTACGTGTCCAGCGCGGACAGCACCTGCTCCCGGGACGCCGGGTCGAGGTTGTTCGTCGGCTCGTCCAGCAGCAGCACGTTCGGCCCGGAAAAGACCAGCGCGGCCAGCGCGAGCCGGGTCTTCTCCCCGCCGGACAGGGTGCCGACCCGCTGGTCGACCGCCTCGCCGGAGAACAGGAACGCGCCCAGCACCCGCCGGATCTCCCCGTCGGTCGAGCCCGGGGCGGACGAGCGCATCGTCTCCAGCACGGTCCGGTCCACGTCCAGCGTCTCGTGCTCCTGGGCGTAGTAGCCGAGCCGCAGCCCGTGCCCCGGCTTCACCTCGCCGGTGTCGGGCGCCTCCAGCCCGGACAGCAGCCGCAGCAGCGTGGTCTTGCCGGCGCCGTTCAGCCCGAGCACCACCACCCGGGAGCCGCGGTCGACGGCCAGCGAGACGTCGGTGAAGACCTCCAGCGACCCGTACGACTTGGACAGCCCGTCCGCGGTCAGCGGCGTCCGCCCGGACGGTGCCGGGGTCGGGAAACGGACCCGGGCGACCCGGTCGGTCCTCCGCTTGCCCTCGGTGCCGGCGAGCAGCCGCTCGGCCCGCCGGGCCATCTGCTGGGCCGCGACCGCCTTGGTCGCCTTGGCCCGCATCCGGTCGGCCTGCGCGAGCAGCGCGCCGGCCTTCTTCTCCGCGTTGGCCCGCTCCCGGCGGCGGCGCCGCTCGTCCGTCTCCCGCTGCTCCAGGTACTTCTTCCAGCCGACGTTGTAGAGATCCGCCTCGGCGCGGACGGCGTCCAGGTGCCAGACCTTGTTGACCACCCGCTCCAGCAGGTCGCCGTCGTGGCTGATCACGACCACCCCGCCGTCGTGGCCGCGCAGGAAGTCGCGCAGCCATCCGATCGAGTCGGCGTCGAGGTGGTTGGTCGGCTCGTCGAGCAGCAACGTGGGCGCGCCGGAGAACAGGATCCGGGCCAGCTCGACCCGGCGGCGCTGGCCACCGGACAGCGTGCCGAGCGGCTGGGCGAGCACCCGGTCGGGCAGGCCGAGGTTCGCGCAGATCCGCGCGGCCTCGCTCTCCGCCGCGTAGCCGCCCAGCGCGGCGAAGCGGTCCTCCAGCCGGCCGTACCGGCGGACGAGGGCGTCCCTCGCCGCGTCGTCGACCGCCTCGGCCAACTCCACCTGAACCTTCTCCAGGTCGTGCAGCAGGGTGTCGAGGCCGCGCGCGGACAGCACCCGGTCCCGGCTGAGCACAGCGAGATCGCCGGTGCGGGGGTCCTGCGGCAGGTAGCCGACCTCGCCGCGACGGTCGACGGTCCCCGCGTACGGCAGCGACTCGCCGGCCAGCACGCGCAGGGTTGTGGTCTTGCCGGCGCCGTTGCGGCCCACGAGGCCGATGCGGTCGCCGGGCTGGACGCGCAGGGTGGCGTCGGACAGCAGGATGCGGGAGCCGGCACGCAGCTCCAGGTCGGTGGCGGTGATCACTTCTGCGCTCTCTCGGGGTGTCGGGGACGGGCCGGGTCGCTGTGGTCGAGCCCGGCCTCGTCAGCACATCCGAGGCGTCACCCCTCCAGTGTACGGGCGGCAGTCACCCGGTTTCGACGACGCCAGCAGGCGCCACCGCGCACAGGCTGTGTCGCGGGCCCCGGGTCGCCGAATCCCGTAGTCTCCGCGTCGTGACGAGCTTGGCGTGGACAGCAGATGGACCCAACCTGGCGGTCCATGGAGACAACCTGCCTGTGATCCGTGACCTTCCCGATGACTCGTTCAGGCTGATCTACCTGGATCCTCCATTCAATACGGGTCGTACTCAGACCCGCCAAGCTCTAAGGACGGTGCGCTCTGAGTCTGGCCGGCGTATTGGTTTCAAGGGTCAGACCTACGAGACGGTAAAGGGAATGATTTCGTCCTACGACGATTCGTTCGCTGATTATTGGGCATTCTTGGAACCTCGTCTGGAACAGGCGCATCGCCTTCTCTCGCAAGAAGGAACCCTTTATCTTCATCTCGACTATCGCGAGGTGCACTACGCCAAGGTTCTCCTAGATGCATTGTTCGGCAGGGAGTGTTTCCTCAACGAGATTATCTGGGCCTATGACTACGGAGCCAGGTCGAAGAAGAAGTGGCCTACTAAACATGACAACATCTTGGTGTACGTCAAAAATCCCGAATGCTTCTACTTCAACAGCGAGGAGGTGGACCGCGAGCCGTACATGGCGCCGGGACTCGTGACGGCCGAGAAGGCTGCCAAGGGCAAGCTGCCCACAGATGTTTGGTGGCA
>Ga0210378_10000462_pt1 | contig 20456 bp, 21 predicted proteins | sample PLM1_60_b1redo_FD_155465 | JGI IMG/M metagenome (GOLD analysis project Ga0210378, IMG submission 155465) | Groundwater sediment microbial communities from an aquifer in East River, Colorado, USA - PLM1_60_b1 redo | ecosystem: Environmental > Terrestrial > Soil > Riparian zone | place: USA: East...
CTGGTCACCCTGGTCGCCCGCCGTACCTCGACCCGCATCCCTCGCGACCCGTGAGGCACAGCACCGGACCGCGGCCGGGGCGCACAGCCTCGGCGCGACAGCCCGCTAGGCTAGGCGGCCCGATCGGGACGGTCGCGGCCGGGCGGACCGCTGGGGGGCTGGCGGGTGGCGCCGGGCAGGCGCGACTGCGCCTGGGTCTTGAGGCCGGAGGCTCGTCCGCGGAACCAGGCCAGGACGCGCTTGGCCCATTGGAACTCGGCCGACAGCACCACCAGGCCGAGCAGGATGACGGCGATCCCGGGGCCGGGCAGCACCAGCATGGCGGCCCCGGCGATCAGCAGGGTCGTCCCGACCAGGAACACCCCGCCGCGCCGGACCGCCCGGGCCAGCGCCTGCAGCAGCGGTTCCACCCGGGCACACCCCCTTCGCCGTCCTGCACAAGGGTACCAGGGGCCTGCGTCAAGCCCGGGTAAAGCCTCCTGACAGGGGGCTGGAGGGAGCCCTGAGGGGTGCCCCGGTCGATCGGGTTCCCGGTATGCTCCGCAACGTCCAGGCTCGATCTCGCGACGCAGCGGAGGAGGCCGGAACATGGGTGCCGGGGACTACTGGAACCCCAAGACGGAGACCCTGGGACGCGACCAGCTGGCCGGCCTGCAGCTGGCCAAGCTGCGCCGGCTGTGCGACTGGGCGGCCGCCCGCAGCCCCTTCTACCAGCGGTCGTTCCGCCAGGCCGGGTTCGACCCCGAGCAGCTCAAGACCCTCGACGACCTGCGCCGGGTGCCGCTGCTGACCCGCGACCAGTGGATGGCCTCCCAGGGCGAGGCGCCACCGTTCGGCCTGCTGCCGGTGGCCGGCCGGGAGGCCGCCATCCGCTGGCACACCACCTCGGGCACCACCGGGCGGGAGCCGATCCGGGTGCTGGACACGACCAAGGACTGGGCCTGGCAGGCCGAGATGTGGTGCTACGGCCTGTGGGGCTTCGGGGTCCGACCGGCCGACACCGCCTACGTCGCCTTCGGCTACGGGTCGTTCATCGGCTTCTGGGGCCTGCACTACGGCATGGAGAAGATGGGCGTGCTCAACGTGCCCGGCGGCGCCCAGACCACCGAAGGCCGGGTCAGGCAGCTGGTCGAGTTCGGGGCGACCGTGGTCGCCTCCACCCCGACCTACGCCCTGCGCCTGGCCCAGGAGGCGGAACGGCTCGGCGTCGACCTGGCGGCCAGCCCGGTGCGGCGGCTGATCCTGTCCGGCGAGCCGGCCGGGTCGATCCCGCAGACCAAAGCCCTGATCGAGCGGCTCTGGGGGGCCAGGGCCGGCGACACCGCCGGCATGACCGAGATCGGCACCATCATGGTCTTCGAGTGCAGCCACCAGCCGGGCGGCACCCACATCATCGAGGACCACTACATCGAGGAGGTCGTCGACCCGGCCGGCGGCGAGCCGGTCGGCTACGGCGAGGCCGGGGAGCGGGTGGTGACCTCGTTCGGCCGGGGCATCATCCCGCTGCTGCGCTACCGCACCGCCGACCTGGTCGCCAAGGTGCCGGCCTCCCGCTGCACCTGCGGGCGCGGCTTCGACCTGTACGAGGGCGGCATCCTCGGCCGGGTCGACGACATGAAGCTGGTCAGGGGGACCAACGTCTACCCGCGGGCGGTCGAGGGGATCGTGCGCGAACACCCGGGCGTCGAGGAGTTCCAGCTGCGCCTGACCCGGGAGGGCCACTTCGACCGGATCGCCCTTCGGGTCGAGCCGGCCGCCGACACCAGCGACCAGGCCTGGGCGGACATGGCCGACCGGCTGGCCAAGGCGCTGGCCGAGGCCCACGAGGGGTTGCGCTTCGAGGTCGAGCGGGCTGCCCCCGGCGAGCTGCCCCGCTTCGAGCTGAAGGCCCGGCGGACCGTCGACCAGCGCGACACACCGATCGGAGGCTGACCAATGCCCACCACCACCGACCTGCTCGGCCGGCCGACCACCCCGCTCGAGGACGAGCTGCTGGACCTGTACCGTCGCTGCAAGGCGCTGCTGGAACGCGACGACCTGGCCCCGTGCGCGCGCGCCGGGGCCCGCGCGGCCACCGTCGGGCTCTGGAACGTGGTCAACGACCTTGGCCTGGAGCACGAGCAGCTGATCGACCTGGGCGCCTAGCCGTGCCCGTCTCCGAGCGCCACTCCGAGCTGGTCTACGACGCCCTGGTCGCCGCCGGGGTGGAGGTGGTCAGCGCCCTGCCTGAAACCTGGCTGGTCCACCTCATCCGGCTGGCCGAGGACGACCCGGGCGTGATCCTGGTCCGGCTGGCCAAGGAGGAAGAGGGGGTTGGCATCTCCGCCGGCGCCCACCTGGCCGGCCGCAAGGCGGCCATGCTGATGCAGAACCACGGCCTGCTGCAGTCGGTCAACGGCATCGTTTCGCTGGCCCAGCTCTACAAGATCCCCCTGCTGATGCTGGTCAGCGACCGCGGCCACCTCGGCGAGCCCGACCCGTGGCAGACCCAGGGCGGCGCCGCGACCCGGCCGATCCTGGACGCGCTCGGGATCGTGACCGACGAGCTCCGCGACCCCGAGACCGTCCAGCTCCAGGTGAGCCGGGCCATGACCCTGGCCCAGGCGTCGCTGGCCCCGGTGGCCCTGCTGCTCACCCGCGACCTGATGTGGGAGGCCCTGGCGTGATGGAACGCCAGCAGGGGCTCTGGGAACCCCAGGGGGTGGCCCGATGAGGCGAAGCGACTGCCTGGAGGCGATCTACGACGAGCTGGCCGGGTGCGCGGTGGTCACGATCATGGGGGCGGTCGCGGTCGAGCTCTACTCGCTGGGGCACCGGCCCAACTTCTTCTACCTGGAGCATGCCATGGGCCTGGCCTCCTCGATGGGCCTTGGCATCGCGCTGTCCCAGCCGCGGCGCCGGGTGGTCGTGCTCGACGGCGACGGCTCGGTGCTGATGAACCTGGGCGGGCTCACCACCCTGGCCCGCTACGCCCCAGGCAACCTGACCCACATCGTGTTCGACAACCAGAGCCTGCTCAGCGTCGGCGGCTTCCCGACGGCCACCGCCACCGGCTCCGACCTGGCCGGGATCGCCCGCGCCGCCGGCATCGGCAACGCCCGGACGGTCACCGGGCTGGACGAGTTCAAGGCGGCCGCGGTGGCGGCGATCAACGCCTCCGAGCTGGCCTGCCTGGTCGCCAAGGTCGAGCCGGTCGGCCCCAAGAGCTTCCACATGGACCTGCACATGCTCGAGAACCGCTTCGAGTTCCAGCGCGCCCTCCGACCAGAAGGGAACTCGCCGTGACCGATGCCGTCAAGGCCCTGGTGGCCGCCCTCGCCGCCGGCGAGGTCGAGGTGGTCGACCTGACCCAGCCGCTGTCGGAGGACACGCCGATCCTGCGCCTGCCCGAGCCGTTCGCCAACACGCCGCGGTTCCGGCTGCGGGAGCTGTCCCACTACGACGAGCGCGGCCCCGCCTGGTACTGGAACGCGTTCGAGAGCGGCGAGCACACCGGCACCCACCTCGACGCGCCCATCCACTGGGTCACCGGCCGGCAGCTGGACGACGTCAGCCAGATCCCGCCCGCCCGGCTGGTCGGCCCGGCGGTGGTGATCGACCACTCCGGGCAGGCCGCCGGCGACCCCGACCACCTGCTCCGGATCCAGGACGTGGAGGCGTTCGAGGCCGAGCACGGCCCCCTGCCCGATGGCGGCTGGCTGCTGTACCGCACCGGCTGGGACGCGCGGGCCGACGACGAGGCCGCCTTCCTCAACGCCACCGACACCGGCCCCCACACGCCCGGCATCGACGTCGCCTGCGCCCGCTGGCTGGCCGACGAGCGGCCCATCCTCGGCATCGGCGTTGAGACCGTCGGCACCGACGCCGGCGCCGCCCACAGCTTCGACCCGCCCTTCCCCTGCCACACCTTCCTGCTCGGGGCCGGCAAGTACGGGCTCACCCAGCTGGCCAACCTCGACCGCCTGCCCCCCAGCGGCGCCCTGCTGATCGCCGCCCCCCTCAGGATCGTCCGCGGCTCCGGCAGCCCCACCCGCGTCCTGGCCCTGGTGCCGCGGTAGGCCTCGCCGCTTGTCTCCCGGGTCGACCATCCCCAGGGGGAGCTAGCCCGTCTCCTTGGTCGGCAGCCAGAACCGGACCGTGGTGCCGTGGCCGGGGCTGCTGTCCACGCGGCACCAGCCATCGGCCATGGTCGCCCGCTCCGACATGCTGGTCAGGCCGACGTGGCCGGGGCGGGGGGTGGCCTTGACCTGGTCGGCCTCGAAGCCGACACCGTCGTCGACGATGGTCACCAGCAGCCCGCCCAGAGCCTCCTCCAACCGGACCTCCACCCGGGTGGCCTGGGCGTGCACGCGGACGTTGGTGAGCGCCTCCTGGGAGATGCGGTAGGCGATCACCCGCGCCTCGGCGGGCGGCTCCTGCTCCAGGTCGTCGCGGAGCTCGGCCTGGAAGCCGCCCTGGCCGGCCGTCTCGGTCAGGTACTCCCGCAGGGCGGCGCTCAGCCCCTCCTCGTCGAGCTCGGCCGGGCGCAGGTCGAACACCAGCGTCCGCAGCCGGCGCAGGCTGGACGACACCGCCTCCTCGAGGTGCTCCAGCAGCTGGCGCTGGTCGGGGTCGTGGAGCTGGTCGCGGAAGGCGGTGAGCATGAGCCGGGCGGCGGCGATGGTCTGGATGGCGTCGTCGTGGACCTCGCCGGCGATGCGGCGTCGCTCCTCCTCCTGGGCCCACACCACCCGGCCGAGCAGCCAGCGGCGCTGCTCGTCGAGCCGGACCAGGCGCTGGTGGGCGTGGTGGCGCTCGGTCACGTCGCGCAGCACCAGCACCCGGCCGGTGCGGTGGCCGCCCCGGTCCAACAGCGGCGTCGCGGTCAGCTCGTGGTGGCGGTCGCCGAGCACCACCTCCTCCGGCAGGCTGGGGTCGTCGGCCCGGTCGACCAGGGACGGGTCGACCCCGAGCAGCTCCTCCACCCGGTGCCCGACCGCCTGGGCGGCCTGCACGCCAAGGACCCGCTCGGCCGCCGGGTTGAGGTTCACCACCCGCCGGTAGGGGTCCAGCACCAGCACCGCGTCCAGCATCGTCTCGAACACCGAGCTGCGGGCGATCGGGGCCAGGTCGAGCAGGCGGAAGCGGAACAGGCCCCACACCAGCACCGCCCCGGTCAGGATGAACAGGAACGGGGTCGGCTCCACCCGCCCGAACGGGCCGAGGTTGAGGTTGTGGGCCAGGTTGGCGACGCTCGGCAGCAGCACGGCCACGATCAGCAGCAGGCTCTGCCGCCAGTACCGCCGTGACAGGCGCGTCAGGGTCCACACGAACAGCGCCGTGCAGCCCCAGATGACCAGGTTGGCATAGACGAGGAACGGCCAGAACCACGGGCCGACCTGGGCGATGGCGTTGGCCGGGTCGGCGGCCGCCGCCCGGGGGTAGTAGCGCACCAGGTCGTGGGTGCCCCGGTTGGCCAGCAGCACGATCACCGCCAGCGGGGGGACCGCAAGGGCGGCCATCGTGTACCGGTTCAGCCACCGGTCGCGGCCGGTGTACTGCATGATGAAGGCGTAGAAGGCGGGCGGGAGCAGCGCGATGCCGAGCCATTTGGCGTCGCCCCAGAACAGCCTGGCCGGCAGCCGGGTCGCCCCCAGCTCGATGGCGTAGGCGAGCCCCCACCAGCCGGCCGCGGCCAGCATCACGGCCAGGCTCGCCCCGGCCGAGGCGCGCCGGCGCCGCCAGACGTAGGATGCGTAGCCGGCCAAGCAGACCCCGCCTGCCAGCGCGAGTGCGCTGAACCACCAGTGCCAGCCCACGACGGCATCCTTTCGAGCCGGATAGCCCGTTCGGACTAAGCAATGAATCCTATGCCATTCGCGCCGCTCGGGGCTAACTGGCGAACTGGCGGGTGCGGCTGGGGCGGACGAAGACGATCTGGCCCTGGTGCAGCTCCAGCGCCTCGGCTTCCTCGCGGGAGAGCTGGGCCTGGAGACGCTGCCCGTCGTGCAGGACCAGGTCGGCTCGGACCTCGAAGCCGAGGTGAACCAGCCGCTCGACCATCGCCTCCGAGGTGGTGCCGTTGGGCTCCAGCCGCAGCTCGACGTCGTGGGGGCGGATGAAGAGCTCGCCGAGCCGGGTGACCGGGCCGACGAAGCCCATCACGAAGGCATTCTCCGGGTGCTCGTACAGATCGCGGGGCCCGCCGACCTGCTCGACCTGGCCATGGTTCATGACCACGATCCGGTCGGCCACCTCCATGGCCTCCTCCTGGTCGTGGGTCACGAACACGGTGGTCACGTGGACCTCGTCGTGGAGGTGGCGCAGCCAGGCCCGCAGCTCCTTGCGGACGCGGGCGTCAAGGGCGCCGAACGGCTCGTCCAGCAGCAGCACGCTGGGCTGGACGGCCAGGGAACGGGCAAGGGCCATCCGCTGGCGCTGCCCTCCCGAAAGCTGGGAGGGATAGCGTTCGGCCAGGCCGGGGAGCTGGACCAGCTCCAGCAGCTCCTCGACCCGGGCCCGGATCTCCGCCTTGGGCCGGCGGGCGACCTTCAGCCCGAAGGCGACGTTCTCGCGCACCGTCATGTGCTTGAAGGCCGCGTAGTGCTGGAAGACGAAGCCGACCCCGCGCCGCTGCGGCGGGAGCCCGGTGGCGTCCCGCCCGTCGATCTCGACGGTGCCGGCATCGGGCCGCTCCAGCCCGGCGATCACCCGCAGCAGCGTCGACTTGCCGCTGCCGCTCGGCCCGAGCAGGGCCGTCAGGGAGCCGCTGGGGATCTCCACCGACACATCGTCGAGGGCGGTGAAGTTCCCGAAGCGACGGGTCGCGTGCCGCACGAGTATGGACATCAGTGGCCTTCCTTACGTTGGAGCCTTGTCATGGCCAGCAGCACGAGCAGGGCGAGCACGGCGAGGGTGAGCGAGGCGGCGTAGGCGCCGGTGAGGTCGAAGGCCTCGAAGCGGTTCTCGACGTAGAGGGTGAGGGTCTCGGTCTGGCCGGCCAGCCGGCCGGACACGATCGTGACCGCACCGAACTCGCCGAGCGCCCGCGCGGTGGTCAGGACCACCCCGTAGGCGACCCCCCAGCGGATCGCGGGCAGGGTGACCTGCAGGAACGACCGCAGCGGCGAGGCCCCCAGCGTCCAGGCGGCCTCCTCCTGCTCGGTGCCGACCTCGCGCAGCACCGGCGCCACCTCGCGGACAACGTAGGGCAGGGACACGAACACGGTGGCCATCACCATGCCGGGCAGCGAGAAGATCACCTGGATGCCGCGCTCGGCCAGCCAGCCGCCCATCCAGCCGGCCTGGCCGTAGACCAGGATCAGGGCGAGCCCGATCACCACCGGGGAGATGGCGAACGGCAGGTCGATGACCGCGTCCAGCAGCCGCCGGCCGGGGAAGCGGTGGCGCACCAGCACCACCGCGCAGGCCACCCCGAACAGGGTGTTGAGCGGCACCGCGATGGCCGCGATCAGCAGCGACAGCCAGAAGGCGTGCAGCGCGTCCGGGGTGGTGATGGCCTGCCACACCGGGGCGACGCCGTCCCCGAAGGCCCGCCAGATGACCGCGCCGACCGGCACCAGCAGCACCGCGCCCAGGTAGCCGAGGGCCAGCACCCGCAGCGGGTAGCGACCCCCCCTACTCCGCATGGCGCGTCCTCCTCCGCTGGATCAGGTTGAGGCCGGCCAGCACCAGCACCGAGGCGGCCAGCAGCACCACCGAGACGGCGGCCGCGCTCCCGGTGTCGTCGTTCTCGACCAGCGAGAACACGTGCACCGATGCGACCTCGGTCCGGTAGGGGATGTTGCCGGACAGGATCACCACCGAGCCGAACTCGCCGATCGCCCGGGCGAAGGCCAGGGCGGCGCCGGCCAGCAGGGCCGGGGCGATGGTGGGCAGCACGATCCGCCGGAAGCTGGTCATGGGGCCGGCGCCCAGGCAGCGGGCCGCCTCCTCCATGTCCGGCTCCATGGTCATCAGCACCGGCTGGACCGACCGGACCACGAACGGCAGGGTGACGAAGGCCAGGGCGAGCACGACCCCCGGTCGGGTGTAGCCGATGTTGATGCCGACCGGGCTGGAGTTGCCGTACAGGGCCAGCAGGGTGATGCCGGCCACGATCGTCGGCAGCGCGAACGGCAGGTCGATCAGGGAGTTGACCACCCGCTTGCCCGGGAACTCGTCGCGGACCAGCACCCAGGCGATCACCGTGCCCATGACCACGTTCACCGCGGCGACCACCAGGGCCACGGTGAAGGTCAGGCGCAGCGCGGCCATGGCCTGGGGCTGGGTCGCGGCCCGCCAGAAGGCGGCCCAGCCATCCTGGCTGGACCGCCACACCACCGCCGTCAGCGGCAGGACGACGATCAGGCTGAGGTACAGGGTGACGGTCCCGCGCAGCAGCGCGTCGCCACCCCGTACCCCGAGCCCGACCCGCCGTCGGCTGACGGCACTAGCTGCCAATCGACACGCCCACCTTGCGCTCGATGTCGGCCACGATGCCCGCTTCCTTGTCGAAGAACTTCTTCGTCACATCCGGCCAACCACCCAAGTCCTCGATGGTGAACATCCCGGACGGCTTGGGGAACTCGGCGGTGGCCGCGACCTGCTGGTTCACCGGGCGGTAGCCCTTGTCGGCGAAGATCTGCTGGGCCTCGGCCGTGCGCAGGTAGTCGACGAACGCCTTGGCCGCGGTCGCGTTCCTTGACTTGCTGACCACCGCGATCGGGTTCTCGATCAGGATGGTGCTGTCGGGCACCGTGTAGTCGACCGGCTGCTCCTTCTGCTGGGCGGTGATGGCCTCGTTCTCGTAGGCCAGCATCACGTCGCCCTTGCCGCCGATGAAGGTCTGCAGCGCCTCACGGGCCGACTTGTCCTGCACCGGGACGTTGCGGAACAGCTGCTCGAGGTAGGCAACCGCCTGCTCGTGCGACTTGCCCTGCTCCAGCTGGGCGCCGTAGCCGGCCATGATGTTCCAGCGGGCCCCGCCCGAGGTGAACGGGTTGGGCGTGATGACCTCGACGCCCGGCTTGACCAGGTCGTCCCAGGACCGGATGTTCTTGGGGTTGCCCTTGCGGGTGACGAACACCACCACCGAGTTGGTGATCATGCCCTTGTGGTCGTCGGCGCTCCACTCCTTGCCGACCAGCCCGGCGTCGACCAGCTTGGTCATGTCGGGCGCAAGGGCCAGGGTGACCACGTCGGCGCCCAGGCCGTTCTGGATGGCCCGGCTCTGGTCGCCCGAGGAGCCGTAGGACTGGGAGAACTTGACGCCGTTGCCGGCATCGGTCTTCTGGAACCCGGGGATCAGCTGCTCGTAGGCCTCGCGGGGCGTGGAGTAGGCGACCAGCGTCAGCTTGTCGCCCCCACCCGAGCCGCCCGACCCGCCGCACCCGGCGGCCAGCAGCGCACCCGCCACCAGCAACGCGGCGGCAAACCTGGCCCGAACCTTCATGGCTTCTCCAATCATTTCCAGTTTCCCTACTTGATTGATGGAGAATGACACGGTGCCTGGCCGAGCCCGCTCCGTCAAGTATCGGAACTCGCCTACGTCGACTGGATGAGCCGGATCCTTCGCCCGGTCGTTCCCTCCCGCCCGCGCTTGGGCGAGAATGCCGCCATGCACGTCTCAGCCAAGGCGGACTACGCCGTCCGGGCGGCGGCCGAGCTGGCCGCGGCCGGCCGCGGCCCCGTCAAGGGCGACCGGATCGCCGAGGCCCAGCACATCCCGCTCAAGTTCCTGGAGAACATCCTGTCCGACCTGCGCCACGCCGGCTACGTGCAGAGCCAGCGCGGCGCCGAGGGCGGCTACTGGCTGGCCGAGCCGGCCGACCAGGTCACCCTGGCCGACATCATCCGGGCGGTCGACGGGCCACTGGCCAACGTCCGCGGGGCCAGGCCCGAGCTGGTCGAGTACTCGGGCAGCGCCAGCCACCTGGCCGAGGTCTGGATCGCGGTCCGGGTCAGCCTGCGCAGCGTGCTGGAGCGGGTCACCCTGGCCGACCTGGTCGCCGGGACGCTGCCGCCGAGCGTCCGCGAGCTGACCACCGACCCCGACGCCTGGGTGTCGCGGTCGAGCGGCGGCCATACCCCGCCCCCGCCGTCCAAGCGGCCGGCCGGGCGGTCCACCACCGCCGACCCTAGGTGAACGCGGCCAGGCCGGTGACGGCCTGGCCGAGGATCAGGCTGTGGATCTCGCTGGTGCCCTCGTAGGTGAGGACCGACTCGAGGTTGTTGGCGTGGCGGATCACCGGGTACTCGAGGGTCACGCCGTTGGCGCCAAGGATGGTCCTGGCGGTGCGGGCGATCTGCAGGGCCTCCCTGACGTTGTTGAGCTTGCCCAGGCTGACCTGTTCGGGGACCAGCCGGCCTTGGTCCTTCATGCGGCCAAGGTGCAGGGCCAACAGCGTCCCCTTGGACAGCTCGACCAGCATGTCGGCCAGCTTCTGCTGGGTGAGCTGGAACCCGCCGATGGGACGGTCGAACTGGACCCGGGTGGTGGCGTACTCGACCGCGCTCTGGAAGCAGGCCCTGGCCGCCCCCATGGAGCCCCAGACGATCCCGTAGCGGGCCTCGTTCAGGCACGAAAGGGGCCCGCGCATGCCGCGGACCTCCGGCAGCACCGCGTCGCCGGGCAGGCGGCAGTCCTCCAGCACCAGCTCGGAGGTGATCGAGGCGCGCAGGCTGAGCTTGCGCCCGATGTCGCGGGTGGAGAAGCCGGGGGTGGCGGTGGGGACCAGGAAGCCGCGCACACCGTCGTCGGTGCGGGCCCAGACAACCGCCAGGTCGGCGATGCCGCCGTTGGTGATCCACATCTTGGTGCCGTTGAGCACCCAGTCGTCGCCGTCGCGGCGGGCGCTGGTGCGCATGCCGGCCGGGTTGGAGCCGAAGTCGGGCTCGGTCAGGCCGAAGCAGCCGATCACCTCGCCGGCGGCCATCGGCGGCAGCCAGCGCCGCTTCTGCTCCTCGGAGCCGAACTTCCAGATGGGGTACATGGCCAGCGATCCCTGGACCGAGACGAAGCTGCGGGCGCCGGAGTCGCCGGCCTCCAGCTCCAGGCAGGCCAGCCCGTAGCTGACCGCGTTGGTGCCGGCGCAGCCGTAGCCGTCCAGGTGCATGCCGAGCAGGCCGAGGTCGCCGAGCTCCTTGGCCAGCTCGCGGGGGAGCTCGCCGCGCTCGAACCAGCCGGCAACCTCGGGCAGGACCCGGTCGGTGACGAAGCTTCGGGTGGTGTCGCGGATCAGCCGCTCCTCCTCCGACAACAGCCGGTCGAGGTCGAGGAAGTCCAGAGGGTTCGGGGGGGTCATGGCTGCTCCCTTCCGTGCCGGTCCGGCACCACCGCGATCCCGACCAGCTCGACCTTGGCCGCCGGGTCGAACAGGCCGGCGACCTCGAACAGCGCCGTCGCCACATAGTGGCGGCCCAGGTGGCGCCGGTAGAGGGCCCCCAGCTCGGACAGGACGGCCCGGTAGGCGGCGGCGTCGGTGGTGTACACCTGCAGCGACACCAGATGCTCGGGTGCCCCGCCGGCCGCGGCCAGGGCGGCGACCAGGTTGCCGGCGGCGACGTCGAACTGCCCGGCCAGGGTCGTCACGGTGATCCGGCCGTCCGGCCCCTGAGCGGCCTGCCCGCCGAGGTAGACGGTGCGGCCGGGGGCAGCCACCACCGCGTGGGCGAACCCGACCGGCGGGGCCAGCCCCTCGGGGTTCACGATCCGGTGCGGGCTCGGCTGGCGCCCCTCGCTCCGATCCGCCGCCCCCGGCCGCATCAGCGTCCGCTCCAGGTGGGGGCGCGGCCTTCGGTGAAGGCGGCGTAGAACTCGCGGTGGTCCTCGGACCTCAGCAGCAGCGCCTGGGTGACCGCCTCCAGCTCCAGCGCCCCGGCCAGGGGAAGGTCCAGCTCGCGGCTGAGCAGCACCTTGGTGGCGGCGTAGGCAAGGGCCGGGCCGGCGGCCAGCCGGCCGGCCAGCGCGGCCGTCGCCCCGGGCAGCTCCTGGTCGTCGACCACCCGGCTGGCCAGCCCGAGCGCGGCCGCCTGGTCGGCGCCGACCCGGTCCCCGAGCAGCAGCAGCTCGGTCGCCCGACCCAGCCCGACCAGCCGGGGCAGCAGGTAGGCGCAGCCCATGTCCGCCCCCGACAGCCCAACCTGGGTGAACAGGAAGGCCAGGGAGGCCGACCGGGCCAGCAGCCTGAGATCGGCGGCCAGGGCGATCACCGCCCCGGCGCCGGCCGCGACCCCGTTGACCGCGGCGATCACCGGCAGGGGCAGCTCCCGCAGCCGCTGGACGACGGCGCCGGTCATGCGGGTGAAGTCGAGCAGCTGGCGCGGGCCCATGGCCTGCAGGGCACCGATGATGTCGCGGACGTCGCCGCCCGAGCAGAAGCCGCTCCCGCTGCCGGTCAGCACCAGGACCCGCACCCCGTCCCGGTCGGGCAGCTCGCCGAGCAGGTCGCGCAGGTCGGCGTAGACCTCGAAGGTGAGGGCGTTGAGCCGCTCCGGCCGGTCGAAGGTGACGCTGGCCACCCCGCCGTCCTCCCGGTAGGCGAAGTGCTCCCACCGCTGCGTGAACCCCGCCGAACCCTTGAACGGGCTCATGGTGCAGGCTCCTTTCCGGTCACCGGGGTCCGGGGGCTCAAGGACCCGAAGGCGGTAGCCCCCCGCCGGCCGGCTCAACGGTAGCGCGGAACAGCTCGCGGGCGATGACCGTGCGCTGGATCTCGGAGGTGCCCTCGTAGATCCGGGGGGCGCGGACCTCGCGGTACAGGTGCTCCAGCAGATGCCCGCGTTCCAGGGCGCGGGCGCCAAGGACCTGCACTGCCTGGTCGACCACCACCTGGGCGGTCTCGGTGGCGTACAGCTTGGCCATGGCCGCGGCCTTGGTGACCCCGGGGCTGGCCGGGTCGGCGTCGTAGCGACTGGCCGCCTCGTAGACCAGCAGCCGGGCCGCCTGGGTGCGGGTCGCGGCCTCGGCCAGGGCGTGGGCGACGGCCTGGAACTCGCCAAGTGGGCGGCCGAACGCCTGGCGGCTGGCGGCGTGGGCCACGGCCAGGTCGAGGGCGGCCTGGGCCATCCCGACCGCGAACGCGCCAACGCTGGGCCGGAACCGGTCGAGGGTCCGCATGGCCAGCTCGAACCCCTGGTCGACCCGGCCGAGGACCTGGTCGCCGCCGACCCGCACGTTGTCCAGCTCGAGGCGGCCGATGGCGTGGGGGGCCAGCAGCTCGACCGGCTCGCCGCCCAGGCCGGGGGCGTCACCGGGGACGGCGAAAGCGGTGATCCCGTGCGAGCGGGCGCCCTGGGTGGTGCGGGCGAACACGGTGTAGACGTCGGCCTCGGGTGCGTTGGAGATCCACGCCTTGACCCCGCTGAGCCGGAAGCCGTCACCGTCCGGGTCGGCCCGCAGGGCCAGGCCGGCCGCGTCCGACCCGGCCGCCGGCTCGGACAGGGCGAACGCGGCCACCGACTGGCCGGCGGCCACGGCCGGCAGGAAGCGCCGCCGCACCGCCGGGCTGCCGGCGACCGCGATCGGATGGGCGCCGAGCCCTTGCAGGGCAAGCGCCGTCTCGGCCTCGGTCGACTCTCTGGCCAGGGCCTCGCGGAGCAGGCACAGGTCCATTGCCGACGACGGCCCCGCCGGCAGATGGCGCCGAGGCCGCCCGTCAGGAGCGCCGGGATCCGACGACGGCCCGGCCGGCAGAGGCTGCCGAGGCTGCCCGTCAGGAGCGCCGGGATCCGACGGCAGCAGGCGGGCGAGCAGGCCGTGCTCGCCAAGCGCCCTGACCAGCGGCCGGTTGACCCGGCCGGGCCGGCCGGCCGCGGCCAGCGGGGCCAGCACGTCCCTGGCCAGGACCCGGACCTCGGCGGCCAGCCGCTCCTGGGCGGCAGTGAGGGCGAACGGCCGGGTCTGGCGATCGGTCATGTCGTCGTCCTCCTGGCCGTCGGTGGCTCCCCGCGATCATACGGAGCCGCCCGAGGCGCCGGCCGGCCGCAGCCACAGTGACACGCTGCCCGGCGGCACCGTCTGGTCGATCACGCCCAGGAGCTCGACCGACAGGGTGTCCAGGTCGACCAGGGTGTCCAGGTCGACCTGGTCCCGCAGCCGGGGGTCACGGGAGGTCGGCGCCCCGCCGGGAGAAGCGACGGCCCAGCCAGCGCACCGGCGTTGCCAGAGTCCACAGGAAGGTCCGGACGGCGGCGTTGTGGCGCAGGTTGCCGGCCTTGCGCCACTGGCGGCGGCGGTCGACGCACACCACCTGGGACTCGACCTTGGGCTCGACCCCGAAGTGACGGGCCAGGTTCTCGGCCGTCTGCTCCCAGAACCGGCTGTTCAGGCGGTTGCCGCCCAGCACGTAGCCGAGCTCGTACAGCGGGTCGTTGGTGCGTTCCAGCGCCTGGATCTGCACCACCGTGACGCCGTCGGTGGCGGCCGCGCTGAAGGTGATCCAGCCGGCGAGCATGTGGCCTTCCGGGGTCATCAGCGTGAACGACTCGTCGTCGGCGTACAGCACCAGCACGCCGGTGGACAGCTTCATGCGCCCGGGCAGACCCAGGTTGAGCAGGGCCACCTCGCCGGGGGCGATGCCGGCCAGCGGCGCGTAGAACCAGTTGCGCTCCGGCCAGAACCGCTGGAACTCGGCCTTCCAGGTCTGGATGACCTCGGTCGGGGACGCCTCGGCGCCGCGCAGCTGGACCCGGACCGTCTTCTGCCACATCTTGCCGAACCCCTGGACCGGCCCGACGACCCGCCGGCCGGTGACGTTGAGGTTGACCGCCTCCGCTGGGACCTCGCCGAGCTTGAGGGTGGAGATGTTCTTGGCCCAATAGGCGGCGTCGCGACCTGGCGCGCCGCTCGCCGGAGCCGAGGCTGATGGGGCCGGCTCGTCCGTGGTGGTCGGCTCTTCGGGTCCGGTGCTCATGGCGGTGCTCCTGTGGTCACTGCGCGTCGGCCTCGGCGAACGCCTCGGCCTCGGTGGCGTGGATGCCGATCGCCTCGTCCAGGCGGGTCAGCTCGAAGATCTGCCGGTAGTGCTCGTTCAGCCCGTAGGCGACCAGCCGCTGGCGTTGCCGGTTGGCCCGCACCAGCAGCGTCACCAGCATCCCGATGCCGCCACTGTTCATGTACTCGAGACCGGTGAAGTTCAGGACGATGGTGCGGGTGAACTTGCCGCTGGCCCGGGTGTAGGCGTCGGCCAGGGCCTGCTCGGCCGAGGCGGTGACGTCGCCCTTGAGGTCGATGACGCTGGCCCGGCTCGACAGTTCCCGGACCTCGGTGCTGAGGCTGCCCTCGGGCATGGCTCGCGCTCCTTCTGGTTGGACCGGCGGGTTCACGAGGCGGCGGCGGCGGCGGCGGTCACCGCGCTGTCCTCGTCGGGGTAGATGCCCATGAAGTCGCTCAGGCGGGTGATGGCGAAGATCTCCCGGTAGTGCTCGCTGAGCCCGAACGCGCGGACCGTCCGGTGCTCCTTGCGGGCCCTGGCCAGCACGCCCACGATCAGGGCGATCCCGGTCGAGTTGATGTAGTCCACCCGGGCGAAGTTCAGCACGATCGTCCTGGGGTCGTCCCGTACCGCCTGCTCGTAGGCGTCGGCGAGGGCCTGGTCGGCGCCGAGGTTGATCTCGCCGTGGAGATCGATGACCCCGGTGTGATCGTGCTGCCGGACCTCAGCCCCGAACTCAGTTCCGGGCATCTGGCGCCTCCTTCAGGTGCATGACCAGCTCGATGGTGTGGTGGTGCTCGTCAACGGCGGTGCGCAGGGCGTCGACCATGTTCTGGATCAGGAACAGGCCCCAGCCCCGCGGGGTCTGCAGGCCGGCCAGCTTGGCCTCCAGGTCGGGAGCCTCGACCTCCGGGATCGGCCGTTCACCGCCCTGGTCGGTGATGCGCACGGTGACGTCGGTGTCGTCGGCGACGACGCTGACCTCGACCGGCAGCTCCGGCCGGTTGCCGTTGCCGTGCTCGATGGCGTTCATGGTCGCCTCGCCGACCGCGGTCTTGAGCCGCTCCAGGCGCGGGCCCTGCAGCCCGAGCCCGGCGATCGCCTCGGCCACCCCGTCGATCGCCAGGCGCTCGTTTCCCGGCTCGCTGGGCAGGTCGAACGACGCCAGCAGCCGCCCTGCCGGCGGGTCGGCCGCCCGTTCGGCTGAGCTCGAGGCCCGGCGTTCCAGCGTCACCAGGGTGATGTCGTCCTCCTGCTCCCAGCCGGCTCCGGTGAACTCCTCCAGCTCCTTCAGCAGCCGGTCGATCAGCACCTCGCCGTCGGGGGCCTCGCCGACCAGGGCGGCGACCCGCGGGAAGCCGAACATCTGGCGGTCCGGGTCGTGGGCCTCGGCCAGCCCGTCGGAGTGCAGCAGCACGATGTCCCCGGGGGCCAGGGTGGCCACCTTCTCCTCGTACTCCATCCCGGGCAGCAGGCCGAGCGGCATCCCGGTGGCCCGCAGCTCGGTGACCTCCCCACCGGCGCCGACGTAGGGCACGTTGTGGCCGGCGTTGGCGTAGCGCAGCCGGCCGCTGGAGGGGTCGAGCACCGCGTACAGGCAGGTCACGAACATGTGGGCCGGCATCTCGTCCACCAGCAGCTCGTTGACCCGTGTCAGGACCTCGCTGGGCGCGACCAGGCGGGGCGCCTCGGCCCGCAGGATCGAGTGGGTGGTGGCCATGACCAGCGCCGCCGGGACGCCCTTGTCGGTGACGTCACCGACCACGATGCCGATCTGGTCGTCGGGCAGGCGGATGAAGTCGTAGAAGTCGCCGCCCACCTCGCGCGCCGGCCCGTAGTAGGCCTCGACCTGCCAGCCGGGCAGGTCGGGCAGCTCGTGGGGCAGGAACTGCTGCTGGATGAGCTGGGCGACCCGCAGCTCCTGCTCGATCCGCTCGCGCTGGCGGACCTCGGCCTCCTGCTCGCGCACCAGCTGGGCGACCCGCACCGCCGGGGCGGCGTGGCCGGCCAGGTCGTTGAGCAGCTTGCGGTCGTCGGCCGAGTACTCCTGCTCGCTGCGCCGCGGGCCCAGGTTGAGCAGGCCGATCAGCTCGCCCTGGCTGACCAGGGGGACGACCAGCTTGACGCCGGCCTCGCGCAGGCCGGCAAGGGCCGGCGAGTCCAGCTGCAACGCGCCGATGTCGACCGCCCCGGTCGCGCCCGAGAAGTAGGCGACCAGGGGGTCGTTGGGCGCGATCTCGACCGGCGGCGCCTCGACCCGCTCGGGTGGCGCGGCCACCGGCGGGGGTACTGGCCGGACCCGCGGCTCGCGCCGCAGGACCCGCCGCAGGTTGCTCGGGATCGTGGTCATGGCACCTCCTCGGAAGCGGTTGTACCGTCCCACCGCTCCGGTATCGTTACGGTTCCCGTCACGCGCCGGGAAATCCTGGGTTGGAGCAACAGCTCGGCAGGTCGGTGCCATGACCGCTGATCCACCGTCCGCGCGGTAGTGTCCCCGGCGACGGTCCCGGGATCGTTACGGATCCCGCCGGCTCGTGCCATGCTGACCACGGAGCGTGGCGAGAAGGAGGGGGGTGCATGGCGGAGCTGCGGATCGCGCTGCTCGGGCCGCCGCGGGTGGAGCGCGACGGCACGCCGATCGAGGTCGACACCCGCAAGGCGATCGCGCTGCTGGCCTACCTGGCGCTGCACCCCGAGCGGCACGGCCGGGACGCGGTCGCCGGCCTGCTGTGGCCCGACTACGACCAGGAGCACGCCCGGGGCGCGTTGCGGCGCACCCTGTCAACCCTGAACAAGGCCGTCGGGCCGGGGTGGCTGGCCGCCGACCGGACCACCGTCGGGTTCGCCCAGACAGGGTTCTGGCTGGACGTCGCGCTGTTCGAGGACCTGCTGGCCGGCTGCCGGGACCACGGCCACCCGCCCCAGGAGGCCTGCCCGGCCTGCGTGGAGCCGCTGCGCGAGGCGGCCCGGCTGCACCGGGGCGACTTCCTGGCCGGGTTCGCCCTGCGCGACAGCACCAGCTTCGACGACTGGCAGTACTTCCAGGCCGAGCGGCTCCGGCGCCAGCTCGCCGGGACCCTGGAGCGGCTGGCCATGGCCGAGATCGGCCAGCACCGGTGGGACGACGCGGTCGACGCCGCCCGCCGCTGGCTGGCCCTTGACCCGCTGCACGAGCCGGCCCACCGGCAGCTCATGCGGATCTACGCCTGGAGCGGCCGGCGGGGGGCCGCGCTGCGCCAGTTCCAGGCATGCCAGCGCGTCCTCGCCGACGAGCTCGGGGTCGAGCCGCTGGACGAGACGAGCGCCGTGCACCAGGCGATCCAGGCCAACCGCCTCCCGCCACCGCCCGCCCCGGCCCCGGCCCGGCCGGCCCCGGTGACGGCCGTCCCCGCCGCCGCGGCCCAGCCGCCCGCGCCGGTCCCGCTGGTCGGCCGGGCGCCAGAGTGGGCGGCGCTGCTGGACGCCTACGCGGCCGTGGCCGGGGACGGGCGGCTGGTGGTGATCGAGGGCGAGGCCGGGATCGGCAAGACCCGCCTGGCCGCCGAGCTCGCCGGCCACGCCAGGGCGCTGGGCGCCTCGGTGGTCGGCGGCCGCTGCTACGAGGAGGAGACCGGGGTCGCCTACGGGCCGTTCATCGAGGGCCTGCGCGCGGTCCTGGCCGACGGCCGGTCGCTGGCCGGGGTCCCGGGCCACTGGCTGGCCGAGGCCGGGCGGCTGCTCCCCGAGCTGGCCCAGACCCATCCGGGGCTGCCGGAACCGGGACCGCTGGACGGCCCGGCGGCGGGACGCCAGTTCTTCGAGGGGGTCAGCCAGGTGCTGCTGGCCGCCTGCGCCGGCCCGGTGCCCGGCCTGCTGGTCCTGGACGACCTGCACTGGGCCGACGAGGCCTCCCTCGACGTGCTCGCCTACCTGGTCCACCGGCTCGAAGGCCGCCCGCTGCTGCTGGTTGCCTGCTGGCGCTCGGAGCAGGTGCCGGCCGACTCCCGGCTGCGCCGGCTCGCCGCCGAGGCCAGACGGGCCGGGCACGGCAGCCTCCTCCGGCCGCGGCGGCTGGACCAGACCGAGGTGGCCGAGCTGGTCAGCGCGGTCGCCCCTGGCAGCGCCGGGGCGGCCGGGCTGCTGCACCAGAAGACCGAGGGCCTGCCGTTCCTGGTGCTGGAGTACCTGGCCGCCCTGGCCGACGACGGCGAGCTGCCGGCGCTGCTGCCCGGCGGGGTCCGCGACCTGCTGCAGGCAAGGATCAGGGGTGTTGGCGATGCCGCCAGGCAGGTGCTGGCCACCGCGGCCGTGCTGGGCCGCTCGTTCGACGTCGACACCGCCCGCGCGGCCAGCGGCCGCAGCGACGAGGAGGCGGTGGCCGCCCTGGAGGAGCTGGCCGGCCGCGGCCTGGTCCACGAGGTCGGCGGCGACGCCTACGACTTCGGCCACGGGCTGGTCCGCGACCTCGTCTACCAGGAGACCAGCCTGGCCCGGCGGCGGCTGCTGCACCGCCGGGTGGGGGAGGCGCTGGCCGCCCGCGCCCGCGGCCGCCGCCCCCTGGAGCCGCCGGCCGCCTCGATCGCCAGGCACCTGGAGCTGGGCGGCGCCGCCGCCGAGGCGGCCGCCTACCACCGGCTGGCCGGCGACCAGGCCCGCGCCGTCTACGCCAACCATGAGGCGCTCGGCCACTACCGGGCCGCGGTCGGCCTCGGCCACCCCGACGTCGCCGACCTGCACGCCGCCATCGGCGACCTGGAGACCCTGCTCGGCAACTACGACGCCGCCCTTGCCGCCTACACGGTGGCCGCGGGCGCCGCCACCGCCGACGACCGGCCGGCACTGGCGCAGAAGCTGGGCGCCCTGCACGCCCGCCGCGGCGACTGGGGGGCGGCCGAGCGCCACCTGGCCGTGGCCCTGGCCGGGTTGGGCACCACCGGTGAGCATGCCCGCCGGGCCGGGCTGGCCGCCGACCGCAGCCTGGCCGCCCACCGGCAGGGTCACCACGACGCCGCCGACCAGCTGGCCCGGGAGGCCCTGGACCTGGCCGGGCAGGCCGGCGACCCGGACGCGCTGGCCAGGGCCCACGGCATGCTGGGGATGCTGGGCGCTTCCCGCGGCGACCACCGCGCAGCCCGCCGGCACCTGGAGCAGAGCCTCGCCCTGGCCGAGACCCTCCCAGACCCCAGCGCCCAGGTGGCGGCGCTCAACAACCTGGCCCTGGCCCACCGGGCGACCGGCGAGGTCGACCGGGCCATCGGGTACACCCGGTCGGCCCTCGAGCTGTGCGCCAGGCAGGGCGACCGCCACCGCGAGGCGGCGCTGCACAACAACCTGGCCGACCTGCTGCATCTGGGTGGGCAGCACGGCCAGGCCATGGACCACCTGAAGCAGGCGGTGGCGATCTTCGCCGAGGTCGGCGAGCCGGGCACCCTCGAGCCGGAGATCTGGAAGCTGGTCTCCTGGTAGCCGCGGCTGTGGGACGCTTCCCTGGCCTGACCGGGTGACCAACGGCACCGCCGGCCGGTGACGGCGGTCACCTGCCCTGCTGATCCCCGTACGGAA
>Ga0210378_10000465_pt1 | contig 20411 bp, 24 predicted proteins | sample PLM1_60_b1redo_FD_155465 | JGI IMG/M metagenome (GOLD analysis project Ga0210378, IMG submission 155465) | Groundwater sediment microbial communities from an aquifer in East River, Colorado, USA - PLM1_60_b1 redo | ecosystem: Environmental > Terrestrial > Soil > Riparian zone | place: USA: East...
CCCCGCTGGGCCGGCCTGGCCGACCTACGCGCCGGCATCGAGCCGGAGGGGTTCGGGGAACCCCAGCGGGGTGCCCCGATCAACAAGGAGGAAGACGATGCCAGTCCCCAAGCGTAAGACCCCACGGGCCAAGACCCGGCACCGCCGGGCCCACTGGAAGTCGGTGGCCCCGACCTATGCGTCCTGCCCCCAGTGCCGGCAGGCCAAGCTGCCGCACACCGTCTGCCAGAACTGCGGGTACTACGGCGGGCGTCAGGTCATTGAGGTCGACTAAGCGCCAACCGATCGAGAAGGCCCTCGGCATCCGCTTCGGCGGCGAGGAGCTGTACGTCTGGGCCTTCACCCACCGGTCGTTCGCCTATGAGAACGGCGGCCTGCCGACCAACGAGCGCCTGGAGTTCCTCGGCGACGCCGTCCTCGGCCTGGTGGTCACCGACATCATCTACCGGGCCTTCCCCGACCTGCCCGAGGGCCAGCTGGCCAAGCTGCGGGCGGCGACGGTGAACATGAACCTGCTCGCGGAGGTGGCCCGCGAGCTCGGCGTCGGCGACGCCGTCCGCCTTGGCCGCGGCGAGGAGCTGTCGGGTGGCCGCGACAAGTCCTCGATCCTGGCCGACACCCTGGAGGCCGTGCTCGGCGCCATCTATCTCGACAAGGGCCTCGCCCGGGCGGCCGCCCTGGTGCGGCGGCTGTTCGAGCCCCGGGTGATGGAGGCGGCCGGCCGGGGCGCCGCCCTCGACTACAAGACCTCCCTGCAGGAGCTGGCCGCCTCCAGCCTGGGCGGCATGCCCTCCTACGCGATCGAGGAGGAGGGGCCCGACCACGCCAAGCGCTTCACGGCCACCGTTTCGGTGGCCGGGACCGCCTACGGCAGCGGCAAGGGCCGCTCCAAGAAGGAGGCCGAGCAGCAGGCGGCCAGGCAGGCGTTCGAGTCGCTGGCCACCTCGCGCATGGTCAGCGGCACCGGCGACACCGGCCAGAGCGGCGCCGTCCCGGCCGACCGGCCGACCGCCGACTAGCGTGCCCGAGCTTCCCGAGCTCGACGTCCTGGCCGAGAACCTGGCGGCACGGCTGGGCGGCGCCAGGGTGGCGGCGGTGCAGGTGGTCTCGGTGGCCGCCCTGAAGACCTTCGACCCGCCGATCGACGCCCTGCTCGGCCTGGCCGTGAGCGGGGCAGGGCGCCGGGCCAAGTACCTCTGGCTTGAGCTCGGCCAGCTGCGCCTGGTCATGCACCTGTCGCTGGGCGGCCGCCTGGTCCTCGGGCCCAAGCCGGCTTCGCGCAAGATCGCCGTGCTCACCCTCGACCTCGACGACGGCCGGGTGCTCTCGATGACCGAGGGAGGCACCCAGCGCCGGGCGGCGGTCTGGCTGGTCGACGACGTCGAGAAGGTCCCGTCCCTGGCCGGCCTTGGCCCGGAGCCGCTCGACCCCGACTTCACCGTCGAGCGCCTGGCCGCCATCCTGGCCGAGGGCGGCCACACCTTGAAGGGCATGCTCACCGACCAGCGGGCGATGGCCGGGGTCGGCAACGCCTGGAGCGACGACGTCCTGCACCGGGCCAGGATGTCCCCCTTCGCCCGCCCCCAGCGCCTCGACCCGTCAGAGGTCGAGCGCCTCCACACCGCCCTGGTCGGCGTCCTCACCGAAGCCCGCGCCACCCTCGCCCAGCAGGTCGGCGGTGAGGTGGTCATCCCCAAGGCCTCCGAGCGCCTGTTCGCCGTCCACGGCCGCGCCGGCGCCGCCTGCTTCGTCTGCGGCGACACCATCCACTCGGTCTGGATGGGCGACCGCGAGACCTCCTACTGCCCGACCTGCCAGACCGGCGGCCGCACCCTGGCGGACCGGCGCAGGTCGCGGTTCCTCCGCTAGCACGTCGGTCAGGTAGCCGGCGCCGCCCACTTCACATGCGCACGAGGCGAGTCGGTGGCTACACTGCGGCGTTCGGCCCGGGGGGAGCTCGGGCGAGGCGTCCGCCGGAGGAAGCCCGTGCCCGAGCTGCCGGAGGTCGAGACCCTCCGCCACGATCTGGACAAGGAGGTCGGCGGCAGGAAGGTCAAATCTGTCGAGGTGCGGGTGGCCCGGGTGGTGCGCCGCCACCGCAACCGCAAGGAGTTCGCCCAGCGGCTCGTCGGCCGCAAGCTCGACACCACCGCCCGCGTCGGCAACCTGCTGCTGCTGGGCCTGGACGGGGCGCCGGAGACGGCCGCCCTGGTGGTCGACCTCGGTCCCACCGGCCGGCTGCTCAAGCAGCGCAGCTCGGCCCCGGTGGACAAGCAGACCGATGCGGTCATCACCTTCACCGTCGGCGGCGACCTTCGTGCGCTCGAGCTCGGCGACCACGGCGAGCTGTTCCTGGCCGGACGGGTCGAGCTGGACGAGCTGGACGAGCGCTGGCGCGGGGTGATCGACCCGCTGGCCGACGCGGTTGCCTGGCAGGCGCTGGGGGCCAGGTTGGGGTCCAGGCAGGAGCGGCTGCGGGCCCTGCTCACCGACCCGTCCTTCGTGGCCGGCATCGGGCCGGTCTACGCCGACGAGATCCTGTGGGCCGGCGGGCTGCGCTGGGACCGCGACTCGGACGGCCTCTCCGCCCAGGAGGTGCGCCGGCTCCACCGGGCGATCCAGGAGGTCGTGCAGGACGCCGTGCGGCTGCGTGGCGTCTCGGTCGGGGAGACGCCCTGGCTGGACCTGCAGGGCAACAAGGGGGAGTTCGAGCCGCAGCTCAGCGTCTACCAGCGGGAGGGCCAGCCGTGCCGGCGCTGCCGCACGCCGCTGGTCCACGAGCGCCTCAAACGCGGCGAAACCACGTACTATTGCCCCAAATGTCAGAGCTGAAGTCCCGCGCTCCCGTCCTCGCCGCGGTGCTCGCCATGGTCCTCGTGCTAGCCGGCTGCGGCGGGACCGGGTCGGCCCAGCCGGCCGCGCCCGAGGCCCCTGCCGGATCTGCCGCCCCGGCGACCAGGCCGGGCCCCGAGCCGGGCCCGGTCCGCCTCGGCGGGGCACCCGCCTACGTCGCGCTGGCCGCCAAGGACGTGACCGTCCGGTCCCAACCCCGCGGTGGCCAGGTGGTGGCGGTGTTCCCGGCCAAGCTGCCGTGGGGGAGCCCGACGCCGTTCCTGATCAGCGAGGCCCAGCGCACCGGGGGCGGGGACACCTGGCTCAAGGTCCTGCTCCCGCGGCGGCCGAACGGCTCCAGCGGCTGGGTCCGCAGCGACCAGGTCCGCATCACCCCGGTCACCCAGACGGTCGAGATCGACCTGTCGTCCCGCACCGCCACCCTGCTGCGCAACCACCGCAGGGTGCGCAGCTGGCGGGTCGCGGTCGGCGCCGCGGGGACGCCCACCCCCACCGGTCGGTTCTTCGTCACCGTGAAGCTCAGGCCCCCGCAGATCTCCACCACCTACGGCGCCTGGGCCCTCGGGCTCTCCGGCTATTCCGAGGTGCACCAGACGTTCGGCACCGGCGACGGCCAGATCGCCCTCCACGGCACCTACAACCCCTGGTCGATCGGTCGGCCGGTGTCCAACGGCTGTGTCCGCATGGACAACCGGATGATCACCCTGCTGGCCGACACGCTCACGCTCGGCACGCCGGTCACCATCAAGGCATGACCCAGCTCCGGTTGAAGGCCGTGGTCAGGGGCGAGGTCCAGGGCGTCGGGTTCCGCTGGGCCGTGCAGCGCCAGGCCAGCCGGCTCGGGCTCACCGGCTACGCCGAGAACCTGCCCGACGGCTCGGTCCGGGTCGAGGCTGAGGGTGACCCGGACCGCCTCGACCTGCTGGAGGCCTTCCTGCACCAGGGCCCCAACTGGGCCGAGGTCGAATCGCTCAACAGCCAGCGGGTCCCCGCCACCGGCGAGTTCCGCGACTTCGGCACCAGATAGCGCCGGACGGTCTGACCCTGGAGCCGGGGAACCCAGCGGGCGCCCCGGTGCATCAGGTTCCCCGCGAGGGGGCGCCCTGGAGAGACGGGGCTTTCGTCTCGATGGGCTTGCTTGGCGCCTCCATACGAACGTGTTATAGTCCGCTTGTGAAATCAGCTCTCTGGGACCGCCCTGACGCGGTGGCTGCTCAGCCCGGCTGCATCGGGCAGGGTGGCGCACACGTTTTGGGCCTTCCTCTCCCGGGGAACAAACAGTAAGTAAGTCGTCGGCCGTTCCGCGCGGCGCTGGACGACCCTTGTGGCCTGCCAGCCGGCGGACAGATCGCAGCGGCAACCCCGAAGCCGCTGCATGGGAGGAGCCTCCCGGATGTCGAAGGCGCTCATGGGCTATGTTGGTCAGCCGCCCGCCTACATGATCCTGCGGGAACTGAATGCCCTCAAAGCGCGTGTCGCCGAGCTCGAGCGACACCTCGCGGTTGCGGAGCAGGAGCTCGCCCTTCGCGAGGTCGAGGACTACCGCACCTCGACCACCAAGGAAGCGGCCCTGGCCTAGCCAGGGTTTCGTCAACTTCGGGGCCTCCGTGAGGAGGCCCCGAGCCTTGTCACGACATCCCCGGGATCGTCGGAGGCCCGTGCTAGCATGCCTTGCGCCTGAGGCAACGAGGGGGTGCGGGCCAGCCGCGTGTTCCTGAAGTCGCTGACCCTGCGCGGGTTCAAGTCGTTCGCCGAGAAGACCACCCTGGACTTCGAGCCGGGGATCACGGTCATCGTCGGCCCCAACGGCTCCGGCAAATCCAACGTGGTCGACGCGATCGCCTGGGTGCTCGGCGAGCAGGGGCCCAAGTCGCTGCGCGGCGGCAAGATGGAAGACGTCATCTTCGCCGGCACCGGCAGCCGCGGCGCCCTCGGCCGGGCCGAGGCCGCCCTCACCATCGACAACTCCTCGGGGTTGCTGCCGATCGAGTACAGCGAGGTGACCGTCACCCGGCTGCTGTACCGCTCCGGGGAGAGCGAGTACGCCCTGAACGGCACCGCCTGCCGGCTGCTCGACATCCAGGAGCTGCTCTCCGACACCGGCGTCGGCCGCGAGCTGCACACCGTCCTCGGCCAGAACCGCCTCGAAGATGTCCTCCAGGGCCGGCCCGAGGACCGCCGGGCCGCGATCGAGGAGGCGGCCGGCGTCTACAAGCACCGCCGGCGCAAGGAGAAGGCGCTGCGCAAGCTGGCCGGCATGGAGCAGCACCTGGTCAGGCTGTCCGACCTGGTCGGCGAGCTGCGCCGCCAGCTCAAGCCGCTGCAGCAGCAGGCCGAGACGGCCGCCAAGGCGGCCGAGGTCGCCGCCGAGCTGCGCGAGGTCCGGCTGACCCTGCGGGCACGGGAGCTGGCCGGGGTCCGCGAGCGTTCGGCGTCCCTGGACGCCGAGGAGGCGGCCTTCGCCACCCGCCTGGCCGAGCTGGAGCAGCGCCACGATGCGCAGGAGGGTGAGGAGGGCCGGATCCAGGCCGAGCTGGCCGAGCTGGAACCGCTGGCCGGCCGGGCCGGCGAGGCCGTGCACCGCCTGGCCACGGTGCGCGAGCGCCTGAAGGGCACCGTCGCGCTCGCCGAGGCGCGCGCCCGCCACCTGGCCGAGGCGCTGGCCGAGGAGGGTGATGGCCGCTCGGTCGCCGACCTGGAGCGGGAGGCGGCCGAGGTCGCGGAGGAGCTGGCCGGGGTGGAGGGCGAGCTGGCCGCGGCCGGTGCCGCCGCGACCGCCGCCGCGGCCGGGCGCGACCAGGCAAGGGCCGCCCTTGCCGCCTTCGACCAGGCCGCGGCCAGGGCCGAGCGCGACCGGGCGACCGCCCACCGACGCGAGGTCCGGCTGGCCAGCGAGGTCGCCGGCCTGGAGCGGACCATCGAGCAGATGGAGGCCGAGGCCGGCCGGCTGCGCGAGCAGGCCGCCATCGTCGGGCAGCGACGGACCGAGACCGCCGGTCAGCTCGAGCAGCTCCGGACCGAGCGGGCCGACCTGGAGCGCCGGCAGGCCGCCCGAGGGATCGACCGGCAGATGACCGAGGAGCAGCGGGCCCAGCGGGCCGGCGAGGCGCGCCGCCTGGCCGCCGAGGAGCGCCGGGTCGAGGCCGAACGGGCCGCCGCCGGTGCCCGGCGGGAGGCGTTCGAGGCCACCGCACGGGCGGCCGGCGGCGACGCCATGGCGTTTCTGGAGGGTGCCGGCCGCGACGGCGTCCTCGGCCCGCTGGCCCCGGCCCTCTCGGTCGAGCCCGGCTACGAGGCCGCGGTGGCCGCCGCCCTCGGCCCCGACGCCGACGCCATCGTGGTCGCCGGCCCCGCGGTCGCCGCCGGCGGCGCCCGGCTCCTGCGCGAGGGCGGCAGCGGCCGCGCCATCCTGCTGTACCTGGAGCCATCCCAGCACCGCCAGGCCACCAACGGCGATCATCCGGCATTGCTGCTGGACCGGGTGCTCACCACCGGGTTCGCCGGGGAGGTGGCCAGGGCGCTGCTGGCCGGGGTGCTGCTGGCCACCGACCTGGACGAGGCCAGGGCGCTGCTCGAGCACCATCCCGACCGGCGGGTGGTCACCCAGGCCGGGGAGCTGCTGGCCGGCGGGCGGGTCGAGGGCGGGGTCGTACCGGAGGCGAGTGGGCTGGCCGCCCGCCGGGCCGCCGACGAGGCTGGCGAGGCCGAGGCCGCGGCGGCCTCGGCCCTGGAGCGGCTCGGCGCCGAGCTGCGGGCGACTCAGCACGACCTGGAGGTGCATGAGCAGCGTGCGGCCGATGCGGCCAGGGCGCTGCGCGACGCCCAGGCGGCCCTGCGCCGCCTCGACGACCGCTCGACCCTGGTCGGCAAGGAGCTGCGTGCCCTGGAACAGGAGGCGGCCGCCGCGGCCGAGCGGCTCCACGAGCTGGTCGCCGGCCGCGAGCGCGCCGCCGCCCGCCTCACCGACGCCCAGGCCGAGCTGGCCGCCATCAAGGACGACGGCCCAGCCGGCAGGGGCGGCGGCACCGGACCGGCCGCCCCGGTGCCCGCCTTCCAGCAGGGCGTGCTGGAGGGAACCGGGGCTGAGCGGGACGCCGAGCTGCTGCGGACCGGCCGGCCACCGCTGGCCGACGCCCTCGACCAGGCAGAGCAGGCGGCCAGTGCCGCCCGGGCGGCCGGCGCGGCCGTCGGCGAGCGGCACCGGCTGCTGGACCGGCGCCTGACCGAGCTGCGCGCCAAGGCCGCCACCGAGGTCGAGGCCGGCAGGCGTCGGGCGCGGGCCAGGGCGGCCCGGCTGGACGGCGCCCGCCGGGCCGGGCTGGCCGCCACCGCCGGGGCCTCCGCCCTGGCCAGGCTGGAGCGGTCCCTGGCCGCGGCCACCGCCGAGCGCGACCGGCTGACCGAGGCCCTCAAGGCGGCCAGGGCCGGCCTGACCGCGGCCGCCGCCAGCCGCCGTGAGGCCGCCGCTACCCTCGACGAGCACCACGCCGTCACCCGCGCCTCCGACACGGCCAGGGTCGAGGCGCGGCTGCGCGCCGAGGAGCTGGGCAAGCGCATCGTCGAGGAGTTCGCCATCGACCCCGACGAGGCCCTGGTCGAGTACCTGCCCGGTCAGGCCAGGCTGGCCGAGCTGCCCGAGGCAGACCCACGCCGCCAGCCGTCGAACGAGCTGCGCCGGGTCGCCACCGCCCTCGACCGCCGCCTGGCCCTGCTCGGGCGGGTCAACCCGCTCGCCCTCGAGGAGTTCAAGGCCCTCGAGGAGCGCTACGCCTTCCTGTCGGGCCAGCTCCAGGACCTCAAGGAGAGCCGCCGGGACCTCCTCAAGGTGGTCAGGGCGGTCGACCAGCGGGTCAGGGAGGTGTTCGGCCAGGCCTTCGAGGACGTGGCCGGGGAGTTCCAGCGCACCTTCGGCCTGCTGTTCCCTGGCGGTGAGGGCCGCCTGGTCCTCACCGAGCCCGACGACCTGCTGGCCAGCGGCGTCGAGGTCGAGGCCCGCCCGCCGGGCAAGAAGGTGCGGCGGCTGTCGCTGCTGTCGGGGGGCGAGCGCAGCCTGGTCGCGCTGGCCTTCTACTTCGCCATCTTCCGAGCCCGGCCAAGCCCGTTCTACGTCCTTGACGAGGTCGAGGCGGCCCTGGACGACGTCAACCTGCAGCGCTTCCTCGACCTGCTCGACGACGCCCGCGAGCACGCCCAGCTCCTGGTCGTCAGCCACCAGCGACGCACCATGGAGGCCGCCGACGCCCTCTACGGGGTTTCCATGCAGGCCGAGGGGGTCAGCAAGGTGGTGAGCCGGCGGCTACGTTCTGGCACTCTCGACGGGAACGCCGTCGCTGCGACGAGGTGAGCTAGTGGAAGGGCTGGAAATCGTCCTCGTGGTCGCCGCCACCCTGGTGATCGTGAGCCTGCTGGCGGTCGTCCCGCTGGTCGCCGGCCGTCGCCGGCGGCAGGACGGCGACGGCGTCCGCCAGGTCCGGCTGGACCGCGAGCCAGGGGTCGGGGACGACCCCGGGCAGCCCCCACAGCCCGGCCGCGAGGTCGCCGACGTCGACCTGCCGCCCGACGACCGTGGCGTCGCCACCGTCACCGACGAGGTCATCGCCCCGCGGCGCCGCTTCCGCGAGCGCCTCGGCCGCTCGCGGGCCGTGCTCTCCCGCGGCATGTCCGGCCTGCTGGCCAGGGGCGCCGACGACGACGATGCCTGGGAGGAGCTGGAGGAAGCCCTGCTGTCGGCCGATGTCGGCGTTGCCACCACCACCGAGCTGGTCGAACGGCTTCGGACCAGGGCAAGGGCCGAGCGGGCCGCCGGCCCGGCCCTCCGCGAGCTGCTCAGGGCCGAGCTGCTGGACGCGGTCGGCACCCCCGACCGGTCGCTGGCGCTCGACCTGCTCGAGGAGCATCAGCGGCCCGGGATCGTGCTGGTCGTCGGCGTCAACGGCACCGGCAAGACGACCACCGTCGGCAAGCTCGCCCTCGCCCTCGCCGAGGAGGGCAAGCAGCCGGTGCTGGCCGCCGCCGACACCTTCCGGGCGGCCGCCACCGAGCAGCTGGTCATCTGGGCCGACCGGGTCGGCGCCCCGGTCGTCCGCCACCAGCAGGGCGCCGACCCGGCGGCGGTCGCCTTCGACGCCCTGGCCTCGGCCAGGGCCAGGGGAGCCGACGTGCTGCTGGTGGACACCGCGGGCCGGCTCCACACCAAGACCAACCTGATGGAGGAGCTGCGCAAGCTGCGCCGGGTCCTTGAGCGCGAGGGCGGCCAGATCCGCGAGGTCCTCCTGGTCCTGGACGCCACCACCGGCCAGAACGGCCTCGCCCAGGCCCGCCAGTTCACCGACGCCGTCGGCGTCACCGGGGTGGTCCTGACCAAGCTCGACGGCACCGCCAAGGGCGGCATCGTCATCGCCGTCCAGCGCGACCTCGGCATCCCCGTCAAGCTCGTCGGCCTCGGCGAAGGCGCCCACGACCTCGCCCCCTTCGACCCCGCCGCCTTCGTCGACGCCCTCCTGGCCGAGGACGGCCCCTGACAAGGTGGCCGGTCTGACCGTCGACCCGGTGCGAGCCGTGGCCAGAGCCTGGCGGCGCCGGCCCCGCCGGGCCGTCGAGCTGCACGCCTTCCGCGGCTACGGCACCCCGACCCGGCTGCTGCTGCGCGGGCGCGTGCTTCGCTCGACCGGGCTGGTCCGGTCCCGGCTCGGCGATTCGGTCTTCGACAACCTCCGCAACATGTTCCACCGGTTCGAGAGCGACGAGGTCCCAGGGGCGCTGGTGGTGGCGACGGCCGGCGACGCCGAGGTGCGGGTCCGGACCGACGACGAGGGCTTCTTCGACGTCACCCTCGACCTGCCGGAACCCCTGGAGGGTCCGCGGGTCTGGGAACCGGTCGACCTGGAGCTGCTGGAGCCGCGCGGACCGGCCGGGGTCACCCACGCCACCGGCCACGTCCTGGTGCCGCGGGACGCCCAGTACGCCGTGATCAGCGACCTGGACGACACGGTGCTGCATTCCCACGCGACCAGCCTGTGGCAGATGGCCAAGCTGACCCTGCTCCACAACGCCCACACCCGGCTGCCGTTCGAGGGTGTGGCCGGGTTCTACCAGGCGCTGCAGCGCGGCCGCGACGGCGAGGCCCACAACCCGGTGTTCTACGTGTCCAACAGCCCGTGGAACCTCTACGACCTGCTGGAGGATTTCCTGGACCTGCAGGGCATCCCGCGGGGCCCGCTGTTCCTGCGCGACTGGAGCCTGCGGACCCTGCGGGCCGGGGAGCGGCACAAGCTGGCCGCGATCCAGGCGCTGCTGGCCGCCTACCCGCACCTGAGCGTGGTGCTGGTCGGCGACAGCGGCGAGCGCGACCCGGAGATCTACCGCCAGGTCGCCCTGCGCCACCCGAGCCGGGTCCTGGCCGTGTACGTTCGCGACGTCGACCCCGAGCGGCACGCGGCGGTCACCGCGATCGCCGCCGAGCTGGCCGGACTGGGCGTCGACCTGGTGTTCTCGCCCGACACCGAGGCCGCCCGCGAGCATGCCCTCGACCGCGGCCTGATCGTCGCCGCCGCCCTACCCGACGGTTGCTGACGAGTCTGCTGTGCCATGGCTCAGGCGCTCCTGGGTGGCGGTGGCGGGGAGCCGGAGCTCCCCCCACATGGATCGGGGACCGCGGTCCGTCGAGGGCTCTCAGTCAGCAAGCTGGTCCACGGCGTCCAGGAATCGGTCGACCTCGGAGCGGTCGTTGTAGTGGACGAGGCCGGCCCGCACGGCGCTGCCGGCGTCGCGGATGGCCAGCGCGCCGGTCAGCTCCCAGGCGTAGTTGTGGCCGTTCCAGACGTTGACCCTGCGGGCCGCCAGGTGCTCGGCGACCTGGAGCGGCGTCCGCCCGGCGACGGTGAAGTAGGCCGTGGCCGTCCGTCGGCCGTGCGCTCCGCTCGGCGACGAGTCCGCCTTGCCATACGTGGTCACGTGGCCCATCGCCTCCAGCCCGCCGTGCAGCACCCCGAACAGCTCCAGCTCGTAGGCCTCGGCGGCGGCCATCGAGGCCAGCACGCGCTGGCGTCGGGTGCCGCCGGCGGCCGGGTCGAGCGAGGCCAGATGCTCGACGGCGGCCACCACCCCGGCGTAGTCGGCGAACGGCGGCGTGCCCTGCTCGAACCGCTCGGGCACCTCGTCGGAGGAGGACGCCAGCTTGTCGGGCCGGAGCTGGTCGAGCAGCTCCGGGTCGGCCACGACCGCGCCGACGTGCGGCCCCGACCACTTGTAGGCGCTGGTGGCGTAGAAGTCGGCGCCGAGGGCGGCCGCGTCGACCGGGCCGTGGGCGGCCGCGTGGACCCCGTCGACGTAGGTCAGGGCGCCGGCGTCGTGGGCCATGGCCGTGATCGCGGCCAGGTCGGGCCGGGTCCCGAGGACGTTGCTGGCGGCGGTGACGGCCACCAGCCGCGTCCGCTCCGAGATCAGCCCCTCGTACTGGCCGGCCGGCAGCTCGCCGGTGGCCAGGTCGACCTCGGCCCAGCGCACGCCCGCCCCTGCCCTGGCCGCACACTGGACCCAGGGCCGGACGTTGGCGTCGTGGTCCAGCCGGGAGACGACCACCTCGTCACCGGGGCCCCAGCCGGCGGCCAGCACGGCCGCCAGCCGGTAGGTCAGGGTGGTCATGTTGGGCCCGAGCACGACCCCGCCGGGCTCCCCGCCCACCAGGTCGGCGACCGCCCGCCGGCACGCAGCGACGATGGCACCGGAGCGCCGGCTGGCCGGGAAGGCGCCGCCGAGGTTGCCGATCCCCGACCGGTAGGCCCCGGCGATCGCCTCGACCACCGTCCCCGGCACCTGGGTGCCGGCGGCACCGTCCAGGTAGGCGTAGCCGTCGGCCAGGGCCGGGTACAGGGCCCGGATCCGGCCGACGTCCCAGCTCACCTCGTCACCATGCGTACGCCTCCGGTGCCGGGCCGCCTGGCCCGGGCCAGATCTGGTCGAGGCGCTCCAGCGCCTTGTCGTCCAGCCCGACCTCGAGGGCGCGCAGCGACTGCTCGAGCTGCCCCAGCGTCCGCGGGCCGGTGATCGGGGCGGTCACGCCCGGCTGGCGCAGCAGCCAGGCCAGGGCGACGTCGGAGGGCCGCTCGCCCAGCTCGTCGCAGAAGGCCTCGTACTCCTCGACCTGCGGCCGGTGCTCCTCCAGGCGTTCGCGCACCTGGTCGCTGGCGCTGCGGCCCTCTCTGGCCTTGCGCAGGATGCCGCCGAGCAGCCCACCTCCCAGCGGGCTCCAGGGGATCACCCCGACCCCGTAGTCCCGGCAGGCCGGCAGCAGCTCCAGCTCGATGGTCCGCTCGGCCAGGTTGTACAGCGATTGCTCGCTGACCAGGCCGAGGGCGTGCCGAGCCGTTGCCGCCTCGTTGGCCTTGACGATGTGCCAGCCGGCGAAGTTCGAGGAGCCGACGTACAGCACCTTGCCCTGCTGCACCAGCAGCTCCATGGCCTGCCAGATCTCGTCCCACGGGGTGTCCCGGTCGACGTGGTGCATCTGGTAGAGGTCGATGTAGTCGGTCTGCAGCCGGCGCAGGGAGCCCTCGCAGGCCCGGCGGATGTTCAGCGCCGACAGCCTGTTCTCGTTGGGCCAGTCGCCCATCGACCCGTACAGCTTGGTGGCCAGCACCACCTTGGCCCGCCGCCCGCCACCCTTGGCGAACCAGCGGCCGACGATCTGCTCGGTGGCCCCCTCGCCCTTCTTCCAGCCGTAGACGTTGGCCGTGTCGAAGAAGTTGATCTCCTCCCCGAGGGCGCGGTCCATGATCGTGTACGAGTCCTCCTCGGAGGTCTCCGGCCCGAAGTTCATGGTTCCGAGGCACAGCCGGCTGACCAGCAGCCCGGTCCGTCCCAGACGGGTGTGTTCCATCGACAGCTCCAGCGGGTGCGGCGGCCTTCCCGGCAGCCAGCATATGCTGGACCCATGTTCGACACCCTCTCCGACCGGCTCCAAGAGACGTTCACGCGCCTGCGCGGCCACGGCCGGCTGTCCGAGGCCCAGGTCGACGCCGCCCTGCGCGAGGTCCGGCTGGCCCTGCTCGAGGCCGACGTCAACTTCAAGGTCGTGAAGGACTTCATCGCCAGGGTGCGCGAGCGGGCGGTGGGCGAGGAGGTCACCCGCAGCCTCACGCCGGCCCAGCAGGTGGTCAAGATCGTCCATGAGGAGCTGGTCGTCACCCTCGGCGAGCGCAACGTGCCGCTGACGTGGTCGCAGCGGCCACCGACGGTGCTGCTGATGGCCGGGCTGCAGGGCTCGGGCAAGACCACCACCGCGGCCAAGCTGGCCCGCTGGCTGGTCGCCAAGGGTCGCAAGCCCCTGCTGGTCGCCTGCGACCTGCAGCGCCCGGCGGCCGTCAAGCAGCTCCAGGTGCTGGGCGAGCAGGCCAAGGTCCCGGTGTTCGCCCCCCACCCGGGCGGCCCCGACGCCGACCCGGTGCCGGTCGCGCTCGGCGCCCGCGACGAGGCCGAGCGGACCGGGCGCGATGTGGTGATCGTCGACACCGCCGGCCGCCTGGCGATCGACGCCGAGATGATGGCCCAGGCGGCCGCCATCCGCGAAGCCGTCGGGCCGACCGAGGTGCTGCTGGTGGTCGACGCCATGACCGGCCAGGACGCGGTGGCCACGGCGCAGGCGTTCCAGGAGGGCGTCGAGGTCACCGGCTTCGTCCTGACCAAGCTCGACGGCGACGCCAGGGGCGGCGCCGCCCTGTCGATCCGGGCGGTCACCGGGCGGCCGATCAAGTTCGCCGCCACCGGCGAGAAGCTGGCCGACTTCGACGCCTTCCACCCCGACCGGCTGGCCGGCCGCATCCTCGGCATGGGCGACGTCCTCACCCTGATCGAACGGGCCGAGGAGCAGATCGACCTCGAGCAGGCCGAGAAGATGGAGCGCAAGCTGCGCGAGGCCTCGTTCACCCTCGAGGACTTCCTCGACCAGCTCCAGCAGGTCAAGAAGATGGGCCCGCTCAGCCAGGTCCTTGGCATGCTCCCCGGCATGAGCCAGCAGCTCAAGGGCGTCGAGGTCGACGACCGCGACGTCGCCAGGGTGGAGGCGATCATCCGCTCCATGACCCCGCGCGAGCGCGACAACCCCAAGATCCTCAACGGCTCGCGGCGGGCCCGCATCGCCCGCGGCTCGGGCACCACCACCCAGCAGGTCAACGCCCTGCTCAAGCAGTTCGAGGAGGCCCGCCGGATGATGAAGCAGCTCGCCGGCATGACTCCCAAGAAGCTGCGCAGGATGGGCCTGCGCTAGACTGCCTCGGTCCCGGACGCCAACCAGGCACACGACGGGGAACGGCAGACCCACGCTCCGGCTCACGGAGCGTAGCCCGGGACCGGGCGGGCCACCCCGAGACAGGAGCACCCCACACCAATGGCCGTGAAGATCCGCCTGATGCGCATGGGAGCCAAGAAGGCCCCGTTCTACCGGGTCGTCGTCGCCGACTCGCGCAGCCCGCGCGACGGGCGCTTCCTCGAGAACCTCGGCATCTACCACCCCAACAACGAGCCGTCCCGGGTCGAGATCGACACCGACAAGGCGGCCGCCTGGCTGGCCAAGGGCGCCCAGCCGACCGAGGCGGTGGCCAAGCTGCTCGCCATCGCCGGGGTCGAGGGCATTGCCGAGCGCAAGCAGGCTGCCAAGGCGTTGCGGGCCAAGCAGGCCGAGGCCAAGGCCAACCCGGCCAAGGCCAAGTCCAAGACCAAGACGAAGAAGTAGCCACGCCATGCGCGATGTCGTCGTCTACCTGGCCAGGGCACTGGTCGACGAGCCCGAACGGGTCACCGTCGAGGAGCGGCGGGGGGGCCGCGGAATCAGCTACGAGGTGCGGACCGCGCCCGACGACGTCGGCAAGCTGATCGGCCGGGGTGGCCGCACGGTCAAGGCGCTGCGCCGGGTGGTCAAGGCGGCCGCGCCGCCGGGCAACCGGGTCGAGGTCGAGGTCCTCGCCGAGGGCGAGTGACCATGGACGTCCCTGGCCGGCTGGTCGTCGGCCGCGTGCTCCGCCCCCACGGCCTGCGCGGTGAGCTGTCGGTCGAGGTGCTGTCCGACGCCTCCGAGCGGTTCTCCCCAGGCGTCGAGCTGGGCGCCGGCGACCCTGATGGCCCTGAGCCGCTGGCACCGGTCACCATCCAGGCGGCCCGGCTGCACCAGGGCCGGCTGCTGCTCAGCCTGGTCGGGGTGGAGGACCGCGATGCCGCCGACCGGCTGCGCGGCACCTGGCTGTCGATCCCGGTCGCCTCGGCCCGCCCGCTGGACCCCGACGAGTTCTGGCCGCACCAGCTGGTCGGCCTTGCCGTGGTCGACCGCCAGGGCCGCCAACGGGGCCGGGTCGCCGACGTGGTTCCCGGCGCCGCCCACGACCTGCTCGCCGTCGAGCTCACACCGGAGCGGTCCGGGTCGATGCAGGCGGGATCTCCGGGGGATGCCCCGGTGGACCATGCCCGGCGAGTCGCCCTGGTCCCGGCGGTGGCCGCCCTGGTCACCGTCGAGCTGGAGGCTGGCCGGGTGCTGGTCGACGCCGTCCCCGGGCTGCTCGATCCTCCGGATGGGTGAGGCGCCGGTGCTGGTCGACATCGTCACCATCTTCCCCGGCTTCTTCGCCTCGCCGCTGGCCACCGGGCTGCTCGGCAGGGCGGGGGAGCGTGGCCTGGTCGAGGTCCGTCTGCACGACCTGCGCGACTGGGCCGGCGACCGCCACCGCAGCGTCGACGACGCCCCCTTCGGCGGCGGCGCCGGCATGGTCATGCTGCCCGGCCCCTGGTTCGACGCCCTGGACACCCTGGAGGCGGAAGGGCCGGCCCGGGTGGTGCTGCTGGCCCCCGACGGCCACCGCTTCGACCACTCGGTCGCGCAGCGGCTGGCCGGCGAGCCCCGGCTGATCCTGTGCTGCGGCCGCTACGAAGGCATCGACGAGCGGGTCCGCAGCCGCGTCCACGAGGTGCTCTCCATCGGCGACTTCGTGCTGGCCGGCGGGGAGACGGCCGCCCTGGTGGTCCTGGAGGCCGTGGCCCGCCTGGTCCCGGGGGTGATGGGCAACGCAGCCTCGGCCGCCGACGAGTCGTTCTCGGCCGGCCTGCTCGAGTACCCGCAGTACACCCGCCCGTCCACCTACCGGGGGCTGGAGGTCCCGGCCGTGCTCCGTTCCGGCGACCACGGGGCCATCGAGCGCTGGCGCCGCGCCCAGGCGCTCGACCGGACCCGCCGGCTCCGCCCCGACCTGCTCGACCGGGCCGAGCGCGAGGAGGAGGAGGAGCAGCAGCGGTAGGCCCTTGGTGGATCTGTTACCCTCGAGGGCAGCGTGGGTCGCGCTATGCTGATCCTTCGCGTCTTCAGCTTCCAAGGAGCCTCATCCATCATGCAGATCACCGACGTGGTCGAACGCGCGCAGCTGCGCGACGATCTGCCCGACTTCCGCCCCGGCGACACCGTCAAGGTGCACGTCCGCGTGGTCGAGGGGAGCCGGGAGCGGATCCAGGTCTTCCAGGGCTTCGTCCTGCGCAGGCAGGGCGGCGGCCTCCGGGAGACGTTCACCGTTCGCAAGGTGTCGTTCGGCGTCGGCGTCGAGCGGACCTTCCCGGTGCACTCACCCAGCATCGCCAAGGTCGAGCTGGTCACCCGGGGCGACGTCCGCCGGGCCAAGCTCTACTACCTGCGCGAGCGGACCGGCCGGGCCGCGAAGATCAAGGAGAAGCGCAGCCCCGCCCGGGCGTGAGCCAGAAGGGCCTGCCCTGGTGAGCAAGACGAGCGACGAGCGGGGACGGCTCGATGGCCGGGCCGACCCACCGGCCATCGAGACGCCTCCCTACCACCACGAGGATGAGAAGCAGCCAGGCCTGTTCGCGGTCGTCCGCGAGACGGTCGTGCTGGTCGCCTTGGCCGTGCTGCTGGCAGTGGTCTTCAAGACCTTTCTGGTGGCGGCGTTCTACATCCCGTCGGGATCGATGGAGTCGACCCTCAACATCTCCGACCGGGTGCTGGTCGAGAAGATCTCCTACCGCTTCGGCGACATCCAGCGCGGCGACGTGGTCGTGTTCGTCCACGAGGAGCCGGGCGTGGAGCCGGTCGGTGCCAGCAACCCGGTGGCCCGCTTCTTCTCCGGTCTCGGCCAGGCCATCGGCCTGGTCCCGCCCTCGGACCGCGACTTCATCAAGCGGGTGGTCGGCCTGCCCGGCGACCGGATCACCTGCGCGAAGGACAAGCTGGTTCGCAACGGTGCCCCCGTGATCGAGCCCTACCTCGACCAGGGCACCAAAACCACCAGCTGCAAGCAGACGACCGTCGGCCCCGGCCAGCTGTTCGTGATGGGCGACAACCGCACCAACTCCCAGGACTCCCGCGTCTTCGGGGTGATCCAGCGCTCCGACGTCGTCGGCCGGGCATTCGTGCGCATCTGGCCGCTCAACCATGTCGGCTGGCTCCGGCGCGACCGCTGACGGCATCCGCCGTTACACTCCTGCCGTGTTCGCCACCGCCCTGTTCGAGGACCGGCTGCGCGACGTCGGCTTCGGCCGGGTCGCCGGCGTCGACGAAGCCGGCCGCGGCGCCCTCGCCGGGCCGCTGGTCGCCGCAGCCGTCATCCTGCCCAGGAACTGCCCCATCCAGGGGCTGGCCGACTCCAAGCTGCTCACCCCCGAGCGCCGCCGGAACCTGGCCGCCCAGATCCACGACCACGCCCTCGCCGTCGCGGTGGTCCGCATCGGGCCCGACACCATCGACCGGATCGGGCTCCAGCCGGCCAACATCGGCCTGCTGGCCAGGGCCCTGCGCGAGCTGGAAGGCGGCTACGACTACGCCTTGGCCGACGGCTTCCCCCTGCCCCGCATGCCGGCCCCCGTCCTGGGGGTCCGCAAGGGCGACCAGGTGGCCGCCTGCGTGGCCGCCGCCTCGATCGTCGCCAAGGTGACCAGGGACAAGATCATGACCGGGGCGGCCCGCCGCTACCGCGGCTACGGGTTCGAACGGCACAAGGGCTACGGCACCGACGAGCACTGGGCGGCGCTGCGCGCGCTCGGCCCCTCGTCCTACCATCGCCACTCCTTCACGGGCGTGGCCGCACCGTGGTCAACCGGTCACCCGGCGGTGACGAACGACCAGGAAATGGGGGAGCGCTGATGAGCGCCGAGGACCTCGAGCGCTACGAGGCCGACATGGAGCTGCAGCTCTACCAGGAGTACCGGGACGTGCTGGGGATGTTCCACTACGTGATCGAGACCGAGCGGCGCTTCTACCTGGCCAACAAGTTCGATCTGCAGATGCGCAACCAGGACGGCGACACCTACTTCGACATCACCCTGCACGACGCCTGGGTGTGGGACATGTACCGGCCGGCCCGCTTCGTCACCAGGGTCCGGGTGGTCACCTTCAAGGACGTGAACATCGAGGAGCTCATCCGCAAGGAAGAGCTGTAACGGAGCCAACCGTGGGGTTCAACGCGACCCGGCGATATCGGGACAAGAAAGTGGTCGACATTGCGCTGCTGGTCGCCGCCATCCTGATCATCTTGGGCCTGCTGACCTGGGTCTTCGCCGCGGGCGGGAGCTGAGCGATCGGCACGTGGTAGCGTGCCCGCCCATGGTACGAACCTCTCGGGCCGCCCGCGCCCGGGCACGGCGGATGCGCAGGCGGCTACTGGTGGGGTGCAGCCTGCTCCTGGTATTCCTGGTCGTGGCGACCACGGCCGGGTACGGGTACGTGCACTACCGCTTCGGGCAGATGCGGTCGGTGAAGGTCCCCGGCCTGCACAAGTCCAGCAGCGGCCGCCCGTTCAACCTGCTGGTGGTCGGCTCGGACTCGCGGGCCGGCCTGGACGACCAGGACGGCAGCCGCTACGGCGACGTCGGCGGCCAGCGCAACGACACCACCCTGGTGGTCAGGGTGGAGCCGGCCCGCAAGCGCGTCTCGATGCTCTCCATCCCCCGAGACCTGGTCGTCCCGATCGCCGGCATCGGTGTCGAGAACCGCATCAACGCCGCCTTCACCGAGGGTCCCGGGCAGCTGGTCAAGACCGTCGAGCAGAACTTCGGCATCCCCATCCATCACTACGTGCTGATCGACTTCGACGGCTTCAAGGCCATCGTCGACGCGCTCGGCGGCATCGACGTGCGCTTCCCCTACCCGTCGCGGGACTTCAAGTCCGGCCTCGACATCCGCCAGGCCGGCTGCACGCGCCTCAACGGCGGCCGAGCGCTCGCCCTGGCCCGCAGCCGCTACTTCGCCTACCAGCGCAACGGCGTCTGGAGCAGCGACCCGTGGGCCGACCTCGGACGCATCCGCCGCCAGCAGGCGTTCCTCCAGGCGCTGGTCAAGGCGGCCCTGGCCAAGGGGCTGACCAACCCCGTGCGGGCCAACGCCTTCGTCAGCTCCCTGGTCCACGAGGTCACCAAGGACAGCGCCCTGCGGGTCAGCGACGTCATCCGCACCGGCGCCAGCTTCCGCTCCTTCAGCCCGTCCAAGCTGGCCACCTTCACCCTGCCGGTGACCGTCTCCACCGACCACCCCCTCGGCGACGTGCTGCTGCTCAAGCAGCCGGACGCCGCTGGGGTGGTCGACCGGTTCCTCGGCCGGGCCCCGGCCCCGGCCACCTCCGGCGGCGGCGCCGGTGCGACGGCCCCGGCCAGCACCCAGCTGACCGTCCTCAACGCGCTGGGCACCAACGGCCTGGCCGCCACCACCGCCGCCAAGCTCCGCCAATCCGGCTACCGGGTCGCCGGCGTCGGCAACGCCCCGTCCTTCGACCTGTCCAGGTCGCAGATCAGCTACGCCCCTGGCCGCGTCGCCGACGCCAAGGCGCTGGCCGCCACCCTGGTCGGCGGCGCCCGCCTGATTGAGGACCCAACGCTCACCGCCCCGCGTCTCACCCTGATCCTCGGCCCGGGCTTCACCGGCATCCGGCCCCTGGCCCCGGTCGGCTCCGGCGCCGCGGCCGGGCCAGCCTCGGGCGAGGGGCCGGGAGCCAAGCCGGCCCGTCCAAAGCCGGCCGTCCCCGACCTCCGGGAGTACGACCCGCGCCCCTGCTGACCCGGCGGCCGTCGAGGTCGACCGGCGGTCAGGCGAGCCGTCTGCGCCGCTGGAGCTCCCGCAGCCTGAGCATGGGCCGGCTGAGCCTGACCCGCCGCTGCACCGACAGGTTCGCGGCTGTGGGGTCGCCCTCGGCTGTCCCCGGAGCGCCACCCGCCTGGTCGACCCAGTCACCCAGCGCCGCCGCCAGCAGCCCGCTCAACCGAGGGACATCCCGCACCGGCATCCGGAAGGTCCCGACGCACCTGTCGTCCTGCCAGATGCTCAGCACCACCAGGTCCCGCTCCGGGTGCCAGGTGACACGCAGCCCAGCTTCCCGCTCGTCGAGGAACATGTCCCGGCGGGTCGGCAGCCCTCGCCTGTTGTCCACAGGCTTAGCGTGGTGGTTCTCGATCGGTGGCGCAAGCCTCTCGTCTGGTCCGTGGCGCCTGCCAGGGGGTCCGGGCAGCGAGCTGTCTCGACGATCGAGCGGCCGCGTCCGGTTTCGCCCGTCCGGGTCTCAGTGACCGATGTCGCGGTCGCCGGCCTC
>Ga0210378_10000466_pt1 | contig 20374 bp, 12 predicted proteins | sample PLM1_60_b1redo_FD_155465 | JGI IMG/M metagenome (GOLD analysis project Ga0210378, IMG submission 155465) | Groundwater sediment microbial communities from an aquifer in East River, Colorado, USA - PLM1_60_b1 redo | ecosystem: Environmental > Terrestrial > Soil > Riparian zone | place: USA: East...
AACAGCCTCCTCTCCCGGCACAAGCAGACCGACGTGGCCCAGGAGCTGAAGAACTCGAACATCAGGATCGTCGATGCGGCAAGCGTCCCGCGCGGCCCGGTGCGTCCGCAGAAGGTGAGGGACATCGCGCTGGGCCTCTCGCTGGGCCTCTTCCTCGGGATCGGCCTCGCGTTCTTCCTCGACTACCTCGACAACACGATCAAGACGCCCGAGGACGTGCGCAAGCAGCTCGCAGCGCCGCTGCTGGCGGTGATCCCCGAGATCGGCGCCCCGACCGACGTCGTCATCAAGTCCGGGGCCGAGACTCCGCTCGCCGACGGCTACCGGCTCCTTCGGACGTCCCTCACCTACTCCTGGCCGGAATCGTCTTCTCGCATCCTCCTCGTGACGTCCACCTCGGCCGGCGAGGGCAAGACGGTCACGTCGGTCAACCTGGCCCTGATCCTCGCCTCGCTGGGGGGGAAAGTGCTGCTCATCGACTGCGACCTGCGGCGGCCCCAGAGCCACACGCTCCTGCGCGGAAAGAAGTCGCCGGGGCTCTCGGACCTGCTCGTGGGCAGGGCCCGGCCCTCGGAAGCGATCCAGCGGCCCTCCGGGACCACGCTGAGCCTGCTCGCGGCGGGAACGCGGGCGCCGAGCCCGGCCGACCTCATGACGCTGCAGACCATGAGGGACTTCCTCGAGGGGCTGCGCGGCTTCTACGACTGGATCGTCCTCGACACCCCGCCCGTCGGGCCCGTGGCGGAGGCGCTCATCCTCGCCCCCCTCGCCGACGGCGTGGTCGTGGTCGTCGGAGCGGAGATGGTTCCGCGAAACGGCGTGCGCCATACCCTCGACCGAGTGAGGGAGACAGGCGCTCGGCTCCTGGGGGTGGTGCTGAATCGCGCCCAGGTCGAGAAGCACTCGTACTACTACGGCCGTTACTACGGGCACTACTACGGCCGCTACTACGGTAGCCCGCCCGCTCGCCCGGCCGCCGCCGGCGGCAAGGTCGCCAACATCCGCGAGAAACGCAGTGCGCAGTAGATCCGCGCGGACGCTCGCGGCCGTGACGAGCACGGTGGCCAGGACGGGCGGCACAGTGAAGGCGGATCCGCAGCGTCGTTTCTTCCAGCACGGCGCTTCCATGGCGCGACGCCTCACGGGCGGCCACCCTCGCCGGCTGATTGGCTTCTTGGCGCTCCTCGTCTTCGCAAGCGCGTACACACTGGCCTTTCTCCTGCGTTTCGATTTCGACCTGCCCGAACGCTATCTCGACTACGTTTTCATCACCCTACCGGTCGCCTTGGTCATCAAGCTGATCGTCTTCTACGCGATGGGCATCTTCCGCATCGTGTGGGCCTATATCGGCCTCCGCGACGGGCTGCGGATCCTGAGGGCTACCGCCTTCGCGTCCGGCGCGCTCGTCGCGACGAACGTGCTGTTCTTGCCGAGTGCCTTGATTCCCCGGTCGATCCTCGTGGTCGATGCTGTCCTGACGTTCCTCGGCATCGCAGGCGCGTTTGGTCTCTTGCGTCTGGGCCGAGAGGCGAGCCACCCGGTGCCCCGGGTGGCCATGGCCCAGGAGCCCGTCTTCATCGTGGGGGCGGGCGATGCCGGCGATCTACTGCTGCGGGAGCTGACGGGCAAGGCGGATTCGACGGTTCGCGTCGTGGGCTTCCTGGACGACGATCCGGCCAAGCTGGGCCAGGTCCACCGGGGCATCCCGGTCCTCGGGGCCCTTGCCGCCGCCGGCACCCTCGCCCGCCATCACGGGGTCTTCCGCGCTCTCGTCGCCATGCCGAGCATCGATGGCAGCGTAATGCGGCGTGTCCTTCAGCAGCTCTCCGAGGCGGGGCTGGCCGTCAAGATGCTGCCGCCGGTCGAGCGCCTTCTCAACTCGACGACACTGGCGACACAGCTACGTGAGGTCAGCATCGAGGACCTTCTCCGTCGTCCGTCGCCCCGCCTGGATAACGCCGCGATTCGCTCCTTCCTGGGCGGCCGGCGCGTTCTCGTCACCGGCGCGGCGGGGAGTATCGGCTCGGAGATCTGCCGTCAGGTCCTCGCCTTCGGTCCGTCTCTCGTGGTGGGGTTGGACTGCGCGGAATCGCCGCTGCACGAGCTGTCGGTGGAGTTCCCTGCTTTCCGGAACCTCGTGCCAGAGCTGGTGGACGTGACCGACGCCACCGCGCTGCGCCGGGTGTTCCAGGCGCATCGGCCCGAGGTGGTCTTTCACGCGGCGGCGGTGAAGCACGTGCCACTGCTCGAGGCCCATCCGGCGCGCGCGCTGCAGGTGAACGTCGGCGGTACGCGGCTCGTGGCCGAAGCGGCGCGAGGTTACGCCCGGGCCTTCGTCATGATCTCGACGGACAAGGCGGTCAATCCCACGAGCGTCATGGGTGCGAGCAAGCGGGTCGCGGAGCGGATCGTCCGCGGGCTGGTTGGGCCAGGGGGCCCGCGCTACGTCTCGGTGCGGTTCGGGAACGTGCTGGGAAGCGCGGGAAGCGTGGTTCCCACTTTCAAGCGCCAGATCGCGCTCGGAGGGCCGGTGACGATCACCCACCCCGAGATGCGCCGCTACTTCATGACCATCCCCGAGGCGGTGCAACTGGTGTTGCAGGCTTCTGCCCTCGGTGAGGGGGGTGACATCTTCGTCCTCGACATGGGCGAACCCGTACGGATCGTGGATCTGGCCGAGGACCTCATTCGCCTCTCCGGGCTGAAGCCGCACGAGGACATCAAGATCGAATTCACGGGCATCCGGCCCGGGGAAAAGCTCTTCGAAGAGTGGTCGATGCACTCGGAGAGCCTGGTCCCCACGACCCATCCGCAGGTGTTCCGGCTGCGGTCACCCGAAGGCGCCGTGCCCGAGCAGGCCATGAGACGCCTGCAGGAGCTGGGCATCACGCGGGCGTCGCATGACGACATCGTGGCGTGTCTCAGTGAGATCGTTTCGGACTTCCGGCCAGCTTCTACAGAGGGTACTCTCAGGGCAGTGGAAGGCAATGCTGCAGGTCGTTCAGGGCGTCCGTGACGGACGCACGACGGTCTGGGAGGTCCCCGCGCCCGGCGCGATGGCGGGCACCCTCACCGTGGCGACGGAATGCTCGCTCATCTCGGCGGGCACCGAGCGCTACCTCGTCGAGCTGACCCAGAAGGGCCTGCTCGCCAAGGCCCGCGAGCGGCCCGATCACGTCCGCCGCATCATACAAAAGGCGAGGCACGAGGGCCTGCTGTCCGTCGTGGACCAGGTCCGGGCCAAGCTCGACGAACCGTTCCCTCTGGGCTATTCCGCAGCCGGGGTCGTGCTGGAGTGCGGCGCGGGCGTCGAAGCCTTCAAGCCCGGCGATCGTGTGGCCGTCGCCGCCCCCCATGCAGGCGTCGTGCTCGTCGGGCGCAACCTCTGCGCCCGTGTTCCCGACGACGTGGCCTTCGATGCGGCCGCCTACGCCGCCGTGGCCGCCATTGCGCTTCAAGGCGTGCGCCTCTCGCGGGCGAGCCTCGGCGAGCGCGTCCTGGTCGTTGGTCTCGGTCTCGTCGGCCAGATCACCGCGTGCCTGCTGAAGGCTCAAGGATGCCGGGTGTTCGGAACCGACCCCGATCCCTGGAAGCTGGACTTGGCGCGCTCATTGAGGCTCGATGCCGCCGACGCGGGCGCGCCGCGGCAGGCGGTGATGGATTTCAGTGGGGCTCTCGGCGTCGACGCGGTCGTGATCACCGCCACCACTCCCAGCAACGATCCGATCGAGTTCGCCGCCGACGTCTGCCGGCCGAAGGGGCGGATCGTGCTGGTCGGTGTCGTGGGCCTCCACATCCCGCGCCCGCCGTTCTTCAAGAAGGAGCTCGAGTTCACGGTCTCGTCGTCACTCGGCCCGGGGCGCGGCGACCCCGCCTACGAGGAGAAGGGCATCGACTATCCCCCCAGCCAAGCACGCTGGACGGCCCAGCGGAACATGGGGGCGGTGCTCGACCTGATGAGCCAGGGCAAGCTTCCCGTGGAACGGCTGACGACCCACCGGTTCGCCGTCGAGCGGGCACCCGAAGCGTATGAGCTGATCACGAAGGCCGAGGAGCCCTACCTGGGCGTGGTGCTGGAGTATCCGGCGTCGGCCCATCGAAAAAGCGTGACGCTGAAGGCCTCGCTACCGGCCGAGGGCAAGCTCGGCATCAGCTTCATCGGCGTCGGCAACTTCGCGCGCCTCGTTCTGATGCCGGCGCTGGCAAACGCGGACGTCGAGCGGCGCGGTCTCTGCTCCGCGAAGGGACTCAGCGCGGCCCACACGGGACTCCAGAAGGGCTTTGCCTTCGCCACGACGGACGCCGAGGAAGTCCTGAGAGATACCCAGACGAGCGCGGTCTTCATCCTGACTCGGCACGACCGCCACGCGGAGCTGGTGGTCAGCGCGCTGCGGGCAGGCAAGCACGTCTTCGTCGAAAAGCCGCTCTGCATCGCACCCGAAGAGCTGGCCAGGATAGCCGCCTGCGTCGACGAGCTCGGCCCGCGGTGCCCCATCCTGATGGCCGGCTTCAATCGGCGCTTTGCCCGCGGGACCAGCTTGCTTCGGAGTTTCTTCGAAGGAACGGCCCCGCTCTCCATCAGCTATCGCTTCGCGCCCGGCGCTCTGCCGGCAGACCACTGGACGCAGGATGAAGAGGTCGGGGGCGGAAGGATCGTGGGCGAGGCGTGCCACGCCATCGACACGTGTGTAGCGCTGGCCGGGAGCCCGCCGCGGCGAGTCTGCGCGGAGTCGGTGGCCATGGTCGGCGGGGTGCAGAAGACGGACGACCGCGTCTTCATCACGATGGCCCACGAGAACGGCTGCGTGTCGAACGTCTCCTATCAGGCGGGAGGAGACCGATCGGGCCCGGTCGAGCGGATCGAGATGTTCGGAGGCGGACGCACGGCGACGCTCGAAGAATGGGACCTCCTCGAGACCTGGCAGGGAGGCCGAAAACGCCGCCAAAGCGCGAACAAGGACAAAGGGCACGGCGCCGAGCTGCGGGAGTTCCTGAGGGCCTGTCGAGAGGGCGGGCCGTGGCCCATCCCCTGGTCGGACCTGTTCGGCGTGAGCTGGGCCTCCCTGATGTCCGTGCGCAGCTTGCGCGAGGGCCGCGTGATACGAATCGACGAGCCGTCTGGGGACGAAGACGCGAGAGGCGCCTGATGTGCGGCGTCACCGCGATCTACCACTACGGGACGCCCGATCGCCCCGTGGACCCCGCGGTGCTGGCGGCAATGACGCGCAGCCTCGCTCATCGGGGCCCTGATGACGAGGGGCTGCACGTCGACGGTCCAGTCGGGCTGGGAAACCGCCGCCTTGCCATCGTCGACCTTTCGCCCACCGGCCGCCAGCCCATGGCCTCCTCAAACGGCTCCGCGTGGATCAGCTACAACGGCGAGTGCTACAACCATCGCTCGCTCCGGCCGCGTCTGGAAGCGCGGGGATACACGTTCCGCGGCACGTCCGACACGGAGACACTCCTCTACGCGCTGCAGGAGTGGGGGCCGGGAATTCTGGAGGAAGTGGCGGGGATCTTCGCGTTTGCCGTCTGGGAGCCCCAGCGCAAACGCCTGCTGCTGGCGCGCGACCCTCTCGGCGTCAAGCAGCTCTACTACCACGACGACGGCTCCCGCATCGTCGTCGCGAGCGAGATCAAGGCACTCTTCCACTACCCGGGCGTTCCTCGGCAGCCGGACCCTGACGCCGTCAACGAGTATCTGCATTTCCACACGCCGCTCTTCGACCGTACCTTCTTTCGGGGCATCCGCCAGTTGTGCCCTGGGGAATACATCGAGGTCGGCCCTCACGGCCTTCGTCGCCGCCTCTTCTGGGGACCCGACGGTTTCGAACCGCGAGACGCATCAGCCGAGACACAGGTCGACGAACTCAAGGACACGCTGGCCGGCGTGGTTCGGGACCAGCTCATGTCCGACGTTCCCGTCGGCTGCTTCTTCAGCGCGGGGATCGACTCCAGTGCGGTAGCTGCTTTCGCGCTTCGCGGAAAGGGACTCATCCGGGGCTTCGGCGTTCATTTCACCGACCCGAGCGTCATCGACGAGCGGCCCTATCAAGAAGTCGCGGCAAAGGCCCTGGGCCTGGACCTCGAGCTGCTCACGCTCGACGGCACGACCTTTCCCGAAGACCTGCTTCGCCTCCACTACTTTCAGGATTCGCCCGTGATCGGGCCCGCCATGATCCCGATGTATCACGTGAGCCGCTTGGCTGCCTCGCACGTGAAGGTCTGCCTGGGCGGCCAGGGCGGCGACGAGATCTTCGCGGGCTATGCGCGCTACGCCCTCGTCCAGCCCGGGCGAACCGTGAGCCGGCTCCTCGCGGGAGACATCGAGCCGACGGACGACGCCCCGGCCGCGGCGGCCTCCATCCGGAGCAACCTGCTGAAGCAACTGGTCAGCCCCCGTACCCTCAGGCGGGTCCTCAAGAGCGCCCTTCATCTGGCCGACTGGCGGCGGCGCTACTTCTTGAACTTCACGAAGATCTCGCCGAGCGTGTGGAGCGCGATCTTCACCGCTCCCGGATTTCACAACCCCGGCGCCGCGTGGCAGGTGTTCGACGACACGCTGCGGCGATCGCCGGCCCTGAACGCATCGGACAAGATCCTACACTGGGACATGCAGACCTATCTTCCCGGTCTGTTCCATCAGGACGACCGGATGAGCATGGCCAGCAGCCTCGAGTCGCGCGTTCCCCTGGCCGACCCCCGCCTGGTTCGCTTTGCGTTCCACACGCCTTTCGAGCTGAAGATGCGCGGCGGTGCCTCGAAATGGATACTGCGGCGCGCAGTCGCGGACGTCATCCCGCCGCTGGTGCTCAACCGGCGCAAGGTCGGCTTCGACACGCCGGCCGAGCGCTGGATGCGAGAAGAGCACCGTGGCTTCGTGCGCGACCTCCTGCTCTCCTCGCGTGCACGCACCCGCGGCTTCTGGGAGCCGCAGGCCATCGAGAAGCTTCTGGATCGGCCGCAGCACGTGAACTGGTTCGACGTCGTCTGGAAGCTGGTCTCCATCGAGGCGTGGGCGACCGTATTTCTCGACGGCAAGCCGCCGACACTGGCGAACGCGGGCGTACGCGAAGCGGCGACGGAGCTGAGCCATGCGTGACCTGCTGCAGGAGGTCCGAGAGCTCGGGCCGCGGGGCACGGCGTTCCGGCTCGGCTGGGAGCTCAAGGTCCGCAGCGGCGTCGCGAGCCGCCTGGGATTGCCGCCACTCAAGCTCGACTCGCTCCGAGCCCGGCAACAGTACCCCGCCCTGGACTGGACTCTACGCCTGCCATTCCCGGATCCACTACGGGTGGCTTCCGCCATGAGCGACAGGGTTTCCGCAGAGGCGGCTAAAGGGCTTCTCGGTGAAGCCCGCCAGGCAGCCCAGGGCCGCATCGTCTGTTTCGGCCACTGGCAGGCCGACTACGGCGACCCCGTCGACTGGCACCTGAACCCGACGAACGGCCGGCGGTGGAATCGGGCCGCGTATTGGACCCACGCCCTCGACGACGAGGACCGGGTCGGCGACGTCAAGCTCACGTGGGAGGTGGCCCGGTTCCCACAGGCGTACGCCATGGCCCGTGCCGCCACGTATTTTCCAGATGCGGCCGAGGCTCTGGGCGCGGCCCTCCTTGCCCAGCTCACGTCGTTCATCTCGGAAAATCCGTTCGGCCGAGGCATTCACTGGAACTCGGGCCAGGAGATCGCGTTCCGGCTGATGGCCTGGGTGTTCGCGTTCGACGTGCTCCTCTCACGCTGCGAAGGGTCGGCCGCCGCATCGGTCATCCTTGGTGACGCTCTGCTCGCCGGAGCGACCCACATCGAACGGCACGTCGACTATGCGCGGATGGCGGTCTACAACAACCACGTCCTTTCCGAAGCCGTGGCCCTGTTGATGGTCGGGACGCTACTGCCGGATGCGCCGCCGGCCGAAGGGTGGCGTCGTCTCGGTGGGGAGCTTCTCTGCGAGTCGGCCGAAAGGCAATTCTACGAAGACGGCGCATACATCCAGCAGTCGCACAACTATCACCGCGTGGCCCTTCAAGATCTACTGTGGGCCTGGGTCTTCGCGCGGGTGGGCGGGGAACGCCCGCATTCTTCTTGGCGACGTGCCATGGAGCGCTCGCTGGAATTTCTCCTGGCTCATCAAAATCCTGCCGACGGCCGCCTACCGAACTACGGCTCGAACGACGGGGCGATGCCGAGCCCCCTGTCGACCTGCGATTTCTCCGATTTCCGGCCGACCCTGCAGGCCGTGAGCCTGGCGGTCCGAGGGGAGAGGGTGTTCGAGACCGGGCCGTGGGACGAAGAAGCCGCGTGGCTATTGGGTCCTCAGGCCCTCGACGCGCCTTTGAGACCGCCCCATCGCCGCTCCGTGTCCTTTCCCTTCACCGGCTACCACGTGTTCCGAGGAGGTGCGTCCGAGACCTTCGCGAGCTTCCGCTGTGGGTCCCTCCGCGACCGTTTCTCACAGATCGACATGCTCCAGCTCGACCTGTGGTGGCGCGGGCAGAACGTTCTCGTCGACGGCGGGAGCTACCTCTACAACGGGCCCGCCGAGTGGAACAGCCACTTCCTCGGAACCGCCAGCCACAACACGGTCCTGGTGGACGGCCAGGATCAGATGCTGCACCGCCGCCGCTTCAAGATGCTCTACTGGACGCAGGCGGCGCAGCTCAGGTTCGAGGACGCCGGAACGTGGGTGCTGGCGTCCGGCGAGCACTACGGGTATCGCCGTCACCCGGGACGATGCCGCCATCGGCGGAGCGTGCTGTTCATCAAGGACGACCTCTGGGTGGTCGTCGACCAGATCGATGGGACCGGCTCCCATCGCGCCCGCCTGCACTGGCTCGCCGGCGAATTCTCCTTCTCGTCGGATGAGGCACGAGGCCGCCTAGCCCTGTCGACGGCGCAGGGAAGGTTCGGCGTAGCCATCTATGACGGAGCCGCGACTCCTCTCGCGGGAACGATCGTCGCGGGACAAGAGGATCCGCCGCGAGGCTGGCTCTCGCGTTACTACGGGAAGAAGGTACCGGTCGCGTCCCTGGCGGCAGAAGTGACCGGTGCCTGCCCGATCGTTCTCGTTTCCGTCCTGGGTGCGGATCGGCCGATCCTCGAGGTAGACGGCTGGAGGTACAAGGCCCGCGCGGGCAAGAGCACAGTCACCTTTCGCCTCAACGACGGACTGTTCGAGGACATCTCGACTTGAGGATCCTCGTCATCCATCAGTACTACGTGCTGCCCGGCATGGCGGGAGGGTCGCGCTTCAATGAGCTGGCACGTCTCTGGGCGGAAGCCGGACATCAGGTGACTGTCATCGCGGGGAACCTCGACTACTCGACGGGCGTCGTGCCGCCCGCCTACCGAGGCCGCTGGCTTCAGCGGGAGAAGGACGGCCCCGTCACCGTCTGGCGCTGCCACGTGCCGCGCAGTTACAACCGCAGCTACGTCGGCCGGATGTGGGCGTTCTTCGGCTTCACACTGTCGGCTCTGGCCGCGGTCCTCCGGGCACCCCGTCACGACGTCGTCGTGGCGACATCCCCGCCGCTGGTGGTCGCTCTCCCCGCATGGGTGACGGGTCGCCTACGCCTCCGGCGCATACCGTGGCTCTTCGAGATCCGCGATCTCTGGCCCGAGAGCGCGGTCACGACCGGCGTTCTCAAGCCGGGCGGACTGCTGACGAGGCTGCTCTACGCGTTGGAACGCTGGGCGTGTCACTCGGCCGAGTATGTCAACGTATTGACCCCCGCGTTTCGCGAGAATCTGCTGAAGCGGGGACTGGTTTCGGCACAGCGAATCAGCGTCATTCCGAATGGCGCGGACCTGGATCAGTTTCGGCCGGCGCCCCGCGACGAAGAGCTGCGGCGAAGCCTGGGTTGGGACGACCGCTTCGTCGTGATGTACTCCGGAGCCCATGGCCGGGCCAACGCCATCGGTCAACTGGTGGATACGGCCGAGCTGCTTCGCGACCGGCCAGACATCCTCGTCGCTTGCGTGGGCGACGGGCCCGAGCGCAAGCAGTGGCAGAACGAAGCGCGCCGGCGCGGGCTCGAGAACATTCGCTTTCACGGCTCCGTACCGAAGGAGCGCATGCCCGCCTTCGTCAACTCCTGCGACGTGGGCGCCGCCGTGCTTCAGAAGAACCCCACCTTCTTGACCGTGTATCCCAACAAGGTCTTCGACTACATGGCGTGCGGCAAGCCCGTGCTCCTGGCCATCGACGGTGCCGCGCGCGACCTCGTGTGCGCCCAGGCGCAAGCGGGGCTCTTCGCCGAGCCCGAGAGACCGCAAGCCTTGGCGGGCGCCATCCGGCAACTGGCCGACGACCCACGCGCGGGGGCGGAGATGGGTGAGCGCGGCCGGCAATGGGTGACGGCACACGCGAGCCGACGCGCCCTCGCCGAGACCTACCTGAGACTTCTCGAAAGGCTGGCCGGCGAGCGCTCGAGTCGACGCAAGGGGCTTCTGGCCAAGGAGATCCTCGATCGCGCCTTCGCAGTGGTTGCCCTTGTGCTCCTGGCGCCGCTGATGGCCGTGTTGGCTGTCGCCATCCTAGCGACGCAAGGACGACCGGTGCTGTTCCGGCAGGCACGCCCAGGCCGCAACGGCCGACCCTTCGATCTCGTGAAATTCCGGACGATGCGCGAGGGCGAAGGCGCCGACGACGCGCGCCTCACCGCTCTCGGTCGCTTTCTGCGAAGCTTCAGCCTCGACGAGCTTCCCGAGCTGTGGAATGTGGCGCGGGGAGACATGAGCCTCGTGGGGCCCCGCCCGCTGCTGATGAAGTACCTCGAGCGGTACTCCCCGGAACAGGCGAGACGTCACGAGGTCAAGCCAGGCATTACGGGCTGGGCCCAGGTCAACGGGCGGAACGCCTTGAGCTGGGATGCGAAGCTGGCGCTCGACGTGTGGTACGTCGATAACCGCTCGCTGCTTCTCGACGCCAGGATCCTGGCGAGGACTGTGTCGCAGGTCATCCTGAGAAGAGGGATCGCTCATCCCGGTGCGGCCACCATGCCGGAGTTCATGGGCTCGGCGTCGATGAAGAAGAGCGGCGAACGGTATGTCAGCTAAGCCACGCCTCTTGGTTTATGGCGCCAGCGGCCACGGCAAGGTCGTGGCGGACGCTGCCATCAGCAGCGATTCATACGACGTGCAGGGGTTTCTCGACGACGACAGGGAGAAATGGGGCCAGAAGGTGCTGGGTCTTCCCGTGCTGGGCGGGCTTGAATGCCTGCGCACCCTTGGTTCGGGTGGTCTGATTGCCCTGGGCATCGGCTCGAACGAGAGGCGCAAGAAGGTTAGTGAGGACCTTGCAGAGCGAGGGGCGCTGTTGGCCACGATCGTTCATCGCTCCGCGGTAATTGCCTCCGGCGCACACCTGGGACAAGGGACGTTTGTGGGTCCGCTGGCGCTGGTTCACACAGACGCGCATGTGGGCCGTGGATGCATCATCAATTCTGGAGCCATCGTAGAGCACGACAACGTGCTCGGGGATTGGGTGCACGTGGGGCCCGGCGCGAGCCTTGCTGGCAATGTCCGTGTGGGCACGGGCACTCAGATCGGAATGGGCGCGCGGGTCTTGCCTGGAGTCCAGGTTGGCGAGTGGGCTGTCGTCGGAGCCGGGGCCGTGGTCACCCGCGCATTGGCGCCTCGCGTAATTGCGGCAGGCATGCCTGCTCGTGTCAAACGGACTGTCAATGAGCCCAGTTAACCAGACGCCCGGAGCCGGTTCGAAACGTCTCTATCTATCGCCTCCCCACATGTCCGGCGAGGAGCTAGTCCTCTTGGCCGAAGCGTTCCAGAGCAACTGGATTGCGCCTCTCGGCCCCCACGTCGACGCTTTCGAGCGCGAGTTTGCGAGCACGGTCGAGGCGGCCAACGCCGTGGCTCTTTCGTCCGGCACGGCCGCACTGCATCTGGCGCTCGAGCTGGTCGGGGTGAGCCGGGCAGATCGAGTCCTCTGCTCCACACTGACGTTCATCGCCAGCGCCAACCCCATCGTCTACTGCGGCGCGACGCCAATCTTCATCGATTCGGACCGTCGCACCTGGAACATGGACCCCGGCCTCCTGGCCGATGAGCTCGAAAGCACCTGTCGCCGTGGCGTCGGCCCAAAGGCCGTGGTCCTGGTGCACCTCTACGGACAGAGCGCCGACATCGACCCCATCCTGGCGGTATGCGAGCGCCACGGCGTCGCTCTCATCGAAGACGCCGCCGAGGCGCTGGGCGCGAGCTACAAAGGGCGCGCCCCCGGCACGTTTGGGCGGGTCGGAATCTACTCTTTCAACGGCAACAAGATCATCACCACGTCGGGGGGTGGGATGCTGGTGTGCGCGGACGAGGACCTCGCCGTCCGCGCGCGCTTCCTCGCGACCCAGGCCAGAGATCCGGCTCCCCACTACCAGCACTCCAAGACTGGCTACAACTACCGTTTGAGCAACCTGCTCGCGGCCGTCGGCCGGGGGCAGCTCCGTGTCCTCCCCGATCGCGTGCGGCGGCGGCGCGCGAACCTCGAGCACTACGAACGCGCCCTCCGAGATATTCCCGGTCTCTCGTTTATGCCTGAAGCCGGCTATGGCAGCGCGACCCGATGGCTGACGGTCATGCTCGTGAACCCTTCGGAATTCGGAGTCACTTGCGAGGACATTCGGCGGCACCTGGAGTCGCTGAACATCGAGTCGCGGCCGATGTGGAAGCCCCTGCATCTGCAACCGGTATTTACAGGCTGCCGTACGGTAGGCGGGTCAGTCGCGGAAGGACTCTTCGAGAAGGGCCTCTGTTTGCCCAGTGGGTCGCAGATGAGCGAGGAAGACCTGGCCCGCGTGGTGGCGGGGGTCCTGACCACCCCTGGTTCTCACGGTGCTCGAAGCGCCTCATCTTCTTCCGCGACTCGGTCTGGGGACGCTTGATCGCCGATGGGTATCGGTTGCATTGATCTGGTCGTGGGCGCTCGGCCCAATTTCATCAAGGCGGCTCCGATTCTGAGGGCGTTTCGTGACGCGCCAGTGCCGTGGACCATGCGTCTCGTCCACACAGGCCAACACTACGATGAGGGAATGTCTGCGATCTTCTTCGACCAACTGGGCATTCCCGCGCCCACGGCCGAGCTGGGTGTCGGCTCGGGCACTCACGGGGAACAAACCGCGCGCGTCCTAGCCGGGTTCGAGCAGTATTTGCTGCAAACGCCCGATCGTTCACGCGGTGTGATCGTCGTCGGTGACGTTAATTCCACGATGGCCGCAGCGCTGGCGGCGGTGAAGCTGGGAATTCCCGTGGCTCACGTCGAGGCGGGCCTGCGCTCTTTCGATCGATCGATGCCCGAGGAGATCAACCGCTTGGTGACCGATGCCGTCGCAGATGTGCTGCTGGTCAGCGAGCCAAGCGGGACGGAGAACCTCGCGCGAGAAGGGATACCATCGACGCGCACGCACTACGTCGGTAACGTGATGATCGACTCCCTGATCCACAGCTTGGATGCCGCCCGTGCTCTGAGAATGGCCGAACGGCTCGATCTGCCGGCGAACGGTTACGCATACGTCACGCTACATAGGCCGTCCAACGTAGATCTTCCCGAGCGGCTGGACCGGCTAGTTCGTTTCTTGAACAGTGTGACTAAGCGGATACCGGTCGTCTTTCCCATGCACCCGCGGACGAGACAACGACTCGAGGAGCAAGGTCTTATTCGCGCGCTCACTGCCGAGACGGGCATGCATCTCATGCAAGCCCAGGGGTACTTGGAGAGTCTCGGTCTGATGTCTAGCAGCCTGCTGGCCATCACGGATTCGGGGGGAGTTCAGGAAGAAACGACCTTTCTCGGCATCCCGTGCCTCACGCTTCGTCCGAACACTGAGCGCCCGTCGACGGTCATCCAGGGCACCAATACCGTCGTGGGAGACGACTTGGAGAAGGCCCTCGGCTGCGTAGCCAACATTCTTGATGGGAGATACAAGCCTGGAGTCCCGATCGAGGGATGGGATGGTCACGCGGCAGAACGCATTCTGTCGGTGCTAGAAGGCACATGGAGGCTTGCCGACCATTCAAGCTAGCCTCGGGCGATGGGTTAGTTTAGTTAGACGCGCCCCGCTATCCAAGGCTTACCCAGGACGATCCGTCCGAACCTTGGAACTTTGAGCCCCGAGGCGCATCGGAGACGAAGATGATCCCGCCGGTCCAGCTAGCTGCGGGAGGTCGGGTTGCAAGCGTGAAGGTGGCGAGCTGAATGGTTCCGCCGACCGCAAAGCTGCCGTCTGTCTTCAGACTATTCACCCCGGAGCGGTAGAGGTTCGTATCCTGCAGCCCGTTTCGCGCTGCAAATTCCAGTTTGCCAGTGAGAACCGGTCCGGTTATCTGTACGCCTGTCGCTCCTCCCGACAGAATCGGGGTGAAGCTGGTAGCAACGAGCCTCGACGTCACGGCGAGAGCGAAGGCGTTGGACAGGTCTATCGTATAGCCGTTCCCAGGACCGACTGATAACGCATTGGCGATGATCGTGGAACTCTTCCCGCCGCCGGGCGACGTGCCGATCTTCGCCGCGTTGGAACCAGAGCCGATGCCGGGATTCGTACACCGAACATTGTTGAGCAAGAGCGTTCCACCCTGGTTGTACCAGATCCAAAAGCCATCTCGATGAATGTTCTCTCCGTGCCAGTCGATATCCTGGAGCGTAAGATTCCCAACGTAGCTGGCGGGGCCACCCGATACGAGGAGCCGTTGAGAGCCCTCGCTGCGTACCGCGCTCGCGTAGAAGTAACCCGTTGCGGCGATCTTGAGGTCGACTTCGTTGCCAGAGATATCGGCTCCGTAAATTGCAACTTGGGACCCCTGACACTCCACTCCATACCGGTTGTGCGTGCTTGTGAGCTTGTAGAAGGTATGTTCTAGGTTGTTCGCCCAGACTCCCGAACCCAAGAGGAAGCCCGTTTGCCAGTAGGTCTTCTCGCCCGGAACCCACGAACCCATGGCTAGGCAGTGGAAAAAGGAATGGTTATCGACCTGATTGTTGTCACCGGCACGTCCGATCTCAAACCCGTTCACGTACCGACCCCCTATCTGGATTGAGCGGAACGTGTTCTGGGTATTGCTCCTGGTGGCCGTCGTGAGGTCCCAGTAGGAGTGAATGACCGACGTGACGATCTCTGTCCCGTCGCCACCAACCGAGAAGTTTTCGAACGTGCTGTATGCCACCCCGTTGAGGTCGAGGGCAGAGGCAAGGGTGCCCGAGGGCCGAATGAAGGTTTGGAAAATGCCGCTTCCGATCAGGTGGAAACCCTGCACGCTGTACACTCGAAGTGGCGCGGTGATCTTATAGTTGCCGGGTGGCAAAAAGGGGGCACAGACGGCAGTGCGGACCTTCTTGGCCGCGGACCCGCCGTCGATGCAGCGATCAATGCTGGCTTGGAGAGCCGCCGTGTCGTCAGTGACGCCATCACCAACTGCGTCAGTGACCAGATAAGGCTGGCCTTGGGCGGCCGGGTTGGCTGCGAACGAGGATGTCGCCGGGGTCATAGACGAGGCCAAAGCGCCGACCAGGAATGCCAAGGCGCAGGCATAGGGTTTCATCAAATACCTCCTGCTTGACGTTGGCGAAACTACCGACATGCTACCTCGCAAGCGTCGGTCCGGCCAGTCATACGAAACATGCGGCGGGCGTAGTGGGAGCCGCGTCGGGGGTTGCGGCTTCAGTCTGTGACCTACGGAGAATGTAATGCCGTGGACCTCGATTTCAACCGGAAGGTGAAGCGCGCCGTCGTCTACGAACTGGCCACCGCCCCCGCGTCGCCCAGCGCGAGATCAGCACCAAGAAGGTACCCCGCTGATCTCGCGGCCGTGCTCCGCTCACCACCGACGACCTCGGCGCCCGTTCTGGCATGCCGATGCCCTCGGGAATGGTCCACGAAACCGGCGCTCCTAGACCCACGCCGACTCGCGCCTGCAGGCGGCGACGCGGCACAACTTTCACTGTCTCGGCCGCCAGAGCGTTTAAGGCCGTTATCACCCATTCACGAATGGCCGCGCGTTTTGAAGTGCCACTGAGGGTAGATCAAGGTGGCTTACGGAGTATAACGAGGTTCGCCTTGATTATGAGATCGTCCGGCATAAGGTGGACATTCGTGGTCACAATGCGCTCGAAGCGGCGAGGCCAAGTGCGTCTGAATCGCAAGGCCTCGATCGAGAGCTCGAGCACAAGGTCGACAATGTCAAACCCAGCCTGTTCAAAGCTAGTCAGGTACTGCCGTGTGGTGAGCCGACTAAAGAGATCGAGATCGATGAATCGAATGCCGGCCTGCGTATCCTCGTCATCAGTGCGGTACTGCCGGACGTATTCGCGGTAGTCGGCGGGCGGGAGCTCGAGATGGCTGAAGCCGTGAGTTAAGCCGCCTCGCCCGGCGAAATGGTCGCCGCCGTACGAGTACCACAGTGGTCCATATCCTGCGTAAACGTAACCGCCCGGCCGTAGCACGCGGAACGTTTCGCGCACCACTGCGTCCAGCGCTTGGCAATGCTCGAATACAGCGTCGCTGACGGCCAGGTCAACCACTACATCTGAAAGTGGCAACAACTCCAACCGGCCCACGAGAAAGGAAGGCCGGACGCGCGCGGTCCTCTCGAGATGGGCGCCAATCTGTCGCCAGGCGGTTGAGAAACTGGAAAGATCGATCGCCACAATTCGTCGCGGCTTGCGGCCGCTCCAATCCACGACATCCCAACCTGATCCGGTACCCAAGACTAGGACATCACTTCCGACCACCCTCGCCCACTTCTCGACCCACGAATGCCGGGATTCTGTCGGGAACCCTCGGCTATACAGGACACGGCTCAGGTGCGGAAGCGCGCGAAACTCCGGGCTCAAGTTGGGCCGCGCTGAGAGATCAAGTACGGGCCTTGCCAACCAGTACGCGGCTCTCTTCCAACAGGGCGTACGCGACTGTTGGAAATGGTGAAGCCAGTGTTGTGTCCGCGCCGAAAGGTCTTCTAGAGGCATGGACGGACTGATCCCAGTACGGCGTGCCTCCGGCATGCCGCAAGCAAGGTTCTGCGTGCCGCCAAAAGGAGCCGCTGATGCGTAGGTACTGCCCAGTTTGCAAAGCTACACACCACGGCTAAGCGCCGCGCTGACGTAACCGTTAGGGGTCCCCGGAAGCTAGCTTGCACCGGGAGAGTTCATCGCGGCAAGCATCAGGCGCAGCCTGTCTCGATGGGAGTACCCGCCAATGAGACAGCGCCTGCGGCCCGCACGAGCAACCGCCACCCGATAACCCTCATCTGCTAAAGCCCGACGGACTTGGGAAATGAGATCGAGAGTGTCGTTGGAATCGAAGAAGGCGGCTTCCGTTCCTTCCTGGAATAGTCGAAGGTGCTCCTCCGTTCGCTCAGCCAACATGAACCCCCCGCACGCGGGGATCTCTATGCTGCGGTCGGTTTGCTGGTCCTGGTTCGCCTTCCTAAGAAAGCATAGATTGACAGCCGTCGCGCAGATCGCTCGGACATAGTCATCCCCGTAGAGCGGCTGGCCCTCTATCGTAAGCGCCGGCGGCCGCCGCCTCCACGCGGACCACCCGTTCCCCCAGACACGGACATTCAGCCCAGCCTCGGCCAGTGCCGTCAGCTTGCGTGCCCGCTCCTCTTCGAAGGTGCCGACGAAACCAACGCTTGCGCCGAAGCGGCTCCGCTCTTCTGCAGTCAAATCCATGGGCCTGTGCAGAGCCGGATCAAATGCCTTATCCACAAAGACCACACGACGGGCACCGATACGCCTGAGCCCGTCCGGCAGGAGATTGGCAGACTTCGTCGTGAAGACCACGTCGAACAGGGGGAGGCAGCCCAGAAAGTAGCGCGACTGGTTATGATCGCGCATCATATCGTCCTCGCTATACCAGGCCAGACGCACGCTCGGAGCAAGGCCTCTCGCTGCTTGCAGTGTTCTAGGACGCAAGGTCAGGGCTTTGTCTGCCCAAAGAATGTTAGGGCCGGATCGTGACAGTCTTAGGACGGCGAGATTCGCCCCCGTACTGTCGGCAGGTACGCCGAGCCGATGGCGAACCCGGCTCCACAGGGTAGGCTTCGGACTGATACCTGGCAACGTACCGAGCGGCACGGTGGTGACGCCGAGAACGTCGGCGCCGAGCTCGCGCAGCGTGCGACACCGCTGTGCACTTCGGGTGTGAGGGTTGAGATCTCCGACGATGATCACGCGCATGGAGGCTTCCCGGCTCGACGCCCGGAACCGTGACGCGCGGCAGCGTCGAGAGCTAGCGCGGTCGCGGCGGCGAGGTCGTTGTTACGCAACCACGACGACGCTGCCTCGCGAGCGCCGTGAGAGAGTCTGTCATACTCCAACTGGCCCATGTCAACGCAAGCCTGGAGTTGCGAGACCCAGGCGTCTGTCGACGCCAGCGGGAGGTCCCAGCCGGCTCCAGCGCTCGCCAGACCGCGCCACGGTGTCAAGTCACTAATGAGGGGCGGCACGCCGCGAGAGAGAGCCTCGAAGATGACGTGCCCGAAGTTCTCGCCCAGCGTCGGCAGGAAAAGAAAGTGAGCGGACTCGACTAGGCCGCGGGCGATGGTAGGGGGTACCGCGCCGAGATACTCAATCTGTATGTGGGCAGGCATTTGCCCAATGCGCGCACGCACCCTCTCCCAATAGTGTTGATCGTCGGCCGGACCGGCGATGGTAAAGTGAATGGAGCCTCGCATCTGAGACAAGACCTCGAGGCAGAAGAGAAGGTTCTTCTTAGGCGCGATACGCGATAGGAAAAGAATATCGGCGTGGGCGGGCGCCTTCGCGGGTCTGGTGTGAGTCTGTAGCTCGCCTTGCGTGTAATCAACCAAGTCTGGCGCTACAAAGACTGTGGTGCCCTCACCCATATACTCCCGTATCTCGACTTCTTCCAGTTCGGATGACGCCTGCCAAAGGAGACCATCGTGGAGACACGCGGCAGCCGCGATAGACATGTAAGCTCTCTTCTTGGCGTTCTTGATACTCAGGGCTCCGGACGATAGTTCCCCTCGAGGCGCCAGGAGCACCGGCAACGCACCTATGCGACCACAACGCCGCAAGAGGAGGACTCTTCGAGCGAAGGGAGAAAAGAAGCTATTTAGATAGATGGCGTCTGGCTGAACGTGGCGAACCAGTTGGGCTAGGGGGGACAGGCGGACGCTAGCTCGTGAGCCGTAGTAGACCATCGCCGGGCCGACCCGGGTCCACTGCCCGGGAGTGACACCGGGATAGGCTCGATCATCGTCCTTGTCTCGATCGCGCGTTACGACCCGAAAATCGAAGCGCTCTCCTAGCTGACGGACTATGTTTACGACCGTGCGAAGCGCACCGCCCGCCCTATATCCCGGTTCGTAGTACTCGGAAAAGACAAGTACTACTGGGCGCTCGCTCGGATAGCTCGCGCACTCACACCCCACCTTAGGTAATGACGTCTCTGTCCCCAGAACTCGTAGCGACCAGTTCGTCATACGCGTGAAAGAACGGTTGCGCGGCGACCCCGAGGGCAAACATCTGTGTGGCTAATTCGCGCCCCCGTCTGCCCATTTGCGCGCGAAGTGCGGGGCGCTCGAGTAGCCAGGTAATCGCATCCGCCAAGGCAGATGCATCGCCGACCGGAGTGAGAAGGCCATTCTCGCCATGTCGCACCGTCATTTCCGTCCCCCAACAACGGGTGCTAACAACGGGGAGGCCGCTGGCCATCGCCTCCAACGCCACGAGTCCAAAGCCCTCCTCGTCGGAACTCATCACGAAGACAGAGGCCTGCTGATAGAGGGACGGCAATTCGGCTGGAGGTACGTTTGACCGAATCTGGAGGCTAGTGTCAATGCCGAGGCGCTTCGCTAACTCTCCGTCTTCGCGGCGCGGTAAGCCGGAGCCACATATGATCAACCTTGGCGCGGCGGGCAGTCCCTGCTTGACCCGCTTGTAAGAGTGAAGCATTAGACTCAGATTCTTGCGCGGATCGGCGAGGCGGGCGATCCATAGGAGCGGGCCATTCGGATTGTAGGCAGTCGGCACGAAACGCTCGGTGTCTATACCCGGTGGCGCCAGAACAACGCGCGAAGGCGGCACCACGGACGCAACAACATCACGCATAGACCGATTCATCACGAATACGCGAGCGACCTCACGCAAGGCGCTACGCTCGAGAGCACTAGTGACCATTGTCATCCAGCGGCGCCACGGGAACACCTCCTGTTGCAACCGCCTCTTGCGCTCAAGACTGGCGACGCTGGCGACGTAAAGAAAGACGGGCCGACTGCTCGCAGTGGCAACCAAAGCCCAGGCCGGAATACCTGCGACAACTTGAACGACGTCGAAAGAGTCCAGCAGGTCAGTCAGGACCTTGCGAGGGCGATATCGAAGTGGCTCAAGCTCTGCAAGGAGAGCGC
>Ga0210378_10000467_pt1 | contig 20358 bp, 18 predicted proteins | sample PLM1_60_b1redo_FD_155465 | JGI IMG/M metagenome (GOLD analysis project Ga0210378, IMG submission 155465) | Groundwater sediment microbial communities from an aquifer in East River, Colorado, USA - PLM1_60_b1 redo | ecosystem: Environmental > Terrestrial > Soil > Riparian zone | place: USA: East...
CTTGGCTCCTCGGGGCCGCTGCCGTCGCGCGATCTTCCGGACACCTGCAAGGTGCCGTGGCGGTCGACCGGGTGGACCAACAACCGCAACGTCACGCAACTGCTGGAGCTCATGGTGCTGCGAGGCGAGGTCGCGATCGCTGGACGCCGTGGCGGCGACCGGCTGTGGGACCTGGCGACCCGGGTCTACCCCGATGACCCGGTGGTCCCCAGGGATGAGGCGCTGCGCATCCGCAACGAGCGGCGGCTGCGGGCTCTGGGCATCGCGCGCGCCCGGGGACCGGAATGTCCGGTCGAGCCGGTGGATGTGCGCGAGGCGGGCGAGCCGGCCGTGGTGGAGGGTGTCAAGGGCACGTGGCGAGTCGATGCTTCCTTGTTGGGCCAACCGTTCTCGGGGCGTGCGGCGCTGTTGTCCCCCTTCGACCGGCTGATCCACGACCGCAAGCGCACCATCGAGCTCTTTGAGTTCGACTACCAGTTGGAGATGTACAAGCCCGCTGCCAAGCGCCGTTGGGGGTACTTCGCGCTCCCGATCCTGTACGGCGACCGGCTGGTGGGGAAGCTCGACGCCACCGCCGACCGCCAAGCCGGGATGCTGCGGGTCAACGCGATCCACCAGGACGTGCCGTTCGACAGGACCATGACCGCCGCAGTGGATGGCGAGGTCAAGGACCTGGCTCACTGGCTCGAACTGGACCTCACGCTGCCCGGTTGAATGCGTCTCTGAACTGCCTGGAACGGACCCTTTGAACCCGGCCTAGGCGTCCGGGTCGGGCTGGTCGCCGAGGACGGTGACCAGCCACTGGGCGACCGACTGGGCGGAGAGCTGCTCCTGCCCCACCGCCCGGTACAGCGCCTCCAGGTCGGCGTAGTCGAGCATCGCCAGCGAGCCGTCCTCGGTGGCCCGCTCCAGCGACCAGCCGACCTCGGCCAAGGCCTGGTCGATGGCCTGCTGGCCGGCCTCGATGGCGTCGTCGCGGTGCCGCTCGGCGAGCCACTGGCGGATCTTGACGTGGGCCTGGGGGCTCTTGACGAAGCCGAGCCACTCCTTGGACGGCCCGGGGTGCTCCGTTGCGGAGGTGAGGACCTCGACCACGTCGCCGTCGGCCAGCGCGCTGGCCAGCGGCACGAGCTGGCCGTTGACGCGGGCGCCGATGCAGCGGTGGCCGAGCTCGCTGCGGAGCGCGTAGGCCATGTCGACCGGGGTGGCGCCCATCGGCAGGGTCAGCGCGTCGCCGGTGGGGGTGAAGACCAGCACCTCGTGGTCGGTGAGGTCGGAGCGCAGCGACTCCAGGAACTCCCCCGGGTCGGAGACCGCCCGCTGCCATTCGAGCAGCCGGTGCAGCCAGACCAGGTCGTCGGCGTTGCCGGTGGGGTCGTCGACCTTCATCGCGGCCCGCCGGTTCCTGGCCTCCCTGGCCTGGGCGACGACCCCGTACTCGGCGGTGCGGTGCATGGCCTCGGTGCGGATGTGCACCTCGACCGGCTCGTCGCCGGGGCCGATCACGGTGGTGTGCAGCGACTGGTAGCCGTTGAGCTTGGGCGCGGCGATGAAGTCCTTGAAGCGGCCTGGCACGGGGTGCCAGCGCCCGTGGACGGCCCCGAGCGCGATGTAGCAGTCGCTCGGTGCCCCGGCGACCACCACCAGGAGGCGGTCCGGGTCGTGGATGTCGCGGCTGCCCAGCTCCAGCATCGTCTGGTAGATCGAGTAGTAGTGCCGGGGATGGCCGCTGACGGTCGCCTTGATCCTGGCCGAGCGGAGATCCGACTGGACCTGGCGGGTGAGGGTTTCCAGGTGCTCGCGGCGGCTCGGGGCGCGCGACTCGACCACCTGGACGATCTCATCGTGCTCGGCCGGGTGCAGCGTGGCGAAGGCGGCGTCTTCCAGCTCCCGCTTGAGGACCTGCAGCCCGAGCCGGTTGGCCAGCGGAGCGAGCACCTCCAGGGTGGCCCTGGCGGTCCGCTCCTGCTTGTAGGCGGGCTGGAACCGGAGGGTGCGCATGTTGTGCAGCCGGTCGGCGAGCTTGATGATCAGCACCCGCAGGTCCACGGCGGTGGCGACGATCATCTTGCGGATCGTCTCCGCCTCGGCGGCCTGCCCGAACTCCACCTTGTCGAGCTTGGTCAAGCCGTCGACCAGGTGGGCGACCTGGTCGCCGAAATCGTCCCTGGTCTGCTCGAGGGTGTAGCCGGTGTCCTCGACGGTGTCGTGGAGCAGGGCGGCGACCAGGGTGGTGGTATCCATGCCGAGCTCGGCGAGGATGGTCGCGACCGCCAGCGGGTGGGTGATGAACGGCTCGCCGCTGGTCCGCTGCTGGCCGCGGTGCTCACGGTCGGCCACCTCGTAGGCAAGCTGCAGCACGCGGGTGTCCGCCTTGGGATGGGCGGCCCGGTGCAGGCCGACCAGCGCCTCCAGCGGCCGGTCGGGGGCGGGGCCGTGGGCGAACGGGTGCCTGGACCGGGCGGCGAGGGCGCGGACCCGCCGGCCGAGCGGTCGCTGCTGGGTGGGCTCGGCGACCTGCGGCTCCTCGGCCTCCTCGGGCCGTGGCTGGTCGCCTGCCAGGGCGGTGTCCCGCGCGGCGTGGTCGGCGTCGAAGCTCACGGGCACCTCCCTCCAGGAGCGCAGGCGTGCTGCTGCGAGCAACTCGCAATCTTAATGGTATCGACGCACGGCAAATCGGCGTTCTCGCGATCGACGCGTTCATCTTTCAATCCGCATGTGGAACAATCCCGATCCGGAGAAGGACGACGACCCGGGGGGCATATCGTGACGCAGGAGGACGAGCGGAGGACGGCCTTCGTCGACCTCGAGCTGGCCGCCGTCTGGCAGGGACGGGAGCGGGGGGTGGTCACCGACGACGAGGTCTACCAGCGGCTGGACGAGCTGGAGCGGCTGCTGTGGCGGCGGGTGTTCGGCCGCCTGCGGCGGGTGGTGCCAGGCTCGCGGTCCTACGTCGGGTTCCCGGCCTCGCCGGCCGGCCGGCCCGTCTAGGGAGCCGGCGAGGTGGCGGGCTCCTGCGCCGGCGCCGCCGCGCCGGGTAGCAGCCGCCGCAGCAGCTTGCCCGAGGGCCCGCGCGGCAGCGCCGGCACCAGCACCAGCTCGCGGGGGGCTTTGGCGGCGGCCAGCCGCTCCAGGGCGAAGGCGCGCAGCTCGGCGAGGCTCGGCGGCGCAGCCGGGTCGCGCGGCACCACGTAGGCGGCGACCCGCTGGCCCCAGCGCGGGTCGGGCAGGCCGCGCACGCCGACCGCGGCGACCGCCGGATGGGCCGCGAGCACGACCTCGACCTCGACCGGGTGGACGTTGACCCCGCCGGTGACGATCAGGTCGTCGCGGCGGCCGAGCACCACCAGCCCCCCGTCTGGCTCCAGGCGGCCGAGGTCGCCGGTGCGCAGCCACCCGCCGCGCAGCGCGGCCGCGGTGCGGACCGGGTCGCCGCGGTAGCCGCGGAACAGCATCGGGCCGCGCACCAGGATCTCCCCCCCGTCCACCGGGGGGCTATCCTTGAGCCCCCCGGACCCCCCGTCCAGCCGCAGCTCCACCCCCTCCAGCGGGTGGCCGTCGTGGACCACGCCCCCGAAGGTCTCGGTGAGCCCGTAGGTGCGGACCAGCGCCCCTCCCGCGAGCTCGGCCGGGATCGGGCCGCCGCCGAGCAGCACCCGCCGGAAGCGGCCGAGGTCGGCGCCGGCGGCGTGCAGGCGCGGAAGCATCGCCGGGACCAGCGACACCAGCGTCGCCCGCCCGGCGGCCTCCGCGACCCGGCCCGGGTCGAAGCGCTCGTGCACCTCGACCGGGAGGCCGCCGTGCCACGCACGGGCCAGGATCGCCAGTCCGGCCACCCCGTGCAGCGGTAGGCAGCACAGCCAGCGGTCGCCCGAGCCGGTGTCCAGGGCGGAGGAGACCGCGTGGGCGGCGGCCCGGACCGCGGCGGCGTCCAGCTCGGCCGCCTTGGGGGGGCCACCGGTGCCGGAGGTGGCGACCACCGCGGCGGTACCGGGCGCCGCCGGCCGCCCGCCGGGCAGCCGGGAACGGCCGGCGGCATCCAGCAGGTGGGTGGGCCGGGCCGCGGCCAGCACCCCGGCCAGCTCCGGACCGGGCGCTTCGGGGTCCAGGGGAAGGACCGCCTCGCCGGCCTCCCAGGCGCGCACGATCGCCACGGCGGCGGCCGGCCTCGGCAGGACGACAGCCAGCAGGTCAACGGAGTCGGACATCCCCCGGTAGGCTAACAGCCGACGTCGCCGAACGCCGGCATCGAACAGGAGCGCGAACGCCCGTGGAGTGGCAGCAGCAGGGCACCTGGACCGACATCCGCTACCAGACCGCGGAGGGGATCGCCAAGGTCACCATCTGCCGCCCGGAGGTCCGCAACGCCTTCCGGCCCAAGACCCTCTTCGAGCTGTCGGCCGCGTTCGAGCAGGCCCGCGACGACCCGGCGATCGGGGTGATCGTGCTCACCGGCGAGGGCGTCGAGGCGTTCTGCTCCGGCGGCGACCAGCGCATCCGCGGCGACGACGGCTACGTGGACGAGCACGGCATCGGCCGCCTCAACGTCCTGGACCTCCAGGTCCAGATCCGGCGGCTGCCAAAGCCGGTGATCGCCATGGTGGCCGGGTACGCGATCGGCGGCGGGCACGTGCTGCATCTGGTCTGCGACCTGACGATCGCCGCCGACAACGCCCGCTTCGGCCAGACCGGGCCGCGGGTCGGGTCCTTCGACGGTGGCTACGGCATGGGCATGCTGGCCCGCACCGTCGGGCGCAAGCGGGCGACCGAGATCTGGTTGCTCTGCCGGCAGTACGACGCCGAGGAGGCCCTGGCGATGGGCCTGGTCAACGCCGTCGTGCCGCTCGCCGACCTGGAGCGGGTGACGGTGGAGTGGTGCCGGCGGATCCTGGAGCACAGCCCGCTGGCGCTGCGGCTGCTCAAGGCGGGCCTGAACGCCGACACCGACGGTCTCGCCGGCGTCCAGCAGCTCGCCGGCGACGCCACCCTCCTCTACTACATGACCGAAGAGGCCCAGGAGGGCCGCAACGCGTTCCGCGAGAAGCGCCGGCCCGACTTCGGCAAGTTCCCGCGCAGGCCCTGACAGTGAGCGGCTGGGGCACCTGGGTCAGGGGGGCGCGGCCCCGCACGCTGGTGGCGGCGGTCTGTCCCGTCCTGGTCGGCACCGCGGCGGCCGCGGCCGAAGGGCCGCTGCATGCCTGGCGGGCGGTGGCCGCCCTGGTCGTCGCGCTCGCCCTGCAGGTCGGGGTGAACTACGCCAACGACTACTCCGACGGGGTGCGGGGCACCGACGCGCCCGCCCGTGTCGGTCCGACCCGGCTGGTCGCGGCCGGGCTGGCCACGCCGGCCGCGGTCAGGCGGGCGGCGGCGGTGGCGTTCGCGGTCGCCGCGCTGGCCGGGCTCGCCCTGGCCGTCGCCGTGGACCTGCGGCTGCTGCTGGTCGGCGCCGCCGCCATCGCCGCGGCCGTGCTCTACACCGGCGGTCCCCGCCCTTACGGCTACGCGGGCTTCGGCGAGCTGGCCGTGCTGGTCTTCTTCGGTGTGGTCGCGACCTGCGGCTCGGCCTACGTGCAGCTCGGCCGGGTGCCGGCGGCCGCGCTGGCCGCCTCGCTGCCGGTCGGGCTCGGCGCGGTTGCGATCCTGCTCGCCAACAACGTCCGCGACGTCGACGGCGACCGGGCGGCCGGCAAGCGCACCCTGGCGGTCCGGCTCGGTCGCGCCCGCGCCCGCGACCTGTTCGTCGCGGTCGTCGCCGGCATGTTCCTGGCCGCTGCCCTGCTCGCCTTGGCGAGGCCGCCGGCCCTGCTCGCCATGGCCGCCCTGCCGCTGGCCGTGCGGCCGGTGCGGCTGGTGCGCGGCCGCAGCGACGGTCCCGGGCTGGTCGCGGCCCTGGCCGGCGCCGCCCGCCTGCAGCTCGCCGTCAGTGTCCTGCTCGCCGCCGGGCTGTGGGTCTCTTGAGCGCCGCCGGCGGGGCCGCTCGCGCCTCAGGTGGCGCCGCGGCCGGTGGCCGAGGGGCCGGGCGGCCGCCCGTCGGGGTGGGAGGTGAGCTGGGAGGCCAGGAACCCCTCCAGCAGGGCGGCCACCTCGGTGGGCCGCTCCAGGTGGGCGGCGTGGCCGGCACCGGGGACCAGCGCGACCTGGGCGGCGGGTCCGATCGCGGTGGCCATCTGGGCGGCGAGGTCGGCGAACCTGGCGTCCAGGGCGCCGGCGACCAGCAGGGTCGGGCAGCGCAGGCCGGCGAGCCGGTCCCAGAGGGGCGCCTGCGCGCCGGCGCCGAGCAGCCGCAGCGCCGAGGCCAGCCCCTGCGGGGTGTTGGCGAGCCGGTCGCGCAGGCCGGCCCGCGCGGGCGGGAGGGTGGCGAACAGCGGCCCGGCCAGCCACCGGTCCAGGAAGGCGGCCACGCCGTCACGCTCGACGCCGGCGGCGAGGGCTTCGTCGGCGGCCAGCCGCTCGGCTCGCGCGGCCGGGTCGGCGATCCCGGGCGACGCGCCGAGCAGCACCAGCGCCCGCACCAGCTCCGGCCGGTCGACGGCCAGGCGCAGGCAGAGGCGGCCGCCGAGCGAGTAGCCGACGTAGGCGGCACGCCCGCCGCAGGCGCCGAGCAGCCCGGCCGCCTCGGCGAACCCGGCCCGCACGCCGGCCGAGCCCCCGTGCCCCGGCAGGTCGACGCGGACCAGCCGCCAGTGGTCCCGCAGCCGGGCGGCGACCGGCTCCCAGGCGGCCTGGGTCTGGGTGAACCCGTGGACGAGGACCACTCGATCCACCGGGGCCGGCGCCCCCTCGGCGACGTGGTGGAGCGCGAGCCCGCCGGCGGCGTGATCGGTCATTCCAGGAGGGTAGCGTGACCGATCCCGGACGGCGGTTCGCGCTCACCCTGGTCGACGAGCTCGCCAGGGCCGGGCTGACCGACGCCTGCCTGGCGCCCGGGTCACGCTCGGCGCCGCTGGCGCTCGCCCTGGCCGAGCATCCGGCCGTGCGCGTCCACGTCCACGTGGACGAGCGCTCGGCGGCGTTCTTCGCGCTCGGAGCCGCCAAGCGCGCCGGCCGCCCGGCGGCGGTGCTGTGCACCTCGGGCACGGCAGCGGCCAACCTGCACCCGGCGGTGCTGGAGGCCGACCACGCCCGGGCGCCGCTGCTGCTGCTCACCGCCGACCGGCCGCCGGAGCTGCGCGGCACCGGCGCCAACCAGGCCACCGACCAGCTCAAGCTGTACGGCACTGCGGTGCGCTGGTTCTGCGAGGTGGGGCCGCCGGCCGACGGCCCGGCCGCCGGCCGGTATTGGCGCTCGCTGGCGAGCCGCGCCTGGGCGGCGGCGACCGGGCCGCCGGCCGGGCCGGTCCACCTCAACCTCGCCTTCGCCGAGCCACTGGTCCCGCCGCAGGCGGGCGGGGCGGCGGAAGGGACGGCGACGCTGGTCGGGCCGCCGGCCGCCGCGACGCCAGGTGGGTCCGGGCTGGAGCTCCGCGAGCCGTCCTCCGGGTGGCCGCGGCTGGGTGGCGAGCCGGCACCCGGACGGCCCGGTGGGGCGCCGTGGACGGCCGCCCCCGCCGCCACCCCGCCACCGGGCCCGGCCGAGATCGCGGTGCTGGCGGCGGCGGTGCGCGACGCCCCGAGGGGCGTCCTGGTCGCCGGCTGGGGGGCGGAGCTGGCGCCGCGGGCGGTCGACGCGTTCGCCGCGGCCAGCGGCTGGCCGGTCCTCGCCGACCCGCTGTCCGGCGCCCGCCGCGGCCCGAACGCCGTCTCGACCTACGACGGGCTGCTGCGGGCGCCGCGGTTCGCCGCCGCCCACCGGCCGGAGCTGGCCGTCCGCGTCGGCGGCGGGCCGACCAGTAAGGCGCTGGCCGGCTGGCTGGACGAGTCGGTCCCGCAGGTGCTGGTCGACCCCGCCGGCGGCTGGCTCGACCCGGGCCGCACGGCGAGCCTGCGCCTGGTCGCCGACCCGTCCTCGCTGCTGGCCGCCACCGCCGCCGCCCTCACCGGGCCGCGTGGCGGCGACTGGCTGGCCGACTGGCTGGAGGCCGAGCGGCTGGCCAGAGGGGCGATCGACGGGCGCATCGACGCGTGGCCGGAGCCGTTCGAGGGCCAGGTCGCCCGCGACCTGGTGGCCGGCCTGCCCGACGGCGCGACCCTGGTGGTCGGCTCCAGCATGCCGGTGCGGGACGTCGACGCCTTCGCGCGGCCCAGGGACGGGCTGCGCTTCGTGGCCAACCGGGGCCTGTCCGGCATCGACGGGTTCGTGGCCACCGCCCTGGGGGTGGCGGCGGCGGGCGAGGAGCCGGTGGCCGCCCTCTGCGGCGACCTCGCGCTGCTCCACGACGCCTCCACCCTGCTCGGGGCCGCCGGCCGGCCCCGCGGCGCGGTCCTGGTCGTCTGCGACAACGACGGCGGCGGGATCTTCAGCTTCCTCCCCCAGGCGCGGCTGCCCGCGGAGCTGTTCGAGCCGCTGTTCGGCACCCCACACGGCCTGGACCTGGCGGCCCTGGCCGCCGCGGCGCGGCTCCCCTGCCGTCAGGTAGAGAAGGCCGCCGACCTGCTGCCCGCCCTGCACGGCGCGCTGGCCGGCGGCGGCACCGAGCTGCTGCTGGTCGCCGGCGACCGGGCGACCAACCTGGCCCGCCACCGCGCGGTCACCGAGGCGGTCGCCGCCGCCATCGGCGGGTAGGCAGCCCGGTAGGCGGCGTCAGGGGCCGAGCAGGATCTCCAGCATGGCGGCGAGCTTGTGCTCGGTCTCGGCCCACTCGGCGTCGGGGTCGGAGCCCGGGACGATGCCGGCCCCGGCGAGCAGGCGGGCGCGGCGTCGGTCCAGATCGGCGCAGCGCAGGGCGACCGCCCACTCGCCGTCGCCGGCCGCGTCGACCCAGCCGACCGGGCCGGCGTAGCGGCCGCGGTCGAATGGCTCGAGGGCGGCGATCGCGGCCAGGGCGGCGTCCCGTGGGGAGCCACCCACCGCCGGCGTCGGGTGGAGCAGGCCGGCCAGCTCCAGCGCGGACGGCAGCGGCTCGGTGAGGTCGGCGGTCACCTCGGTCGCCAGGTGGGCAACGGTGGCCAGCCGCACCACCTCGGGCGGGGCGACCTCGACGCGGTCGGCGACCTTGGCGAGACCCTCGGTGACCGCGTCGACGACCAGCCGGTGCTCGACCGTCTCCTTGGCCGAGCCGGTGAGCCGCGCCAGGCCGCGGGCTTCGGCGGCGGCGGTCGCGCCACGCGGGACCGTGCCGGCCATCGGCCGCGAGGTGGCGACCCGGCCGCGCCTGCTGACCAGCAGCTCGGGGCTGGCGCCGACGAAGCCGCCGCTGGCGTACACGAATGCCTCCGCCCCGGCGCGCGCCCGCAGCCGCCCGAGCAGCGCCGCCCGCGGGAACGGCCGCTCCGCCTCGACCAGCGCCTCGCGGGCGAGCACGACCTTGTCGAGCCGGCCGGCCGCGATCGCCTCCAGGGCCAGCGCCACCGACGCCCGCCACGCGTCCAGCCGGCCGTCCGGCCGGTCGAGGCGGCGCGCCCGCGGCCAGCGGCCTGCGGCCTCGCGCTCCGCCAGGCGAGATCCGGACCGGACCTCGCGCCCCACCCCAGCCCGGAGCCGCGCCAGCAGCTCGGAGGCCGACGGCGGCACCGCCGGCGCGGGGACGGTGGCGGTCACCGAGGTCGCGCCCGCGGTGTCGCGGCGCAGCAGCAGCGCCGGGACGACCAGCTCCCCCGGCGCCTCCGGGGAGAACGGCAGCGCCCCGACCGCGACCGGCCCCCCCTCGGCGCCGGCGGGGTCGTCGACCTCGGCCCCGGCGAGCAGGGCGGCGGCCGCCTCGGCGGCCCGTTCGACCCGGTCGGCGCCGGTGCCGACGGGGATGCGGGCGGCGGTCCCGGCGCCGACGAGCTCGCCGCCAGGGCCGCTCCAGACGAAGCCGGTCCCGCCGGCGAGGTCGAACGGGTCGACGGGTGGGTCCAGGCGGACGGTGCGGCTCCGCAGGCGCGTCATGGCGCCATCGTAGGGGCGGCGCACGCGGCCCGCGAGCTACGCGCCCGCGCCGGGGGCGGCCAGCCGGCCGGCGCCCAGCTCGCGGGAGAGGCCGCGGGCGGCCTCCTTGACCGCCGCCACCGCCTCGGCGGCCGGGCCGTCGGGCAGCAGGCGCTCGACCGGGCCGGCGAGGCCGATGGCGCCCACCACCGCCCCGCGGTTGTCGAACAGGGCCGCGGCCACGCCCGCCTCGCCGACGATCGCCTCCTGGTCCTCGACCGCCACGCCGCCGTCCACCACCCGGTCCAGCTCGTCGCCGAGCGCGGCGCGGGCGGTGAGGGTCCGACCGGTCAGCCTCGGCAGCGGCCCGGCCAGCAGCTCCTGGCGCCCCTCCGGGTCCAGGTAGGCGACGATCGCCTTGCCGAGCGCGCAGGCGTGCCACGGGATCGACGCGCCGACCTGGAGGATCTGCACCGAGTTGTCGGGCCGGAAGACGTGGTGCACCAGCAGCACGTTGGGCCCGTAGAGGACGCCGACATGGACCGCCTCGCCGGCCCGGCCGGCCAGGGTCTCGGCCCACAGCAGCGAACGGGCCCGCAGCTCGTGGTTGTCGAGGAAGGCGTTGCCGAGCTGCAGCAGCGCCGGCCCGAGCCGGTACTTACCGGTCTCCAGGTCCTGCTGGACGAACTGGTGGGCCTCCAAGGTGCGCAGCAGGCCGTACACGGTGGCCTTGGCGAGCCCCAGCCGCTCGGCCAGCTCGGTCACGCCCAGCCGGGCCGACTCCGAGCCGAGCGCCTTGAGGATACGGGCGGCCCGCCCGACCGACTGGATCACGGCCGGCTCCCCCGTGGTCTGGCGCCGGCGGCGAACCGCTGGGAGCGGTCGGCCAGCACGGCCCGCTCGAGCGCGGCGAACATCAACGCGGTCGAGGTGGCGCCGGGGTCCTGATGGCCGACGCTGCGGGGGCCGAGGTAGGAGGCGCGGCCCTTGCGGGCCTGCATGGGGACGGTCGCCCTGGCGCCGTCACCGGCGGCCTGGCTGGCGGCGCGCACGGCGGTCTCCAGCGAGCCGCCGGTTCGCAGCTCCAGCTCGTAGGCGGCGAGCGCCGGGGCGAGCGCGTCGACCATGGTCTTGTCGCCCTCGCTGGCCGCCCCGATCCGCTGCACGCCCTCCAGGGAGGCGCGCACGGCGTCCAGCAGGCGCCTGGGCCCGAAGGTGTCGCCGTCGTCGAGGACCTCACCCGCCTGCAGGAACGCGGTGCCGTACAGCGGCCCTGCAGCCCCGCCGACGGTGGACACGAAGGTGCGTCCGGCCGTCCTCAGCAGCTGCCCCGGGGTGGCGGCGTCCAGGCCGCCGACCCGGCGCATGACCGCGGTGAAGCCGCGGTGCATGTTGATCCCGTGGTCGGCGTCGCCGATGGCCGCGTCGAGCTGGGTGAGGAAGTCCCGCTCCGCCTCCAGGCTGCCGGCCACCTCGGCCAGCCAGAGGCGCACACACGCCACGTCCACGATACGGGCCGCCTCCCGTCCCGGTCCGGTCGATGGGCGCGCCCATGGTACTGCCGCGCCGGCGGCCATCGTCAGCCCCGGTCGTCCTTGACCTTGGCCATGGTGGCCGCCTCCGTGGCCGCCTGGTCGACCTCGCCGAGGTCGGAACCGGTGCTGGCCTGCACGGCGCCGACCACCGCCCCTTCCACCAGCGGCGCGTCGGAGATGCGCACCCGGCCGCGGCGCGCCTCGCCGACCAGCTCGTCGATGGCGAGCTGCGCCGACAGCACGGCCGAGCCGAGGTCCACCAGCACCAGCACGCCGTCGCCGTCGTCGACGGCCTCGATGGCCTCGGCGATCAGGGTGGCGTCGGTGCCGATGCCGCCGTCGTCGGTCCCGCCGGCGGCCCGGATGCGCACGTCGGGGGCCATCTGCCCGGCCAGCTCGACCACGCCCTCGGCGATCTTGGCCGAGTGGGACACGACCACCAGGCCCACGCTCACGGGCCCGCACCCCCTGACCGTCCTCGACGCGAGGCCCCCCGCATGGCGCTGGTGTTCGATCATGCCGAACACCGTTAGATCATTACGCACTTGGGTCGTTTGCGTTGTCAAGGGTGGGGGCCGTTGAGGACGGCCGGTGCTCGGCCGCCAGCGGCTACTCGGCGCGCTGGTACTTGAACGACAGCTTGACCCTGGCGCGGTAGGCGCGCACCACGCCGTTCTCGAGCTGCATGTCCAGCTCGATGACCTGGGCGATGCGCAGGTCCCTGAGGGTCCGCGAGGCCGTCTCGACGGCGGCGGCCGCGGCCTTCTCCCAGGACTCCGTGCTGGTCCCGACCAGCTCGGTCACCGCGTAGACGCTGTCGGCCATGACCGACCACCCTTCCGTGGCTGGGCGGCCCGGGCTGGCCGCCGGCTGCGCGTCACCCTGGTGGAGCCGGGCCGGCGGTGTCAAGGCTCGGGATGCCGGACGCCCGGCCGGTACTGCGACCACAGCTCCTCCATGGTGGTCGTCCGCCCGGCCAGGTAGGCGGGGTCCCAGGGGGTCACGTTGACGGCCGGACCACGAACGCGCCGGTCTCGTCCACGTCCAGGACGTTGATGCAGGCGGGGGCCTGCTCGAAGGCGCCGAGGAGCTGCCGCCGGCCGGTGAGCGCGAACGACAGGATGGCCCGGTTGACGCCGCCGTGCAGGACCGCCAGCAGCGTGTCCCAGCCCGGGTCGGCGAGCAGCCTGCCGAGCGCCCCCAGGACCCGGTCGAGCAACCCGTCGACGGTCTCCCCGCCGAGGAACCGTTGCTCCCCGGCGACCACGCCGCGGAACACCCCGAGGAAGGCGGCCTCCAGCTCGTCCTCGGGGATGTCGGCGAGCCGCCCGGGGGCGATCTCGCGCAGCTCCGGCCAGACCTCGACGGTCGCCCGCGGGCCGGCGACCAGCCGCGCCGTCTCCACGGTCCGCGGCAGCCCGCTGCTGACGACGCGGTCGATGCCCGCCCGCTCCAGGGCCGCGCCGGCCGTCTCGGCCTGGCGGCGGCCCCTGGCCGTGAGCGGCACGTCGTCGGGCGGCAGCGGCCGGCCGTCCTCGTCGAAGTAGGCGACCTCGGCGTGGCGCAGCAGGTAGATCCGGCGCCGGCGCAGCGGCGTCCTCCTCGCCGGTCGGGTTCCGAGCGCCCTACGGTATCGTCAGACCGCGTGGCGGCGGGCACAGGAGGCGATGGTGGTGCTGGGGATGACGCCGGAGGTCAGGGAGCTGCGCGGGCGGTTCCGCGCGTTCATGGACGAGCACGTCTACCCTAACGAGCCGGTGCTGGACCGGGAGGACGGCGAGGCGGAGGCGCTCGTCAAGGACCTCCGGGCGGAGGCCAAGGCCGCCGGCCTGTGGGCGCCGCACATCGGGCCGGAGGCGGGCGGCACCGGCAAGGGCTTCGTGGCGTACGCGTTCCTGAACGAGCTGATCGGCCGCAGCCTCTGGGCGCAGCTGGTGTTCGGCTGCCAGGCGCCCGACGCCGGCAACGCCGAGATCCTGTACCACTTCGGCACCCCGGAGCAGCACCAGCGGTGGCTGCGGCCGCTGGTCGCCGGCGACGTCCGCTCGTTCTTCTCGATGACCGAGCCGGAGGTGTCCGGCTCCGACCCGACTGGCCTGCGCACCACCGCCGTCCGCGACGGCGACGACTGGGTGATCGACGGCCACAAGTGGTTCAGCTCCGGCGCCGAGGGGGCCGCGTTCGGGATCGTCATGGCGGTGACCGACCCGGCCGCCCCGCCCCACCGGCGCATGAGCCAGATCATCGTGCCCGCCGCCACCCCCGGGGTGGAGGTCGTCAGGGCCATCCCGGTGCTGGGCCACCGCGGGCGGGGCTGGAGCACCCACTGCGAGGTCCGCTACACGGGCGTGCGGGTGCCGGTCGCCAACACCATCGGCGAGCCGGGCGACGGCTTCCGCATCGCCCAGCGGCGACTCGGGCCCGGCCGCATCCACCACGTGATGCGCTGGCTCGGGCAGATGCAGCGCGCCTTCGAGCTGATGTGCGGCTACGCGCTGGGCCGCGAGGCGTTCGGCGGGCCGCTGGCCGGCAAGCAGACGGTGCAGAACTGGATCGCCGACTCGGCCGCCGAGATCCAGGCCTGCCGCCTGCTCACGCTCGACGCCGCCGCGCGCATCGACGCCGGCGACGAGGCCAGGGTCGAGGTCTCGGTGATCAAGTTCTTCGCCGCCCGGGTGCTGAACGACGTGATCGACCGGGCGGTCCAGGTCCACGGCGCCCTCGGGCTCACCGACCAGACGCCGCTCGCCCGCATGTACGCCGGCGCCCGCGCGGCCCGCCTCTACGACGGTCCCGACGAGGTGCACCGGATGGTGGTGAGCCGCCGGGTGCTGAAGGCGTTCGAGGACGGCGGGGTGTGGGACTTCGCCGAAGGCGGCCCGGCGCCCGCCGGGCGCTAGCCTCCCTGCAGCGCGCTGCCCCGCAGCCACGCCGACCACGACATGTTCCAGTCGGCCACGCCGAAGCTGTTGCCGGGCCGCCGTGGCGAGCCGACCACCTCGACGACGTCGCCGCGGCGGGTCAGCCGGAAGAACCAGGCGGCGCTGGCGGTCGAGAGGTTGACGCAGCCGTGGGAGACGTTGGCGCGGCCCTGGGAGCCCGTCGACCAGGGCGCGGCGTGCACGAACTCGCCGGAGTTGGAGATCCGTACCGACCAGGCGACATGCTGGTGGTAGCCGCCGGGCGAGTCGCGGGGGATGCCGATCGTCGAGGAGTCCATGAGCTTGTCGCGGGTCTTCTCGATCACGAAGTGGACGCCGTTGGTGGTCGGGTACTTGTCGCGGCCGGTGCTGACCGGCACGACCTTGAGGGTCCTGCCGTTGGCGACCACCCTCATCCGGTGGGTCTTGGCGTTGACGATGCTGACGTGGCGGTCGCCGATCCGGAAGCTGATGGTGCGGTCGGCGACCCCCCAGACGCCGTCGCCGGCCGCGGTCCCGGCCAGCCGCGCCCGCAGCGTCACCTTGGCGCCGCTCGGCCAGTAGGACCGGGGCCGGTAGTGGACCTCGCTGTCGGTGAACCAGTGCCAGGCGCCGCCGACCGGCTTGGAGGAGACGACCTGGAGCCGGCGCTCGACCGCGGCCCGGTCGGCGACCGGCTGGCTGAACCAGACCCCGATGGGCAGCCCGACCCCGACCGTCTCGCCCTCCAGCGGCATGACCGCCGCCCGGAGCTCTGCCCGCGGGCGCAGGGTGGTGAAGCTGGTCGCCCGCCTGGCGGGCGTCCCGGCCTGGTCGACGGCGTCGACGGTCACGCGGTAGCGGGTGGCGGGGGCCAGCGCGCCGCTGCTGGTCCAGGTCCGCCGGTCGCCGGCGAGCCGCCCGGCCAGCCGCCGCCCGTCGGTGGCCTTGACCGTGACCGACCGCAGCGTCCCGTCGCTGGCGACCACCTTGGCGTGGGCGTCCAGGCGCACGCCGGCGGCGCGGTGGCGCGGGCTGACGCTCAGCCGCACCTGGGAAGCCGGCTTGCCGGACGCGGCCCGCCCGGGCGTCCCCACGCGCCCGGCGTCCCCATCCCCACCCCGCAGCGCGGCGAGGCCGGCGGCGGCCAGCGCCACCGCCAGGACGGCCACGACGATCCCGGCGAGCGGCAGCGGCCGGCGTGGCAGGGCGGGCAGACGTGGACGGCGCATGCCAGGCAAGTCTACCCGGGGGCAGACCGGGCCGGTCTGCCCCGTTCAAGGGCGGCGCCAGGTTTGGTAGGCTCTGGCCGGGTACGGACGAAGCTGCGGCAAATGGGGGCCGCGGTCGCCGGCTCGCTCCGGCGAGCCGGCCGGGAGCCGGTCCCAAGGGGAGGCCCGATGCGGCGCCTAGCCATCGTCGCCCTTGTCCTGCTGCTGGTGCCCGCGGTCGCCGCGACCGCCAAGGGCGAACCAGGGTCGGCCGGGCCGGCCGGGCTGGAGGGGCCCGCCAGGGTGGTCCGCGACGCCGACGGCATCGCCCACATCCTCGCCGGCAGCCGCCACGACCTGTTCTTCCTGCAGGGCCTGGTCCACGCCCAGGACCGGCTGTTCCAGATGGACGTGAGCCGCCGCCAGGCCGACGGGACCCTCGCCGAGCTGCTCGGCCCCGCCGCGCTCCCGACCGACGTGCAGCTTCGCACCATCGGCCTGCACCGGGCCGCCGCGCGGTCCCTGCCGGCGCTCTCCGACGCCGCCAGGGAGGTCCTGCAGGCCTACGCCGACGGGGTGAACGCCTGGGTGGCCGACCACCCGCTGCCGCCGGAGTACGGCGCCCTCGAGCTGACCGGCTTCCGCCCCTGGACCCCGCTGGACAGCGTGGCGGTCGGCAAGCTCATCGCCTTCGGGCTCTCCTTCGACCTGGACGACCTCGACCGGACGGTGGCGCTGCTCGCCTACAAGCAGGCGGGCCAGGCGGCCGGCTTCGACGGCGCCCGGCTGTTCTTCGACGACCTGTGGCGCTCGCAGCCGTTCACGCCGGCCACCACCGTGCCCGACGCCACCGGGTCGGCGGCGGCCACGGCCACCGCGGCGGACCCGAGCGGGCTCGACGCCGGCCAGCCGAGCGCCCGGCTGCAGGCCGCGGCCGGGCTGGCGCGGCGCTACGCCGAGCAGGCCCGGAAGGTGCCGCTGCTCGCGCGGGCGCTGGAGGCCGACCGCAGCCGGGGCGGCTCCAACGAGTGGGCGGTCGCCGGCCGCGTGGCCGTCGGCGGCCACCCGCTGGTCGCCAACGACCCGCACCTGGGGCTGGACGCCCCGTCGACGTTCTACCCGATCCACCTGCAGGCCGGCGCCACCGACGCGATCGGCAGCGGCTTCGCCGGCGCGCCCGGCGTGATCGTGGGCCACAACCGGTTCATCGCCTGGGGTGCCACGGTCAACCCCTCGGACGTGACCGACGTCTATGCCGAGCAGGTCTCGCGCGACCCGGCCTCGCCGAGCGGCCTGGTCACCTTCTACCAGGGCCAGCCCGAGGCGGTCATCCCCATCCCGGAGGTGTTCCGGCACAACAACCCGGCCTCCGGCACGCCCGACGACCTCACCGTGGTGGCCCCCGGCGGGCCGATCCCGCAGGCGACCCTGATCGTCCCCCGGCGCAACAACGGCCCGATCATCCAGCTCGACCTGACGCACGGCACGGCGCTGAGCGTGCAGTACACCGGCTTCAGCGCCACCCGGGAGATCGACACGTTCCTGCTCTGGGACGACGCCCGCGACCTGGACGAGTTCCGCCGGGGCCTGGAGCTCTTCGACGTCGGCGGCCAGAACTGGGCCTACGCCGACGTGGCCGGCAACATCGCCTACTTCACCAGCGCCGAGCTGCCGATCCGCGAGGACCTGCAGGCCGGCGCCGTCACCGGGCTGCCGCCGTTCTTCATCCGCAACGGCACCGGCGGCAACGAGTGGCTGCCCGTGCAGCACCCGCAGCCCGGCCAGGCGATCCCCTACGAGATCCTGCCGCCCGAGGAGATGCCGCACACCGTCAACCCGCCGGCCGGCTTCTTCGTCAACGGCAACAACGACCCGATCGGCACCACCCTGGACAACAACCCGCTCAACCAGCTCCGCCCCGGCGGCGGCATCTTCTACCTCAACCCCGGCTACGACGGCATCCGCGGTGGGCGCATCACCGAGCTCATCCGCGACGAGCTGGCCGACGACGGCAGCGTCTCCTTCAACGACATGCAGCGCATCCAGGCCGACACCGCCCTGGTGGACGCGCAGTTCTTCGTGCCCCACGTGCTGCGGGCACTGCGCAACGCCGTCCGCAGCGACGACCCGACCCTTGGCGCCCTGGCCCGCGACCGCGGCGTGATCGAGGCGGTCGCCCGCCTGGCGCTGTGGAGCCGGCGGACCCCGACCGGCATCCCGGAGGGCTACGACGCCCGCGACCCGCGGGGCCGGCGCCTCCCGCCCAGCCACCTGGAGGCCGCCAACAGCGTCGCCGCGACCGTCTACGCCGTCTGGCGGGGCCAGCTCATCCGCAACGTGATCGACGCCCGCCTGGGGCCGTTCGGGGTGCCGGTGCCCGACGGCCAGCTCTCGCTGACCGCCCTCAAGCAGCTCCTGGAGACCTTCGACGACACCCACGGCGTCGGCGCGTCCGGCGTCGACTTCTTCGCGGTCGACGGGGTGCCGGACGCGGCCGACCGGCGCGACCTGCTGCTGCTGCGGAGCCTGGACGGCGCGCTGGACAAGCTGGCCGGGCCCGACTTCCAGGCCGCCTTCGGCGGCTCAACCGACCAGGACGACTACCGCTGGGGGCGGCTGCACCGGGTGGTCATGGACCATCCGCTGGACGGCCCGTTCAGCATCCCGCCGGGCGCCGGCGCGTTCCCGGCGCCGCTGGCCGGCCTGCCGGGCATCCCGACCGACGGCGGCTTCGACACCGTCGACGCCTCCAGCCACGACGCCAGGGCCGACGCCAGCAACGACTTCATGTTCGGCAGCGGCCCGGCCAACCGGTTCGTGGGCCAGCCGCGCGCCCCCGGCCGCGTCGTCGCCGAGTCGAGCCTGCCCGGCGGCACCAGCGGCGTCCCCGGCGACCAGTTCTACGTCAACCTGCTCCCCCGCTGGCTCACCAACGACACCTTCCCGCTGCGCCAGCACACCGACGACCTGGACGCCACGGCGTCCTCGGTGACCGAGCTCGTCCCGGCGAGCTGACGCGGACGGCTCGCGTGGCGTGGCTCGGCGACGACCGCGACCACGTCGAGCTGGACGCCGAGACCGCGAGGCTCGCCGCGACGCTGCACGACGCCGACCCGTCCCAGCCGGTGCCGACCTGTCCCGACTGGACGCTCGCGCAGCTCACCGCGCACGTCGGGTTCGGGCACCGGTGGGCCGCTACGCTCATCGAACGGCGCGCCACCGGGCCCGTCCCGCACCAGGAAGCCGACGACCTCGTCGTCCCGGAGGGCGCCGACGCGCGGTCGGCGTGGCTGCTGGCGGGCGCCCGGCGCCTGGGCGACGCGGTCCGGGAGCTCGGCCCCCGGACCCGTGTGTGGACGTGGGCCGCCGACCAGACCGCGGGGTTCTGGCTGCGGAAGCTCACCCACGACACCCTGGTCCATCGCCTGGACGCCGAGCTGGCGGTCGGCCGCGACCTCACGGTCGCCGCGGACCTGGCCGCCGACGGCGTCTCCGACCTGCTGACCTCGGTCGCGACCCTGTCGCCGGTCGACTCGGCCGACCCGATCTTCGCCGACCTGTGCGGCGACGGCGAGACGCTGCACTTCCACGCCGCCGACCAGGGACTCGGGGGCGCCGGCGAGTGGCTGGTGCGCCGCACCCCGTCGGGCGTCGTGTGGGAGCACGGGCACGGCAAGGCCGACGTCGCCGTCCGCGGCCGCGCGCTGGCTCGAGCACAGCGCGTTCGCTTGATTGCGCCCGAGAATCACAATTTGCCTTGTACATACGCTTCGGCTAGTGTCCGCCGGCTTGCTCTACCCATTCCAGGGGGGTTCTATGCGGTGGTCCAGATCGCTGCTCGGTCTTGCGGTGCTCATGCTGCTGGCGGCCGCGCCGGCGTACGGCGTCGGGTCGCTGACGATGAACTGCCCGCGCTGTGACCACGTCGACGTGGAGGGCCACGGCCTGCAGCCGAACGCGACCCTGATCCTGGTCATCCGCGACGTGCGCAGCGGGCAGGAGGTCGTCCCGGAGACCAACGTCACCACCGACGGGTCCGGCAGCTTCGCCGGCGAGTACGACGTCGACCTGAGCAAGCACCCGCTGCTGCTGGGGTCGGTGTACGACCAGGCGGGCACCGACGTGGAGCTGGCCGCCCACACCCGCGCGTCGGCGCCGCCGCACTGCACGCGGGATGCTGCCCTGCCCTACAGCGGTTCGCCATCCGCTCGTTCCGCGGCGCTCGCCGGCGGGCTGCTGGGCGCCGGCGGCCTGCTCCTGCTCGTCACCCGGCGACGCGCCCGCCCCGCCGACAGCTAATTAGGGCATGGAGTCGACGGGCGAGCGTTCCACCCATTTGGCCTGCACCGATGACTCCGATCTTCATGTCTCCTCCTGAAGCGATGCACCGCTCAGCGCGTGCTTCCAGCGTCACTGCTGTCGTACTCGTCGCGGCGGCGGTGCCAGACTCCGATCTCATTACGACCTAGTGTCGCGCGGTCTTAGCCGCTAGTCGTCCAGGCTCCCCATGCTCAAGTTGACGACCGTTCCAGTCATCCCGCTCGCCTGATCGGAAGCCATGAAGACCGCCACGTTCGCCAGCTCCGCGAGCGTCGAAAGCCGTCGCGTGTGGGTCCTGCCTGCGCCTAACTCGTGGAACTGTTCCCAGGTCATTCCCGATGCCCTGGCGTAAAGCTCGAAGCTTTCCTTGATCCTGCCTGTCTCCGGCATGCCCTGTGGTCGCAGACCGACCACGCGAATGCCCTGAGGTGCGAGCTCGGCGG
>Ga0210378_10000468_pt1 | contig 20315 bp, 22 predicted proteins | sample PLM1_60_b1redo_FD_155465 | JGI IMG/M metagenome (GOLD analysis project Ga0210378, IMG submission 155465) | Groundwater sediment microbial communities from an aquifer in East River, Colorado, USA - PLM1_60_b1 redo | ecosystem: Environmental > Terrestrial > Soil > Riparian zone | place: USA: East...
GGCTTCGTTAGCCGACGCGCCCGTTTCGCCCGGATCGAGTGGCCGCAAACTGCCCGGTCGAGTGGCGGCCGATGCCGAGCGAGAGCGCCAGCCACGATGCCGGACCCCGGACGGCCGCGGGCCGCACCGGCCCTGCTCCGGTGCGGCCCGCGAACCACCTGGTCAGGTCACCACTGGTCGTTGGCATCGGCGGCCGGCTGGTGCAGGAATGCCTGCGCTTCGCGCGCGGCGCGGGCTACCGGACGATCACACTGTGGACCAACGACGTGCTGGCCGATGCCAGGCGGCTCTACCTTCGAGCCGGCTTCCGGCTGGTGGACGAATCGCCTCACCATAGCTTCGGGCACGATCTGGTGGGGCAGCACTGGGAGCGCGAGCTGTAACTGGCGCGAGTCGCTCGTCCGCGGCGCACAGCCGGTCCAGCTGCCGGCCGAGCCACCACATCAGCTCGATCTCGTCGACGGCCGCCGTTGCGCCGTAGTCCACCAGCAGGCGGCTGCCCGCGGTGGCGCCGACCGCCAGCACCGGACGGCCGGCCGCCAGCGCCCGCATGCCGGCGTCCAAGGTGGCGCCGGTGCCGCCGGCGCCGATGGCCACCAGCGCGGTGCACAAGCCCGCGATCACGGCGTTGCACGCCATCGCGGCGTTCACCGACCATGGCTGTCCGGGCGCGCACGGCGACACGGTGACCTGGCGCGGTCCACCGGCCTGCCCGGGGCCCTCGGCCAGCACCGAGACCGCGAGCCCACCGGCCTCCAGCGCGGCCAGCACGGCCGCCCGCTCCGGCCCTTCGGTGTCCCCCGCGATCACCGTGGCGCCGGCGGCCACCGCGCCACGAGCGACCAGCTCGGCCAGCCGGACCGCGCCGGCACCCGCCTCGCGCCGGCCGCACACCGCGAGCACGCGCGAGCCGACCGCCTGGTACGGCCCGGTGTAGAACAGCGGCTCGCCGGCGTCGGACAGGACGGCCCGTACCCCCTGCTCGGCCAGCTCCTCCGCGCGGCGACCGAGCCATGCCCGCTCGTGCGGTGTGAGCGCCGCCCACACCACGTCCAGCGAGCGACGGCTCGGCGCCGTACCCATCCGCGCGGCCAGCAAAGCCCGCTCCAGCGTCGAACACATGTTCGATATGGTGTCAGCTGTGGCTCGCTCCCACAACCCACGATCGGGTCACACCCGTGCGAAGTTCGCGAACCTGCTGAGGTGAAGCTGGTTGGTCACGGTGATGGTCGCGGTACGGCCGTTGCGGTGCTTGGCGATGATCAGGTCGACCTCGCCGGCTCTGGGGTCGTCCTGCTCGAAGGCATCCGGACGATGGATCAGGATGACCATGTCGGCGTCCTGCTCCAAGCTGCCGGACTCACGAAGATCGCCAAGCATGGGCTTCCTGTCCGTGCGTTGCTCCGGACCGCGGTTGAGCTGGCTGATCGCGACCACCGGCACCTCCAGCTCCTTGGCCAGCAACTTGAGGTGTCTGGAGAACTCGGACACCTCCTGCTGGCGGGACTCGACGCGTTTGCCCGACGTCATCAGCTGGATGTAGTCGACGACGACCAGCCGCAGTTCGTGACGCTGCCTCAGCCGTCTGGCCTTGGCCCTGATCTCCATCATGGTCATGTTGGGCGAGTCGTCGACGAACAGTGGCGCCTCGCTGATCTCGCTTATCTTTCTGGCCAGCTTGGCCCACTTGTCGTCGGTCATCTTGCCGGTACGCATGTCGGTCAGCGGGATGCCAGCTTCGGCCGAGAGCAGCCGCATGACGATCTCCGTGCGACTCATCTCCAACGAGAAAATTGCGCTTGTCAGGCCGTGTCGCACGGAACATGATCTGGCAAGATCCAGTCCGAGCGTAGATTTTCCAATTCCGGGTCTCGCCGCGATGATGACCATCTGTCCGGCGTGCAGGCCGTTGGTCACGGCGTCCAGGTCCTCGAAACCGGTCGGTACGCCGAAGGAAAGGCCGTGCGTCTGGATCGTCTCGATCTCGTTCATGGTCGGTTCGAGCAGGTCCTGCAGCGCGATGTAGTCCTCGCTGGTACGGCGCTCGGTGACCTCGTAGACCGCGGCCTGGGCGCGATCGACCACCTCGTCGACGTCGGCGCCGTCCGCGCCGTTGTAGCCGAGCTGCACGATGCGGGTGCCGGCCTCGACGAGGCGTCGCAGGATCGCCTTGTCGGCGACGATCTCGGCGTAGTACCCGGCATTGGCCGCGGTCGGCACGGTGGCGATCAGGGTGTGCAGGTACGGCGCGCCGCCGACCCGCAGTAGCTCGCCACGGCGCTCCAGCTCCGCGGACACCGTGATCGGGTCGGCCGGCTCGCCCCGGCCGTACAGGTCCAGGACGCACTCGTAGACGGCCTGGTGCGCCGGACGGTAGAAGTCGCCGGGCCGCAGCACCTCGATGACGTCTGCGATCGCGTCCTTGGACAGCAGCATGCCGCCGAGGACGGACTGCTCGGCCGAGGTGTCCTGCGGTGGCTGGCGGTCGTAGCCGGCACCCCCGCCAGGGGCGGTGCGCACGGCACGGTCATCCGTCAACGCCATCGCGTGCACACCCCCTCAGGTCCACTGCGCCGAGCACCATCGAACGTATGTTCGCACAATACCCGCCAGGCACGACAAGACACCTTGGCCACGCAGCGAGACGGACCGCGACCGTAGGTCCCCCGGACGGCCGAGGGCAACCGGCCCTGTGCAAAGCGTGGGGACAGCCTGTGCAGCGCCTCGGGCCAACGAGTCACAGGCCACCGGAAACCGTGTGGACAACCTGTGCACAACCAAGCCAAGACACGGCTGAATGCCTGGTCAGAGGCTGTGGACAAGTTGTGGACAAAGCTCGGTGGATTGGCCCGGCGTGTCGTGCAACGCCGGCCATTCGGCGTGTCGACTTTGCTCGCTACTGTCCGCGTTGCCGCATTGCTCTGTTCGTGTCTGGCGCCGCTGCCCAGTTGCGCTGCGTGACCAACTTCGGAAGTGGTCCCTGCCGCCGACCACCCACCCGGCCTCCGCCGGCCTGCCCCTGCCGAGGGCCGCGGCCGGTGCCGTTCGGCCGCCTCGTGAGTGGCGAAGGGCGCTATGACGCCCCTTGCCACTCACGACATTGTTGCTCAACTGGGTCGACCAGGCAGCAAAAAGCCTGTGAGTGGCGAAGGGTGTCATGGCCCAACGCCACTCACAGGCACGTCACGCGGCGGCAGTCAGCTCGCGGGCACTACCTCGAGCGAGATGGACACGGTGACGTCGGGGTGCAGCCGCACCCCGACCTGATGGGTGCCGGTGGTCTTGATGTGGCCCGGCAGGTCGACGGCCCGCTTGTCGACCACGGGCCCGCCGGCGGCCTTGACGGCGGCGACGACGTCGGCCGGGGTGACCGAGCCGAACAGCCGGCCACCGCCGGCTGCGGACCGCGCCGCCAGCCTGACCGAGCCGAGCCTCTCCAGCGCGGACTTCACCTCGTTGGCGTGGTCCAGCCCGCGGATCTCGCGAGCCTGGCGGGCCCTGCGGATCGTCTGCACCTGCTTCTCGGCGCCCTTGGTTGCGATGACCGCCATGCCGCGCGGCAGCAGGTAGTTGCGGCCGTAGCCGTCCTTGACCTCGACGAGGTCGCCGGGGCCACCGAGACCGCTGACATCCGTGGTGAGGATGAGCTTCACGTCGCTACCCCTCTCTCAGCGCGCGGTCGAGGTGTAGGGCAGCAGGGCGACCTCGCGGGCGTTCTTGACCGCGATCGCCACGTCGCGCTGGTGCTGGCTGCAGTTGCCGGTGACCCGCCTTGCGCGGATCTTGCCGCGGTCCGAGACGTACTTGCGCAGCAGCGTGGTGTCCTTGTAGTCGATCACCTGCGGGTTCTTGTCCTTGCAGAACACGCAGACCTTCTTCTTGGGCTTGCGAACGGGTGGCTTTGCCATCAGTCTTCGGATCTTCCTCGATGATCGTGGGGAGCGCGGGGTCAGAACGGGGGCTCGTCGTCAGCGGCAGGGCCGGCCGGGCCGGCCGGGCCGGCCGGTTGGGCCGAACCCCACGGGTCGTCGGCCGGCGCACCGGAGCCGGACCCGTAGCCGCCACCACCACCGCTCGAACCGCGGTTGACCTTGTTGATCTTGGCCGTGGCATACCGCAGGGACGGGCCGACCTCGTCGACCTCGAGCTCGACCACGGTGCGCTTCTCGCCCTCGCGGGTCTCGAAGGACCGCTGCCGCAGCCGGCCGGACACCAGCACCCGCGAGCCGCGGGTCAGGGACTCCGCCACGTTCTCCGCGGCCTGGCGCCAGATGTTGCAGCGTAGGAACAGCGCATCGCCGTCCTTCCACTCTCCGGTGTTGCGGTCGAAGGTCCGCGGCGTGGACGCCACGGTGAAGCTGGCCACCGCGGCGCCGGACGGGGTGAACCGCAGCTCCGGGTCGGCGGTCAGGTTGCCGATGACGGTGATCGTCGTCTCGCCTGCCATGTCCTCGCGCCTCTCAGCCGTCCCGCCGCAGGACCTTGGTCCGCAGCACCGACTCGTTGAGGGTCAGTTGACGGTCGAGCTCGGCGACGGCCGCCGGCTCGCACACCACGTTGAGCACCGCGTAGATGCCCTCAGCCTTCTTGTTGATCTCGTAGGACAGCCGCCGCCGTCCCCACACGTCGACCTTCTCTACCGTCCCACCGGCCTTCTTGATCACGTTGAGGAACGTGTCGAGCGACGGTGCGACGGAACGCTCGTCGAACTCAGGGTCGAGGATGACCATCAGCTCGTAATGACGCATGAGACCACTCACCTCCTACGGTCTGCGCGGCCACGGTCTCTCCGTGGCAGGAGGGTCTGTCGCGTCCGCCCGGCGGCCATCGACCGCACTGGGCAACCCGGCGAGGTTAGCAAGCCGGCCGCCCGTTTGCTAAATCCGTCCCTCATAGACCCGGACTATGCCACCGCCCACCGACAGTTCCGGGTGACGGCGTGACGGTGGCCCCCGGTGGCTGGCCCCCAGTGGCCCTGACGGCCGCAATGGTTGTACTTAAAGGCCCATCAAGGCCGCAATGGTGGTACTTGGAGGCACGCCATCAGGCGCGGGGCAGCACCCAGGTACGGACCAGGACGCCGGCGACGGTGGACAGCATGAGCACGGCGAGCAGCACGGGCAGCCCGACCGCGTTCCGACCGCCGAGGGGCAGTGCCTGCACCTTGCCGGCGACGTCGTTCTCGGCGCCGAGGATGCCGAACTGCGGCGCGTAGCCGGCAACCCGCTGGCCGAAGCGGAAGGCGGGAGCGGCGGCCGCGCCGAAGCGGGTGCTCACGCCGTACGGCACGGACGAGAAGTCGTACAGCGGGATCCGGCCGCTGTCGAAGCGGTAGCCGGGGGCGGAGCCGTTGGGCGTGCTCGGCGTGGTGGCCGGTGGCTGTCCGGATCCGGGGTTGCCCCCGGCCGGCGGCTGGCCGGTTCCTGGGTCACCACCACCCGGCCCGGTGGCCGGGTCGCCACCGGTCTCGACGGAGACGTCGGCACCGGGCAGCGGCAGTTGCACCGACTGGGACGGCAGCAGCGGCGGCAGGGTGGGCACCGTCGGCAGCGGTGGCACCGGCACCGCCGAGGTGACCACGGCCTGCACGTCCACCGCTGCCCGGCACAGGTCACCGAGCAGGCCGTAGGCGGCCGAGAGCACCTGGATACCGGGCTGCTGCACCGGCTGGGGGTCACCGACCCTGACTGTGACAGCACCGAGGTCGAGCACCAGTTGCACCTGGTCACCCTCGGTCACGGTCACGGGCGCCGGTATCTGCGCCGGGCTGATCGTGCACACCACCTGGCGTGTCTGCGCGTTCGCGATGCCGGCGCCGAGCATCATGTACCCGCCGGCCAACGCCCCGGCGACCGCAGCGGCGGCAGCGCGACGGCCGACCCGGCGGGCCAACGCTGTGGTCACGGCTTCCTCCCGGCCACTGTCGTACACGCAACTACTACTGCCCAGTAGTAGAACGACCCTAAACCTCGACGGTGACGCCAGCCAGCGCTGGTGGCCCTAAGCGCCTCTAACGGATACTCGCAGTAGCCCCTCCGGGCGTTACACGACGCGATACACCGATTACGCAACGAGTCCGGGATGGACACCCTGCGCCGTGTCAGCCCGTCCGTCTACCCTCATCGCATGCGCATCGGTGCCCACATCCACGACGCCGACCTGCTGGCCGCGGCCCGGCAGCGGGAAGCACAGATGGTGCAGTTCTTCCTCGCCGACCCGCAGGGCTTCAAGGCCCCGAAGCCGCACCCCCAGGCCGCCGACCTCCGGGCCGCCGGCATCGACATCTACATCCACGCTCCGTACATCGTCAACGTCGCGACGACGAACAACCGCATCCGCATCCCGTCCCGCAAGCTGGCCGTGCAGCACGCCACAGCGGCGGCGCAGATCGGCGCCAGGGGCCTGATCGTGCACGGCGGGCACGTCAACAAGGGCGACGACGCCGCGATCGGCTTCGACAACTGGCGCAAGTTCATCGCGCGGCAGCTCGACGAGGGCGGCTTCCCGCTGCCGCTGCTCATCGAGAACACCGCCGGCGGGGACAACGCCATGGCGCGCAAGTTCGACGCGCTGGCCAGGCTGTGGGACGCGATCGGCGAGTTCGACGTCGGGTTCTGCCTGGACACCTGCCATGCCTGGGCGGCCGGCGAGAAGCTGCTTGACGTCGTGGACAGGGCAAGGGCGATCACCGGCCGGATCGATCTGGTCCACCTGAACAACTCGCGCGACCCGTTCGACTCCGGCGCCGACCGGCACGCCAACATCGCGGACGGCACGATCGACGGCGAGCTGCTGGCCCAGGTGTGCGCGTCGGCCGGCGCGCCGGTGCTGGTGGAGACGCCCGCGGAGGGCCAGGCCGCGGACATCGCGTTCCTTCGCGCGCGGCTGGAGCACGAGGAGTGACGACGGCCGCGCACCTGGCCGGCCGAGGCGACTCCTCCCGCCGGGGCCGAAATCTCGGCAGGACAGCGCTGGCGGCCGTCGTGCTGCTGTGCGGGCTGACCCTGGTGCTCGGCTTCGCGAACAAGGCCCGCTGCGCCGGGCCGGAGTACGACGCTGCCGGGCGCAGCGGCCCGAACTTCAACATCCGCTACGACCGGGACGTCTGCTACTCCGACATCCAGTACCTGTGGCTCGGCAGGGACATCGACAAGCACGTCTTCCCGTACCTGTCCGGTGGCATCAACCAGAACGGCGGGCTGTACGGCGGCACCATGGAGTACCCGGTGCTGACCGGACTGATGATCTGGGCCGGCGCGCTCTTCGCCCAGACCGACGGCGGGTTCCTGCTCGGATCCGCGCTGCTGATGGCACCGTTCGGGCTGCTGACGGCGTGGCTGCTCGGCCGCCTGTCGCGGTGGCGGGCGCTGCTGTGGGCGCTCGGCCCGCCGCTGGTGCTGTACGCGTTCCACAACTGGGACCTGCCGGTGGTCGCCTGCGCGGTCGGCGCGGTGTACGTGGTGCACCGCGGCTGGGGCGCCACCGGCTCCCGGCGACCGCTGATCGAGCGGGCCACCGCCGGTGCGGTGCTGCTCGGGCTGGGATTCGCGTTCAAGCTGTACCCCGGCGCGTTCGTGCTGCCGCTGGCGCTGTACGTGCTCACCGCGTCGCGCAGCCATGGCCAGGGCGGCTGGTCGGGCCGCTACGACGTGGTCGGCGCGCTAAGGGTGGTCACCGCCGCGGTGCTCACCGTGGTCGCGGTGAACCTGCCGTTCGCGGTGCTCGGCTACGACGGCTGGTGGGCCTCGTTCGCCTTCCAGGGTCACCGCAAGGTGGACATCACCACCAACTCCATCTGGTTCTGGGGCTTCCGGCCGCGGTCCAACCCGGACAACGAGTCGTTCCAGAGCCTGATGGACTGGCTCTCGCCCACCCTGGTGTTCGCCTCGTTCGCGCTGGCCGTCGCGATCGGCTGGTGGCGTTACCGGCGCCAGGGCGCCTACCCGTGGGTCGCCGTGTCCGGCGCGATGCTGGTCGGCTTCCTGCTGCTGCACAAGGTGCATTCCCCGCAGTACACGCTGTGGCTGCTGCCGTTCCTCGTGCTGCTGCGGGTGCCGTGGAGCCTGGTCATGGGCTACTACCTGGTGGACGCCGCGATGGGCATCGGGATCTTCCGCTGGTTCTACGTCACCAAGACGGGGCTGCCGTCCGGCATCTACGACTCGTGGGAGTCGCAGGCCGTCATGGTCGGCGTCTGGGGCCGCGCCATCCTGCTGGTGGTGCTGTTCTGGGTGTTCGTGCGGGCCGAGGCCACCGTGTCGATGGTGGACGGCATCCGCGGCGCCGACGTAGCGTCGCGCGGTGACCACCCCGACGACCGCGGGCTACTCGGGAAAGCCGCTGGCGACCAAGCTCGGCGTGAAGGACGGCTCGCGCGTACTGGTGACCGCGGCGCCTGACGGCTTCGACCTCGGCGCGCCACACCACAGCAGGCCCGGTGCCGAGCCGTACGAGATCGTGCTGCTGTTCTGCGCCGACCTCGCCGCCCTGCACCGCCGCTGGGACGATGCGCTGCGCCGCACCACGAGCAACGGCGCTGTGTGGGTGGCGTGGCCCAAGAAGTCCTCGGGGGTACGCAGCGACCTCACCGAGGACGTGGTCCGCGAGTTCGCCCTGCCGTACGGCGTGGTCGACGTCAAGGTTTGTGCCGTGGACGAGGTGTGGTCCGGCCTCAAACTGGTCCGCCGCCTCGCCAACCGCTGATCAGGCGACATTTCGACTAGCTCATGGCCCATCTACCTTGCAGAGCCGCATTCTTTCCTGTATCTCCGCGGGAGGAGTCCGGCGAGTACGAACAACCAGATCCGCGAAGAATTGCAGGTAGCCGCCGCTTATAGACTCGCCACGCTCCATGGCCTCGGCCCGTTTTCTTCTCTCCAGCATTACGTACGGCTCAAGGGCGCGCCAGCACTGGTCAAGCCAGTTGCCCAGAAGTCCAATGACAATATTGGCTTCCAAAGTTCCCGACGCCACCAGTAGGCCGAGCTGGTCGAAATAGTTAACCACCCGATAAACCCTCTTGCGGGCCTCGTCCGGCAGACTTGATACGGCCACTGCTTGGACAAACTCCGACGATAGCTCTCCGCACACATAGCGGACGTCATCGATAAAGCCAATATTACGGGCCTCGGTGAAGAATGATGCGAAGTTCATAACTAGTTGTGAACGTGCGTATGCCGCCTGCCGACGAGTTAAGATGCTACTGACGACTAGAGCCGTCACCGATATCACTAGCGACAATGTGTTGAGCTGCGCAGCACCATCCACCGTAGCGCTCCTGACATTCATCCACCACTGGCACATACAGTAACGATTAGAGCGCATATTGCTGCCAGCCGACAGCCCCAAGTTCAATGCCTGCCGGGCAAGACCTCTGTTGAACCCTCACAGTCCTGTTAGGCTGAGTAGAATGTGCACGCCCTTGCCAGGCTCGACCCAACAGTATTCCTGAAGGTCAGGAAGCTACAAAGACACCAATACGGACGCCAGCGAAAGATGGCGCGATATCGTCCCACGATCAGGAGGAGGCTGGTGGCGAGGTGTGGAGTCGCCGCGGTACTCGACGGCCGTCGACAAAGAGCGGCGATGGCGGGCGCGCTCGTTGCCCGTATCGTTGATCTCTTCCGATCCCCGGCGTGGATACGCCATCGTCCGCGACACCGACCTTGGCTTGAGCCCGGGCCGTTCGCGCGCATTTCAGTCATCGCTATTTAAACGATAGGGTCGTGGAGCCGACCATGCGGCGATTCACAAGGACCGGGACCGGGCACGCGACGTGATTCGGTACCAATTGAATGATAATGAGGCCGCATTGTCTGCACCGTCGATTACTCGGGTACTTATCCACTATGAGCGGAGCGCGGCGTCATACCGGCACGGATAGGGCGGCGATGTAGCCGGCGGACACGCTGCCGGTGACGGTGGCGACCTGGGTGGTGTAGCCGTCGCGGAAGACGTTGTCGGTGTCGAGCGAGCTCTGGGCGAGGTTGCGCACGCTTGCGGCGTAGCCGTCGGTGGCGTACACGGCGTCGCAGGCGGCCTTCGGCAGGGCGAGCTGCGAGGTGGCGAGCCGGCCGGCGGAGGCGGCGGCCTTGGCAAGGCTGGGGTACACCTCGAAGTGCACGTGCGGCCAGCGGCCCGAGTAGGCGGCGGGGAAGATGCTGGTGAAGGTCACCGCGCCGGTGGCATCGGTCTCCTGGACGCCACGCAGGTAGTTCTCGTTGGCGATGTCGCTGGAGTACATGGAGTACGAGCCGTCGCGGTTGCAGTGCCACAGGTAGACGGCTGCGCCGCGCAGGGCGGCGCAACCGCTGGCGGCGTCCAGCACGGTCAGTTTGATGGTCAGCGGCACCCCCGCGGCCACGCCGGACGCCGAGCCGAAGCTGGCGCGGATATCGCTGCGGACGATGCCGCTCTGGGCGAGCACGTTCGGCCCGTTCGAGCCGTCGCCGGGGTAGGGGCCGGCGGTCTCCTCGGGGATCTCCGCGCAGCTCCCGCCGGACCCGGCCGTGGTCTGCGCCGAGGTCGCCCCTGACGCCGACCCGGAGGCCGAGCCGGACGCCGTGCCGGTCGAGGACGCGGCGGCGGAGGACGAGCCGCCGTCCGAGCCGCAGCCGACCAGGGAGACCAGCCCAGCGCCGGCGATCAGTCCAAGCATCCGCCGGCGGTGCAGCAGCGTGGGCAGGTCGGCGGCGAGGCCGAGATCGTGATCGTGCACGTCGTGCCCTTCGGGTGCCATGCCAAGAGTCCACCGCACGAGGCTGTGAGCCCGCTGTGCGGCCCCTGTGCGGCTCGTGTCAGGAGCCCACACAGGGGCCATGATCATCGAAAGTGTCGGCCAGAGCTTCGACGACGCAACCGGAGTCGCCCAAACCGGCGATCACGCCGCTATCGCGCGTCGAGGGTGACGACCCGCGGCGCGGGGTGCCGCGCGGCCCGGTCGGGTGCGCCGTCGAGGACGCCGCCGTCGGGGTCGTCGACGCCGAGCACCCGCACCGGGTCGTCGGTCTGCGGCCGGTAGACCGAGCGAAGCACGAGCACGCACAGCAGCACGACGGCCGCGTCGCGGATGATCACCGCGCCGAGGAACCAGTCCTGCGGAAGGCCCCTGTGGTCGATGCCGAGGTAGAAGAGCATCCGCGGGAACCAGACGAGCGCGTCGAGGGCCATCCAGGCGAGCAGCACGCGGGTGCGGGGCAGTGCGAGCACGGCCAGCGGCACGAGCCACAGCGAGTACTGCGGGCTCCACACCTTGTTCGTCAAGAGGAACGCGGCCACGACGAGGAACGCCAGCGAGGACAGCCGCGGCCGGCGCGGCGCGGTCAGGCCGACGTACGCCACGCCGACGCAGGCGGCCAGGAACAACCCCGCGCTGACCAGGTTGAGCTGGGTGGGCGTCTGGCCGTGCCGCAGCGGACCGTCGAAGCCCTGCCAGCCGGTGAAGTAGGAGACGGCGTTGTACAGCGAGTCGGGGTCGGCGCTGCGCTCGGTGTTCAGCCGGAAGAACTCCCGCCAGCCGGCCGGAAAGGCCAGCGCGATCGGCACGTTGACCAGCAGCCACGCGCCGACGGCCGCGGCCGCGCACCGCATCCCCGACCGTAGCTGCCCGGCCCGCAGGCACAGCACGAGCAGCGGGCCCAGCAGGAACAGCGGGTACAACTTGGCCGCGCCACCCAGGCCGATCAGCAGCCCGGCGAGCCCCGGCCGGCGCCGGGCCCACGCCAGCACCCCGGTGGTGGCCATTGCCGTCGCTAGCGCGTCGAAGTTGGTGAACACGTGCACGACGACGATCGGGGACAGCGCCACCAGCGCCGCGTCCCATGGCCGGTGCGGCCGCAGCCGGTGCACCGCCCACACGGTGACCAGCCACGCCAGCGTGAGCCAGAACGCCGTGACGTCGAAGTACACGACGACCGTCAGCGCCTTCGGCAGCACGCCGGCGTCGGCCGCGCCGGACCAGCCGTGCGCGATCCGACCGTTGACCCACTGGAACAGGCCCGTGAGCACCGGGTACTCCATGTAGCGGACCTGGGCCTCCGGCTCGCCGGGGTTGTCGACCCACGAGGTGCGGTACGGGAAGCCGCCCTCGTGCAACCGCTCCGCGGTGTACAGCGGCACGGTGTCGGAGTAGCACATGTCCGAGTACTGGCGGCCGTCGCGCCAGTCGAGCTGCGGTGCGCCCGAGTCGTCGACGTACTGCTGCAGGCACGGCGACTTGGCGAACCAGCCGAGCACCAACGTCAGGGTGGCCAGCAGCAGCACGACCCGCAGCGACGTCCAGAACCAGTGCCTGCCGAGCACGGCATGCTCCCCGAGCGGGCCGCCGAACGGCCGGCTCGCCTGCGCGGCCAGCCGGTCGGTCCAGGTCGCCACCACCCGGCGAGCCGGGGCACCGGCCGCGGCGCCGGCCCAGCGGTCGCCGTCCAGCCGTGCCGGCACCAGGGTGCGCCGGTCCAACCGTCCCGGCGCCTCCCAGCGCCCGCCGCCATGCTCGCTCATCGGCGCGGATGCTACGGAACGCCCATCACGCCCTGGCACACCGCACCGTCGCCGGCCTGCGACGCGGCATCATCGTGGGGTGACATGATCAGCCACCGGGACGCGGCGCCGTCGTGGTGGGGCACGGCGGCTGCAGGGTGCCGCCACAGCCCGGCGGCACCGCGGTGGTCGTGGTGGTCGGCCTCGGCTTGGTCGGCCGGGTGACCGGCGGCAGCGTGAGGGTCGGCGGCGTGGTGGTGGTCGGCGGCGGCTGCGCGGCGGTGGTGGCCGGTGGCGCCGTTGTGGACTCCTCCTTGCCGATCGGCTTGCACTTGGGGAACGTCTCCTTGGGCGCGCCCTCGAGGTAGGCGTCCATGAACGCCTTCCAGATCGGCCCGGCCACGGTGGCGCCGAACACGTTGCGGGTGCCGAGCTTGAGCGCGGTCTGCGCCGGGTCGCCGACCCATACCGCGGCCGAGATCGACGGGGTGTAACCAACGGTCCAGGTGTTGGCGTTGTCGCCGCCGCTCTTGGTGCGCTGCGCGGTGCCGGTCTTGGCCGCCGACACCCGGCCGCCGGACAGCGGGAACTTCGAGTACGCCGCGACGTCGACCAGCGACTCGGTGACGTTGCACGCGAGTTGGGCGTTGCGCTCACCGTCGTTCTGGTCGAACGCGGCCACCGCCTTGTCGACGTGCTTGTAGCGGCTCTGGTTGTCCGCGCCGACGTACTCCTGCACGAAGTACGGGTCGTGCCTGGTGCCCTGCGCCGCGAAGCTGGCGTACGCGGCCGCCATGTCGATGGTGCGCACCTCGTAGCCGCCCAGCGCGATGGACAGGCCCGGTTGCGTGCCGTCGGCGTTCACCAGCGTCGGCTTGTCGTTGAGCGACCGGGGGATGCCGGCCTGGTGCGCGGCGTCGGCCACCTTGGTCGGCCCGATGTCGTTGGCGAGCGCAACGAAGACGGTGTTCACCGAGAACGTCATCGCCTTCTTCAGCGGCAGGTCCGGGTAGTCCGCGCTCTCCGAGTTGTTGAAGGTGTCACCGCCGATCCGCAGCGGAGCCTTGCCCGGGTACATCGCGCCGAGGCCGATGTCCTGCTCCAGGGCCGCCAGCATGACGAACGGCTTGAACGACGAACCCGGCTGCCACGCCGGGCCACCGGCCAGGTCGTACCCGGTGCCGTCCTGGCCGCCGAAGTAGGCGCGCACCGCGCCGGTCTTCGGATCGACCGCGACCAGCGAGGCGTGCAGGTTCTCCGGCTTGCCGTTCAGCACCTTCGTCACCGCGTCGACGGCCTTGTCCTCGGCCGGCTTGTCGATCGTGGTGATGATCTTGCCGCCGAACCGGTTCAGGACGTCCTGGCCGATGCCCTGGTCGGCGAGCTCCGCCTCGACCTGGTTCTGGATGTGCCGGCGGTAGTCGGTCGCCGAACCGGGGCCGGACGCCTGGATCTCGAGGACCTTCGGGAACTGCTGGGCCGCCCGGTCGGTGGCGGACAGCCAGCCCTGGCTGACCATGCCGTCGAGGACGAAGTTCCACCGGCTCGTCGCGCGCTCCGGGTTCTTCAGCGGGTCGCTGCGGGACGGCGACTGGATCATGCCGGCGAGCAGCGCGCCCTCGGACACGGTGAGGTCCTTGACGTCCTTGCCGAAGTAGGCATGGGAGGCCGCCTGGACGCCGTACGCCTGGCGTCCGAAGTAGATGATGTTGAGGTAGTTCTCCAGGATCTGCTCCTTCGGGGTGTTCCGCGAGATCTTGGTGGCGATCACCACCTCTTTGAACTTCCGCTTGAGCGTGAACTCGTCCTGGCTGGTGGCCACCTTGACGTACTGCTGGGTGATGCCGGAGCCGCCGCCGGCCTCGCCGTGCAGCTGCTTCCAGACGGCGCGGGCGATGCCCTTCGCGTCGAAGCCGGGGTTGGTGTAGAAGGAGCGGTCCTCGGCGGCCAGCACCGCGTTGCGGACGTGCTCGGGGACGTCGGAGTACTTGACGTTGATCCGGTTGCCCTCGGCGGGGCTGATGGTGGCCAGCTCGGTCTTACCGTCGGAGTAGTAAAGGGTGACCGGCTGCTGCTGCCGGTTGGCGACCGCGGCGAAGCTCGGCACGTCGATCGCCGAGTAGCCGATCAGGAAGATCAGGATCGGGCCCAGGATCAGGCCGGCGCCGCCCGCGTAGGCGATGCGGCGCACCCGCCGCCAGAGCCTCCTGCGCTTGAGCGCGGCCTGCTGCTCCGGCGTCAGCGGCGTTCCGGCGCCGCCCGGCGCAGGGACGTAGCCGCGCGGTGGCGGGGGCTGGCCGGGCGGGCCCGGCGGCAGCGGCTCGCGGTGGGTGATCAGCTCGGGCTCGCGCTGCGCCGTCGGCGGCACCCGCGGGATGTGGTCGGTGGCGTCCGGGTCGGCGACGCGGCCCTGCTGCGGCTGGCCGGGCCCGGGCGGCTGGCTCTGGTACGGCGTGCGGCCGTGCCGGCCCTGGGCCGGCGCCGGCCCGTCGCCGGGCCGCCAGGCCTGGGTGGACTCCGCCGCCGAGGGGGGCGCCGAGGACGGGGCCGGCGGCTGGTGCCGGCCTGGCCGCTGGTGCTGGCCGCCGCCCGTCTGCGGCGGCCGCGATCGATGGTCGCGCTGGTCGGTCACTCGCTTGGCCTCCATGGCCGGCGCCGAATGTCGCAGGCACCGTACGACTGTCTTGCCGGGCACCGCACGCCGGAGCTACTCGGCCGCGGTCTTCCTGCCGGTCCGGCTGCCACGCAGCCCCGGCGTCCCCAGGACGTACGACTGCACGAGGTGGTTCCAGCTGCACGTGCGGCAGACCTCGACAACGTAGACGGTGAACTCCTCGAACAGGGTCGCCATCCTCGCCAGCTCCTCGCCGGCGCGGGCCGAGCCGGACGCGTGCTTGAGCTCGTCGCCGTACACCCAGGACACCAGCGTCAGCGGCTCCTTGCGGCACACCGGGCAGGTGACCGAGCTCGGCTCGCCGTGGAACCTGGCCGCTCGCAGCAGGTAGGGGCTGGCGTCGCACACCTCGGTGACACCGACGCGGCCCGAGTAGACCTCCGCGAGCAGCGCTCGGCGCTGCAACGCGTAGTCCACGATCTGCCGCTGGGTCCGCACCCTGAACAGAGTACGTGGTGCCATCCAGGCGCTTGATGCGCCGTTCGGCGCACGGTCGGCTCGGCTGGTGCAGGGCTCCCTACCAACGACATGCCGTGACGCGTCCACAGCAGCCGACAACACCCGAGACGCTGGCCGACGAACGAGGCGACCTGTGGACGTAACGTAGAGTGCTGGCATCGAGCGGACCGAACACGCTACACTCGGCCCATTGCTCCCCGCCGTCCTCCGGGACTGGCGGGGCTTTTGTTTGGAGGCCATGTGCGACCCCCTCAAGTCTGCATCGTAGTTGACTATCAGAACATCCACCTGACGGCCCATGACCTGTTCGCTCCTGCTGGAGTGCCTCCGGAAGACTGCCTGATCCACCCTCTGAGATCGAAACCGCAGGCTGGGACGGTAGCCGCGTCTTGCGACCCAGCGGACGTCGTCTGTGGCATACCGCGCTGACGGCGAACGACATGGTCGTTACGCGCGACCGGCGTAACTACCTGCCTCCAGAGCACTAGCACCCGGTCCAGTCGCCAGTGGGCAACCACCTCGCCTAGGGCAGGCCGCCACGATGGTGATGTATCGGTACGATATAGTGGACGACGGATCGTGTCGTCGGTTCGCTGTAAGGGTAGGTGCCCCGTGATCGAGTTCGCCGTCCTCGGCCTGCTCCACGAGGCGCCGATGCACGGCTACGAGCTGCGCAAACGGCTCACCGGGCTGCTCGGGGCGTTCCGGGCGTTCTCCTACGGCTCGTTGTACCCGACGCTGCGCCGGATGCAACGCGCCGGGCTCATCGCCGAGGAGGACGGCGAGCGCGAGCCGGGCCGGGCGACGGCGTGGGGGCGGCGTGCCAGGCGCGTTTACAAGATCACCGCGGAGGGCAAGGAGCGGTTCGCCGAGCTGATCGCGGACGCCGGTCCGCAGACCTTCGACGACGACGGTTTCGGCGTGCACCTTGCGTTCTTCTCCAGAACCCCGGCCGAGGTCAGGATGCGGATCCTGGAGGGCCGCCGGCGCAGGGTGGAGGAGCGCCGCGAGGGGTTGCGGGCGGCGCTGGCAAGGGCCGGCGAGCAGATCGACCGCTACACGAGGGAGCTGCACAGGATGGGGCTGGAGACCAGCGAGCGCGAGGTGCGCTGGCTCAACGAGCTGATCGCCCATGAGCAGGCCGAATCGGGGGGACGCGAGACCACAACCACAGAAGAAGGGAAGCCCGAGCATGGGTGACAAGCGTGTGCGGGTGGCGATTGTCGGGGTCGGCAACTGCGCCGCATCACTGGTACAGGGCGTCCACTACTACCGGGACGCCGACCCGAGCACCCGCGTGCCCGGCCTGATGCACGTCCGGTTCGGCGACTACCACGTGCGCGATCTGGAGTTCGTCGCCGCGTTCGACGTCGACGCCAAGAAGGTCGGCCGCGACCTGGCCGAGGCCATCGTAGCCAGCGAGAACAACACGATCTCCATCTGTGACGTGCCACCGCTCGGCGTCACGGTGCAGCGCGGACCGACCATGGACGGGCTCGGCCAGTACTACCGCGAGATCATCACCGAGTCCGACGAGACGCCGGTGGACGTGGCTCGGGTGCTGCGCGAGGCGCAGGTCGACGTGCTGGTCTCCTACCTTCCGGTGGGCTCGGAGGCTGCCGACCGCTTCTACGCGCAGTGCGCGCTGGACGCCGGGGTGGCCTTGGTCAACGCGTTGCCGGTGTTCATCGCCTCCGACCCGGCGTGGGCCCTCAAGTTCGAGCAGGCCGGCGTGCCGATCGTCGGCGACGACATCAAGTCGCAGGTCGGAGCCACCATCACGCACCGGGTGCTTGCCAAGCTCTTCGAGGACCGCGGCGTCGAGCTGCTGCGCACCTACCAGCTCAACTTCGGCGGCAACATGGATTTCATGAACATGCTGGAGCGGACGCGGCTGCAGTCGAAGAAGATTTCCAAGACACAGTCCGTGACCTCCCAGATCCCGCACGAGATGGAGCGCGCCGCGGTGCACATCGGGCCGTCGGACCACGTGCCGTGGCTCGACGACCGCAAGTGGGCCTACGTCCGGCTGGAGGGCCGGGCCTTCGGCGACGTGCCGCTGAGCCTCGAGTACAAGCTCGAGGTGTGGGACTCGCCGAACTCCGCCGGTGTCATCATCGACGCGGTGCGCGCCGCCAAGATCGCGCTGGACCGCGGCATCGGCGGGCCGCTGCTGTCAGCGTCGTCCTACTTCATGAAGTCGCCGCCGGTGCAGCACTCCGACTCCGAGGCACGCGACGCCGTGGAGGCCTTCATCCGCGGCGACGTCGACCGCTGAGCTTTCGGCTACGGGCAGCCTCACTCCGGCCGATGCCACCGCAGGCCGGGAAACCTGGCGAAGTCACGGTCGAACGACACGACGGCACCGCCGTGTTCGACGGCTATCGCGGCCAGCACGGCATCTGGCATCAGGTCGCCGCTCGCCTCGGCGTCCGCGCACAGTCTGGACAGCACGTCGAGGTGCCGCGGCCCGGCATCGACGTGCACATGGCCCGGCTGCAGCCGTACGGCGTGGACGAAGCCCATGGCGTCGTCCAACGGGGTCGGCACGTTGAAGATCCGCCGGTTCGTGGCGAGGCGAAGGAACGACCACCATGCCGGCCATGGCACCGTGAACTGGCGGCCCGACCTGGTCAGCTCGGCCAGCCACGGCCTGCTGACCGCGAAGTCCGGATGATCGTCGCGATGGGCGGCGAGCAGCACGTTGACGTCGAGCACCAGCACTGGTCAGCCGTCCAGCAGCTCGGCGAGCGCGCGGTTGGACCGCAGGTCGACGCCCGGCCGGGCGCCGGTGCCACCCCGGAACACCGGCAGCGGCAGCGGCTGCCGCGCTGCGTCCGCAGCCAGTTCACGGCGCAGCGCGTCCTCGACGAGCTGGCCAAGGGTCAGGCCGCGGCGCCGAGCTTCCTGCCTGGCGGCGGCGAGCAACTGGTCGTCGACGGACACCGTGGTGCGCATGACGCCAGTCTAGGCGCATCACGCGCATCACAGGAGAGGGCCCGGCGCTGAGGTCTCCCGGCGAGGCGCTACCGGGCGGCGCTAGCCTTCGTGCTTGTGATGGACCGTCCTCGCGCGCTGGTCACCGGGGCGTCCGGCGGCATCGGGGCGGCGGTGGCGGCGGCGCTGGCGCAGACCCATGACGTGCTGCTCGGCAGCCGGGACATGGACGCGCTGGCGCGGCTGGCCACGGAGCTGCCCGGCTCGCACCCCTGGCCGGTGGAGCTGACGGACGCCGAGGCGCTGGCCGCGGCCACCTCCGGTGTGGAGTCGTTGGACGTGCTGGTGCACTCCGCCGGGGTGGTCCACCTCGGGCCGCTGGCCGACACCACGGCGGACACCTGGCGGCGCACCCTCGAGCTGAACGTGGTCGCGGTTGCCGAGCTGACCAGGCTGCTGCTGCCGGCGCTGCGCGCCGCCGGCGGGCACGTCGTGCTCGTCAACTCCGGCCAGGGGCTCGCCGCGAGCCCTGGCTGGGGCTCGTACGCGGCGAGCAAGTTCGCGCTGCGGGCGTTCGCCGACGTGCTGCGCGCCGAGGAGCCGTCGCTGCGGGTGACCTCGGTGTTCCCCGGCCGCACGGCGACCGGCATGCAGCGCGGCGTGCGGGCGGCCGAGGGCGGGGAGTACGAGCCGGATCGCTACCTCGTGCCGCAGACCGTGGCGCGCGCCGTGCTCGCCGCGGTCACCACACCACCGGACGGGCACGTCACCGAACTGGTGCTCCGCCCGAGCGCGCGCTGACCCGGGAGTCAGCCCCCGGCGGCCAGTTGGTCAGCGAGCCATCGGCACCATTGGGCGTACAACTCTTCGACGCCCAGCCCGAGCCTCAACGTGGCGAAGGCGCCGAAGTCGGGGTGGCACTGGTCGTCGGCCCCGCGGGCGACCAGCCGCGTGCGCTGGGCGCGGTAGTCCTCCAGCCGCTGCTCATGTCGCTGTGCCTCGGCCAGGTACAACGCTCGCATCGCCGAGGAGTCGGCGGCGCCGACGGCGTAGGTCTTGAGGACGAGCTCGTCACGCGGGGGCCGCGGGGTCGGCGGTCGGATCAACCAGCTCGCCACTGCGGCACGACCCGCGGCGGTCAGATCGTGCGTCATCCGTTGATGCGGACCCGGGCCGGACTCGCCCGACGAGGTGATCAACCCGAGCTCGGCGAGCCGGGCCAGCTCGGGGTAGATCTGGCTCTGGCGGGCGGTCCAGTAGTAGCCGATCGGCTGGCGCATCCGACGGACCAGCTCGTACCCGGTCAGCGGACCCTTGTGGAGCGCGCAGAGCAGCGCGTAGCCAAGGACGGTGACGGAGGCGGGGGCGGGGGCGGTGACGGGGGCCAACGCGATCTCCTGTGATGCGGTCACTATGTCAGTCCTGATATAGTCTACCGGGTAACCCACGCCGGTGGTGGAGGTGGGTCGACGTGATCGAAGCTCGGGCCGGCAGGACGACGGCCGTCATCGCGGCCCTGACGCTGATGGCGGGCACGTGCGGGTGCGGCCCGCCCGGCCGGGACGAGGTTCCGGTCACGAACTCGGCAGGCTCCGGCATGTCGAGCCGACCGGCCGAGACTCCGGCACCCGGCGACCACCGGCTCGTCCTGGACTGGGACGGCAAGCAGCGCAGCTACGAAGTGCACGCTCCGCCCGGATACCGGCCGGGACAGGCGTTGCCGCTGGTGGTCGTCATGCACTACCGCGACGGGACCCCGGCCACCATG
>Ga0210378_10000469_pt1 | contig 20293 bp, 16 predicted proteins | sample PLM1_60_b1redo_FD_155465 | JGI IMG/M metagenome (GOLD analysis project Ga0210378, IMG submission 155465) | Groundwater sediment microbial communities from an aquifer in East River, Colorado, USA - PLM1_60_b1 redo | ecosystem: Environmental > Terrestrial > Soil > Riparian zone | place: USA: East...
CCCCGCCTGGCCAAGACCCACTTCTTTCTCGGCACCGCCCTCAAGAGCCTCGGCCGGTACGACGAAGCCCTCGAGCACCTGCGCACCGCCGCCGCCCAGTACCCTCGGGATCGGGTCGTGCTCAACCAGGTCGGGCGGATCCTCTTCCTGAAGCGCCAGTATCGTGACGCGATCGCCGAGTTCGAGAAGGTCCTGCTCGTCGACCCGGAGGACCTGCAGGCCCGGTACAACCTGATGCTGTGCTGGCAGGGCGTGGGCGACTCCACGCGCGCCGCGACCGAGCAGGCGCTCTACGAGCGCTTCAAGGTCGACGAGTCGTCGCAATTCATCACCGGCCCGTACCGTCAGCTCCACCCGGACGACAACAACGAGCGCCAGCAGATCCACGAGCACACCACGGCGGCCCCCGGCCCCGCGGCGACGCCGGCACCCTACGCCGGACAGCGCACCTCCGCGGGGGGCGGCGGCTCGAAGTGAGGCGCCGGATCCCGGGTACCCTTCTCCTTGCCCTCGGGGCGGCCGCCGGCGTCGCGGCCGCCGCGGACGCGCAGGTCGTCTTCACCGACGCCACCGCCAGCGCCGGCATCCGCTTCAAGCACAACAGCGGCGCTTTCGGAAAGAAGTACCTGCCGGAGACCATGGGCGCGGGCGCGGCGTGGCTGGACTTCGACGGCGACGGGTGGCCGGACATCCTCCTCGCGAACTCCAAGAGCTGGCCGGGGCGGCCAGGGCCGCCGTCGCGGCCGGCCCTCTACCGCAACAATCAGAACGGGACCTTCAGCGACGTCACCCGCGGCTCGGGCCTCGACGTCGAGATGTACGGCCTGGGCGTGGCGGCCGCCGACTACGACAACGACGGCAAGGTCGACACGTACCTGACCGGCCTCGGCGGCAACCGCCTGTTCCGGAACCTCGGCGGCGGCAAGTTCGCCGACGTCACCGCCAGGGCGGGCGTAGGCAACGGCGGCTTCTCGACGAGCGCGGTCTTCTTCGACCACGACAAGGACGGCAAGCTCGACCTATTCGTGGCCAACTACGTCGAGTGGTCGATCGCCAAGGACCTGTTCTGCACCCTCGACGGCACCCGCAAGTCCTATTGCACTCCGGAGTCCTACAAGGGCCAGAGCCCCGCCCTCTACCACAACCGCGGCGACGGCACCTTCGAGGACGTGACCGCGAAGGCGGGGCTGCAGAACCCTTCGTCGAAGGCGCTGGGGATCACGCTCATCGACTACGACGGCGACGGCTGGCTCGACCTGTTCGTGGCCAACGACACCCAGCCCAACAAGCTCTACCGGAACAAGGGCAACGGCACCTTTGCCGAGGTCGGGATGGCGGCGGGGGTCGCCTTCAACGAGGCGGGAGTGGCGCGGGCGGGCATGGGCGTGGACGCGGCCGACTACGACGGCTCGGGCCGGCCCAGCCTCATCATCGGCAACTTCTCGAACGAGATGATGGCGCTCTATCACAACGAAGGCACGGGGCTATTCATCGACGAGGCGCCGCCCTCCACCCTCGGCCAGGCCACGCTGCTCAGCCTCACCTTCGCCTGCTTCTTCTTCGACTACGACCTCGACGGCCGCCCCGACATCTTCGCCGCCAACGGCCACGTTGCCGACGACATCGCCGCCGTCCAGCCGAAGGTGCGCTACGCGCAGCCGCCGCACCTCTTCCGCAACGTCGGGGGCGGGCGCTTCGAGGTGATGGACGACAAGCTGGGCCCGGCCTTCGCCCGGCCGATGGTCGCGCGCGGCGCGGCCTACGCCGACTACGACGGAGACGGCGATCTCGACGTGATCGTCACGACCAACAACGGGCCGGCCCGGCTGCTGCGCAACGACGGCGGCAACCGCAACCACTTCTTGCGGGTGCGCGCGGTGGGCACGCGCTCGAACCGCGACGGCATCGGGGCCAAGGTCACCGTCACGCCCGAGAGCGGCGCCCGCCCGTGGGGCATCGTCAAGACCGGCTCGAGCTACGCCTCGCAGAGCGAGCTGCCGCTGACCTTCGGCCTCGGGTCGTCCACCCGCCCGGTCCGGGTCGAAGTAACATGGCCGAGCGGCACCGTCGACACGCTCCCGAACGTCGCCCCCGACCGCACGATCACAATCGAAGAGGGAAAGGGACTCACGCAAGCCCCTTCAACGCAGAGGTCGCGGAGGTAACGGAGAGGACGCGGAGAACGAGGTGAAATGAAGCTGCGTTCGATGCGTATTCTTATCCCCCTCTGCGTCCTCTCCGTTCTTCTCTGCGTCCTCCGCGTTAAATCCGTGGGGGCCCTGGCCCCGGCGGTGGGGTTCGGTGTTCGCGAGGACGCGTACCGGGCGAACAACCGCGGGGTGGCGCTGCTGGAGCAATTCCGGCCCGCGGACGCCGCCGAAGCCTTCCGCGAGGCGCTCAAGCTCGATCCGACGCTCGGCATCGCCCGGGTCAACCTGGCGATCGCGCTGTTCAACGTGCCCGACCTCGCGGGGGCCGAGCGCGAAGCACGCGCGGCCGCGCAGGCGATGCGTGACGCCCCCCAGCCCCACTACGTCCTCGGCCTGGTGGCGCGGGGCCAGAACCGCGTCGAGGAATCCGAAGCGGCCTTCAGGGCCGTCTTGGCCATCGATCCCGGCGACGTGGGAGGCCACGTCAACCTGGGCCAGCTTTACCTGCAGGCGCGCAAGTACCCGGAGGCGGTCGCGGAGTTCCGTGCCGCGGTGGCCGCCGAGCCCTACAACGCCACCGCCATCTACAACCTGGGCCTCGCCCTCACCCGCTCGGGCCAGACGGAGGAAGGCCAGAAGATGCTCGAGCGATTCCGCGTCCTGCGCGAAGGTGGCTACGGCACGCTCCTCGGAACGAACTACCCCGACCAGGGACGCTACGCCGAGGCGGTTTCCTCGACGGGCGCCGAGCCCGACCTCGTCGATCCGGAGACGCCTCCGGCGCGCTTCGCCGACGCCACCGTCCGCGTGCTTCCCGGGGCGACCGACACCGGGGCGGAACCGCGGCCGGGCGCGGTGACGCTCGTCGACCTCGACGGGGATGGCGCCCTCGACGTCTACGCGGGCGGCCCGACCGGCCAGCGCCTGTACCACAACGAGAAGGGTCGCCTCGTGGACGTCACGGCCGCATGGGGCCTCGACCCGAAGCAGGGAAGCACGGGCGCGGTCGGAGGGGACTACGACAACGACGAGCGCCCGGACCTGCTCGTCCTCCGCCGTGGCGGCGTCGGCCTCTTCCACAACGACGGCGGCCGGTTCTCGGACGCCACCGCCGCGGCGGGCATCGAGTCCGACGCGAGGCCCTACGTCTCTGCCGCGCTGGTGGACGCGGACCACGACGGCGACCTAGACATCGTCCTCGCCGGCGCGGCCCCCACGCGCCTGCTGCAGAACACCGGCGGCGGCCAGTTCAAGGACGTGAGCGCGCAGGCGGGCGTCGCGGCGGCCCCCGTCTCCGCCGTCGCCGTCGTGCCGACCGACTTCGACAACCGGCGCGACGTGGACCTGCTCGTGGTGCGCAGCGACGCCCCCCCGCAGCTCTTCCAGAACATGCGCGACGGCACGTTCCGGGACGCGGCGGAGAGGACCGGCCTCACGCCCTCCGGGGGCTTCCGCACCGTGGCCGCGTCGGATGTGAACAAGGACGGCTTCACCGACTTCTTCCTGGGCCGCGCCGAGGGGGCGGGCACGCTGGCCGTCAGCGACGGCCGCGGCCGGTTCAGCCTCGTCCCCGGCCCGGCCGGGTCGGAGGGAGCCACCGCCGCCCAGTTCGTCGACTACGACAACGACGGCCTGCTGGACCTGCTGGTCTGGACCGCCGGGGGCCCGCGGCTCGTCCGGAACCTCGGCCGGAGCTGGGCCGACGTGTCCTCGGCCGCCCTTCCCGCGGCGCTCTCCGGCGGTGCGCCGGGATCGCGGGCGGGCGCGAGCCTGGCCGCCGGCGACCTCGACGGCGACGGCGACACCGATCTCGTCGTTCACCTGCCCTCGGGGGCGCTGCGCATCTGGGAGAACCAGGACCGCGGCCGCAACCACTCGCTTCACGTGAGGCTCGCGGGCCTCGTCAGCAACCGCAGCGCGGTGGGGGCCAAGGTCGAGATGCGGGCCGGCAGCCTGCGCCAGAAGCTCGAGACCTACGCGGCGACGCCGCCTCCGGCGCCGGCCGATCTCGTCTTCGGCCTCGGCCCGCGCGCCGCGGCCGACGCGGTCCGCATCCTGTGGCCGGCCGGCATCCTCCAGACCGAGATGGGGGAGGAGAAGAAGACCGCCCTCGTGGTCAAGGAGCTGGACCGCAAGCCCTCGTCGTGCCCCTACCTCTACGCCTGGGACGGCGAGCGGTTCGCGTTCGTGACCGACTTCATGGGTGGCGGCGAGATGGGTTACCGGGTCGGCCCCGGCCAGTGGAACTACCCCGATCCCGATGAGTACGTGCGGCTCACGGATGACCAGCTGCGGCCGCGGGACGGGCTCTACGAGCTGCGGGTTACGAACGAGCTGGAGGAAGGCCTCTTCGTCGACCGTCTCGCGCTGATGGCGGTCGTCCACCCGGTGGACGAGGAGGTCTTTCCCGACGAGGGCCTTCGCGCGCCCCCGCCGGCCTTCCGCCTCTTCGCGGCGCGCAACGCGCGTCCCCCGCTCCACGCGGCCGACGGCCACGGCCACGACGTCACCGATCGCGTCGCGCGGATGGATCGCCGCCATCCGGACGACTTCCGCCTTCGCCCCATCCGCGGCTACGCCGAGGACCATTCGTTGACCCTCGACTTCGGCCGCGACGCACCCGTGGGCGGGCTGCTGCTCCTCACCGGCTGGACCGACTACGCCTTCTCCAGCGACAACCTCGCCGCTCACCAGGCGGATCTCGCCATGCGACCGCCCGTCCTCGAAGTGGAGGATGGGCGCGGCGGTTGGACGAAGGTGGCCGACACCGGCATCCCCGTGGGCCGGCCCCAGACCCTCGTCGTCGATCTGGCCGGAAAGTGGCGCCCGGGCCAACGGCTCCGGCTCTCGACCAACATGCGCGTCTACTGGGACCAGATCCGGCTGGGCGCGCCGGGGAGCGAGCCGCGCGGGAGCGGCCGGCTTCGCCTCGCGCGGGCCGAGCTGCGCGAGCGCGGCTTCTCGGCCGAGGTCAGCCCCGACGGCCGACAGCCATTCACCTACGACTACGCGCTCGTTTCGTGGGACTCGCCATGGAAGGTGATGGCGGGCCGCTACACCCGGCCCGGCGATGTGAGCGAGCTGCTCGCCGCCACCGACGACCTCTTCGTGACGGCTAGGCCGGGCGACGAGATCGCGCTGTCCTTCGACGCGTCGGCCCTGCCCCCGATCCCCGCCGGCTGGCGCCGGACCTTCCTGCTTTTCTCCGACGGCTTCAGCAAGGAAATGGACGTCAACTCCGCCAGTCCGGATGCGCTGGAGCCGCTGCCCTTCCACGGCATGACGCGCTACCCCTACGGGCCGGACGAGTCGTACCCGCTCACGGCCGAGCGGCGGGCCGTGATCGAGCGCTACAACACGCGGGTCGTGGCCGCTCCGCTGCCGCCGCTAGTTTTCGTCGCGAAGCTCAAGACCGGGCGCGACGAAAACTAACATGACATCCTTGGGTCAAATCTCGGTTCGGCGCGAAGCGCCGCTTTAAGGAGCCCGTCTTCGGCGTTACTCGGACGGGCTACTTCGGCACGCGGTCGGTGACGAGCCGGCGGAACTGGGGCTCGTCCTCGATCGGATCGAAGTCGGGATCGTCCTGCAGGTGGGCGAACTCACCGTGGCCGAGGGCGACGCCGCGCGCCAGCTCCTGCAGCGCTTCGTCGTTGCGCTCCTCGATGGCGTGGAGGCGGGCGGACTGGACGAAGTACGTCGTGTCGTCGCCGCGAAGGCGCGGCGGCTCGCTGACGGTGAGGCCCAGGCGCGCCTGCGCCCGGGCGCGGAAGCTCGCCGCCTGCCAAGTGGCGGCGTCGCCTTCGGCGCGGTGGGAGTCGATGAGCTCCTTGCAGAGGGCGATCAAACTGCGGAACACGGCTTCGGCCCGCGCCTTCTGGCCCAGCATCAGGGCGGCCACGCCGGCGTAGTAGCGGGCGGCGAGGTCGCCGCTGACCATGCCCTGGTGCTGGCTTCCGAACCCGCGCGGCGTGCGCTCGAAGGCCGTTTCCAGGTCGACCGCGGCCGCGGCGTAGTCGCCGCGGGCCATCGCCAGCCATCCGCGAAGGTGGTATGCGTTGCCGTAGTTGGGATCGAGGGCCAGCGCGCGGGCGACGATGGCTCCCGCTTCCCGCGGCTGGCCGGCCATGTAGTAACCCCAGGCGGCGTCGGTGAGGTTGGTGACGTCGGCCTCCCGCGCGTCCCGCACCGCCCGGAACTCGGCCAGCGCCTCGCTGCGCAGGCCGGCCTCGAGGGCGACGCGGCCGAGGATCGTGCGCTGGGACAGGACACGCGGCCCTTCCCGCGTGGGCCACGACGCCAGTGCCTGGCGCGCGTAGTGCACGGAGCGGCTGAACTCGCCCTTGCGCCGGAAGGCCTGGGCGAGGACCGAGCATAGCAGCGCCCGCTCGCCGGCGGGCAAGGAGGGCGCGTCGACGTGGGCCTCGCCGATCATGATGGCGTCTTCCCATCGCCCGAGCGCCTGGAAGGTCTCCGCGGCCAGGCCCGGCACGCCGACTTCCTGGGCATACGCGGGGTAGAACCGGAGCAGCGCGTTCCAATGCTCGAGGGCGTGGTCGGAGCGCCGCTCCACGACGAGGGCCTCGAAGCTCTGGACGAGGAGGCGCTCGCGGTCGGGAAGGTCCTTCACCAGGCGGGCCGCCGCGCGCACCGCCGGCGCGGGGTCCGGGTCGCCGTAGCCCCACCGCCGCCGCCACTGCTCGATCTCGGCCTTCTTGACGTAGGCCTGGGCGAAGGCGGGATCCTGCTTCAGCGCGGCGTCGAGGCGGGACTCCGCCTGCTCGGCGCCGTCCCGGCCGCCGCGCGCGAAGCTGTCGAGGGCCTCAAGGTAGAGCCGCTCCGCCTCGACCGAGCCGGTCGTGAGGCGGGAGGGTCGCCAGGTCGTGCCGGCGACCTCCGGCGGGCGCAGGTGATGGAGCAACCGCAGCGTCAGCTCGTCGACGGCCTCGAGCAGTTGGCCCGGGTGCCGTCCGCGCACGGAGGCGCTGGCCTCGGCGCGGCCCGTGGCTGCGTCCACGAGCTGCGCGTTGATGACGAACTGCTCGTCCACGCGCACGAAGGACCCGGTAATGATGCGCTCTGCTCCCAGCTTGCGGGCCACCTCCGTGGCCGCCGCCGGCGACGGCGCCTGGTCCTCCGCGTAGCCCGCCTCGGCGAGGGCGGCGTCCACCTGGTGGCGGGGCACGACCCTTAGACCCGGCGTCTGTCCGAGCTGCGAGCGGATCATCTCCGGGAGCCCCTGGCGGAGGTAGCCGCTCTCCGGCCGCGGCTCGGACACCGACACCGGCATCACCACCAGCGCGTCGGGGTCGAGGGCCCGCGTCTCGGATGCGCTCCGGCGCGTCCAGGAGAAGGCGGCCACGGCCAGGACTGCGGCCAGGGTGGCCGTCCCGGCCGCGGCGGCCATGCGAATCCGCCGGCGAGACGGTGCGGGTCGCGCAACCACCAGCTGTGGACGAGGGGGCTCGACGGGAGCGGGGAAGGGGAGCACGAGCTGCGGGCGGGGAGGCTCGGCGTGATCGTGCTCCGTCACCTCGGCCACGAACTGGTACCCCTGGCGAGGGATCGTCCGCACGTATCGTGGGCGGCGGATGTCGTCCCTGAGCGCGCGGCGCAGCTCCACCACGCACCGCACCACCACCTCGTCCCGCCCGACGCCTTCCGGCCAGACGGCCTCCAGGATCTCGGCCCGGGAGACGATGCGGCCGCCGCTGCGCGCGAGCAGCCGCAGCAGCGCAAGCGGCTTCGGATCGAGGGGGACTCCGTGATCGCCTTCGCGCAGGATGCCGTGCTCGGGGTCCAGCTCGAAGGGACCGAAGGCCAGCCAGGGCGCCGGCCGTTCGCGCGCGCCACTCTTCGGTCCGGGCCGCGGAGGGTTCATGGGTGGAGGCCGATCATACGCCGTCAGGGTCGAACGGTGTCGATGATCACCGTCACGTCGCGGGACCCGGCGGTCACGCCCTTGGCGGTGCCCTCCAGGTCGCCCATCCCGGGCGTCGCGTCGCCGCTTCGGGAGAGGCGGGCGGTGATGTCGAACGGCCCCTCGAACGGCGTGCCCGGCATCATGGTGTCGCCGGAAGAGAGCCGGAAGGAGAACGGGAAGCGCACGCCCTCCTCCTTCCGCACCGCCACGACCTGTCGATTCGAGGAGTTGCGGGCGATCACGTAGAGTACGTCGCCCGGCCGCGCCTTGTCGCGGACCCTCGTGTCGAGCCGGATCTCACCCTCGACCGCCGGTCCTTGGGCGGCGGTGCCGGCGCCGATCGCGGGATGCCCCGGCGGCAGCGCCGAGCCCGGCTCGACCGCGGGGGGCGCGGGGCCCTCGCGCGAGGTCAAGGGGCGCATCGGCAACGCCTCGCGAGTTGCGAGGGGGGAGGGAGGAGGCGCCGGCCGCTCGCCGCAGGCGGTGGCCGCGAGCGCGAGGAGGGCAACCGCTCTTCGTGTGGTCAAGCCGCCATTGTAGCCGGCTATGGCGGGCCCGTAGGCGAGGTGAGCAGAGCGTCCAGCTCTTCGACGAAGAGGCTGCGGGGCAGTGCCGTGCAACCTGCCTCTCGCGCCTGCCGGCCACGCTCGGCGTGGACATGGCTGAAGAAGCCCACGACCGGGAGCTTCGCGAGCGCCGGCTCCGCCCGCAGGGCGGCCACGGCTTCCACCGCGGGAGGCCGTGGGCGGTCGAGATCGATGATGACCATCCGGGGAGGATCGCTGCAGGCGGCGAGGAGGTCCGGCACGGTGCGAACGGCGGTCACCTCGAGGTCGTGGCGGCGAGCCGTCTCACGGATCCGGCTCAGGAACATCAGGTCGTCGACGAGGGCGATCACGCGGGGCATACGGCCCCCGCTCGGTAGAGCGAACGCTTGACGTCGTCGCGGTCACAATTCAAGGATCCCCACGCTCCCAACCCTCATCGCGGCCGCTGACTGAGCATCGCCAGCGGCCGGACCGCGGCTGGGTTTCCCACACCCTTTCATCACAACCGTATAGCACGACCGTCTCACCATAGAGCTCGCATGAGGCTGAGCAGAGAGTGAGCTTTGTCCCAGACGTCCGCGCACCGATCTTGGTCTGAGTCCCGCCGCCGCTGGGTGGGCCGCAGGCGCGTGACACGTCTTCGCTCAGTTAGAACCGCCGCCGTGGCCAGAACCTCGGCCGAAGGCAGAAGAGCGCGCGGGTCTTCATCCGCGAAGCCCTTGTGTGCGGGCGATCAGCCGCGTGAGCATCTGAACGATCCGAACGATTGAGGATCCGCGCTTCGCGATGGCGCGGACCCGCAACGAGGCCGCGAGCCAGGAGGAGATCGACGACGGCGCCGCATTCGGTCGCGCTGCCGCGTGCGATTGCGTAGAAGCGGGCCTTGTCCGGCGGTGAGAAGCGGCCCGCTCCCGTTCCCGTCCGTCGCCGTTTGCCGCCGTCCGACCCTCACCCTAACCCTCTCCCTTCCAGGGAGAGGGAAAGCAGGGATACCTGTGCGCTGGCGCGGCGGGTGCTCACCTCCCGTGCTCGTGCACGTTAACGTTCCCGTTCCCGAGCCGGCTCGTCCCGGGACGAGTTGACTTTTTCCACCAGATGAGAATCATTACTGTTCGTGGCTAACCGGCAGACGCGCCAGCGGGAGCTGATCCTGGAAGTGGTTCGCTCCACGATGGACCATCCCACCGCGCACTGGGTGTACCGGCACGCGCGCCACCACATCCCACGGATCAGCCTCGGCACGGTCTACCGCAACCTCAAGCAGCTCGCGGAGCACGGGGTGATCCGCGAGATCCACACGGGCGGCCATCCGGCCCGCTTCGACGGCAACACCGGCCGGCACTACCACATCCGCTGCCTTGGCTGCGGGCGGGTGAACGACCTGCCCATGTCGGTGGACGCCCGCTTCGAAGAAGAGGCGGGCCGGGCCATGAACTTTCGGGTCCTGGGGCACCAGCTCGAGGTGCAGGGACTTTGCCCCCTTTGCCAGGCTCTTGAGCCAAAGCCGCGAGCGAACAATAATCGTTCTCATCAACATCCCAGGGAGGGACGACGACGATGAAGGACCTCAAGGGCACCAAGACCCACGAGAACCTCAAGCATGCCTTCGCGGGCGAGAGCCAGGCGAACCGGCGCTACCTCTACTTCGCGCGGTCGGCGGACATCGAAGGCTATCCCGAGATCGGCGGGCTCTTCCGCGACACCTCCGAAGCGGAGACCGGTCACGCCTTCGGCCACATGGACTTCCTGAAGTCGGTCGGCGATCCCGCCACCGACGTTCCCTTCGGCAACACGAGGCAGAACCTCCAGTCGGCCATCGAGGGCGAGACCTACGAATACACGCAGATGTACCCCGGCATGGCCCGCACCGCGCGGGAGGAAGGCTTCGCCGAGGTCGCGGAGTGGTTCGAGACGCTGGCCAAGGCCGAGCGCAGCCACGCCGGCCGCTTCACCAAGGGCCTGGAAGGCCTGAAAGAGCTGTAACTGCCCTACGACCCCCGGGATCCCGCGTACTTCGACGTCGCGGCGGTGGAGAAGGAGCTGGCGCGGGTCACCGAGATCTGTGACGGCTGCCGGCGGTGCCATCGGCTCTGCCCGTCCTTCGACCACATGCTCGATCGGGTCGATGCCCACGAAGGGGACGTCGCCAAGGTCACGAGCGCGGACTACCGCCGCGTCGTGGACCTGTGCTGGCAGTGCAAGCTCTGCTTCAACCACTGCCCTTATACGCCGCCCCACCGGTTCGACATCGACTTCCCGCGTCTGATGCTGCGGGCCAAGGCGGCCCGCACCCGCGACGAGGGCGCCAGCCGGCAGGATGCCTGGCTGGGCAACGTGGACGCAGTGGGGTCGCTGGGCTCGGCCATGGCGCCGCTCAGCAACTGGGCCAACGGCTTCGCGCCTCATCGCGCGCTCATGGAGGCGGTCGTCGGCATCGATCGCGGCCGCAACCTGCCGCGCTTCCATCACAAAACGTTCGCCCGGTGGTTCCGCGAGCGGCAGAAACAGAGAGAACGAGCTACAGGCTCGGCGGAGCGACGGATTCACTCCGGCGCGACGCCGGGGGGGCCCCGGGGGGGTGCGCCGCAGCACCCCCCCGCTCAATACGACCAACACCCCGTCGCCTTCTTCTTCACCTGCTTCGTGAACTACAACGAGCCGCAGGTCGGCCGCGACGCGGTGGCGGTGCTGGAGAGGAACGGCTGCACCGTGGCCGCGCCGGACCAGGTCTGCTGCGGCATGCCGTACCTGGACGGTGGCGACCTCGAGGCCGCCGCCCGCAATGCCCGCCGGAACGTCGACGCCCTCCTCCCCCTGGTGGAGCAGGGCGCCGAGGTCGTCGTTCCCCAGCCCACGTGCTCGTACGTGCTCAAGAAGGAGTACACGATGCTGGCGCCGGGGGCGGCGACCGAGAAGGTGGCCGCGCACACTCGGGACCTGTTCGAGTACCTGGCCGGCCGGCAGCGCGAGGGCACGCTCGCCACGGAGTTCCCGGGCCGCGGGCCGGGCAAGGTCGCCTATCAGATGCCGTGCCACCTGCGGGCCCAGAACATGGGCTACAAGACCCGCGACGTGCTGCAGCTCATCCCGGGGACGAAGGTCACCGTTGTCGAGCGCTGCACGGCGATGGACGGCACGTGGGCGATGAAGAAGGAGTTCTATCCCATCAGCCTCGAGTTCGCCCGCAAGGCGGCCCGCGACATGGAAGCGGCGGAGCCGACGACATACGCGACCGACTGCTCGATGGCCGCCCTCCAGATCGAGGAGGTGCGGGGCGCCAAGCCCGCCCACCCGGCGACGCTGCTGAGGGAAGCGTATGGGTTGCCAGAAGAACGCTAGACACGGCTGCGCGCGAAGCGGGATTCACTCCGCCCGGGGCCGCGAAGCGGCCCCGCTAGATGAGCGGCGGCGAATTCACTCCGCCGGCGCGGAAGACGCGCGCGGGGGTTCAAGGGGGTGCGACGCAGCACCCCCTTGCTCGAAATGATGGATAGGATCCAGTTGTCCGAGATCAAGAACCTCGTCGAGTATGAGAAGGCGCGCGACGGCATGCGCGCCCGCGTCATCGAGGTGAAGAAGAATCGCCGGGTGATGGTCGGTGACAACCTCACGTTCCTCTTCGAGAACCGCGACACGGTGCTGTTCCAGATCCAGGAGATGGTGCGGACCGAGCGCATCGTGGACGAGGCGAGGATCCAGGAGGAGATCGACGCCTACCACGCCCTTCTTCCCGGCCCGGGCGAGCTGTCGGCGACGCTGTTCATCGAGATCCCCGAGCTGTCGCGCATGGGGAATGAAGAGGTCCGCCGCACGATCAACCGATTCCAGGGCCTCGACCGGGGCGGCGTGGGGCTGCGGCTGGGAGACCGGCCGGCCATCTCCGCCCGCTTCGAAGAGGGCCATAGCAAGGAAGAGAAGATGGCGGCGGTGCATTACGTGCGCTTCCCCGTCCCCGCGGAGGTCCAGGCCTTGCTCGCCGACCCGCGCCAGCGCGTGCGGCTGGTGGTGAGCCATCCCAACTACCGGGCGGAGGCCGAAGTGCCGCCCGCCACGCGCGCGGAGCTCCTCGCCGACCTGCGGTCCTGACGCGCGGATCCATTCCGCGCGAGCGATGAGGGGCGGGCCGCTATAATCAAGGGACGTGGCTTCCCGCACGCAGCTCCTCGTTCTCAGCCTGGGCCGGCGGTTCTCCCAGCGGATCAAGGAGGTCATCCTCGCCGTCCAGGACTACGTGCTGCTGACGGTGCGCGGCCTGGCCGCCATCGTCACCCCGCCCCACTACTACCGGGAGCTCCTGGCCCAGATGGACGGCATCGGCGTGCAATCGTTGTCGATCGTTGTGCTGACCGGGATGTTCACGGGGATGGTGCTCGCCCTGCAGTCGGCGGCCAGTCTAGACGCCTTCGGGGCCCGGCCCTACGTCGGACGGCTGGTGGCCATCTCGATGGTGCGTGAGCTGGGGCCGGTCCTAACCGCCCTCATGGTGACGGGCCGGGTGGGCTCCGGCATGGCCGCCGAGCTGGGATCGATGGTGGTGACGCAGCAGATCGACGCCCTTCGCGTCCTCGGCTCGGACCCCGTGCGCAAGCTGGTGGCGCCGCGGCTGGCGGCGGCGCTCATCATGGTCCCCATCCTGACGGTCATCTCGGACACGGTCGGGATCTTCGGGGGCAGCCTCATCAGCATCTTCAACCTGAAGCTCTCCTGGGAGTACTACTGGCGCTCGGTCGGGAACGCGATGGTCATGAACGACCTGGTGATGGGATTCTTCAAGCCGCTCGTTTTCGGCCTGATCCTGTCATCGGTGGGCTGCTACATGGGCCTGAACACCAGCGGGGGCACGCAGGGTGTCGGGCTTTCGACCACGCGGTCGGTCGTCGTGGCTTCGGTGACGATCCTGTCCTCCGACTTCTTCATCACCAAGCTGCTCCTCCTGATGTTCCCGGTGGTCTGATGCGCGAGACGATGCGCGCCCTCCTCGGCCTCGGTCCCAAGACGGCGCCGGCGCCTCCGGAGCCGCCGCCGGGACCTCGGGACCCCGACGAGCCCATCATTTCGTTCCGGGAGGTGGAGCTTTCCTTCGACCGGCCCATCCTGCAGGGGGTGAGCTTCGACCTCGCTCCCGGAACGACCAAGATCGTCCTCGGCGGCTCCGGCTCGGGAAAGACGACGATCCTCCGCCTGATCCTGGGGCTGCTGAAGCCCGACTCGGGCTCGATCCACGTGGACGGGACGGAGGTGGGACGGTTGGGAGAGGAGGAGCTGCGGCCGTTCCGGCTCAAGATCGGGATGGTCTTCCAGGAGGGCGCCCTCTTCGACTCGCTCACGGTGGGGGAGAACGTCGGCTACCGGCTGGCGGAGGACGGCGAGATGCCGGAACACGAGATCGAGGCGCGCGTCCGGGAGATGCTGGGTTTCGTCGGTCTGGAGAAGTTCTACGTGCGCATGCCCTCGGAGCTGTCGGGTGGGCAGCGTCGCCGAGTCGCCTTCGCCCGGGCCCTCATCGCGGGACCCCAGATCATGCTCTACGACGAGCCCACGACCGGCCTCGACCCGATCACCGCCACCACCATCACCGACCTCATCGCGAAGGTCCGCGACCTGGACGGCGTCACCTCGATCCTGGTGACCCACCAGCTCCGCGACGCGTTCAACGTCGCCCGGACCTTCATGGCCAAGGAGAACGGCGAGTTCGTTCCGCGGATGATCGGGGACCTCTCGACCATCGAAGGCACCGAGTTCATGATGCTCCGGCAGGGCGTGGTGGAGTTCAAGGGCACGCCCCACGAGCTGCAGACGTCCGAGGACCCCTACATCCGCGAGTTTCTGTCGTAAGGCCGGATAGTTTCGTCGGCTGGTACCCCCTTCGAATCGTACTAACCGCTATGCTGTGAGGGAGCGATGGAAAAAAAGGCGCTGTCCTGGACTGAGCTGCGGGTGGGCCTGGTGGTCATTGCCAGCCTCGTCATCCTCGCGGTCACGATCCTGTACATCGGCAGCACCGGCGGATCGCCTTGGGCCCCCACCTACCACGTGAAGGCCTTGATGTCCGACGTCAACGGCCTCAAGGAGGGGGCGCCGGTGAGGGTGGGCGGCGTGGAGGTCGGGACGGTGACGAAGGTCGACTTCGCCGCCGATGCGAGCGGCATGGTCGAAGTGGAGATGCGCCTCGACCGGCGGGTGAAGCCGCGGATCACGACCCAGAGCACGGTGACGCTCGGGGCGATGGGGCTGCTCGGCGAGAAGGCGGTCGACATCACTCCCTCCAGCAAGGGCGTCCCCATCGAGGACGGGGGCCTGCTCGCCGGCGTGGCCGAGGACCCGTTCAAGGGCCTGCTCTCGGACGCGTCGGACTCGACGACCCATCTCAAGAAGATCCTCTCCCGGATGGACGCGGGCGAGGGGACGATCGGCAAGGCCCTGCGCGACGAGGAGCTCTACTCCCGCATGGTGGACGTGAGCGTCCGCCTGCAGCAGGTCATGAACAAGCTCGAGTCGCCCTCCGGGCCCCTCGGCCGCCTGGTGAACGACCAGGAGATGGCCCGGCAGCTCGCCTCGGCCGTGCGGGGGATCGACAGCATCGTGGCCCGGGTCGACCAGGGCAAGGGCAACCTCGGCATCCTATCGAAGGACGAGGAGCTGGCCACGGGACTGAAGAGCCTTACCCGCAGCCTGAACGACATCGCGGCCCAGCTCCAGCGAGGCGAGGGTTCAGCCGGTAAGCTGTTGACGGACGACGCGCTCTACCGGCGGTTGGACAGCGTTTCGACGCGCCTCGACGCCCTGGTCACGAAGGTGGAGAAGGGGGAGGGGACGGCGGGCCGGATCGTGCATGACCCCGCGCTCTACGAGAACCTCAACGCGGCGGTCAAGGACCTCCGCGCGCTGATCGGCGACGTGCGCAGGGATCCGCGGAAGTATTTGCGGGTCAAGCTGAGTGTGTTCTAATCGATAAAGGAGACCTTCCATGCGTGACGACGAGGAATATTCGGACGATGGGACCAGCCCGGTGCTGGCATTCCTCCTGGGCGCCGCCACCGGCGCCGTTCTCGCCCTCCTCTATGCTCCCCGATCCGGCGAAGAGACCCGAGAGCTGCTGAACGAGAAGCTCCGCGAGACCGCGGAACGGGGACGGGAGGCGCGGGAGCAGCTGGTCAACCGCGGGCGCGAGCTGCTGGACGACGCCGGCACGTACGTCGAGCGCCAGAAGGCGGCGGTGGAGGGGCGCAAGGAGCGCTTCACGGCCGCGGTCGAGGCGGGCCGGCAGGCGTACCGCGAGGAGAAGGCGAAAGAGAAGGTCTAGCCCTCCCTGGTCCGGGCCGGAACCCGGGGAGGATCGGGGTGGAAAGGGGCCATGGAATCGGTGGGGCTCGTCTTTCTCGGGTTGATCGCTTTGGCGTCTCTCGTCCAGGGCCTCTTCCTCATCGGTCTGGGCTGGGGTGGCCTCAAGCTGATGCGCCGCATCGAGGAGCTGCAGGGCCGCGTCGAGCGTGAGCTGCGACCGGCCCTGGCCAGCGTCTCCCGCATCACCCACAACGTCGCAGAGGTCACGGAGGTCGCCTCGGCACAGGTGCAGCGCATGGAAACCCTGGTCGACCACACCGTGGCGCGCGTCGAGGAGACCCGGGCCCAGATGCGCGAGGCCATGTCCGTGCCCCTCGGGGGCCTGGCCGAAGTCTCCGCGCTGCTCAAGGGCTTCCGCCGCGGGCTCGACGTCTATCAGCGGCTGGGCGGGCTCGAGGCCCAGGGCCGGGGCGCCGGCCGCCAATACCGGGACGACGAGCACCTGTTCATTTAATTCAAACGCGTCGCGGGACCGTGTCCCATTCGGCGGTCCCGCTCCTGAGAGCCGCGTCCTCGGGAGCGCAATTCATCGGACTTCCGCCCTCGCGCGAAGGAATCGCGCTCGGGCGGCAAACAGGCGCTCCCTGCGGGCGCTCCAACAGCGCTACCTCTCGCTGCTGTCTTTTATGCGGCGGGCGATCGTCCGCTCGAGGCTGGCCCGCTGCTCGGGGCGGAAGTCCGTGGTGTCGATGTCGATGCGCGTTTCGTCCGCACCCACGACGACGATGGTGCCCGGCCCGCCCTCTACGCGGCTGACTGCGGGCCACGCCACGGTCCGGCGGGCGCTCAGCCCTCGCGAGGAGATGCCGGTGGCATCGGCCTCCAGGTGATACGCGAGGAGATGGGCCCCCACGGCCAGGCCGAGGGCGGCCAGGGTGCCGGCCGCGATGCGCGGCCAGCGCCTCTGCAGGGCTGAGACCAGGAGCGCCGCGCCCACCGCGGCGACGAGGGCCCCCGCGCCCCGATACCACGGGTACTCGACGCTCAGGCCGGCATTGGTCAGGGTCAGCCGCGGGGGGCCCATCGAGACGATCGCCCCCGCCACGATCAGAACCACCGAGGCGACGATCCGGTGTCTTCGGCTCACCCGGCGGATTCTATGCGAGATAGACTCCGCCCCATGCTCCTGGTACTCGCGTTCGGCGTGATCGCGGCGGCCGATGGCGCCGTCGCGGATCGTGCGGTCCCGTTCTGGCCCGAAGCGGTGACCGAGGCGATCCATGCCGAGGTCGACGGCCTGGCGGCGCTGCGCACCGTGCGCGATCTCGGCCGCCACCACCGCGTCCACGGCTCTCCCGGCTTCGCCGCGGCCGCCGAACTGGTGAGGGAGCGAGCCACGACGGCCGGTCTCATCGATGCCGTGATCGAGCGCCTGCCGGCCGACGGGCGAACCCGCTACGCGCATTTTCGCAGCTATCTGGGGTGGGATCCGAAGGAAGCGACCCTGGACGAGGCAGCCCCCCGTGCCCGTCGCATCGCGCGCTTCCCGGACCTGCCCGTGGCGCTCGCCGACTACAGCCAGGACGCCGACGTCACCGCGGAGCTGGTGGACGTGGGCCGCGGCACCGCGCCCGCGGACTACGGAGCCAAGGACGTGCGGGGCCGGCTCGTCCTTGCCAGCGGCCTGCTGCCCCTCGTCCACCGGCGCGCCGTCGAGGAGCGGGGCGCTGCCGGTTTCCTGTCCGACTACCCGAACCAGCGCACCGCCTGGTCCGGCGACGACCGCGACCTCGTGCGATGGGGGCACCTCTCCCCCTACCAGACGAAGAACACGTTCGCGTTCATGGTGTCGCCACGGCAGTCCCAGGAGCTGCGCGCCCGGCTGGCCGCGGGGGAGAAGGTCGTACTGCGCGCGCGGGTGCGGGCGCGCATGGTGCCCGCGACCTACGACGTCGTCACGGCGACGATCCCCGGGACGGACCGCGCGGGGGAGGAGGTGGTCCTGACCGCCCACCTCTGCCACCAATCGGCCGGGGCCAACGACAATGCCTCGGGCAGCGCGGCCATCCTCGAGGTCGCTCGCGCTCTGCAGTCGGCGGTGGCACGCGGGACGCTCCCGCGCCCGCGGCGGACGATCCGCTTCCTGTGGGTCCCCGAGATCGCCGGGTCGCAGGCGTGGCTCGTGCGCCATCCGGAGACGGCGAGAGCGACCGTGGCCGGGATCCACATGGACATGGTGGGAGGGTCGCTCGCCACGACCCACGGCACGTTCCACCTCTCCCGCTCCGCCGAGTCGCGTGCCCACGTGGTGGACGAGATCGCTCGCGCGTGGTTGGAGACAGTGGTGCGCGCATCGGACCGATACGCAGCGCGCGGCGGCGATGGGTACGCCGGCCTCGCCTGGCCGTCGGGCTCGCGGGAGTCGTTCCTCGCCGACCTGCGCGGGGTCGAGATGGGCAGCGACCACGAGGTCTTCGAAGAAGCGAGCTTCGGCGTGCCCATGGTGTACTTCCACGACTGGCCGGACGTGACGATCCACACGAACAAGGACCTTCCCGAGAACCTCGATGCGACCAAGCTCGGCCGCGTGGCCTTCCTTGGCGCCGGCATCGCGTGGACGCTGGCGGCGCTGCCCGACGCCGAGGCGCCGCGGTTGCTCGCGGTCGCACGAGCCGGGCTGGGCGAGCGGTCGGCGCGCGCCGCGCTGCGGGCGGACCTGGCCGGCGACACAAGGGACGCCGCTCTTGTCCGCCGCGAGGCGGCGGCGGTAGCGGGGGAGACGCTGCGGTCGCTGGCGGCGCTGTGGCCATCCGCCGCCGTGGCGGTGCGTGATGAGGAAGCGCGCCAGCGCGCAGTCTCTTCAGTGCCGGCGGCCCCCCCCGGCTCCGATGCACGCGTTCCCGTCCGCAACCCCGAGGTGCGGGGGCCGCTCGGCGTCTACTACTACGACCATCTGTCCGAGGTGCTCGGGCCGGACGCTGATGTCGAGAATGCGCTCGGGCGCCGCGAGGGTGGCGAGGTCCTCACCTGGGAGGCGCTGAACCTCGTCGACGGCCGGCGGAGCGTGCAGGAGATCCGGGACGTCCTCACGGGCCGCTATACCGTGGTGCCGGTCGCCGAGGTGGCCGAGTACCTCGAGCTCCTCGCCCGCGCAGGCGTAGTGAGCTGGAAGTAGCTACAACCGCGTGGTCTTGTGTTCGGCGCCGTCGTAGGAGAGCAGGCGTCCGCGCTCGTCGTCCATCGTCTCGATGTGCACGGGCCGGCGCCAGATGCGGTGCAGGTTCTTCAGCGTGTCACGCGCCTTCTCGATGTCGAGGGGCACCCCCTCGTAGCGGTGCCGCAGGTACAGCTCGCCGCGGTTGCCGTAGTTGGCGTCGACCACGTGGACGATGGGCTGGCCGAGGTTCGTCAGTGAGAAGAGCAGGCGCTCCTTCACTTTTCGCCAGTCCTTGCTGACGATGACCGGCTGGCCGGTGCGGGTGTCGTGGCCGTAGACATAGAGCTTGAGCCGCTCGGCGAACTCCTCGGTCAGGAACGCGTCGATGAACGTGACGTCGTTGTAGATCTTCCGCACCTCGAAGATCTTCTGACGGCCGAGGCCGAGCTTGCGGTCCCACCGCTTCCTCGCCTCGCGATCATCGCAGTCGTCGTAGTCCTTGCCGAACTTGCCCTTGTTCCAGCGGTCCTCGATCTCCCGGAAGAGCTCGATGCCGATCTTGTAGGGGTTCAGGCGGCCCGGGTTCATGGCGAGCGTCCCCGAGTGATGGTCGGCGAAGTCGATCACTTCCGAGTCGTTCAGGGCACGCTGGGTCATGATCGTGCTGTGCCAGTAGCTGCTCCACCCTTCGTTAGCGATCTTGGTCATCGCCTGCGGCGCGAAGTAGTACGCCTCGTCGCGCACCATCGCGAGGATGTCGCGCTCCCAATTCTCGAGCGGCGCATGGTCGAGCAGGAACTGCAGCACGTCTCGGTGCGGCTCTTCGGGCAGCATCCTCTTCTTCTTGCGCTTCTCCGCGATCTTGGCCTTCTGCTCCTCGATGAAGGCGGGCGGATTGATGTAGGCCTCCATGTAGCGCTTGCTCTTGAGGCGCGGGACCTCGGTCGTCTCCTCTTCGTCCTCCGCGCCGGCGAGCGGCCGCTCCTTCTTGTCCTGGCGCTCGATGAAGTGCGAGTGGTAGTCGATGAGGTTCTCCAGGCTCAGGCAGGCGTCGATGAAGTCCTCCACCGCCTCGATGCCGTGCCGGTCGATGTGCTGGCGCACGCGCGTGGCGTGGTTGGCCATGATGTCGATCATCCGGCGGTTGGTCTTGCTGTACCACAGGTTGTTCTTGAAGAAGTCGGCGTGGCCGAACACGTGGGCCATGACGAGCTTCTGCTCCACGGGCGCG
>Ga0210378_10000470_pt1 | contig 20293 bp, 20 predicted proteins | sample PLM1_60_b1redo_FD_155465 | JGI IMG/M metagenome (GOLD analysis project Ga0210378, IMG submission 155465) | Groundwater sediment microbial communities from an aquifer in East River, Colorado, USA - PLM1_60_b1 redo | ecosystem: Environmental > Terrestrial > Soil > Riparian zone | place: USA: East...
GAGGGAGCCGTCGAAGGTGGGGCTGGCGATTGGGACGAAGTCGTAACAAGGTAGCCGTACCGGAAGGTGCGGCTGGATCACCTCCTTTCTAAGGAGCATTTGGCAACGCCGGCTCGCCCGGTTCGAACCACGGGTTCGGTATCCGTGGTCGGGCGATGACCGGAGCTCCAGTCAATCCACTGGCTACTACACCGGCGAACCGAAGCCCACCCATCTGTCAGTACGCCCTCGAGAGAGGGAGTGGAACGCGAGGGCGGGCGAGGCGAACCGGTGGGGCACACTGTTCGGTCCTGAGGGTGCGAGCCCTCGGATCTGGGACCTTGAGAACTCAATAGCGAGCGCGAGCATCTACAAGTCAAGTTACTAAGGGCTTACGGTGGATGCCTTGGCGCCAGAAGCCGACGAAGGACGCGTGAGGCTGCGAAAAGCTCCGGGGAGCCGCCAACAAGGCTTTGATCCGGAGGTGTCCGAATGGGGAAACCCGGCCGGGGTCATGCCCGGTCACCCAGGTCCGAATCCATAGGGCCTGAGGAGGGAACCGCTCGAACTGAAACATCTCAGTAGGGCGAGGAAGGGAAAGCAACAGCGACTCCCTCAGTAGCGGCGAGCGAACGGGGATCAGCCTAAACCCGCACAGCGTGATAGCCCACCGGCGTTTCTGTGCGGGGGTCGTGGGACCCACTGGATGGGGCGGTGGCCTCATCACGCAGTTACAAAACCGGCGGCTAGTCGAGCGTTCCTGGAAAGGACGGCCGCAGAAGGTAACAGCCCTGTAGGCGAAAGCCGACCGGTCTGCGTGTGGTGTTCCCGAGTACCGCGGGGCACGTGAAATCCCGCGCGAATCTGGGGGGCCCACCCCCTAAGGCTAAGCACTCACTGGCGACCGATAGTGAACCAGTACCGTGAGGAAAGGTGAAAAGTACCCCGGGAGGGGAGTGAAATAGTACCTGAAACCGTGAGCCTACAAGCTGTCGGAGCTCGTCCCCTGGGCAACCAGGTGGCGGGTGACGGCGTGCCTTTTGAAGAATGAGCCGGCGAGTTAGCGGTACGCGGCGAGGTTAAGTCGTATGACGGAGCCGAAGCGAAAGCGAGTCCTAACCGGGCGTCTTAGTCGCGTGCCCTAGACCCGAAGCCGAGTGATCTACCCATGGGCAGGCTGAAGCGGAGGTAAGACTCCGTGGAGGGCCGAACCCACCAGGGTTGAAAACCTGGGGGATGACCTGTGGGTGGGGGTGAAAGGCCAATCAAACTCGGTGATAGCTGGTTCTCCCCGAAATGCCTTTAGGGGCAGCCTCGGGCGTTCAGTATCGGAGGTAGAGCACTGATTGGGCTAGGGGGCCCACAAGCTTACCGACCTCAGTCAAACTCCGAATGCCGATACTCCAGAGCCCGGGAGTGAGGCTGCGGGGGCTAAGCTCCGTAGCCGAGAGGGAAACAACCCAGACCGTCAGCTAAGGTCCCTAAGTCTGTGCTAAGTGGGAAAGGATGTGGAGTCGCCCAGACAACCAGGAGGTTGGCTCAGAAGCAGCCACCCTTGAAAGAGTGCGTAATAGCTCACTGGTCAAGTGATTCCGCGCCGACAATGTAACGGGGCTCAAGCACAGTACCGAAGCTACGGCATTCCTCGCATGGCTCGGCCATGCCGGGCGACCGGTATGGTCCAGGCCGAGGGATGGGTAGGGGAGCGTTCCCACGCGAGTGAAGCGGCGGGGTAACCCAGCGGTGGACGCGTGGGAAGTGCGAATGCCGGCATGAGTAGCGAGAGACGGGGGAGGAGCCCGTCCGCCGAATGCCCAAGGGTTCCTGGGGAAGGATCATCCGCCCAGGGTTAGTCGGGCCCTAAGCCGAGGCCGAGAGGCGTAGGCGATGGAAGACCGGTTGATATTCCGGTACCACCTCGATCGCGCCAATGCCCAATTCGAGCTGCTAAGGAAAACCCTCCACCTTGGAGGGTCTACCGACCCGCTCGATAGTAGGTAAGCGAAGGGGGGACGCAGGAGGGTAGGTCGTCCCAGGCGATGGTTGTTCCTGGGGTAAGGGTGTAGGGAGGTCCCGTAGGCAAATCCGCGGGGCCGTCAATCCCGAGGCCTGATGCCGAGCCGTTCAAGGTGAAGCGATCGATCCCATGCTGCCAAGAAAATCCTCTAGCGAGTGATCGAGGTGCCCGTACCCCAAACCGACTCAGGTGGGCAGGTAGAGAATACCGAGGCGATCGAGAGAACCCTGGTTAAGGAACTCGGCAAATTACCCCCGTAACTTCGGGAGAAGGGGGGCCCCGGTACGGTGAGGGACTTCGCGTCCCGAGCCCGAGGGGGCCGCAGAGACCAGGCCCAAGCGACTGTTTACTAAAAACACAGGTCCATGCGAAGTCGTAAGACGCTGTATATGGACTGACGCCTGCCCGGTGCTGGAACGTTAAGGGGAGGGGTCAGGTACCGCCTTCGGGTGGTGTCGAAGCCCTGAACCGAAGCGCCAGTAAACGGCGGCGGTAACTATAACCGTCCTAAGGTAGCGAAATTCCTTGTCGGGTAAGTTCCGACCTGCACGAATGGCGTAACGACTTGGGCACTGTCTCAACCAGGGACTCGGCGAAATTGCATTACGAGTAAAGATGCTCGTTACCCGCGACAGGACGGAAAGACCCCGGAACCTTTACTACAACTTGGTGTTGGGTCTTGGTAGGCGTTGCGTAGGATAGGCGGGAGGCTTTGAAGCCCGGGCTCTGGCTCGGGTGGAGCCAACCTTGAAATACCGCTCTTCGCGTGCTGGGACTCTAACCTCGACCCGTGATCCGGGCCAGGGACAGCGCCTGGTGGGTAGTTTAACTGGGGCGGTTACCTCCTAAATGGTAACGGAGGTGCCCAAAGGTCCCCTCAAGCCGGTTGGCAATCGGCTGTTGAGTGCAAGGGCACAAGGGGGCTTGACTGCGAGAGGGACGCCTCGAGCAGGTGCGAAAGCAGGGCCTAGTGACCCGACGGCTCCTAGTGGTAGGGCCGTCGATTAACGGATAAAAGGTACTCCGGGGATAACAGGCTGATCTTGCCCAAGAGTCCATATCGACGGCAAGGTTTGGCACCTCGATGTCGGCTCGTCGCATCCTGGGGCTGGAGCAGGTCCCAAGGGTCGGGCTGTTCGCCCGTTAAAGCGGTACGCGAGCTGGGTTTAGAACGTCGTGAGACAGTTCGGTCCCTATCCGTCGTGGGCGTAGGAGACTTGCGGGGAGCTGCCCCCAGTACGAGAGGACCGGGGCGGACGCACCTCTGGTGTGCCAGTTGTCGCGCCAGCGGCATGGCTGGTTAGCCACGTGCGGCAGGGATAAGCGCTGAAAGCATCTAAGCGCGAAGCTCGCCCCTAGATGAGGTCTCCCATCCGTCATGGAGTAAGGCCCCTCGAAGACTACGAGGTAGATAGGCCGGAAGTGTAAGCACGGCAACGTGTTGAGCCGACCGGTACTAATAGGCCGAGGACTTGGCTTTTGCTCGCGCTCGCTATCGAGTTCCGGGTCACGTGGATCCGGAAGCTCGCACCCTCTCGGGTTTCCCGGAATTGTCGGGAGATGCCGTTTCGGTGGCTATGGCGGAGGGGGAACACCCGGTCCCATTCCGAACCCGGAAGTTAAGCCCTCCAGCGCCGATGGTACTGCTCTGGTAACGGGGTGGGAGAGTAGGTCGCCGCCGAGACATCGTGCACGAAGAGCCCCCCGGCCGGGGGGCTCTTCGTGGTTTCCGGGTAGGGTGTTCGCTCATGGACAGGCAGCGCTCGGCCCGCCCTCCAGGCCTTCGGCGTGCCGGCCCTGCTGCACGAACTCAGGCGCGCCGGGCTCGTTCGGCCGAGGAGCAGATCCGCGGAGCCGCCCGCCCGGGGCGGGGGGACGAGGCGGTCAAGGCATTTCGCCAGGCCGTCGACCTGTTGGAGCGGGGGCGGCACGCGCCCGCCATCGCCCAGGCGCTAGAAGCGAAGGCCCTGGCTCCACGCTCGGCCCTCGTGAGGGAGATGCTGGGGATAGCCCTGTACCGGGCCGAGAGATTCCGCGAGGCCTTGAGGGAGCTCCAGGCCTACCGGCGGATGACCGGCCGGGCAGATCAGAACCATCTGATCGCCGACTGTCATCGGGCGCTGGGTGCCCCCGAGAAAGCCGTCGAACCGGCGATCGAGGGGATCGCGTCCACGGCCCCCGACGAGGTCAGGGCCGAGGCCGCTGTCGTCGCCGCCGCCGCTCTGGCCGATCTGGGGCGCTACTCGGAGGGCTTGGGCATACTCAGGAACTTCCGGCCACGAAGTCGGTCGGCTCGCGAATACGAGCTTCGCGTCTGGTATGTCACCGGTGACATCCTGGAGCGGGCCGGGAGGCAACGGGAGGCGGCCGATGAGTTCCGGCGTGTCGTCCGGCACGATTCTGGCGCCTTTGATGCCGCGGAGCGTCTGGCCTCTCTGGGCGGCTAAGCGGCCGAGAGGCTTCAGCCGGCGGTCGCCTCGGCCGCGTCGGCCTCCGCGCGCTTCTTCCAGTAGCGGACCAGGCCGGCGGCATTCATGCCCATCGTCGAGAGCAGCTCGTACCGGTCCCTGTCGGCTGCAGCCGCGGAATCGAACTCGGAGGCTGTATCCCGATCGAGGAGTTGAGCGATCCGGTCCAGATCTTCGGTCTCCTCCATGGCGTGCCGCACGATGTCGGCCCATTTCCGTAATCGGGCGCTAGCGATCCCGCAGAGCTCGTCCACCTCCGAGACGGGGCCGAAATGGCTGAAAAGTAGGACCGACTCGGTCCGCTTTCGGATCCGTTCGATGCTCTCGATGCCGAGCTCGATGTCTATGTCGGGCGGCGGGGTTGCGGGGCGGAGGACCCCCACGTCCGGCAGATGAATTCCCAGAGCGTCGCCGGTAAACACCGCGCCGCTTGAAGAGTCGGCCAGCGCCACATGATGCGACGCATGGCCGGGTGTGTACAGCACCTCGAGGAATCTGGCGCCCAAGGGCACGCGGTCTCCTTCGCCGATGGCCCGCAGCCGCTCGGAGGACACGGGCTCCACCGGCCCGAACAGCTCGCGCATCCGCTCCTCGCCGTAGAGGCGAGCAACGCTCTTGACCAACCTCTCCGGGTCGGCCAGATGAGGGGCCCCTCGCTCGTGTACCCAAACCATGGCACGCGGGAAATGCCGCGCCAAGGTCCCGACTCCGCCCGCGTGATCCAGATGTATGTGTGTGACGATTATGTGAGTCAGGTCCCCGGGCGCGAGGCCCAGCTTGGACAGACCGGCGATGACGGCTCGGGACGAGGTCGTCGGACCGGTCTCTACGAGAGCGGGCTCCTCACCCTCCAGGAGATAAGCCGAGGTGAGGCTGGCCCGTTCCGCCATGCGCGTGTCGATGCCGACGACGCCGGGTGCTGCTCGATAGGTCTGGGCCACCGACCCCTGAGTCTACTCGCGGTTGACACCTCTTCTTTCGGTCTGCCCAGGTCAGAGGTCACGTCGCTTTGTCGTGTCGCTGGCGCCGGTTAACGTCTCGTGCCGAAAGGAGGCGCGATGGTCACGGTCAACGTCGTGGTCTTGGCCGGCCGGCTCTCTGATGTCCCCGAGGTAAAGGAGATGCCCTCGGGAGACAAGGTGACCAGATTTCGCCTGAGTGTCTCGGAAACCGGCAAACGTGCCCTCCCCTTACAGGTCTCTGCCTGGGACAAGCTCGCGCGGAAAGCATGCGAACGCCTGGCCAAAGGCGACTCAGTGCTGATCCGAGGCCACCTCGTCCGCCGGTTCTACCGAGACGGGGGCGGAGGGCGATCGGTCACGGAGGTCGTAGCGACGGAGGTGAAGAAGATCGAGGAGGACATCGATTCTCGAAAGGTGACGGCATAGCGCGCAGCCCTGGGCTCTGATCCGCCCTCGTATACTCCGGACGGATGAACCGGCCGGATCAAGCGTACGACCTGCTCGAACGGGGACGGGAATTCCTTCGGACAGGACACCCGCACCAGGCAGCGATGCTGCTGAGCCAGGCCAAGATGATCGAGCCCGAGAAAGGCTCGATACGCGAAGCCTTGGGCCGAGCCCTCTATCTGTCGGGCAGAGTGGCTCGGGCTCGGCGTGAGTTCGCGAAGGCGGTGCAGATCGATCCGGTCAATGACTACGCGCACTTCGGGCTGGCTCTGGCTTGTGCTCGCACGGGTCAGCGGGTCCGTGCCATAGCCCATTTGAAGCTCGCCATAGCGATGCGCCCCACGTCCGTGGAGTACATCGAGGCGCTCGGCCGGATCGCGGGGTGAATGCCGTGACCGGGCGCCCGGCCGTGGCCGAGCGCTACGACGCTCTGCTGATCGATCTGGACGGGGTCGTATACCGGGGCGACGAGGTCATTCCTGGCGCGGAAGCCCTGCGAGAGGTCCGCCGAATGGGTCCTCGGACCCTGTTCTTGACGAACAACTCGAGCAAATCGCCCGCCCACGTGGCCGATAAGCTCGCGCGCCTTGGCGTGCAGGCGGCGCCGGAAGAGATCCTCACCTCAGGAGTAGCCACCGCCACAATGCTCCGGCGTGAGGGATTCGGTGGGGCGTCTGCCTTTGTCGTAGGGGAGAATGGACTCCGCGAGGCGCTGACTGCCGCCGAGATCCGGATCCTCGACGGCCAGCCGCTCGCGGCGGAATTGGTCGTTGTCGGTTGGGACCGGTCCGTCGATTATGAGAAGCTCCGAACCGCTTCCCTGCTCGTACAGCGGGGAGCCCGGCTTGTGGCCACGAATGCCGACGCTTCCTATCCGGCCCCCGATGGGCTGTGGCCGGGTGCGGGCGCCATCCTATCGTCGATCACCACGACGACAGGCGTGACACCAACGGTCGTCGGAAAGCCCCACCGGCCCATGTTCGACGCGGCAATCGAGCTGACCGGTGCGAAGGCTCCACTCGTCGTGGGCGACCGCCTGGACACCGACATCGCAGGGGCCATGGCTATGGGGTGGGACTCGCTGCTGGTCTTCTCAGGAGCCGCGAACCCGTCCGAGCTCATGTGGAGCGATCGGGTCCCCACTTATGTGGCCAATGACCTGACGGGGTTGCTTGGCGACCCTCCAGCAGGTCGGTTCCGTGACGCCACGGCCGACGACGCGACCGCCATAGGTACGCTCCTTCGCTCGGCCGGCCTGTCGGATGAGGGGTTGTTGGAGCGGCTTCGCTCCACGACCGTGTGCGATGACGCCGAAGGGCTACCGGCGGCTACGGCATGTCTGGAGGCAACCGACGGATACGGCATCCTTCGCTCTGTCGCCGTCCGGGAGGACGCCAGAGCCAGGGGCCTAGGGATGCTCGCAGTTGCCGCCGCCGCCCGCCGGGCCAAAGGGCTGGGGATCGTCCACATCTCGCTATTCACCGAGTGGGCGGAGCCTTTCTTCGAGCGGTTGGGCTTCAGGAAGCTGACCAGAGAAGAGCTCCCCGAGCCCGTCCGGGGCAGCCGACGCGGCGCCATGGATTGCGCCGCGTCGGCCACAGCCATGGCGATCACCACTGTTTAGGCCAATCCTCACCGGCGTCCGGAGGACCCCGCCTTCGGCGCCAGCCTCCACGGCGCCTGCCCCACATGTCCGGACGGGGGGGCGCCGGCATCGCCCTGAAGCGCTCCTTCGGGAAGAACAGCGCCGCGAGTATCGCGCCGAAGGCGAACCCGCCGATGTGCGCCCAGAATGCGACCCCCGTGTCGGCCACCCGGGCGGATAGCGACCCCACTCCATTGAAGAGCTGGAGCACGAACCAGAGGCCCAGGACCACGAACGCCGGCAGGTAGATGGCGGTGATGATGAAGAACACGACTAGGGTGAGCACCTTGCGCCTGGGGAACATCAGTAGGTACGCGCCCAGCACTCCGGCGATTGCGCCAGAGGCTCCCAGGTTGGGGACTACCGAATTCGCCGACACCGCCAGCTGGGCGAACGAGGCCACCAGCCCAGCCGCCAGATAGAACAACGCATAGCCGATCGGGCGGAGCTTGTCCTCCACGTTGTTGCCGAAGACCCACAGGAACAGCATGTTGCCGCCGATGTGCAGCCAGCCGCCGTGTAGGAACATCGCCACGAAGATGGACTGCCACCACGACTTGTCGCCGCATCGGGCGGCAAGGAACCGCTGGAAGCCGGCTGCCTGGGAGCGGTTGTCGTCAAACTCACTGGCGATGGCGCTCTGGGCAGCGCCACCCCCATCCGCCAGACTGACCTGGTGCGTCACCTCCCATGGGATCTCGGCGTGACAGAAGAAGAAGACCTCCTGACGCTGCTGTGAGCCGAACGTCGGCTCCCAGAAGAGGAAGGCCATCACGTTCAGCAGGATTATCGCCAGGGTCACGACAGGGAAGTGCCGGGTGGGGTTGTCGTCACGTAGAGGGATCATCCGTCGGCCCTCCAGCCGTTCACGCGAGCTTCCGAAGCCGAAGTAGATCGGTCAGGCTGGCCTCGATCTTCACCTTCCCGCCCACATAGGAGGAGAAGAGCGACTTGCGGCCGTCTATCAGCTCCACGAGGTGATCGCTATGGACTCGGATGCGGATCTCGGCCTGCGTCGGCGATCCCTTATGCAACGGACCCATCAGACCCCCCCTGAGCTCGGTCCAGTAACTCGAATCGAGATCGGGAAGGATGATCTCGATCACCTTGGAGTCCGGGAGAGATTCGGCCAGCGAGCTCCGGACATCCCCATCGGCGTCGTGGAGACGTCTGATCAGCTCGCGAAGCTTCAGTTCGACCTCTCGCCTTGTGGCCACCGCGCATCTCCGCTCTGGGGGACGGGACCTGAGGTAGGGCCGGGCGGCGCGGATTGTACTCCACCCCCGCCCGGCCTCGGTTGCTATCCTTTGCCGAAGATGCTCGAGTACACACGGCATCGTTCGGATTCCATCTCGCGATCGAGGTCGTCCGGCGCGGCGCTCGAGTGAGGTGCGCCGCCGCCTGGACCTGGAGATGGTCCGGCGCGGGATCGCCGGCAGTCGCTCCGAGGCGGCGCTCGCCATCCGTTCCGGGAAGGTCGTAGTGGGCGGCCGCCCTGTGGCCAAGGCGAGCACTCTGGTCTTGCCCGATGAGCCGATCGCGGTATCGGCGCCCGCTCGTCGATACGTTTCGCGGGGCGGCGAGAAGCTGGAGGCCGCGCTGGAGCGCTTTCGGATCGATGTGTCCGGAGCTCAAGCGCTGGATGCCGGCGCATCGTCCGGAGGGTTCACGGATTGCCTACTCTCGTGCGGAGCCGCCCACGTCATAGCAGTCGATGTCGGATACGGCCAGTTCGACTGGCGCCTGCGAGAGGACCCGAGGGTGACGCTGTTGGAGCGGACGAACGTCCGGACGCTCACACGGGACCTCCTTCCCTATGCCCCCGGCCTGGTAACGGCCGATCTGTCATTCATCTCGCTTGGCCTCGCGCTACCGGCCCTTGTCCAATGCTCGGCGCCCGGGGCGAGCTACGTGCTCCTGGTGAAGCCTCAATTCGAAGCGGGCCGCAAGGAGATCGGCAGGACCGGCGTCGTCTCGGACCCGGACGTGTGGCATAGGGTGATCCTCTCGGTTGCTGCTGGTGGGGTTGAAGGGGGTCTGCGGCCCCTGGAGGCCATGGCCTCACCGTTGCTGGGGCCGGCGGGCAACGCCGAGTTCTTCGTACTGCTGGAAGGCCCAGGCCCCGAGGGCTTGCTCGGGCAAGCATGGCAGGCGGGGTCGTTCGCTCTATCCTCCGACCAAGCCGTGGCGGAGGCCACCAGGCTCGCGCGAGTCCGAAGCCCAGGGAACCGCGGGTGAGCGAACACGACCGCCTGAAGCGGGTTGAAGACGGCTGGCGCGTCGGGTTCGTGGTTCATGGACGCCGAGAGGGCGCCATCCGAGCCGCCCAGACGCTGATCGGGTGGCTTCGCGATAGGGGAGTCGTGACGCGGTGCCTGGAGAAGGAGCCCATCGAAGCAGATGAGCGGTCATCGGCAGAAGGGTTCGCCTCAGACCTGGGCCTCGTGATCTCTGTGGGGGGTGACGGGACGCTCCTGCGCGCGGCGTTGCTTGCTAACGAAGCCGACGTACCGTTACTTGGCGTCAAGGTCGGCCGTCTGGGATTCCTCACGGAGGTCGAGCCCACGGAGGCTTTCGCTCTGCTTGAAGAGATGCTGCGTGGGAGGATGGTCCTGGAGGATCGAATGGCCCTCGAAGCGCGTCCTGAGGGTGCTCCATGGACCGAGTCCCAGTGGGCTCTCAATGAGGTGATCGTGGAGAAGCGAGCGCGCCACCGTCTGATCACCCTGCGGGCATTGGTAGGGGGGGAGTACGTGACGACCTTCTCCGCGGATGGGGTGATCGTGGCCACGCCGACCGGCTCAACCGCATACTCGTTCTCTGCACGAGGGCCGATCGTCTCGCCCAAGGTCCAGGGCCTTCTCCTCACCCCCGTCTCCCCGCACATGGTCTTCGACCGGTCTATCGTGCTCTCGCCCGAGGAGGGCGTCACACTCGAGGTCGTGGGGGACGAGCCCGGCCTGCTCTCGGCCGATGGCCGACCGGGCATGGAGTTGCCCGTAGGCGCTTCCGTTCGAATCCAAAAGGCCGAACGGCCTGCGCGCCTCGTCCGCAGGCCGGGTTCGCCGAGCTTCTTCTCATTGCTGCGTGAGAAGTTCTCGCTTCCGGGCGCGGCTCCACACGCCAACTGACAGGACCGAGGGGAAGATGGCTATCCGAGTCTCCAGGCGGCGATCCAGGGCGACGGTCCAGCGTGCCAGGGTAGATCGACGCACCAAGAGCCTCCTCCGGCGCCTACAACCCGGTGAGGTGGCCGTGATAAGCCATGAAGACCTCGACAGGGTCTCGGCCGAAGGCCTGGTGGAGCGCGGCGTGAGCGCGGTGGTGAACGCGGCCCGCTCGATAAGCGGGCGCTATCCGAACCTTGGACCCCTCATCCTGGTCGAGCATGGCATCCCGCTTGTCGACGGGGTTGGCAGGCTGCTTCTGTCGAAGGTGCGCGAGGGCGATCGCGTCAGGGTCGAGGGAGACAGGGTCTTCGCCGGCGATCAGCTCGTGGCGGTGGGTGTGAGGCAATCCCGCGACTCCGTGGTCGTGTCCATGGAGGAAGCTCAGAAGCGGCTCGCGGATCAGTTCGAGAGCTTTGCGGCCAACACGATGGAGTACCTGTCCAGGGAGCGGGATCTGCTCTTCGGCGGCGCCGGACTTCCAGCCCTGGACCATGACATGGGAGGCCGTCACGCCCTTGTCGTCGTGCGCGGCTACAACTACAAGGAGGACCTGGCGGCTCTCAAGCCGTACATCCGAGAGGTCCGACCCGTGCTGATCGGGGTTGACGGAGGTGCCGACGCGCTCCTGGAGGAGGGCTACCGGCCTGACCTGATCGTGGGTGACATGGACTCTGTATCCGAACAGGCACTTCGGAGCCGGGCGGAGATCCTTCTCCACGCGTACCCAGATGGGGATGCCCCCGGGCGGGCTCGACTCGAGAAGCTCGGGATCCCCTATAAGGAGCTTCGAGCCACTGGGATGAGCGAGGACGTGGCATTCCTCCTGGCCCACGACAAGGGTGCAGAGCTCATCGTGGCTGTGGGCAGCCACGGAAACCTCCGAGAGTTTCTGGACAAGGGAAGAAGCGGGATGGCCAGCACCTTCCTGGTCAGGCTGCGCGTCGGCGAGATCCTGGTCGACGCGAAGGGCGTTTCGAGGATGTACAAGGGCAGGATCCGGGGTCGGGATGCCCTCCTCCTGGTTGGTGCGGCACTACTGGCATTCGTGGTCGTCATCGCCGTCTCGCCTCCGCTCCGGTTGTTGGTGCGCCTGCTCTACGAGTCGGTCAAGGACTTCGTGTTCAGGGTGACCCATTGAGGATCTTGGAATGATCTCGTTCCGGTATCACCTGGTTTCTATCGTGGCCGTCTTTCTGGCGCTGGCTCTCGGGGTATTGATGGGCACCACCGTCGTGAACCAAGGGGTGATCGATGACCTCAACAGACGTACCGAGGCCGCGGTGAAGAGAGCCGACACGCTCAAGGGGCAGTTGGACGATCTGGAGACGCAGCTCGGGCGCTGGGATCGGTTCGGTGACTTGGTGCAGCCCGCGTTGCTCGCAGGTCAACTCGCTGGCCGCAGCGTCACCCTCGTCACCCTCGAGGGAGTGGATGTCGCTGAGATCGACGGCGTCCGCAGCGCGCTGGAGGAGTCGGGAGCATCGGTGACGGCGGTAGTGGTGGTCAAGCCTCGTATGGCGTTGACAGATGAGGCTTCCCAAGCCGAGCTCGCAACCCTGTTGGGGACGGAGGTGTCCGACTCGACCACTCTGTCTGCCGCGGCCGCTCGGGCTCTGGGGTCCAGGTTGTCGGAGGGTTCGGTACTGGGCGCCGAGGACATCCTCCAGCTGCTCGTATCGCGAAGCTTTGTGGCTGTCCTTGCCGGCTCCATCTCGAGCGCCGGAGGCACCGATCAAGCCGTGGTGATGTTGGCGGGTGGAGGCGGTGACCCGGTCGTTGCGCCCGAGAGCTTCCTCATGCCTTTGGCGGCTTCGCTGGTCGAGGCAGGGCGCCCGGTGGCGGCAGTGGAGACCGTCGACAGCCAGTACGAGTTCGTGTCGCTCATCAGGGTCGACCGATCAGTCGACGGCCGTCTGGTGACCGTGGACGACGCCGACCAGCTCACCGGAAGGATCGCTCTGGTCCTCGGCCTTCGCGACCTGTTCCTGTCGCCCGGCCGGGGGGGCGACTACGGCGTGAAGGATGGAGCTTCCGGCGGGCTCATCCCGAAGCCGTGACGCTGGAGGCGGATTCCCGGCGAGCTACGGCCATCGTACCCGCCAGAAACGAGGCGGCCACCATCGCGGCTGTTGTGAGCTCGCTCCTCTCGATCGAGGGGGTGGATGAGGTGGTCGTCGTTGCGAACGGGTGCGGTGACGAGACGGCGAATCTGGCCGCAGCGGCCGGGGCGTGCGTGCTTGTGAGCACCGTCGGCAGAGGGAAAGGGGGGGCCCTGGAGGAAGGGCTGGCGCTCGCCCCGCCCGCAAACCTCTATCTGCTGGTCGACGGCGACGTGGGCGACACCGCCGCCGGGGCCGCCGCCCTTGTCGAAGAGGTGCTCGCGGGTAGGCTCGATCTGGCCATCGGGGTGCTCCCAGGGCAGGCGGGCGCCGGTCTTGGCCTGGTTCGGCGCTTCGCGGCCTGGTGCATAGAGAGGCTCACGGGCTTCCGAACTGAGGCGCCCCTATCAGGCCAGAGGGCGATCACGCGAGCGGCGCTTGGCGGGTGCCGGCCGCTCGCCGGGGGCTTCGGGGTGGAGACGGCGATGACCATCGATGCGCTGAGGTTGGGTCATCGCGTCGGGGAAGTGCCGGTCGACATGACCCACAGGCCCACCGGTCGAGGCCCGGGCGGGTTCGTTCATCGAGGGCGCCAGGGCCTGGACATCGCACGCGCTGTGGCCTTACGGGCTCTCCTTCTTCGATGACCGACGTGTACGCGTTGGTTTCCGGGGCCGTCCTCTGCTGGTGTGCCGCTGTGTTCGTCCCGGCTGGCTTCTGGGAGAGACTTCTGGCTCGCAACTATGCGGGCCGTCTGGTGTCCGCCGCACTCGGGCTGCCCGTCGCCATTGCAGCCATCGGGCCCGGCGCGCTGAACGGCCTCGGCCTCGCCATCCGAGGGGGGTCCATCGGGCCAACTTCGTGGTCCCTCCTGATGGGTGGTGCGCTGGTGTTCGGCGTGGGGTTGGTGGACGATCTGCGCCCACAGGGGCCTCGCGGCATCCGGGGCCATCTGAGAAGCCTGGCTCGCGGCGGTGTCACGACCGGCGTCTGGAAGGTGCTGGCAGGACTGGGAGCGGGCCTCCTGGTCGCGTGGTCTGGTGTTGGGAGGAGCTGGGCCGAGGGGCTCGCCGGGGCAGTGTTGATAGCCGCCGCCTCCAACCTGTGGAACGGTCTGGACGTGGCTCCCGGCAGGGCGGCGAAGGCTTTCTTCCTGGCAGCGGTGCCTCTAGCGATCGTTCAGCCCACCACGATCATGATGCGGACGATCGGCGCGATGGTTCCTGCCGGCTGGCTGGACCTGCGGGAGCGCGGGATGCTGGGTGACGGGGGAGCCAACCTGCTCGGCTTCGTCGTTGGGGCTCACCTGTACTTGTGGCTCCATGGTTCGGCTCTGTTGGTGTGGGCGGGGCTCGCCGTGGCGCTGAACCTGTTGGCGGAGACCGTGACGCTGTCCCGGATCATCCAGGCCTGGCCGCCGATCCGATGGTTCGACGGCCTCGGACGCAGGGAACATGCGCAAGAGCAAGACAAACAGATCCCGGACGAACATTCGCCCTCAACTTGACCTCCAATCCTTTCCGCGAGGCCCGGCCTCTGATAGCATGAAATCCCGTAGTGCTTGAGCGACCGAAGTATGTATTCGTGACTGGAGGAGTCGCCTCCGGCCTCGGGAAAGGCATAACGTCCGCCTCCCTGGCCCGCCTCCTCAAGTCCCGCGGCCTACGGGTCACTCTCCAGAAGCTGGACCCCTACATCAACGTCGATCCGGGCACCATGAATCCATTCGAGCACGGAGAGGTCTTCGTGCTGGACGACGGAGCAGAGACTGATCTCGACTTGGGCCACTACGAGCGCTTCACGGACGAGAGCCTTCACCGGGAGTCGAACGTCACCACAGGAGCGGTCTACCAGGCCGTCATCCAGAAGGAGCGCCGGGGAGAGTTCCTTGGTAAGACGGTCCAGGTCATCCCCCACATCACCAACGAGATCAAGGACCGGATCCGCCGTCTGGCCGAAGCAACCGACGCAGATGTCTGCGTTATCGAGGTGGGTGGCACGGTCGGCGACATAGAGAGCCTCCCCTTCCTGGAGGCGATTCGCCAGCTGCGCAACGAGGTGGGACGTGAGCACGTGGCTTTCGTCCACGTGGCGCTAATGCCCTTCATCGGGCCCACCGGTGAGCTCAAGACGAAGCCGACCCAGCACTCAGTCAAAGAGCTGCGCTCGCTGGGTATCCAACCCGACGCCATCGTCTGCCGCTCCGACCGTCCTATCACCCGGCACCTTAAGGAAAAGATCTCCCTGCTCTGCGACGTGGAGACCCGGGCGGTGGTCTCGGCGGTGGATGCCGACTCCATCTACGAAGTGCCTCTGGTGCTTCATCGGGAAGACCTCGACGGCTATCTCGCGCACCTGCTCGGGCTGCCCGAGGAACAGCCGGATCTCTCCGAATGGAGAGGTTTGGTCGACAGCATCCACCATGCGACTTCGCCCGTGAGCATCTCGGTAGTGGGCAAATACGTGAACCTGAGGGACGCGTATCTCTCCGTGATCGAGGCTCTCAAGCATGGAGGCTTCCACCACGGGGCGAAGATCAACCTCACATGGATCGCCTCAGACGAGATCATCGGCGGCGACGCACAGACCGTGCTCGGAGAGGCCGACGGGATCATCGTCCCGGGGGGGTTCGGGATTCGGGGGGTGGAGGGGAAGGTCGAGGCCATCCGCTATGCGCGGGAGCACGGCGTCCCGTTCCTGGGTCTGTGCCTGGGTTTGCAGTGCGCGGTGATCGAGTTCGCCCGGAACGCCTGCGGGCTGGAAGGGGCCAACTCCTCCGAGTTCGAGCTCACGACGCCCCACCCCGTGATAGATCTGCTCCCAGAGCAGGAAGGTGTGGTGGACATGGGTGGCACCATGCGCCTGGGCGCCTACCCGTGCGACATCCTGCCGGGGAGCCTGGCCGAGCGGGTCTATGCCGAGGAATCGATCTCCGAGCGGCACCGCCATCGCTTCGAGGTGAACCCCGCATACCACAAGGTGCTCCAGGAGCACGGGATGGTGTTCTCCGGTATGTCTCCCGACCGGCGGCTTGTCGAGATCATCGAGCTGCCCGATCATCCCTACTTCATCGCCGGACAGTTCCACCCCGAGCTCAAGTCCCGGCCGACCAGGCCACACCCGCTGTTCCGGGACTTTGTCGGAGCGGCGCTAGCGCGGCGACAGGGGCTGCTCCAGCCGCTGGCCGTCTCCGGCTAGGCTGCGCGCCTCATAGTGCCGGACGTCGTTGCGGGCCAGATCTCACGGTTCCTGGATTTTCTGTCGGTGGAGCGGGGACTGTCTAGCAACACCCTCGAGGCCTACAGAAGGGACCTGACGCGTTACCGAGTCTTTCTCGCGTCGGTCGGTGTGGGAGACGCCACCCTGGCCGAGGAAGCCACCGTTGCGGGGTTCGTGGCGCATCTGTCGGCGAGCCGATACGGGGAGGGCCACCAGTACAGGCCCTCCTCTGTAGCCAGGTCCCTGGCCGCCGTGCGCAGCTTCCATCTCTTCCTGCTTCGGGAAGGAGAAACCAAAAGGAACCCCGCTGAAGGGGTCGTGCGGCCGAAGGTCCCCCGCAACTTGCCCCGCCCGCTATCAGTGGGCGAGATCGAGGCTCTCCTTGCGGCGCCAAACGAAGCCGATCCGGCGGGGATGCGCGATCGCGCGATCCTGGAGACGATGTACGGGGCGGGGCTTCGAATCTCTGAGCTGGTGGGGCTGGACGTCGACGACGCCGACCTCGAGGAGGGAAGCGTTCGGGTGGTTGGCAAGGGGAACAAGGAGAGAGTGGTGCCGCTGGGACGGTTCGCCATCGCCGCGCTGGGCGCCTATCTCACACGTGCCCGGCCCGTGTTCGCGGGCGCGTCTTCCAGAGCGGCGCTGTTTCTCAATCAGCGAGGCGGCCGGCTCACCCGTCAGGGGACGGCCAAGATCCTGAAAGCGTCGGCGGTCCGCGCCGGGCTCGTTCGAAGAGTGACCCCCCACACGCTGAGGCATTCCTTCGCCACTCACCTGCTCGAAGGCGGTGCTGACATACGGGTCGTGCAGGAGTTGCTCGGACATGCGACCCTGGCGACGACCCAGATATACACGCTGGTGACGGGTGAGCGGCTGCGCGAGGAGTACTTCTCCGCGCATCCTCGGGCTCGGAAAGGGGCTTGAGTTGCCCGGGTGGCCCCGCGTCCTGCGCGTGGCGGTGATCGTCTGCGACTCCTTCGGCGTGGGCGAGGCGCCGGACGCCGCCGCCTATGGCGACGAGGGATCGAATACCCTGGGCCACGTCGCGCGAGCCGCCGGCGGGCTCCATGCGCCTAACCTCGCCAGGCTGGGGCTCGGGGTCGTGACCAGCATCGATGGGCTTGCGCCGGCGCCCGAACCGGACACGGCGCACGGCAGGCTGACCGAGCGGTCTGCTGGCAAGGACACCACCACGGGACATTGGGAACTTGCCGGTATCATCACGGACCGCCCTTTCCCGACATATCCGCAGGGCTTCCCACCCGAGGTGATCCAGCCGTTCGAACGTGCCGTGGGCAGGAAGGTTCTGGGGAACAGGCCGGCGTCGGGGACCGAGATCATCGAAGAGCTCGGCAAGGAGCACCTCCGCACCGGCCGACCCATCGTGTACACGAGCGCGGACTCCGTTTTCCAGGTCGCATGCCATGTGAGCGTGGTTCCGCTCGAGACGCTATACGAGTGGTGCCGGGCCGCCCGGGCGATCCTTGTGGGCGAGCACCGGGTTGGCCGGGTGATCGCCAGGCCATTCGACGGCGAGCCCGGCGCGTTCATCCGTCGCTCGGAGCGCAGGGACTTCTCGGTCCCGCCGTCGGGTCCGACCGTCCTGGACTTCGTGAAGGATGCGGGCATCGCGGTCTACGGGGTGGGGAAGATAGGCGATATCTTCGACGGTCGGGGTCTCACGGAGTTCCGCTACTCGGACTCGAACGACCAGGGAGTGGACCTCACTCTAGGCTATCTGGCACGACCGGCCCCGTTGTTGGTGGTGACCAACCTCGTCGACTTCGACTCGAAGTATGGACACCGCAACGACCCGGGTGGCTATGCAGCCTGCGTCGAGGCCTTCGACCGCCGGCTTCCTGAGATCCGGCATGCAGTGGGGGACGGCTTGCTCTTCCTCACCGGCGACCACGGATGCGATCCCACCACCCCTTCCACCGACCATACGCGGGAGTTCACGCCCGTAATGGTCTCCGGCGCGCGGGCTGGCGGGTCCGTGGATCTCGGAACCCGGCCGTGTTTCTGTGACCTGGGCGCGACGGTGGCCGATGTGTTCGGGGTTACCACCTCGGGGCTTGCGGGCACGAGCTTCGCCGGCGCCCTTCTCGGGGAAGGAGGAGGGGGCCGGTGACGCAGGCCCTCTGGTTCGATCCTCGTGACCTCGTTGCGGCCAAGCGTGACGGCCTGGAGCTGGATCCGGCGCGCCTTCGCGCCTTCATCCTCGCCTATACGACCGGGGAGGTGCCCGACTATGTGGCAGCGGCCTTCTTGATGGCCGTTTTCGTTCGAGGTCTGTCCAGGGCGGAGACCGAGCACCTCACCCGCGCGATAGTGGAGTCCGGCACGACCCTTCCGCTGGCCGGGATCTCGAAGCCGAAGGTGGACAAACACTCCACCGGAGGCGTGAGCGACGGCGTCACGCTGGTATTCGCGCCTCTGGCGGCATCGCTCGGCCTGGCGGTCGCGAAGCTGTCTGGACGGGGATTGGGGCACACGGGCGGCACGCTCGACAAGCTCGAGTCGATCCCTGGGTTTCGCACGGATCTGTCGCCCGAAGAGCTCGAACGTCAGGTCGAAAGCATCGGCTGCGCCGTCGCGGGACAGTCGAAGGAATTCGTCCCCGCAGACGGGGCGCTGTACGCCCTTCGAAACGCGACCGCGACAGTTGCGAGCGTCCCCCTCATCGCGGCCAGCGTGATGTCGAAGAAGCTGGCAGTGGGGACCGATCTGATCCTGCTCGACGTAAAGGCGGGGAGCGGCGCATTCATGAAGACCCCCGAGGCCGCCGCGGAGCTCGCCCGGGCGTGCGTCGGGCTGGCGGCCGACTGGGGCCGCGCTGCCAGGGCCGCCGTGACAGACATGTCGCAGCCTCTGGGGAGCGCCATCGGGAACGCCCTCGATGTGGCCGAGGCCGTGCGCCTGCTGAGAGGAGAGGAGAAGGGGCGGCTCCGAGAGTTGACCCTGGCCTTCGCGGCCGAGGCGCTGGTCGTGCTTGGCGGGGAGGAGATAGGGAAAGCTCGGGAGCGGGCAGCACGAGCGCTCGACTCCGGGAGAGCCGCCGAGTCGTTCGCCCGAATGGTAGAGGCACAGGGAGGCGATGTGCGTGTCCTGGACGATCCGTGGGCTGTGCTGCCCCGGGCCCCGGTCCAGGCCGTCGTGGCCGGCCCCGCGGGCATTCTCGCCGCTGTGGATGCGGAGGCCCTGGGCCGCGCGGCCATCGGCCTAGGCGCCGGACGCGTCAAGAAGGGCGATCCCATCGACCCCGCGGTCGGTATCGAGTTCTTCCCGGAGATAGGAGACGGGCTGGACGGCTCATCGGGCGTGGCTATGATCCACTCTCGGGACGAGGGCTCGGCGGCACGTGCCACCGAGCAGGTCTTGCGGGCTGTGACGCTCTCAGATCAGCCCATGCAGCCCCCGCCCCTCATATACAGCTGGCACGTTAGTGAGGAGGGGGCTGGTTGAGCGCCGACTCGGCCGCGCGGGTGATCTACCTGGCCATCGGGTTGTTGGTCGGGCTGGTTGCGCACGAGTACGCCCATGCGTGGGTGGCCACCAGACTGGGTGACCAGACGCCGCGACTCCGGGGAAGGCTCACCTTCAACCCTCGACCTCACCTCGACCCTTTCGGTTCCCTGATCCTCCCGGGGATCCTGTTGCTGATAGTTCTCTTCGGAGGGGACCCCCTCGTCTTCGCCTACGCCAAGCCGCAAGAGCTCAACCCGTGGAGCCTGAGGCGCGCGGACCACCACGGCACCCTGATCGCGCTGGCTGGGCCGGCCGCGAACGTGCTCCTTGCTTTTGTGTTCGGGGCACTCTGGAGGATCGGGCTACCCGGGGAAGCATCCAACCTGGTTGCGGACTGCCTGATCGCGAACGTGATCCTGGCGGCGATGAACCTAATGCCCATCCCGCCTCTGGATGGCGCTCGCGTCGTCGCCCGGTTCCTGTCGTCGCGCGCACGAGAGGTATTCACTAACCTGGAGCAATACGGGGCGCTCTTCATGCTCCTTATCTTCTTCATCATCTCGGGCCCGATCTTCACTTTCGTGCGGGTCATCGGGAATGGCATCTGCCAACTCGTCGCGGGAGCGGATTGCCTGGCCAGCTGAGCCTGGGTGTTTGAAGCGCCCCCCGGCCGCCGATACCATGCGCGAGTCGAGCCGTTCGTAAATGGAGGCCTGATATGAGCTCTCCGACCACTGAATTCACCGTCGAGCTGCCTCTGTTCTCGGGGCCCTTCCGGCTGCTCGCCGACCTGGTCCTGGACCAGAAGATGGATGTCTG
>Ga0210378_10000473_pt1 | contig 20272 bp, 15 predicted proteins | sample PLM1_60_b1redo_FD_155465 | JGI IMG/M metagenome (GOLD analysis project Ga0210378, IMG submission 155465) | Groundwater sediment microbial communities from an aquifer in East River, Colorado, USA - PLM1_60_b1 redo | ecosystem: Environmental > Terrestrial > Soil > Riparian zone | place: USA: East...
ACATGGGCCGATGTACCCCACTTCGAATCCGAGGCGGAGGAGGCCGACTTCTGGGCGACCCACGAGCTCGGCAAGGAATTGGTTGCTCAAATGAGGAACGACGCGGACCCCGGTCTTCCGCCTCCTCGCCCGCGCACGAAGCCAATCGCTATCCGCTTCGACGAGGACACCGTCCGACGTATGAAGGCACTCGCGTCCAAGCGTGGCAAGGGATACCAGACGCTGCTCAAGGAGTTCGTCTCCGAGCGGCTCTACGAGGAGGAGAAGCGCGAAGGCGTCATCTGAGAAGACCGGGATCCCTGAGGAGCTATGCCGAAGGCCCCGCGGACGGCTCGAAGACCGCGGTGAGCATGCCGAAGTAGGTCGGCGCCTCGTAGGCGAGTAGCTCGGCGTCGAAGACGCCGCCATCTTCCAGCAGCGCGCCTTGGAGCATCAGCATCTGCCACCAGGAGTCGACGTAGGCGGCCAGAGCCAGCTCGACACCGATGTCGGCCAGCTCGTGCAGCGCGTTCCGCTTGACGATGTCGCAGACCAAGGCGTCGAAGGCGACGGACTCCGAATGGAAGCCGTAGGGACCGTCGGCCTGGTGGCCGTGCCCCTGGTCGGCGCTGGCTATGAATGCGATTCGCCGGCCCCCTTCGCGTGCGGCACGGACGATGGCCCTGCCGGCAGTGATGTGCATTCCGGCATCGAACTCGCGGGCGGGCGCCACCACGACGACGGGTACTTCGGGCAGGACCCGGGCGATGTGCCAAAGCGGGACCAGGACGCCCCAGTCCATGGGCGAGACGGCCTCGGCCGGATCGTTCCCGCCGAAGCTGACGAACACGGTGGGCACGCCGGCCGAGTTCATGGCCTCGCATGTCGCCAGGGCCAGCTCCCGGTCGACGTTGCAGGACAGGGTGAGTGGGTTGGCGGCCTCCTCCAGCTGCCCGGCGAGTTCCGAAGAGGTGAGGACGGCCATGTGCCCGGACACGTGGACGTTGTGAGGGGTGGCGATGACGAGGGTGTCCGGTTGAGTGGCCGCGACCCGGTCAGCCATGAGGACCATGGCGTGCTGGGTCTCGGCGGCGAGCGATTGCGTAGCGTCGTCGCAGGCCTCGGCGATGGCCAGATCGCTGTGCGGTGCAATGACCCCGATCGAGACCGTTTCTGTCATGTTGCACCCGCCTGTCTTGGTTTGATGGAATGGTGTTAGCGAGCCCAGACTCTAGCTAGTGAACGCAGAATCACCACGACGCCTCCGTCGAGCTCTTCCTGGCAACCAGATCGCTCTTTCCTTGGGCCGCCGGACCGCGCGTGGCGAACTGCGCGAGCGCGGTAAGGGTCGACTTGGATCAAGCCGATACGGCAGACATGAATCATTCGATCCGCCCTGAGCTGTAAGGCGACCCTGCCAATCTCAGGGAAACTGTAGTGACTTCGTTCGCGTTGCCCTCACCCAGCAGCTCTCCCAGGCTTTGGGAGCCGACAGAGCACGACTTCGATCGTTCGCTTGAGATCGGACTCGATGGCGAGCGACGGGTGGGACTCGACCTCTTTGAACTGGGCTACTGGGTTATTTGGCCGAACCCGCCGCATCGCGCCAAGGATCCAGAGACATTCGCCCGCGAGAAGCCTGACCTGATCGTTCTGGTCGGCGGACGAGGGATCGGATTGGAAATCAAGCATGTGAAGACCGACTTCTCCGGCCCAGACGACTTCCCATACAAGACGGCGTTCGTTGGCAAGCTGAGCCGGTGGGATAAGAGATCGGACGATCCGTGGGCGGTGGTCATCTTGTCCCGAGGCCCGAAAGGTGGTCGCCTCGTCATTCCTGTGGCCACGAGGGGTACGTGGGTGGTGGAGCGTCAAAGCCCGCCAATGCTCGCCGCCCCGCGACGCTGCTGGCGAACGTGGGATTGGCTAATCGAACGCTTTCGCCACCCCGTCATTTGAATTGGGGGACCAGGCGCAGTCGGGAGCGAGTCAGCTCGTCGACGAGACTGACGGCGAGCACCTCCTCAGCAAGGCGGTAGATCGCGCGAGAAGCGCACCTTCACTGCACCAAGGTGAGCGCCGCTCTGCGGTCTTGACTCTGCATACAGCGCCGCTAGAAACTGGCCGCTGCTGAAACCGGTAACGTCGATCAACGGCAAGGGGCCCAGAATTGAAGACCACGTCACGTGACATCCGCAGCCTCGTCAACAGCATCGACTCGGGGGAGATTCGTCTTCCTGAGATTCAGCGCGCATACGTCTGGAAGGCGTCTCAAATCGCCGGCCTGATCGACTCTCTCTATCGAGGCTACCCCTCTGGATCGCTGCTCCTTTGGGAGACAGACTCTGAGGTTGAGGAGCGAAACGCCGCGATCGAGGGCCCGAACCAGGCCCCGTTGACAAAGCCGCAGTATCTGCTCGATGGTCAGCAGCGGCTTACTTCTCTCCATCGAGTGGTTAAGGGGCACCAGAACGCCAGGGTGGTCTTCAACGTGGAGAGTGAGCGTTTCCAGCTCGAGTCAGCCGCAACGAAGAAGGACTCTCGTTGGACGCCTGTCGGCCCACTGCTAAGCGAGACTGAAGGACTATTCGGCTTAGTGGGCGCTCTTGCGAAGAAGCTGCCCAACCTGCCGCCAGACACGATCATCGCGCGCCTCGAGCGCGTGCGAAAGATAGGTGCGTACCTTTACTACATCGAAGTAGTTGAGCAGCTGCCGTACGACGAAGTCACTGAGATATTCGTTCGGGTCAATTCACGTGGGCGACCATTACGCGCAGTCGACCTCGCCCTCGCAACCATCTCCGCCCGTTGGCCAGGTGTCGTCGACAAGCTTGAAGCCGAAGCAGAGCGGTGGACTGCGGAAGGCTACCGACATATCAACGTGGGCTTCCTAGCACGCGCCTTGGCTGCTCTCGCGACGGACACGGCAACCCTGAGGGGCTTCGCTTCCACGCCGGTGATCCGGCTGGAGGATGGGTGGGATCGAGTTCGACAAGGTCTTGAGCATCTCGTTCCGTTGCTGAAACACAACGCCGATATCGCTACTAGCGCGCTGCTTCCGTCCATGAACGCCCTCGTTCCATTGGTGGCCTACCTCGGCCTTCTGGATGGTCAGCAGCTTCCCGCCGATGACGCGAGCGCGCTTATCTACTGGCTATTCGGCGCCTTCCTGCTCGCCAGATATAGCGGTCCGGTAGACACCGTAATTGCGCAAGACGTTGCCGCGGTCCGATCCTCCGATCCGCTCACCAGCCTCTACCGTAACCTCGGCATCCTCAACGAAAGGCTCGCCGTGCCCCAGGAATCACTAGTTGGGCGAGGCGCGAACAGCCCTTACTTCCTGTTCAGTTACTTGGCAGCACGCCGTCAGAAGGCCAAGGACTGGTGGTTCGGGGTCGAGATCGGTTCGGACCTTCAAGGGAAGCTCGCTCTCGAGTATCACCACATACATCCCAGAGCAACTCTGCAGAAAAGCTATTCGAAAGCCGAAATCAACGATCTGTCCAACCTCGCGTTCATCTCGCGCAAGGCAAACGGCAAGATCAGGGACAGAAGCCCGGCCAAGTACTTTCCTGAGTTGGGAGACAACGACCTTGAACGGCACTTCGTCCCATTGGAGGAGGGACTCCGGGTGTCAGCAGCATATCCAGCCTTCCTTCGCGCTCGGAGAGGGCTACTCGCGGAAGCGATCACCGACCTGCTGGATGAGTTCAGGCCGACGCGGCTGACTTCCGAAACGGAGACCACCCGCGATCCGAAGCTCGGCGAGAAACTCTCTTTGACCGCGTTCGCCGATCTATTCGATGGGAGTGACGGAGTTCTCGTCCTCGATGCCGTGGGGAGAGACGGCCAGGCTCGAGTCATCGTCGAATGCTTGGCCATCAGACGGTTCCTCGACGACTTGGAGGCAGGCTTGGCATCGGATCTCCGCGTGGGTGAGCAAGTAGTCTCTGCCTCTCCCACGGACGAGACGATCGATATTCCGGTCGGTCCTCTCCTGGCAACTGGCACATTAGCCGAGTGGCAGAAAGTCCTCGACCGAGAGGTCGATGATGCGCAGCCCTTTGCAGATGCGCCGGCTGTACCCTCTCAAGCGGTCTGGACCGGGCCCCGCGCACCATTTCCAATATCGGAGAGTGACTAGGCCCGAAGACGACAAGCACTCGAACCCAACATGATGCTCTCGAACACGGAGCGGGGCCGGCACTTTCAGGAAATGGTTCGCCAAGCGCTCGAAGCACGTCTGGGAGAGCGGCTTGAATTAGAGGTCGAACTCCCGATCGGGTCTCCGCCGAAACTGCATCGGTTCGACCTGGTCTCCCGCTCGGGTAAGTACGTTTGCGAGTGCAAGGCCTTCACGTGGACCGCATTGGCAATGTTCCCTCCGCGAAGTTCACCACGCTTCGCGAGGCTGCCACCTATCTGGCAGCTCTTCCCCCCCAGGTCGTCAAGATCATTACCATCAGGCGACGCCCCCACCCAGCGCGGGGCGAGACACTGGCCCGATACTTCTGTCGCTTGAACGCGCACTTGCTTGGATCGATTGTCATACTGGAGGTGGACGAGACGACACGAGATATCGACGAGCTTCACGGGAGCCTGACCTAAGGCTTGGCCCCCATTCACCTTTTGTGTTCAAGGACGCGAGCTTCGAGACTCGCCACTGGACAGAGAAGCCGAAAGTGGCCCGGCCGCCTAGGCGAGACTCCCTTATGGCGGACCGACGAGGCCTGCGAGCTGCCGGAACCAAGCCGCTCGCGAAGGCTTTCCTTCCAGTCGACTGACGTCCCGGTTCGCGCCACTCATGCCTGGCACAACGAATACACCGGACTGATGGATCCTCCAACCCTGCTTTCCAAGGCTTGGCGACGGAGAGCACCCCTACCTCTGGTTCCTGACGACCCTCAACGCGGTGACGGCACCGACCGAGGACTGCGGAGGGAAAGATGACTTGACGTCCGGGAGCTCCTTCATAGATGAAGGGATGTGACCCGCCAACTCATGCGCGATATCGCTGCGTGCCGTACCTGAGACCTAGCTCTAATACGAAGGGCTGGGCGAGGTTCTGGCGGACGAGGGTTCTGGCAGGCGCGGCGTGCCTGACCTGGATGTACCGGATGCTCGGGTCAATCCGGGAGGCGACCTATTTAGGGGTGTTCCGTGGCCCGCGCCCGTTCAGCGGCCCAGCGAAGCGTCTCCGCGACCTTGGCATCTCCCTCGGCGCGACGGAGTTCATCCGTGACAACGCGAAGATTCTCAGTGCTTGACGCCACCTTTTCTGCGACCCACTCCTCATACGTCCTGTCAGCCAACCACTCCGGCTTCCGCTTCCGAACCCACGATTCCGGGATCGTATGGTTGCGGACAAGCTCTAAATCCTGCCACGCTCGCACAACATCGACCTCCTCATCGGTCAGGAACTCGATGGGGTCCCACGCGGGCATCGTCGCGTAGTCCACCGTCAGGCCGACACCCTCCCCCGTCTCCCATCCTGGCGGATTGTCGGCTAGGCCGCGGTGGTAGTGGCTCAGCTTCCCGCTGCGATGCTCGTCGCCGTGGGCGCGGATCGCGTCCGCGTTCGCACGCGGGATGCGGAGGTCCGGGTGGGACTCGCGTAGGTGCTGCCGGAGGCTCATCGTCACAACCGGGTATCGGCCTCGGGGTCTTCGCTTTGAACGTACTCAGCCGCGCTGCGGGCTAGGGGGTGTCCGTCGATTGGCCGATGGCAGACCGAGCACTGCCAGGGTTCAAGGTTCCCCAGGTACTTCACGGTTCTCGCCAGGAACTCGAACGGCTCCTCTGCCACCCGGTACACGAGCGTGCCCCCGGCTTCACCGATCTTGGCGCCGAAACGGAAGTAGAGCGAAGCGCCAAGATGTCCAGCAACCGGAGCCGGGAGAGCGTCCCGGTGCCATCCCAAGCGACAGAGAGCCAGCGGACTTCCTGCCGCGAGCGCCTCATTGGCGTCTCGTTCTTGCTCGCGATACCAGCGGAGCACGGTGGAGGCGCTCTCATACGCCCCCCCGACCCCGATGACCCGCCGGCCGTCCCGAAGCAGATCGAAGCCGTTGACTGCCGGGATCAGCTCCCACCTCGTCATCATGAGCACCTCCTGCGTGGGCGGACACCCGAACGCGCCAGACAGCTGCCACCGTCCGTGGCCGCATCCTCGCTGAGAATCGAGAAGCACCTTGGGCGTCCATCTCGGGTTGCCGGCCCGGCCCTCACCGAGCCTGTCCTGATGCCGAGCAAATCGTACCGGGCGGCGGTGGCACTGACGACCAGCCAGCCACGGCAACCTACGCCAGCTGACCGTCACGCGCCGGCTGGAACTGCCCGGTAACCAGGCTCGCCGGACCCTCAATACCTGAACCTCGTTGCCGAGGATATCGTGAGAAGCGCTCGGCGCATAGCGCCACAACCTATAGGTCCTAAGACTCTTTCGAATATGTCTTCGTCTACGGTCTCAACCCCGATCTGGCGTGGCCCGGGCATCGCCCGAAGCCTCTGCACTCTTCGTGATCAGGACTTTGCCTGATTCCCGATCACCAACATAATCCGTGTCTCAAACGAACCGGCTGGATGACCGGAAGCAAGCAGTCGCGCTCGTTGATTGTCGCTCGAGGACCTCCGCGATGGTATCTAAGTATCTGGCATGACACGCGTGGCAGGGCTCGCGGCTCGACGACGAGCCAACGTGCAGACAAATGCGATCGATGTGATTCCTGTCAGCGACTTTCATCACAATTGCCCGCAGTGCAAGATCTTCATACTCAAGGGCGGACCAAGCGGGGAGGCAAAGGGGCGGAATGTGGCGATCGAATAGGCTCAAGAGGTCGACTTGAAGGTCATCCTTTTCTCCGATCTCCACCTGGACACGTCGTTCTCGTGGCTCAAGACGCGAGCTGCCCGGAGGCGACGACAGGCCCTCCGTGACACGATGGGGAAGATCATCGACCTGGCCGCCCGGGAGCAAGCTGATGCCCTTCTGTGCGGGGGCGATCTGTACGAACAGGATCGGTTCACGCCCGACACCGCCGAGTTTCTCAGAGCGACATTCGAAAGCCTCCACCCGATGCCGGTCTTTCTCTCACCCGGAAATCACGACTGGTGGGGACCCGAAAGCCTCTACCGGCGCGTGAGCTGGTCGCCGAATGTGCACGTCTTCACCGAGTCCCGCCTTCGTCCGGTCGAGCTTGCCGACGGGGTCACACTGTGGGGCGCAGCTCACCTGGCGCCGGCTAACACCGACGATTTCCTGACCGGGTTCGATGTTAGGCGCGAGGGAGTCAACCTCGCCCTCTTCCACGGCTCGGAGCGCACCTGGTTCGTCGAACAGGGCGAGGGCAAACAGCCTCACGCCCCCTTCGACGCTGTCGAGATCGAGCGATCAGGCCTGCACCACGCCTTCCTTGGACATTTCCACAAACCGAAGAACGCTGAGCTATTCACCTATCCCGGCAATCCTGATCCGCTGTCGTTCGGCGAAGAGGGCCGACGCGGAGCTCTCATCGCCACCGTTGCATCCGACGGCGCGATCACGAGGGATAACCGAGCCGTCGCGACGACGACTGTGCACGAGATCTCGGTGGACTTGACCGGATGTGCGAGTCAGCAGGACGTGAGGGACAACATCGCGGAGCTGCTTCGGGGCCTATCGGGCTTCGTGAGGATCACCCTTGAGGGAGAACTCGGACGCGACGTGGACCTCCCGCCCGGAGATCTGGACGCGGTCGCTCCGCAGATGGACGGCATCCAGGTTCGCTTCGGCGAGATTGCGGTCGCCTACGACGTCGAGGCCCTCTCTCACGAACGGACGGTGCGCGGGCAGTTCGTGCGGGATGTGCTCGAGTCCGGGCTTCCACCCGATCAGCGCCGCCGCGTCCTTGTGACCGGTCTTCGGGCGTTCGACCAGTCCGGCGATCTCGAGGTGCCCTGATGCGTATCGAGCGAGTTTCCGCCGGGGCCTTCGGTCCGCTGGCCGAAGCGACCCTTGATTTCGCTTCGGGCCTCACGATCGTCTACGGACCCAACGAGTCCGGCAAGTCGAGCTGGCACGCAGCCTTGTACGTGGGGCTGTGCGGCGTGCGTCGGGCTCGTGGCCGTGGGACCTCGGAGGACCAGATTTTCGAGGCACTTCACAAGCCCTGGGACGGCACCCACTGGGAGGTCGGCAGCTTCATCCGCCTCGAGGATGGCCGTCGCGTCGAGCTGAAGTTCGATCTGGCCGGCCGGGTCGATTGCTTCGCCCGCGACACTGTTCTCGGCCGGGACATCTCGAGCGAGATCATGAATGGGACCCCCGATGCGTCGAAGTGGCTGGGACTCGATCGCCGTTCCTTCTTGGCGACCGCCTGCATCCAGCAGGCGGATCTCCTGAGTGTGCTATTGGCTCCGGAGCTCCTCCAAGAGCACATGCAGCGGGCGGCTGCAACGGCTGGAACGGACGCCACCGCTGCCGCTGCGATCGCCTGCCTGGAGGACTTCAGGAGGGAACGGGTGGGTGCGGACAGGGTCCACGTTCGAAGGCCGTTGCGTGTCGCCAAGGACGCCCTCCAAGCGGCGGAAGCGGATCTCCGTCGCGCCCGCCAAGCGCACGACGAGTTCAGCGAACTAGCCGCCCGGGCCGACCGCTCCGCCAAGCGCGCCGCGAATTCGGATCACGACCTCCGCGTCCTGAGGGCGGGCGTCGACGCGTCTATGCTTGCCCATCTCGCGGAGCGGCTGGCGCGGGCGAGGGGGCTCGCAGAACGCTACCCCACAGGACCACCGCCGGGGCTTGTTGGCGACGAGGAGCTTCTCAAGAAGGTCGCTGCTGCTATCCAGGCGTGGGGGCAAGCTCCGGAGCCCATCTCGCTCGCGGGGCCCACCTCCCGAGACATCCGGAGTGAACTCGACACGCTCCCGCAGCTGCCCAGCGGCGATCTGGAGCCGGACGCTCAAGTCGTCGCGGCGGGAGAGCGGTTGCAGCGAGCCGAGCAGGCGATCGAATTCCTGGGCTCGGAACCGACCCGACCGGTCGAGCCACGCCCAACCGGAGTGGGCGAGCAGCGGCTGCTCGAACTCGCACGAGATCTCGAGGTCGCGGAGCCGCCGATTGATCCAGCGCTGGACACCAGAGTCCGGGAGGCGCAAGCGGCTGTCGCTGTCCAGTCGCGGTCGCGGGGCGGACCCATCGGGGTGGCCGCGGCCGGCGTCGCGGCGGTTGCCGCCATGGTCTTGCTCGTCACTGGACTGATCGTGCCAGGGCTAGTCGGCCTTGGTGTTGCTGGGGCAGCCGCCGCCTGGACCCTCATCCAACGCGGCGCGCACAGTCGACAGGAGCTTCACGCGGTCACAAAATTGCGGGAAGCGGAGGCCTCTCTCGGCGAGAACCGGTACCGGATCGAGCAGATTCGGTCGCGCAGAGAGGCGGCGCTGGCCGAGGCGGCTGCCGTGGGCCTGTTGGGTGACCCTGCCGAGCTCCGCCGCGCCGCCCAAGAGATGGAGGAAGCAGAGCGGGCTGCAGAGCAGTTTCAGGAGTGGCAAGCAAAGCATGATGCCGCGAGGGAGGCGGTCGGGGCCGCCAAGCGACAACTGGCAAGTGCTCTCGAGGATCGAGGAGCGCCCGCTCATGATGACCTGCACGCTGCGTATGCCGTATACGTCACAGCGTGCAGGGAACGGGCAAGGGTCACTGCCGAGGCGAAGAAGCGACTTCAGCTAGAGACCGCGCTGCAGGGGCGGCTCGAGCTGGAATCCGCCGCGTCCGACAACGAGCGGATCAGGGCCGACGCTGCCGCAATGATTATGGCCGTGGCCGCGTCGGTGGGATCGAGCGCCCCGACCGAGGAGGCAGCTCTGGGAGAGCTGAAGGGGTGGCAAGCTCGACACGCGAGCGAGGTTGCAGCCGCGGAGGTTCCGCTCCGAGAGTGGGCCGAACTCGAGGGCATTCTCAATGGCGGCTCGATCGAGGAGCTCGAAGCGGACGTCGATGCCCGGCGACGCGCTGCCGCAGATGCGGAGGAACTCGATCCGGCCGAGATCCTCGCGGTCACCTTCGCGGGTGACGGCCGAGCCGATCTCGCCGCCTTGCAGGCAAGGGCCCGGGCGGACGGCACCGAGGCGGATCGCCTGGCTGGCAATGTCGAGACGGAGGGAAAAGTTCTGGCAAGCGTCGCGGAGGCTGAAGAGCATCTAGCTGCAGCGAGCATCGAACTCGACCGCGTACAGCAACTTGACCGTACGTTGGATCAGACGCTCACCTTCCTTCGCGCGGCCCAGGAGCGCGTTCACCACGACATCGCGCCGATCCTCAACGAGACTCTCCGCCGCTGGTTGCCATTACTGACGTCCGGTCGATACGTGGACGCGACGGTGGATCCAGCATCGCTGGAAGTGCGGGTGATTACGGCCGCTGGAAAGTGGCGTACCGCGAAGTACCTCTCCCAGGGCACCCGGGAGCAGATCTACCTCCTCCTGCGAGTCGCCCTCGCGGAGCACCTGACGAAACCCAACGAGGTCATCCCCTTGATTCTCGATGACGTGACCGTGCAGTGCGACGCTGCGAGGACGGCCAACCTTCTCGAGATCTTGCAGCATGTCAGCAAAGAACGTCAGGTCATCTTGTTCACCCAGGAAGTGGACGTTCTGATGTGGGCTAGGACGAACCTTGACGACGTGTGCGACAAGCTCGTTGAGCTCGATCCCTCCGCGATCCCAGCGTGAGGAGCTGCGTGCCTCGGCGCCAGATCCGGTGAACGATTCACGAGGAGGGCCCCGATGAAACAAGTCGACGGGAGCCTACGGTACTCGGCCACCGATCTCGCTTCGTTCCTCGCGTGCCGGCACCTCATTCGCCTCGACCAAGCGGTTGCCTCGGAGCTGATAGCCCGACCGTACATCAGGGACATCGGCGCCGATGCCCTCGCCCGGAGGGGCGAGCAGCACGAGCAGCGGATCCTCCAGGGATTCCGCGAACGAGGCTGCACGGTCGCGGACGTGTCCGAGCCGCGCCACGACATCGCTGCACGAGTCGAGGCGACCCTAAAGGCGATCCAAGACGGCGTGGACGTCGTCTACCAGGGAGCGCTGCAGAATGGTCAGCGGCTTGGTTTCCCCGACTTCCTCGTCCGCTCCAACCTTCTGGACGGCCCTGGCGGGGACGGCTATGAAGTGATCGATGCGAAACTCGCGAGATCCGCGAAAGCTCTGGCTGTCCTGCAGTGCGCGTTTTACTCCCGGCTAGTGGGCGAGCTCAGCGGGGCCGAGCCCAAGAACATGCACCTGGCGCTCGGCACGGGCAAGCTCGCTACCCTGCGAGTCCGTGACTACGCCGCATACGAGCGCCAGATAGACACGCTGTTCCAGGACGCAATCGCCTTGCCAGCGGCCTTCCCACCGCCTGATACATACCCGGATCCAGTCGAGCACTGCGCGGTCTGTCGGTGGCGTGTCGCATGTGGTCAGCGCCGACGAGAAGACGATGACCTGTCTCTGATCGCGGGCATCACGTCACGGCAGCGGAAGTCCATGCGAGAAATCGGCATCACCACACGCAGAGGCTTGGCGCGATTGACCGAGCCACCCACGCTAGATCGCGTCGGCAAAGAGGCACTGGCACGAACGCACGCCCAGGCTCGGCTTCAGGTCGCCGGCGAGAACAGAGGGCAGTACCTATGGGAGTTCGTCGAGCCCGAACGCGAGGAGGATGGATCGCTCACACCCAACCGTGGACTGCTCGCCCTCCCTCCGCCGGCCAAAGGGGATCTCTTCTTCGACATCGAGGGCTCGCGCTACTACTCGGAGGACAACGAGGAGTTCGGCCTCCAGTACCTGTTCGGCATCGCCGACTCGGCCGACCAAAACGAGGAAGGCCGAGGTCGATATCACGCTTTTTGGGCATTCAACCGCGCCAGCGAGCGCGACGCATTCGAGCGCGCCGTCGACTTCATCGTCGAACGGCTCGCCACCCATCCGGGGGCACACGTTTACCACTACAACCACTACGAGCCGACTTCGCTGGACCACCTTTCCGAGCTCCACGTCACGCGCGAGGACGTGGTCCGTCGCCTCATGGGGAGATTCGCAACACGCGAAGATGAGGTAGACGACCTGCTCCGTCGGCGGGTGTTCGTGGACCTATACCGGGTGGTGCGGCAGGGCGTGCGCGGCTCGGTGGAGGGCTACTCCATCAAACGTCTCGAGCCCTTATACGAGTTCGCCCGCGCGGTCGAACTCGACGACGTGAACGAGCGGCTGGTCAACTTCGAGTTCGCCCTCGATGAGGGCGTGGCAGCGTCTGAGGAGGAGCTCGCAGACCGAACCGCGATCCAAGGATACAACGAGGACGATTGCCGATCTACGCAGGGGCTGCGCGACTGGCTCGAAGCCCGACGGGTGGACCTTGAGCAGGAATTGGGTGAGCCGATCCCCCGCCCGGTGCCGCCGGAGGCCCCAGAGGACAAAACCGATCCGGAGGTGCGGGAGCTCCACACCGCGTTGTTCGCCCACGTACCGGAGGATGAGAGTGTTCGCACTCGGGAGCAACGGGCACGAGCGCTCGTGGCTGACCTGCTTGAATACTACCGCCGGGAGGACAAGCCAAAATGGTGGCGCTACTTCCACCTCCATGACCTGACGGACGAGGAACTCCTCGGCGAACCTGACGCGATCGCCGGGCTCGATTTTGTCCGGGTCGATGGCGCCGCGAAGAGGTCGGAGCTCTGGAAATATCGGTTTCCGCCACAGGAGCATGGGTTCGCCGGCGGCAACGCTGGCGAGGACCCCCGGACCGGCGAGAGGTGGTCTATACACGAGCTCGACGACGAAACAGGAACGTTGCTCATGGTGCGCGGCCCAGCAAGGCTCGAGCTCCCTCATCCGACTGCCCTTATTGAGCTTGGGCCACAGTTCCGCAGAGATGAACACAAGCGCAGCATCAGGGCGCTTGCCCGGCGAGTCCTAGATCTTGCCGAAGCCGGCTGGCCTCGCGAGCCGGCGTTCGACCTGCTCCTGCGACGTCGCCCGAACGCCGACGGAAACATCGAAGGGCCACTCGTCCTCCCCGGCGAAGGTGGGAGCGACGCAGGGCGGCGCCTGGCTCTTGGGCTCAATCATTCAGACCTCGCGGTGCAGGGCCCTCCGGGGACCGGTAAGACCTACACGGGCGCCTGGCAGATCCTGGAGCTTGTCGGTCAAGGGAGGCGCGTCGGGGTGACAGCCACGTCGCACGCAGTGATCTGCAACCTCCTGACCGAAACGGCTGACAGAGCGACAGAGGCGGGTATGCGGATCCACATCGGGCAGAAGCCCGGTGAGGAGGACGCCTACATTTGCACCGCATCGAAGGATGCCGGACTGGTGATCAAGGACAACGGTGACCTTCGCAACCGGCTCGCCTCGGGAGAGATGGACGTCGTCGGCGGCACGACCTGGGTATGGGCGCGCCCCGACTTCGAACGCTCGGTCGATGTGCTCGTGGTGGACGAGGCGGGGCAGATGTGCATCGCTGACATTCTGGCCTCAGCGCGGGCCGCCGACAGCCTGATCCTACTCGGCGACCCAATGCAGCTCGCACAGCCGAGCCAAGGCGCGCATCCGCCAGGGTCCTCGGTCTCCGCTCTCGAGCACATCCTCGGCCAAGCCAAGACAATGCCCGACGACCTTGGCTTGTTCATGGAGCGCACCCGTCGTATGCACCCCGACATCACCCGGTTCACATCGGAGGTCTTCTACGAGGATCGCCTTGGCGGCATTCCCGGGCTAGAACGGCAGACGGTTCTTGGCGATAGCTACCTGGCGGGTAGTGGACTTCGCTTCGTCGGGGTCGAGCATCAAGGGAACGCGAACTCGTCGCCGGAGGAGGCGGAAGCGGTTGTAGGGATCGTGCGGGATCTAGTCCGGGGGCAATGGCGCGACCGCGAGGACCGCGTGCATCCAATAGACCTTAACAACGTCTTGGTCGTCACTCCGTTCAATGCCCAGATCCGTGAGATCAGAGAAGCGTTCGAACGTCACGGAGAGCGAGCCCCGAAGGTTGGTACCGTCGACAAGTTTCAAGGCCGACAGGCGCCCGCCGTCGTGTATTCAATGGCCTCCTCATCGGCCCAGGAAGCGCCCCGCGGACTCGAGTTCCTGTACGACCTACACCGTCTCAACGTAGCCACGTCGCGAGCCCAGTGCCTGGCAGTGATTGTCGGCAACCCCGAACTCGTTCGCGTCTACGCGCGGACGCCGCACCAGATGCACCTAGTGAACGCATTGTGCCGCTTTCTTGAGCTCGCGGCCTGGCCGTAATACGGGACATTCATTAGTCATCCAGAGCAGCAGGACTGTCGCCTTGGCGCCTGCACCCTTTCACTCAAGAGAGGGAGCATTTACCAGGTTAGTTTGACCCGCTCCATTGGACGCTTCTTAGCTAGCCAACGATAGCTCCCAGTTCCTCGGGGCGGGCCTCCGTTCGAACTCGCCTGGGCTCACGTACCCAATGCGCAAGTGCGAACCCCCGTCGTTTGTAGAGGATCTCGATGAACTCGAAGAGGGACGTGCACGCGGCGGGCACTGACGATCTCCGACACCTCGTCAAGAGATCCTTCGCGTCCCCGAAGAGTATTAGATACCTCATGGAGCGTGAGGAGGGCTTCGTTTGCACCTCCTGTGGTGATCCGGTCTGGGCTCTCCCCCCGTGATTGTGGCGACATTCATCAGTGCGGCTGCTCCGCCTCGGCCATCTGATCACCCACTGGGGTAACGGGCTGAGGGAACCTGGGACCAACCTATCCTCGGGGTGGCCCTCTCCGCGGGCTCATTCCGACGTGGCCGCCTCGCTTTTCTGGGTCACAAAGCCCAACGTCGATGGCGCGCGAGGCGGCGGGGCCATATCCTGCGCGACATGCGCGAGATCCGGCAGAATCACAGCAAGTACAGGCGGCTGTGGACCTGGCTCATTGAGCAACCGCCCGAATCGGTCAACCTCAAGTTCGTCGAGGTCGAGGCGATCCTAGGGTTCACCCTCCCACCGTTCGCGAGGCGTCAATCGAGTGCGTGGCAGTCTCATAAGGGCAGCGCCTTGGGCCAGGCCATTCATGACGCCGGTTGGCGGGTCCGCGAAACCAATCTCGTAGCAGAGATGGTGGCCATGGAGCCGGATCGGATGGTGCTACAGGCGGTTGAATACGACCCGTCGGTCCTTGAACGCCTCCACCACATGAAGTCCTCGCTGATTTCATCCGCTTCCTTCGATCAGAGACAGAGCGCCGTCGACGTGACTCTTAGAGACGGCACAATTTACAGATTCGAGGACGTTCCTCCCGACGTGTTCGTTGCCTGGGTCAATGCGTCTTCACCAGGCCGGTTCTTCTTGAAGCACATCAAGGATAGGTACACGAGCCGACGCAGGTGATGCCACATGGATTACGAGGATCTGTTTCGGAGGCTCACCCGACGATACGGGACCGTCGAACCCGAGGCACTCGAGGCCATCATGTCTCCGGTGCTTGTCCCGATCCGCTCCCTGGACACATCCATAATCAAGGTCCCGGGGCAATCTCACTACCGAGCCTCGTTCACTGTGGAGCTCCTGCCCAAGTCTCGAGGATTGATGCAGCCAGGCCGAACTGGAAAGTTCGTCCCAGCTGCCTTCATGACGGGCGGCGCTTGGAGGGAAATCGCGAAAGGACGGATCCTTGAGGTCCGACCCGCAGAGGGCCTTGCCCTGGGTGAGATCTACACAGGAGGAAGCCTTGGCGAACTAACCCTCGCTCTTGAGCAGCTGGCCCCGGAGGACTTCCTCGAAATTGATCAGTTCGGGGCAGCCGCCAAGATCTTGAGTGCCTTGGTTGAGTCCGAGCTTGTAAGGATTGCGTCCGAGGCAGGCTACGTCGTTACCCGAATGCCGGAAGACACGGCCCGCCATATCGGCGCCTACTACTACTACGACTTCCGTTTCGAGCGCGACGGGGTTGCCAAGCGCGTTGAGGTGAAATCCCTTTGGGGCACTCAGACCAAGTACGCCCGGCTAATCCACGGCAAGGGCAAGGGGTACTTGACAAGCAGCTGCAAGTTCGCCACTCAGGACCTCTTCGCAGTGAGTCTCTTCCTCCGCACAGGAAACATCAGTGACTTTGCTTTTGCGCGCTCTGTTCCTCGTGACGAGAAGCCGTACGGCCTTCCCAGAGCGTCAAAGCACCCGGACTACGTGCATCAGAACCCTGTTTGTCAGGTCGGCGACGGGACTTGGTTCGCGACGATAGACGACGTTTGGGGGCTGGAGTAGGGCCCGCCCAACGAGTTACGACTTCACCAATACGTTCGCTGAATTCAGCTCTAGCGGCGCTCAGTCGAGACTCAAACTCGGCGACCTCCGCGCCGCTGGCCGCGAGTGACTGAATGTCGTTTCGAGTGGCTGGCAGCACGACCTCGGCGAGACAAGCCTCATCGATGGCGGGGTACGCAATCCCTATGTTGTTTCGCAGGATCTGGGCTGTGGGGAAGTCTTGCTTCAGGAGGAAGGCTAGAAGCCGCGAGTCAATGCCTCGCGGCCTTAGGACGGCAAACCCAGTGCTACACACAGCTCCATCAAGATCTCGTGGAACAATCCCAATTGTTCTGCGTTCGGGGCGAACCGTCGACACGAGAACATCACCAGCACGAACGCCCTTTCGAGCGCGAGAGGGAGCGTCAGGACCAGAAACAAGCTTCGAGCTCACCTGCCCAGACAGATGGTCAACATCTGATATTTCTATGTACGGGAACTGATCGGTTGGCCAGCGACGAGGATCGACACGCTCATTCACAAGTTCAGCAACATGCTTGACGCGAACATCATTGGCCCCTGACTTCCTAAGGCGGTCTTCGACCTCAGGGGGTAAGGACGCATGGAAGGTCGCGTCCCAGCGACTGCTCGACTCCACCCCCGCTACGACGCGTCCAAGTTTCATGTCGTCTCCGGCCTGGTGGGCGTCATTCCGAATGCGCTGCAAGTCGGACGTCCCATTGCCTCGTTTCCTGCGCTGGGCACCCCGAACGGTGACTGTGTAGCCGATGTCTTTGGAGATGGCGAAGTAGGTCCGTGTCTCCCGGCGACGCCCGTCCACCGTCTTTCTGAAATGAAGCACAGACGTCTTCGTGCTTGTTCCTGCACCAGCGAAGGTAACGGGTGGGAGCGAGATCACGTTCTCCAGTTTGATCGAGGCGGCGAGGCCGCGCCGCAAGTCCTCGTACAAGCCTCTATTGGTTAGCACACTGTCCGGCACGATGGCAAGACACTGGCCGCCGGGACGAAGCCATGACAGATAGCGCTCCATGAAGAGGAGCTCAGAATCGATTTTTCTCGGCACCTTTCGTGACCACTTCGTTGCCAATCGATAACCGCTTAGATCGCGACCTGAGAACTCCGCGCCGAATGGCGGATTCGTTAGGATCAGTCCTGCCCTCTCCTCAAGTCCCTCAGTGACCTCACCATCGATTCCCGAGCGAGACAGCGCGTTTGCTGCGTGTAGTCGGGCAGCGGGCCAGCCGAACATCGCGAGGTTGGCCAGGGCAAGGCGAATCATCCGCTCGCTTTTGTCAATACCAACAAGGACGCCCTGAACCATGTCGTGGAGCCAGACGCGAGCTGCCAGTGGTTGGTCGGCGGTTGCTACTCCCTGCAGAAGTTGTCGAACCACCTCTGTCAAGAATGACGCCGTTCCGCAGGAAGGGTCCAGAATGACCCCGAACTCGGCGGACCGACCGGGCTCTGTGAGGAGTCTATGTTCCTCGGTATCCATTGCATCGAGCGCCAGACCGACCATCAGCTCAACCACTTCAGGAGGGGTCAGATACTGACCAAGCTCCTTATCGTCGTGAAACGAATCAGCGAGAAACTTACCGAAGACCTCATTCAATAGATCAACTTGCACAGCACTACCGGTGAGCTGGTCACCAGGTGAGGGAGGCAGGTGCCCAAATGCGTCTGCGATCTCTAGGGCGAGTGCATCCTCAGTGTCTTTGAGGCGGAGCTGAAAGTCGTTAGTTGACAGTTCATGGGCAAGGGACTCAGGGAGATGATCTCGGACAGCCCTTAGAACAAGCGACTTCATTGCCTTTGCGGGGGAGTCCTCACCTTCGAGGCGAGATGAGCTAATCCCGTCCTCGCCGCCGACCTGCAAGACGACGTGGGCAAAGAGAAGCTTCGCAATCTCATCCAGCGCTTCGTTTCGTGAAGACAACTTTCCTCGCCTGTGGAGCGCCTCTCTGACAGAGATCAGAACACCGTCGATCGCCAGCCGGATTGGTTCCGATGCCTCTCCAAAACCAGCCGCCTCTTTGGGAGCCGCCATCGCACGCAACTCCCCTTCGACGCGGGGTCGCGGGATAGCCGATCCTGCGGCCCAACGACTCACCGTCGACGCCTCCACTCCCAAGCGCCTCGCTAGGCTCGTAGCCGTCCACCCCCCTTGAGCGAGCAGCTCTCTGACCAACATGGAGATTTTGGGACGAGGCTCTGACACTCTGCAGACGCTACACGGTGTGTCGTGCATATGCAAGGACCTCCGTGCCTTGGCTCTTAGTCCCGTGCTGGGACCTTATGCCCTGTCACCCGACTGCTCGAACCGACAATGCGCGTAGTTCAGTCATGCGCCCCGTAATTGCGCACTAGCATCAGAACTCCCGACTTGCATCAGCACACGAGGGGCGTCCCGCACAGGGCGTGGCCACGATCTTGCGCACCCAGATTAGGGTCCGATATCCGCGCTGCGATGCGTCCCCGGTTTTAGTCGCGCGTCGACCAGCTTCAAAGTGACGTAGGCACCTCCGGAGAGGCTCCTTACGCCGCGTTGACCGGGGCGGTCAGCGCGACCGTGTACCCATCCTCGACCCCCGTCCCTTGCCCGAGCTGGCGCGCGGCTGTCGTCGTTGAAGTCGTTGTCGGAGGCGAGGCTCACCTGCTGGAGGTTCTGGAGGCTTTGCTCGCAGCCCGTGATGGCGTAGCCCACGTTGCACACGTCTTCCGGTAACGCTACCTACGACGTCGCGATGTTGTTGGCGTCCGTTGCCGCCGAAAGTTCGGTAGGCCTCGAAGTGGATGCGCGGCCAGCGACCCGAGTAGCAGGCGGGAAAGATGCTCGTGTGTTGTTCGGCAAGAGATCAGGACCGTGTCGACGATCAGCCGGTCCGGGGCGGGGTCGTTCAGCCGAAGCAGCACTCGCCAAGTGGCATCGGGCCCATGACATGGGCCATCGTGACCGGAGTCCGTCGACGAAGGGAGGGTGTCATGGTCAAGTCCCATCGGCTTCCGTGGCTGGTGGTTGGGTTCGTTTCGGTGATCGCTTTAGTGGTCGTGTTCACCAGGATCCCCGTGGGGGCGACGCCCTCGGTGAACAGCGCGCCGGTCAGGGTCGTCAACACCCCGCTTCCCGTCACCGCTGCGGTGTCGTTCGACGGGTTCCGGGACGGGTTCGCCATCTCCGAAGGATCGAGCGCCTTCGAGGAGTTCGACCCGCTGTACGTCACCCTGATCCTCGTCTCGGGCTCACCCGACGACATCGTGGACTTCTCGTTCTTCTACCAGGAGGACTTCCCGCGGTTCACCATGTCCGGTGTCCCCATCACCCTGCCCCTGAGCCAGCCGATCGCGCCGGACGCGATCGCCATCGGCTGCGGTCCAGGATCCGGCGAATGTGACGTCGAGGTGGCGCTACTCGGGACGGCGGCTGGGTAGGCCGGGTCTTACCAGCCGGGCCGTCACCAAGTAACCTTCGTGCCGGCATCTTTGCGAGGGAGCCACATGCGCTGCTCAGTATGCGGAACGGAAAACGAAACTGGCCGCAAGTTCTGTCACGAATGCGGCACTCCTCTGTCGCGCCTCTGTCCTTCCTGCGGGGCCCCCAACATCCCGGCGGCGAAGTTCTGCGGTGAGTGCGGCTCCGCTCTTGAGGAACCTCAGTCCTTTTCCGGCCGCGCACTGGGTGACTCCCCGACCGCCGAACGCCGGCTGGTGTCCGTCCTCTTTGCTGACCTGGTCGGCTTCACCCCGCTGGCCGAGTCGCTCGACCCCGAGGAGGTCCGCGACCTCCTGACCCGCTACTTCGACGTCGCCAGCCGGATCGTGGAGCGGTACGGAGGCATGGTCGAGAAGTTCATCGGGGACGCGGTTATGGCCGTCTGGGGAACCCCCGCCGCCAACGAGGACGACGCCGAGCGGGCGGTCCGCGCCGCCCTGGACCTCACCTCGGCCGTGGCGTCGCTCGGGCAGGAGATCGGGGCGCCCGACCTTCGAGCCCGGGCCGGAGTCCTCACCGGCGAGGCGGCCGTGGCCCTGGGAGCGCAG
>Ga0210378_10000474_pt1 | contig 20262 bp, 20 predicted proteins | sample PLM1_60_b1redo_FD_155465 | JGI IMG/M metagenome (GOLD analysis project Ga0210378, IMG submission 155465) | Groundwater sediment microbial communities from an aquifer in East River, Colorado, USA - PLM1_60_b1 redo | ecosystem: Environmental > Terrestrial > Soil > Riparian zone | place: USA: East...
AACGGAAACCGGAGCTGGATGGGGACGGGGATGTGAGGCTGCTGGAGGATCATCGAGCCGGGCTTCAGGATCGAGGCACGGGCTCTGGTAACCGCAGGAAGGAACCCGTATTCGCTCCGTTGAGCCTCTGCAGTATCCAGCCGGCCCACCACCCGGAAAGCCGAGTTCGAGATCACCCGCCGTTCGACCTCGGAGGCCGTCTGCTCGGCTCCGATCAGAATCATGCCTAGCGAGCGCCCGCGCTCGGCCACGTCCAGCAGCACCTCCTTGATCGGGCTCCAGCCCTCACGCGGGGCGTACCGGTTGAGTTCGTCCAGAACTAGGAACGAGAGCGGCTCGCGCCTCCCCATCCGTTCCTTGTGCTCGAACAGGCGCTTGATCGCGACGCCCGTCACGAACCGCTTCGCACGATCGTGCAGGTTGTGGATGTCCACCACTGTCACCTGGTTCGCCTCCCAGTCGATGCGGTGTCGGGAGGGATCCTCGGCCTCACGGCCCCAGATCAAGTGGCCCATTCGGAAACGCCCGGCTTCCAGCCGCCGGACGAAGGCGGCGACCGTGGCGTCCGACAGGCGGCCGCGCCAGGGCGAATGCTCGTCCTCGACGTTGATTTTGATTGCCTCGCACAGCTCGTCGAAGGTCCTGATGGGATACCCAGCATTCAGGACGGTCGCGTCGTGCTCCGGGTCGTCCTCGGACTCCCTGTCCAAATAGGACTCCACTCTGGCGACGAGGTCGGCGATCTGCGAGCGTTCGTCCTCGGCCTCGGCGAAGAGGAAGCGCAGGTACTTCTCTCGCACGAACTCGCGAACCGTCCAGTAGTAGGCCGTCACGCCTGCCGATCGGCTCTCCACGAACGGCACGGCGGCACCCGGCGCGCCCGGCCGTGGTGGGGCCCACAGGCCCACTGACTCGAATGGGCCTACGGGAAGGCCGAGCCGTTCGTATTCGGCCCGGTCCCGCTCTGAGAGACGGGAATTCGGCCGATCGAGCCACATCAGGTCCTCACCCTTGACGTTGAACACGATGGCCTTCGTGTTGGCGCCGTACCGCCCCAGCACGGGTGAGTGGAACAGGGCGTAGAGGAGGAACATGGCGTAGGTCGTCTTCGTGGCCACCCCCGACACACCCGATATGTTGACGTGCGCTCCCCTGGTGCCATCCAGGAAGTCCAGGTCCAGGAATATGGGCTCGCCGTCCCTGGACAGGCCGGCCGGCAGCCGACGCTCCATCTGGTCGAAGTAGAGGGCCTCGTCGCGGTCCTTCCCCCGGGCCCGGTAGGTCACCAGGCCGGGCATCGGCGGCACGAAGAGCTCGGGTTCGAAGCGCGTCGCGACGACCTGGGCCGAGACCGCGGTCTCGACCGGGAGGACGCCTCGGTCGATGAGGAAGACGTCTGTGTCGAAGGAAGCCCCCTCGTGGCGGGCGCGGGCATCCTGGACGATTCCAGAGATGCGGACCCGCCCCCGGCCAGGCACCTCGGTGTCCACGATCACTGCGTCGTCGAGCTGCAGGTATGCGTCGGGAGACACCCCGACCCAGAAGGTGAGAGGCGTAGAGTCCTCCGTCCCCAAAACCATCCCCACGGGCTCACTCGCATCGGTGGGCTGGGAGGCTTCCAGATCGCCTTCCATATCGGTTACTCCTTCGCCGCGAGCCAGGCCACAAGTGTCCGCCTGATCATCGCGTGGTCTCCCATCCTGTGCCGGAGCCAGGACTCGAGGCCGCCGACCGGGGCAAGGTTCTGAGGTGCCCTGGGGTCGGTGGGACGGCCCGCGTAGCCTGGCAGGATCCCGGTCACGCTGTCGGCCACGTTGCGTGCCTGGTCGGGGCCCAGCATCGCCCGAACCTCGCACCTCACGATGCCTGCATGATCGTGCCACGGCCGCCGCAGCGCCACCAGCCGTGTGTACCACGAGTAGCCTCGGACGGCCCCGTCCTGGTCGATCAGGGCGAAAATGGGCGTGCGCTCTCCTGGCTCTAGGCGGGCCAGGAGAGCTTCGTGCACTGGCTCCAGATAGCGCCTGACGAAACGCTTGACGACGCCGACCACGGGAAGCCCGGCGTCATGACCCAGTCGAAGCGGTCCGTCGGCAAGAACTAGCGAGGCCCCGCTCAGTACGAGCATCGCTGCGATCGCATCCTCGGCGTCACGCATCAAGAGTTGGAGCCGTTCGATCTGTCCGTTCGCATCGGGACTCGGATCGGCCACGGGCCGGAACTCGAGCACCGCGCGCCCGCAGGGCACCTGGACCCCATCGGGCATCATGCCCCCGCCAAGGATCAGCGCCCGTCCCACGCGGTGCTCGTCGAAGGCAGCCCTGCCATCGCAGTGGACAGCTCCGACGGCGAACGATCCGAAGAGCCCCGGCATGCGTCGATCGCCCTCGTCCGCCAGCACTCGGAGCTCGACGCGCCTCACGCCGTCCACAAACCATACGGGGGCTGGCTTGGCTCGGGGGGGTGCCACGATTGCTCTGGACCAGTCCTCGGTCTCCACGAACGGGTCCGCCCGATGCGCGGTGGCCTCCTCAAGCGGAGCCTCGAACCCCATGCCGAACTCGGGATTCCAGGGGTCGGCCCAAAGCGCCACCATCGGCCAGAGCATACGGCACGCCACCGACACGGATGGCCAGCTAGGGGTCGGCAACGAGGACATTCCAAAGTCTTAAGGACGACTTGAGACTCGGACGTGACACAGTCGTCCACCTGCGGTGCTTACCCTGAATCGGGGATTGACACTTGTGCTTGGGGGGCCTACAGTAACGCGCGGCCGCCACCCTCGGGTGACGGACGACGGACCCAAGAGGCCGAGTAGAGAACGCGACGCCCCGGCGCCGCGGCACCAAAGGTCTCTTGGGTCCTTCCCTTGCCCGCGAAGACCTCCACCCCAATGCAGGAACAAACTCCGGATCTCGTCTGTTAGGTGGGGTGCTTCGAGGCACATAAACCGTGCGGTCGAAGCGTACAATCCAGCGACACTGGAGCCGCCCGATCAGGCGGCAAGCGAGGCGATCAGTGGAAGACGAAGAAGAATTCCTGCCAGACACCGAAGAGGAAGAGGACGAGGAGGAAGCCGGAGCGGAGACCGAGGTCGAGGAGGCCGAGCCGGCCGAGACCAGCCTTGACGAGATCCTGACCAAGAAGCCTGAGGATCGACCGGTCCTCGAGGAGGAAGAGGAAGACGATTCCATCCTCGCCTTCGGCAGGGAGGACCGGATCGAGACCCTGTCGGTCAAGGTAGAGCCCAAGAAGGACACAGAGTTCGTGTGTAAGAAGTGCCACCTCGTCAAGCCCATCCGCAGCCAGCTCGCGGACAAGAAGCGGATGTACTGCAGAGACTGCGCGTGAACGGCAAGGGCCTGAGGCTCCCAGCGGCTCTCCTGGCCGCGGGGGCCTCGGGAGCGCTGCTATCCGCGGCGAACCCTCCTGTGGACCTGGGTCCCCTCGCCTTCGTGGCGCTCATTCCCCTCTTGTGGGTGCTGAGGCACCAGCGACCCCGTCGGGGCCTCTTGCTGGGCTTCTGCTTCGGGGTCGTCTACTACGGCCTGCTCCTGAATTGGCTGCTCCGGTTCGGGGTCATCGCGTGGCTCCCCCTGGTGGTGAGCCAGTCGGCTTACTCGGGGCTGTTCGGCCTCGGAGTCTCGCGGTTGTGGGACGACGCCCGGCCGGCTCGCTCGGCGCTCACGGGGGCCGCGTTGTGGACTGCCCTGGACTGGGTTCGTGCCGTGTGGCCGCTGGGCGGTTTCGGCTGGGGATCCCTAGGCAACACCCAGCATGGGAATGGGCTGCTCCTGCCTCTGGCCTCCGTGACGGGTGTCTGGGGCGTGAGCTTCGTCGTGGTACTGGCCAATGGGCTGCTGCTGGGGGCCGCGCTGAGGGGGCGCCAGGCGGTGGGGGAGTGGAGGCGAGCGGGAGTCTCCGTCCGAAAGGCGCTGGCACTGGTCGCCGTTGCGGCCGGGGCCGCCTTCCTGCCGGCGCTGATACCGCTTCCCGATGCGATAGGGCCAGGCCTCGACGTCGCCGTAGTGCAGGGGAACGTCCCTCGTGAGCTGGCCTCCGACCGGCTCTTGCAGAGCGACGTGGTGGGGGAGAACCATATCCGGCTCAACAGAGAGCTCGCCTCGGACCCACCCGACCTGGCCATATGGCCAGAGAACTCACTGGACAACGACCCCACGACCGACGCGGAGCTCGGCGACGAGGTCGCCGCCTCGATCCGCGCCGTGGGTTCCACAACGCTGGTCGGCGCTATAACCGACGCTCCAGGCGGTCGCTACTACAACCAGGCTCTGCTCTATTCAGGGGGCGGGCAGGTGCTGGCACGGTACACGAAGATGCATCTGGTCCCGTTCGGGGAGTACGTGCCGTGGCGACCCTTCTTCTCGTGGACCGACCGCTTCCGGCCCACCAAGCGCGACCTCGCGCCGGGGCACGAGGTCAGCCTCTTCCAGGTCCAGGGCGTGACCCTGGCGACCCCGATCTGCTTCGAGAACGTGTTCCCGGACCTGTTCCGGCGATTCGTGGCCGCTGGAGCGCAGGTGGTGGTTCTGACGACCAACGACTCGTCGTTCCTCGAGAGCGTCGCCTCCAGGGAACACGTCATCATGAGCCAGATGAGGGCGATCGAGACCGGCCGGTGGATCGTTGAGGGCGCTATCTCCGGGGAAAGCGCCATCGTGGATCCCCATGGCCGGGTCCTGGCCCGCACGGGGCTTTTCGAACAGACGATCCTGCGCTTCAAGGTCCCTACGTCGACCGCCCGCACGATCTACGTCCGACTGGGGGACTGGTTCCCGTGGTTCTGCGGTGGGGGTGTTTTGCTCGCGTTCGGCTTAAGGCCAGTCCGGAAGCGCCGCGCGACTCCCCCGGCGGGGGAGCGGCCGGGCGCGACGATCGAAGCTGGACGCCCGCCGGTGCCCATCTCTGGCGGGTCCGGCTCCAGGGTCCTGGTGGTCCTCCCCACCTACAACGAGCGAGCGACGATCCTCGAAGTATTGCGAGGCGTCCTTGCTGCAGGTTCCAACGTGGATGCGCTGGTCGTGGACGACGCTTCGCCCGACGGCACCGCGGATGCTGTAGAGGGGCTCGCTAGGGAGAGCCCCAGAGTGCGTCTCCTTCGCCGGCCGGGCAAGCGGGGGCTTGCCAGCGCCTATCTTGCAGGGTTCCAACTGGCGCTCCGCGAGGGCTACGACGTGGTCGTGGAGATGGACTCCGACCTGTCCCACCGGCCGGAGGATCTGCCCAAGCTGATCGAGGGGTCCGCGCTCTACGACCTGACGATCGGCAGCCGGTACGTCCCCGGCGGGGAGGTTACGAACTGGAGCCGGGCTCGCGTGGCCCTTTCCCGGGCGGGCAACGCCTACGCCCGCGTCTCGCTTCGCCTTCCACTCACCGACGCGACGAGCGGCTTCCGCGCATATCGGCGCCGAGTCTTGGAGCTTCTCATGAAGCGCGAGACCACCTCCGAGGGCTACGCCTTCCAGATCGAGATGGCCTACCGGGCCTTCCGGGCCGGCTCCACCCTGGGCGAGATCCCCATAACGTTCCGCGAGCGCGAACACGGAGCCTCCAAGCTGTCACGACGAATCGTGTTCGAAGCTCTGCTGAAGGTCGGCCGTTGGGGCCTTCGGGATCGTCTCCCGGGTCGACGGAGCTCCCGGGACGCCGACGACGCCCGCTCTTCCGAACTTCCCGCGGCTGACCCCAATCGCCCATAATGGACATTACGGAAACTAGTTAGAAACTTACCCCAGCGAGTCACACCCCCGCTCGGTTGTCACGGCCCGAAGCGGTCCTGATCCCGACGCGCCCGTCTTTTGCCGACAAGTGCAGCCAAAGCGATCAGACCCACGAACATCACGGCAGTGAGCAGGGGCCACGGGCTGAAATGAGTGGAGTAGCGGCCCGCCGGGTCGGTCACCTGGAACTCCCCCACCGGAGACAGGTTCCGACCTCTGGAGTACCGCTCGCACGACGGGCAGTATGCGAAGAGCTCATAGCGGCCGGGTGGGAGCTCAGGCACCGCGAATTCGAGCAATCCGTTGCCCTCCGGGTCCCCGACCAGGTCCCCGATCGGCAGCAGTCGCCCGTCGGCCGCCAGGGCGTCCGTGCCGTCGAACCGGCCCGGAATGTCGCTGGCCACCCCTTGGGCGACCAGGAAGACCGGGAGACTCACATCCGAAGTGCCCGCGAGCGCCCCCTCGCCTCCGGTGCGACCGGTAACCTCGGTCCCCGGGGGGCCCGAAGCCGGCTCCAAGACGACGAACAGCGACGCGCCGGCAGGCCCTCCGGCAAGGGCGACGGCCACCATCGCGCTAATCGCAACGAGCGCGACCCGACCCCAGTTCACCAGCGGAGCTTGAGCTCCCGGGCCGCCTGGGCCTCGTCCAGACGGCGGACCGGTGCGGTCACCGGCGCCTCGTGCAAAAGGTGCGGATCCGCTCCGGCCTCCCGGGCCACCTGAAGCAACGCCTTCGCGAAGGCGTCCAGCGTTTCCTTCGACTCCGTCTCGGTTGGTTCGACCATCATGGCCTCCTCTACAACCAGCGGGAAGTAGACGGTTGGGGGGTGGAAGCCCAGGTCGATGAGCCGCTTGGCCACGTCCATTGCCCTCACGCCATGCCTCTTCATAGGTCTGGCCGTCGAGACGAACTCGTGCATCGGCCGCCCGGGAAACGCCAGTGGATAGTCGCCCTTGACGAGGCATGCCAGGTAGTTCGCGTTCAGCACCGCCCGCTCCCCCACCTCGCGAAGGCCGTCCCTGCCGTGCCCGAAAACATACGCGAAGGCCCGCACCAGAACGCCGAAGTTCCCATTGAAGCCGTGCACCCGGCCGATCGAGTCCGGCCGGTCGTGGTCCCAGTAGTAGCGGCCCGAGTCCTGGTCGAAGCCCAGCAGGGGTGCGGGTAGGAACCGCTCGAGGCTCTGCCCAACGGCAACGGGGCCAGCCCCCGGCCCTCCCCCACCGTGGGGCGTGGCGAATGTTTTGTGAGTATTCATATGAACGACGTCGAACCCCATGTCGCCGGGACGGACCCGGCCGATGATCGCATTGAGGTTCGCGCCGTCGTAATAGAGCAGGGCGCCGGCCCTGTGGAGGACCTCGGCGATACCCTCGATCTCATCCTCGAAGAGGCCCAGGGTGTTGGGGTTCGTGAGCATCAGGCCAGCAACGTCCTCATCCACGAGCTTCTCCAACTGGCCCACGTCGACGAGGCCCCTCGCGTCGGATGGCACCTGCACGACCTGGTAGCCGGAGAGCGACACGGAGGCCGGGTTTGTTCCGTGGGAAGAATCGGGGATGACGATCTTCGACCTGGGGTTCCCGTTCTTCGTGTGATAGGCGCGCATGACCAACAGGCCCGTGAGCTCCCCGGAGGCGCCCGCCGGTGGCTGGAAGGTGACCCGCGCCATTCCCGTCACCTCGCATAGCGCGCGCTCAAGCCGCCAGAGGAGCTCGAGCGCGCCCTGTACGGTCTCTTCGGGCTGATGGGGATGCAGGCGCTGGAAACCCGGTAGAGCGGCCACCGTCTCCGCCACCTTCGGGTTGTACTTCATGGAACAGGATCCGAGGGGATAAAAGCCCGTGTCCACCCCGTAGTTCATCTGGGACAGCCTGGTGAAGTGCCTGACGATGTCGATCTCCGAGACCTCCGGGAGATCCGGCCCGGCCGAGCGGCCGTGTTCGGCCGGAAGCTCCACCAGCGGGACGTCGAGCACGGGGAAGGTCCAGGCCCTGCGTCCCGGCCGGGCGAGCTCCTTCAGCGTGAGCGACCCGAGGTCGGGCCCTCCGCGCCTGACGGGGGCCCCGGTCACTGAATCGCCTCCTCGAAGGCCTTCGTGAAGGCATCGATCTCCTCGCGCGTCCTGCGCTCGGTCACCGACACCAGGAGCCCGTCGTTCCCGACGATTGGTCCGGTCAGGAACCCGGCCTCAAGCAGCGCGGACTGGATGGCGACGGGATCGCGCTCGGTCCGCACCACGAACTCCTTGAAGAATTCCGCTTCCGGATACTTCAACCCGGTATCGGACAGGCCGGACAGCCTCTCTGCGGCATAGCGGGTCTTCGCCAGGCACTGCTGCCCTAGCTCGCGAAGCCCCTCCGGACCCAGCCAGGCCAGGTAGACGGTGGCGGCCACCGCCATCAACGTCTGGTTCGTGCAGATGTTCGACGTGGCCTTCTCTCGCCTGATGTGCTGCTCCCGCGCCTGAAGGGTAAGGACGTAACCGCGAGCACCGTCGACATCGGCGGTCTCCCCGACTATCCGCCCGGGCATCCGGCGGACGTCCTGCATTCGGGCGGCGATGACGCCCAGGTACGGCCCTCCGTAGTTCAGGTGATTTCCGAGGACCTGTCCCTCGCCGACCGCAATATCCGCACCCAGCTCGGCCGGCGATGCGACGACCCCCAACGAAAGCGGGTCGAACACCTCGATCGCCCTTGCCCCGGCGGCGTGGGCCGCTCCGAACAGATCACGAGCGGGCTCGAGGTTTCCCCATCCGTTCGGGTGCTGGACGACTACGGCGGCCGGCTCGCCAACGATGCCCTCGACACGTGTGACCCCCCGGTCGTTAGCGATCGTTTCGACGCCGAAGTGCTCGCCGGCCCCGTACGTCTGGAGCGTCTGGAGGTACCGGGAGTCCAATGCCTCGGCTACAAGGATCCTCGAGCGCCCGGTCGCGGACGTCGCCATGTGCACGGCCTCGACCAATGCGGTGGGTCCATCGTACAAAGACGCGTTCGATACCTCCAGGCCGGTCAGCTCGCAGATCATCGACTGATACTCGAAGAGGATCTGCAACACCCCCTGCGAGATCTCCGGTTGGTACGGCGTGTAAGAGGTGTAGAGCTCTGAGCGCCCCGCCAGCGCCCACACGACCGAAGGCACGTAATGGTCGTAAGCGCCACCGCCAGCGAAACACACCAGATCGTCAGCGTGGCGATTCCGGGCCGCCAGGCGCCGCATCTCGGAGACAAGCTCCATCTCAGATAGCCCTTCCGGTATGCCAAGCTCCCGATCTAGGGTGACTCCCGGCGGCAGGTGGGCGAAGAGCTCGTCGATGGATGAGAGCCCGCACGCGGCGAGCATCTCGCGCGCGTCGTCGTCAGTGTGGGGGGCGAACCGCACGTCAGGAAGTTTAGCGGGCCCTGATCACACGGCCTGGCGCTGCTCGTCGCGTTCGTCGTCCAGACCATACTTCGTGACCAGCGACAGATAGTCGCGCTGATAGAAGATCTTGCACCTCACGTCCGGGTACTGCTCCCGGAGGCGACGTACCTTCCGATTCTTCTTGGTCACCAGCTTCTGGTTGAGCGTGGTGATCTCGATGTACAGGTCGTAGGCCGGCAGGTAGAAGTCAGGAGTGAAGCGCTGTATCACGTTTCCGGCCTCGTCCCATTGCAGATCGAAGGAGTTCGGTTCGTACTGCCACTCGATCTGGTAGAACTCAAGGAGCCGGGCGAACTGACGCTCGCTCGCGTGGGCGAACGCTACGGTGTCGCTGAGGAGAAGCTCCGGGGCGCCAGGCTGGCGCGTGGGGCTCAAGCGCCTCCTGCCCTGGCGGCCGCCGCCACTCGGGGCGGTTGCCGCTTACGGCCAACGGAGTTCGACAGGTCGTCCCAGACTTTGTCCAACGCGATGGCGAAGACGCCCTGGCCCCGCTTCACGAGATCGATGATCTCATCCTCGGATTCACACGCATAGATCCTCACCCCGTCAGACATCAGGGTGATGCTGGAGGGCTCGGACGCAACATTCTCGCGAAGGTACACGACAGCTTTCCGGATGTTGTGTAAGGAGATCCCTGTGTCCAGGAGCTTCCGGATGACCCTGAGCTGAACCAGATCCTGGAACGAGTACAACCGCTGTGTTCCGGACCCGCCGGCCTCCCTGATGCTGGGGGTCACCAGGCCGGTTCGTGCCCAATAATCGAGCTGGCGGTACGAGATCCCTACCAGCTTGCAGACCTCCGGTACTCGATAGCCTTCCGACTCTGCCATGACAACTCCGTAATTACGTGGGCGTAAGGAAGGCTATAGGCGGGCGGCGCAGGTGTCAATCATGCGCAACAAAGATGGCCCTTTCAGGCGAAATCCTCGGGAGTGACCTGGTCCAGGAACTCGCGGAACTTCTCTACCTCCTGCTCCTCATCGTCCTTTATGAGGATCGAGGCCTCGGTGAGGACCTCCTCGTTCGCGAAGATGGGCGCGTTCACACGCACGGCCAGCGCTATCGCGTCGCTGGGACGCGAGGACACTTCGAATCGGGTCCCGTTACGGGCCAGCTGGATGGCGGCGTAGAAAGTGCCGTCCTTGAGCTCGGTGATCACGATGCGCTCGATCTGCACCCCGGACTCTTCGAGGAGGTTCTTCATGAGGTCGTGGGTCATCGGCCTTGCCGTTACGACACCTTGGAGGGCGAACGCGATGGCCGTGGCTTCTCCGTGACCTATCCAGATAGGTAGGAACCGCTCCCCCTCCCGCTCGCGCAGCAGCACGATCGGTTGATTGCTGGGTAGTTCCACGCGGACGCCGACGAGGTTTAGCTCGATCATCTGGCTCTCCGCCCCACTGTACCCACGCCTGGGAGGGGCGGCAACTGTGTTGACCCGGCCCTCAGCATCACCTTCCAAAGCCCTCCAGCACCTCTCGGAGGACATCCGGGTCCTCATCCAAAGAGGCCTGGCTCTCCACCGCGAGGATGCTCGGAAGGTTGCGATAGCGCTCCGCGTGGTCCAGCCCGTAACCGAGGACGAACCTGTCGGGGCAATCGAATCCCCTGTAGCGGATCTCCAGCGTCGGGATTCGCCGGACCGACTTATCGAGAAGCGCGCACACCGCGAGGGACGCTGGCTCCCGCGCCGCCAGGGCCCCCCGAAGATAGGAGAGGGTGAGCCCTGTGTCGATGATGTCCTCGACCAGGATCACGTGCTCACCGCCGATGTCCTGCTCGAGGTCCTTCAGGATCCGAACCACTCCCCCGGTGGCCTCCGAGCCCGCGCCGTATGAGGAGATCGACATGAAGTCGACGCGCACGGGGAGATCGATCTCGCGGAAAAGGTCTGCCAGGAAGATCGCTGAACCCTTGAGGATCGATATCAGGACGGGCGAGCGGTCCTGATAGTCGGCGGTGATCGCCCGGCCCAGCTCGGCGACGCGATGCTTGATCTGCTCCTCCGTAAACAGTACGACCGCTCCCTGAGACACGTCGCTGGATTATAGGAACGCGGCCGCCAGGCCCCGGAGAAGCACGACCGCGACATTCAGCGCTTCTTCAAATGGGGTCGCATGGGCGGGCCCCTGCGGCACAGGTCTGGGCGGGGCGGGGCTCGAGACCGGCACAGTCACCGACTGGCCCGCCAGGACGCGAACAGCGCCGATCCGGCGTCCATCCACGGACACGACGAGCTCCCCGAGCCGGTCGCCGGCCGCGATGGGGAGCTCCAAGCCTTCCAGCTGATGGAACTCCCGGCGGATGGTGCCGAGCAGGTCTATTCGAACGAATCGCTCGATGGTCCTGGCGGCAACGCCGCGAACGGGCTGCCCCTCCACCTCTGCAAGCGCAACCGAAGCCCCCTGCGCTACAAGCGTCGAACGGCGGAACTCGGCGAATCCGTAATTCAAAAGGGTCGCGCCGACGTCGAACGGCTCAACCGGAACACCCAAACTCACGGCCAGCAGCCTGACGCCGTTCACCTCCGCGGCAGCCACCAGGCAGTGCCCGGCGGGGGTCGTGAACCCCGTCTTCACGCCCGTGGCCCCAGGATAGAGCCAGAGCAGCGCGTTCCGGTTCTGGATGTGCCGATCCGGCCCAGAGAGCGCGGGTATCTTGCGGACCTTCGTACGGACGATCTTGGCAAATAGCGGCTTGTCGAGAGCGGCGCGGGTGAGCTCTGCGAGGTCTTCCGCGGTCGAATACCCGTCGTCGTCCAGCCCAGTGGCGCTCTCGAACTTCGTGCCGCGGAGACCCATTGCGACAGCCGTTGCGTTCATCGTCGCGACGAACGCGTCAACGTCGCCCCCAACGTGATCGGCCAACGCGACAGCAGCATCGTTAGAGGATTGGAGCAGGAGTGCGTAGAGGAGCTCGCCCACGGTCCGCTGCTCTCCTTCCACCAGACCCAGGCTCGACCCGGGCTGGGCGACCGCATCCGGACCGACCGTCACGACCTCCGATGGATCGGACGAGTCCAACGCGACGACGGCCGTCATGATCTTGGTGAGGCTGGCGATGGGCCGCCGAGCCCGGGGGGCCATCTCGAACAGCGTCTGACCGGTGTCCTGGTCCTGCAGGATCGCCGCCGCGGCGCTCAGCTCGGGAGGGGTCGTCGACGGCGGCGGAGTGACGAGCGTCGTCGGAAACGGCGACGGCGAGCCGAAGGGTGGGACCGGAGTCGGAGGCGGCGTCGAGGTGGCGAGGGCCGACCCCACGGCGGCCAGGGTGAACAGCGCTGCCGCGACGAAGGGGGCGGACACAGCCGCCGCACGCAAGCGTAGCGGCCGCATCCGAGCTACTGGCTGTGCAGATACTGGCGCAGGTTCGAGCGGAGGAGGGCCTGCTTCAGCCTGCGAGACAGCGTGGCGAGAACCGTCAGGTTCTCCGAGGCCGCCTTTCGTGCGTCGGGGTTCTTCTGCCTGAGCATTGGCATGACGATCGACTCGAAGAAGGTCGCTTCGCGTTCGGCGAAGTGCCGATACATGCTCAGGTGGCGCGCCTCGATACCGTACTTGAAGAAATCCTTGGCGATCGAGAGCACGATGAAATCATCACCGTCGTAGTACTGGTCGCCGTTCATGTCGTGCGTGCACAGCAGACCGAAGGACTCCAGCTCGCGGATCCGTGCGCGGTCGACCCCGGTCGCCGCCGAGAGTTCCTCAACCGACATCTGCAACCCGGTTGGCGGAAGCGCGATCTCCTCGTCATGGTCGGCGACTGGTGCCCGGCGGGGCCCAGGTTCTTCGTCGCTCTTCTCCAGCCTCTCCCTGATGACCTTCAGCGGAAGATACTCATCCCTCTGCATGCGCAGGATCAGGCGGAGCCGGTCTACATCTTCCTGGTGGAACTTCCTGTAGCCGGAGGGAGTCCGCTCGGGATCGATCAAACCCTCCCCCTCCAGGAACCGGATCTTCGAGATCGTGACGTCCGGAAACTCGGTCTTGAGCGTCAGCAGGATCTCGCCGATCGACATGTAGTCGCGAGCCGCCACTCTCACTCCCCCACGTAGAAGATCAGCTTGAACTTGCCGATCTGCAGCTCGTCGCCAGGTGCCAGCTCGGTGTCGTCGACCCGCTGTCGATTGACATAGGTGCCGTTCAGGCTGCCCACGTCGTGAACGAAGAACCGCTCGCCTTCCCGGCGCAGGTCCGCGTGCTTTCGGGAAACGGTCACATCATCCAGGAAGATGTCGCTCTCGGGATGACGACCGACCGTCGTTATCTCCTTGTCGATCAGAAACCTCGACCCAGCATTCGCGCCACGCTGTACGAGAAGGAGAGCCTGGCCGGCTTCCAGCTCATCGTGAGAGACACCCGCAACCTCTGAGGTATCGTCTTCCGCCGTGGTGGGGCTGAAGCTGATGGTCGTCTCCTCCTGAAGCGGAGTCCCGCAGTTTCCACAGAAGTGGGCATCATCTCGATTTCTATGTCCACAAGTGGTGCAGAACACCTTCGCTCCCCGGTAGACCTCGCCGTCCTCGCGAGGTCTATAGTTGGCCGAGACCGCACTGTACCCCAAGCGTGAAGAACGGGTCAAGGGTACTTGTGGTTGAAGGTTGAGACTACGGTCTTTTCAGGGTTGAATCCTAGTCGTGGCTGGACTCCTTGCTTATGAACGCCTGATAAGCGCCCGCGTCCAGGAGGCGATCCAACGCCGTGGGGTCCTCAGGCTCAACCAGGATCATCCATCCACGCCCGTAAGGGTCCTCGTTCAATAGCTGCGGCGAGTCGACCAGGGTCTCGTTGCTGGCTATGACGGTGCCGTCCACGGGGGCATAGACGTCGGAGACCGACTTGGTCGACTCGACTTCGCCGAAGGACTGACCGGTTCGCACCGCCGTTCCCACTTGTGGAACATCGACGTACACGACGTCGCCGAGGGCGTCCTGGGCGAAGTCGGTGATGCCCACGCGGATCCCGTGCTCCTCACGCCGCGCCCATTCGTGCTGTTCCGTATATCTGAGGTCCTCCGGAAACTCCATCTCTTCCTCCTGGCTGGTCCGTTGCCTGGGTCATGTCCTTCGATCGAACGGATCGGGGATCGCCCGCAGCTGCTCCAACACACGCTCACGGACGTCATGGACCGAGCCCATACCGTGCTTGCGCTTCCCCTTGGAGATATAGGTCTCGTGCAGCGATTGGAGCCTGTGGCCACACCTAGGACAGTGTCCAATCCTGGACGTCCCCGACGATATGCCGCGATTGCCGCATTCGGGACATCCCCACAGGTGCTTGCGGCCGGACAGCTTCCCACGCTTGGCGCGAGGCTGCCCCCCCACCTCGACGATGTCGAGGGCGAAGTCCACGACTGGAGCGTTGCTTATGGAGGTTCCAACCCCGTACGCATCCGCATACGGGTTGAGCGTCAGGATCGCCCCCTCGTCCAATCCGCCGGAGACGAAGATCTTCACCTCCGTGAAGCCTCGCTCGTCCAGCTCCCATCTGACCTCTCGCAGGATCACGCCGAAATCCCCGCGGCGCGAGGACGGAGTGTCCACCCGAACCGCGGCGAGTCTCTTCCCGAGCGCAAGGGCGGCCGACACGGCCCCGAACTTCTCGTCTTGGAAGGTATCGACCAGGGCCACGCGCTGGACCCGTGGGTCGACGATCCGGTCGAAGGCACGCCACGCGCGGTCCTCCCCCAGGATGAGGATGACCGCGTGAGGCATGGTCCCCACCGGCTCGACGCCAAGGACCTCCGCGCTCTTCAAGACCGCCACCCCATCGCAACCACCCAGATACGCCGCGCGCTCGATCATCGGCGCGATGGCCGGGTGCATCCTGCGCGCTCCGAATGAGATCACGGGCCGCGCCTGCGCCGCCATCCTGCACCTGGCGGCCATCGTCGCCACACCGCTCGCCTGGCAGAGGAGCCCCAGCAACGAGGTCTCCATGAGGCCGAACTCCAGGTACGGGCCGCTAACGACCATCACCGGCTCCTCGACGTAGAACACCGCGCCTTCCGGGAGGCTCTGCACCTCGATGCCGCGCCCCTCGAGGAGCGACAGTGCCTCGTCCAGGCCAGCGAACACCCCCCAACCCCAGTCCCGTGGGAGCTGCCCCGCGCGAACCTCCGCGACCACCTGTGGGTTCTCTCCCTCTGCTTGCAGGACCTCCTGGCCGCGTAGGAAGTACACGTCGGTGACGCGCCCCGCCCGGATCTCCTCCGGCGACGCGACGTGGAACTCCGTCATCGGCGCACCCCAGAAAGAACGCTCAAGTCCCCCTCGAGGGTTGGCCTCGTCAGCATTCCCAGGCTCGCACGGCTCCCACTGGCGGCATCATATTCGGCCCCCCCGCCGCTGGTGGCTAGGAAGCGCGCCGGGCAGCCGCTACTCCCCGGGTCAGGTCGAAGGCGTAGACGACCGCGGCGATGTAATAGAGGACGATCCCAGCCGCGAAGAAGATCCATCCGACGGCTGTCGCAGCGCCATGGGCCAGGAGATCGAACTTCCCCCAGGCGATCAGAGGTACCCCGACCATGAGATCGAAAGTTGCGATCTTTCCGATCCATCGGACATCCATCCGGACCTTGAACCGAACCAGGAGGACCGCACCCGCCAGGAATACCAGTCCGTCGCGTACCAGAACCAGCAGCGCGGCCCATAGCGGAATGGCGTGGCGCGCGAGGATCGCCAGGAGGGCCGCTGCGATAGCCAGGCGGTCCGCAACGGGATCGAGCACCTTCCCAAGGTTTGAGACCTGCCCGGTACGCCTGGCGATATAGCCATCGACCCAGTCCGTCGAGACGACGATACCCAGGAGCAGAAGGCCTGCGGCCTCCGTACCGTGATTGACGATCAGAAAGACGAAGGCAGGGATCAGGACTATCCGGATGAGCGAAAGGAGGTTCGGCAAGGTCGCGATGCGATCCAGCGAGGCCGGCGCGAACCTGCCCTCCCTGCCCCCGCTCATGGCCTCCCTTGAACTCTCCAGTCGGGCCGGGGAGATTTGAACTCCCGACCTCTTGACCCCCAGTCAAGCGCGCTAACCAAGCTGCGCCACGGCCCGGCAGATTCGATTCTAACCGTCTTCCCGGCCGCCCCCCCGACGCCCGCCGCTCCTGCGGCGTCGGCCGGCGCGGAATGCGATGCGGATCGGAACCCCGTCCCACCCGAACGCCCGACGGAGCGACCCTTCCAGGTAGCGCCTGTAGGAGGGACCTGGCGCTTCTCCTCCGAAGAGCACCAATTCGGGAGGTCCGGCCGAAACCTGGGTGCCGTACATGATCCGCCCTCCGCCCCTAGGCGGAGGATTCGCGGCCACCGCCGCCTCCAGTACACGATTGACCTCTGAGGTCGAAACCCTTCTGGTCCACGAATCGTGCACGGCCAGAAGGGAAGGGACGAGCCGCCCCACCCCGAGGCCGGTCAGAGCCGATGTCCGGACGACCGGGGCGCCGGGGAAAAGCTCGAGCTCTCTGGAGAGGCTCCGAAAGAGATCGTCTCGCTCCTCGCTCGGGATGAGGTCCCACTTGTTGAGGGCGGCGACCAGCCCGCGGCCTGCCTCCCCCACCCGGTCGGCCACGCGCTTGTCCTCCGCGGTTAGGCCCTCGGATGCGTCCACGACTAGGAGCGCCACGTGAGCCCGCCCCAGCGCTCTCAGCGAGCGGACGAGCCCATAATACTCGACTCCTTCGGTGCGGATGGACCGGCGGAAGCCGGCGGTGTCGATAAAACGCAGACGCCGGCCGTCGATCTCCACGGCCGAGTCAACAGCATCCCTGGTGGTCCCCGGCTCCTCGTGAACAACCGCCCTCTCGTCACGAAGCAGTCGATTGAACAACGAGGATTTGCCGACGTTCGGCCTGCCGACCAGACAGAAACGACCCTCATCCTCCACTTGAGGTTCGATACCTGCCGGGATCAGCTGGAGGATCCTGTCGAGCAGCTCACCGCTTCCCCGGCCGTGGAGAGCTGAGACGGGGACGGGTTCGCCGAGTCCCAGGGAATGAAACTCTGCCACAAGAGGATCGTGCGATTCGGAGTCCACCTTGTTCGCCACGACCAGGACCGGGACCTCGACGGTTCGCAGGTGCCTCGCGAGTGATTCGTCTTCCTCCAGGATGCCCGCCACCGCGTCTACGACGAAGAGAGCCAGGTTCGCCGACTCGGCCGCTCGCGCGGCCTGTCGAGCCACGCTGGCTTCCAGGCCGCGTGGTCTTACTGTGTAACCGCCCGTATCCACCAGCACGAACGAGCGCCCACCCCAACGGACCGGCACCTCGAGGCGGTCTCGAGTGACCCCGGAAGACGGATCGGCGATCGCCTCCCTCCTCCCAAGCAGCCGATTGACCAGGGTGGACTTGCCGACATTCGGCCGGCCGATGACGGCGACGCGAGGAGGCATGGGTGTCGTCATCGTCGCGAACCCCTCCCCGACCGACCCTCCAGCCTCTGGCGCACAAAGGCCATGGCCCGGGCCCTGACCTCCTGGGCGTCCAGGGTGGTCGAGTCAAGCACCATGGCATCGGAGGCCGGCACGAACGGGTTCGTCTTGGCATCCAGGCGATCGCGGCACGCGACCGCGGCTGCGGCCTCATCCCCGCCCCCGCGCTCGGAGATCCTCCGCCTCTCGCGTTCGCTGGAATCAGCGGAAAGGAAGATCTTGATGTCGGCATCCAGGAAGACGACAGAGCCGATGTCCCTCCCCTCCATCACACACCCGGCGACGCCCAGAGTCCTCTGCTCGGCACGCATGATCGCCCGCACCTCAGGATGGCTGGCGACCGTTGATACGACAGCCTCCACGTCCTGCCCGAAGAGCGCCGATTCCGGCTCCCGCCCGTCGATAAGCAAGCTATCCGTCCCACCTGGCCCGACCTCGAACTCGATGGCCTGAGCCAACCGAGCAAGTCGAGCCCCATCATCGGGAGGGACCCCAGCCGCCAGAGCCTGCCGCGCCAGCGCCCTATACATCAGCCCCGTGTTGATGTAGGGCATGCGGAGCTCGTCGGCCAGCGCCCGCGCGAGGGTGCTCTTTCCGGCGCCGGCCGGTCCGTCGATGGCGATCACGACTCCGCGTTTGGGCGTTCGACCTTCCATGGCTCCCTCAGCATGACAGCCGGATGGGCCCGGCCAGCGGAGGATCCGGCTGGGGACCCTAGACCTGCACGGGAGATGAGGCTTATCGCTACCCTGAGCCCTTACTCCGTCGCGACCTGCCCCTGACCGATGCTTGAGGGAGACCCGTGACCCTGTACAGGTCCCTGACCTCGTCCGAGGTGAGAGGTCGACTATGCCCGGGCGGGAGATCCGTCAGCCGAACGGGCCCGATCCGTACCCGAACGAGCCGGCGGACGGTGTGCCCTACGGCATGTAACATCCGCCGCACCTCACGCTTGCGCCCTTCCGCTATCACCAGGTTCGCCGCCGACCGGCCGCGACCGCGTTCCACGCCACTCACTCTGAGCGCCTTAGCGGGGCCGTCGTCAAGGCTCACTCCCCTGACCAGTTGCTTGACCTCCGGCGCGGACAGGACTCCCTCGACCTCCACCAGGTACTCCTTCTCGATCCCGAAGCTCGGGTGCTGGAGCCTGTGGGCGAGGTCGCCGTCGTTGGTGAACAGGAGAAGCCCCTCAGAGTCCCGATCGAGCCGACCCACCGGGACGACCCTGGGTCCCGGTGGGAGGAAACCTTCCAATGAGCGTTCCGCGTGTGGATCGTGCAGCGTTACCGTGACTCCCGCCGGTTTGTTGAAGGCGAAGTACCTTAGGTCTGGATCGGCCGCCACAGGGACACCATCTACGGTTATCCGGTCCCTGCCTGGGTCCACCCTGTCTCCCAGTACCGCCGACCGGGCTCCGATGCGAACGCGCCCCGCGCGGATGAGCTCCTCAACGCTTCGCCGAGAGCCGAACCCTGCCCTCGCCAGCGCCCGTTGGAGGCGCTCGGACTTGACCTCGTCAGGCCGAGGCGCCTGAGATGCCGGCATCTTCCAGGAGCGGCGCTACGGGCGGCAGATCTGCGAGCGACGCAAGCCCCAGCCGCTCGAGGAAAGAGGTCGTGGTGCCGTAGAGAAGCGCCCTGCCGGGGCCATCGTCTCGGCCCACCTCCTCGACGAGCCCCCGCTCCACCAGGGCTCGCAGTACCCCGTCGGTGTCCACACCGCGGATGCTTGAGATCTGGTGGCGCGTCACCGGTTGCTTGTAAGCGACGATTGCCAACGTCTCGAGCGAAGCCTTCGTCAGCCTGGTATGCCGCGCCGACAGCACGAACCTCTCGACGAAGGGGGCGGCCGCCGGATGGGTCAAGAGCCGCCATCCTCCCCCGATCTGTCGAAGGACTATGCCGGACCCGCGATCCTCCAAGCCGCGTGCCAGTTCGGAAAGGAGCGTGTCCACGATGCGCCGGTCTTTCTCGACAGCCTGCGCGAGCATCGACGACGGCATTGGTTCGTCCGCGAGGAACAGGATGGCCTCGAGGGTTCGGACGGTCTCACGTTCGCCTTCAAGCATGGCTTCACTCATCCTTCCACATCCCGTAGAGGGGAAGTCTCCCGTGGCCGACCATCGGGCGATACCGGGACTTGAGCGGAACCCTGCGCCTGAGGTACGCCGCGTCCTCCGGTGGACCCGGACCGCGATCGCTGCCACTTGACCCGAATCTCACCGAACACCTCGGCCTGCGACAACTCGACCTCACCTTCACGGTAGAGCTCCAGCAGGGCCAGGAACCTCACGACCACCTGGATCCGGTCGCTGCATTCTTCGACCAGTTCACGGAAACGGCAGTCCGGGGTCGCGGACAGGTGCTCTCGCATGGCCCGAAGCGCATCCGACAGAGATGCGCGGATCGGGCTCACATGGGACAGATCCAGCTCGCGCCTAGGCGCGAGCAGGGCCACGGCGGCCGACCGAAGCGCCTCGACCGAGACCTTCTCCATCACATCGGGGTAGAGGTGCGCCAGCTCTGGGGGCGGCCCGGCCTCGCGTGGCACAGAGAGCGTGGCTTGGGCCATCCGGTCGGCGATCATCTGGGAGATGGAACGGAAGGCGGCGAGCTCCAGCGTCCGTGCGTAGACGAGGTCCGGCGAGGCGCCACCGA
>Ga0210378_10000475_pt1 | contig 20258 bp, 13 predicted proteins | sample PLM1_60_b1redo_FD_155465 | JGI IMG/M metagenome (GOLD analysis project Ga0210378, IMG submission 155465) | Groundwater sediment microbial communities from an aquifer in East River, Colorado, USA - PLM1_60_b1 redo | ecosystem: Environmental > Terrestrial > Soil > Riparian zone | place: USA: East...
GGAGGCCGTCAAACGTGGCTGACACCGTCTTCGCGTTCACGTCTGATCTGCTCGACGAGGGGGTCGACACCGCGCTGGACCGGACCGGGGCCGGCGGCGTCACGGTCGCGGGTGTCTACCACGCCAGCCGCGACGTGTTTCCGCACCACCCGACCCGGCGCGTGCAGTACCTGGACGGCGGCGTCCACTACTTCCAGCCCTCGCCGGAGTACTACGGGGAGATCAAGCCGGTCACCGCCGTGGCCGAAGACCCGTTCGAGCGGATCCGCGCCGCCACGGCCGCCCGCGGCGCCGCGTTCAACGCCTGGCTCGTGTACCTGCACAACGACCGGATCGGGTTCAGCCAGCCCGAGTACGCGCCGCGCAACGTCTACGGCGATCCGTACCGCACCGATCTCTGCCCGGCGAACCCGGCCGTCCGCGAGTACGCCGTGGCGCTGACCCGCGACGTCGCCCGCTACGGCTGCGACCTGGTGCTCGCCGAGTCGCTGCACTACCACCCGCTCGGCCACGGCAACCACCACGAGCGGTATCTCTTCGCGCTGGGTCCGCTGGCCGAGTTCCTGCTGGGCCTCTGCTTCTGCTCGCACTGCGTGCTGCGCGCGATCGAGGACGGCATCGACGTGGCCGGGCTGGTCAAGGCGGTGCGGGCGATCACCGATCAGGCTCTTTCCGGCGAGGTTCCCGGGCCGGACGGCGAGGTCACGCTGGAGACGGTGGCGGGTGGCGAACTGCCCGCCTTCCTCGACTCCCGGCAGCGGACCGTCACCTCGCTGGTTGAGGAGGTACGCGCTGCCCTCGACGGCTCCGGCACGGCGTTCTGCTTCATGGACCAGGCCGGCGCGATGAAGGGGTACGCCACGGGGCAGCCATCCGGTGCGCTCGCCGCGGACGTGGCGTGGCAGCTCGGCGTCGACGTCGCGGGCGTGAGCGCCCACGCGGACGCCTACCAGGTGCTCGCGTACGCCCAAGACCCTGAACGGATCAGGGCCGACGTCGCCGCTTACCAGGAACGGCTCGCCAGCGGGGTGCCGCTGCGATGCGCGCTGCGCCCGACCCTGCCGGACTGCACGTCCGCGGAGAACCTGGCCGCCAAGCTCGACATCCTTGACGCGCTCGGCGTCGGTGACCGGGACTTCTACCACTACGGCCTGCTGCCGCTGCGCAACCTGGAGATGCTGCGCGGCGTACTCGTTTCCAGGATGTCGTCACGCTGAGGTAGACCGTGCCGCTCTTACGATCGAGATAGGACTTGCCGGTGCGGCCACCGGTGACCACCGTCCGGTCGAAGTCGTCACTGCGGGCCCACTCGGCGGGCGCGGGCACCTCCGGCGCGAGCACGGGCCGCGACGACCCAACGATCCACGTTCTCGAACACGAGGTCCCTCTCCCTGGGGCCCACCTGTCTGGACATCTGAACTAGCTCGGTAGTTCCAGCTAAGCCATGACCGCGCCGGGGCGCGCCTTAAGGAAGGCCGATGCCGCCGGCCCGGCAGGCACACCGCCTCAAGCTCGCTGCGGCACCGACGGTGGCCGGAGGCGCCTCGCCGGACGACCTGTTTCGCCAGGTCTGAGCCCGCTCCGATTCGCTCTGTGATTGCGCGGATACGCAACATCGGCTTACCTAAAGAAATGCCTTAAGGTTAAATCCAACTTCGTAAGTGGGCGGCCCATCACTGGTCGTTCCATAAATCCAGCTGAGGTCGCCCTTAAGTATCCGATAAGGAAGCGCCACCGGGGCCATTAAGACAACCGTTTCCGCAGGTCAGGAGCGGTAGCCTGGAGTTATACATCGCGTATCAGATCGATTTCAACAGTTGCTTTTTCCGACGTGATCCAAATAACGTGTCAAGCGCTCAGAAGAACGGCCCGCCCGCAAGCGGTGGACCGGCGGCGCCCTCCCCCAACGGCCGTCGGTCCACCTGGGGGAAAACCGGAGCTGACCCGCGTTCCCCTGCGCGATCCGGTTCAGAACTGCACTGAATGAGAGGAACCTCGATGCGAGGCAAGCACGCGGCCACGTCAGGCAGGCACGCGGCCCGGAACCGGTTACCCCGCATCCTCGCGGCGGCCGCGGCCACCGCGACCGTCGCCGGCGTGGGCTTCGCGGCAATCACCGGCACCGCCGCAGCCGAGGAAACAGGCACGATCCGCGCGTACGGCGGCGAGACCGCGCTCGACGATAGCTACATCGTGGTCCTCAACGACGGCGAGTCGGCCCTGGAGGCCAACGGCGTCGACGAGACCTCGCACGATCTCGCCGAGGAGTTCGGCGGCTCGGTGGAGTACCGGTACCAGTCCGCGGTCCGCGGTTTCTCCGCCCGGATGACCGAGCGCCAGGCCCGGCGGCTCTCCCGCGACGATCGCGTCTCCTACGTCCAGCAGAACCACCGGTTCCGCACCTCGGCCACCCAGGCCAACCCGCCGTCGTACGGCCTCGACCGGATCGACCAGCGCGCGTTGCCGCTGAACCGGGCGTACAGCGCCACCACCACCGCCGCGAACGTCACCGCGTACATCATCGACACTGGCGTCCGCACCACCCACCAGGACTTCGGCGGCCGAGCCACCAGCGGCATCGACACCGTCGACAACGACACGGACGCCGCTGACTGCAACGGTCACGGCACCCACGTCGCCGGCACCGTCGCCGGTGCAACGTTCGGCGTGGCGAAGGCCGCCAAGATCGTGGGCGTCCGCGTCCTCGACTGCAACGGCGAAGGCTCGGACGCGAGCGTCATCGCCGGCATCGACTGGGTCACTCGCAACGCGGTGAAGCCGGCCGTGGCGAACATGAGCCTCGGCGGCAACCTCAACGACGCACTCGACCGGGCGATCCGCTCCTCGATCGCTTCGGGCGTGACCTACACGGTCGCCGCCGGCAACGAGAACGCCGACGCCTGCACCTCCTCGCCGGCCCGGATCGCGGAGGCCATCACGGTCGGCGCCACCGAGAGGAACGACAAGCGCGCCGGCTTCTCCAACTTCGGACGCTGCCTCGACCTCTTCGCCCCGGGCTCGCGCATCACCTCGACGTCCAACGCCGCCGACACCGCCGTCCAGACCCTCAGCGGCACGTCGATGGCGTCCCCGCACGTCGCCGGCGCGGCCGCGCTGTTCCTCGCCAGCAACCCGAACGCGACGCCGCAACAGGTGCAGAACGCGCTCATCAGCAAGGCGACCATCGGCAAGGTCCGCGACGCCGGGCTCCTCTCGCCGAACCGCCTCCTCTTCACCGGCACCGACGCGAAGCCGGCCCCGACCGTCCCGGTGCCGCCCGGCCCCACCTGCGGCGCGTTCACCCAAGGCAGCAACGTGGCGGTCCCGGATCGCGGCAAGGCGTACAGCTCCATCATCGTCTCTGGCTGCACCGGTACGGCTTCCCGCACGGCCAAGATCGCCGTCCACGTCCGGCACCCGTTCCGTGGTGACCTGGTCGTCGACCTGATCGCGCCGGACGGCACCATCTACAAGATCAAGCGCGGCAACTCCCGCGACTCCTCCGCTGACATCGACGGCATCAGCACGGTCAACCTGTCGAAGGAACTGCGCAACGGCACCTGGAAGCTGCGGGTCCAGGACACGTTCCGATCGGACACTGGCTACATCGACTCATGGACGATCACGCTCTGACCAACTGAAACAGGCACAGCGGGGCCCCGGCAGCACGCCGGGGCCCCGCTGTCTGTCCTACTCGCCTGGGTAGGGCCGGTCGAGGTCCTTGATGCCCAGCGCCCGACCCACTTCGCCTCGCCCAGCGCGAGCACGGCGCACAGAATGCTTCAGCCGGACGGTGGCGCCGCGTAGATCGAGCCGACGAAGTGCGCCAGCTTCTCCTCGCTCAGGTGAGTGGCGAGGTCCGCCTCGCTGATCATCCCGACCAGTTGCCGGTTCTCCATGACGGGTACGCGCCGCACCTTGTGCTGCTCCATCAGCCGGAGCACCTCGTCCTCGTCGGCATCGGCGTCGGTCCAGATCGGTGTGCCCTGTGCCAGGTCGCGGGCCGTCATGCCGCGCGGGTCCCGGCCTTCGGCGACGCACTTCAGGACGATGTCGCGGTCGGTGATGATCCCGGCGAGCCGGTTGTCAGCACCGCAGATCGGCAGCGAACCAACCTGCATGTCCCGCATCAGCTGAGCCGCCCTCTCCAGCGACTCGTTCTCGTCGACGCACTCGGCGCCAGGATGCATGATGTCGCGGGCTCTGCTCATCTCAGCCTCCTTCGTGAGTCTGAATGGCTCATCACCCATCCTGCGCCTGCTTGCTGCCGAGGTAAACCCACCAAAACCTGACAAATGACTAACGCTGGCTGGCGCCGTGTGATGCGACGCGCGCGTCGAATCGGCGCGTTGCTTCACAGCGCCAGGGCTACACCGGTACGGCCTGCTGAGATCCCTGTTCACGCTCCCGCAACCGCTGATACCGCCCCCGCGCGTCGAGCAGCTCGGCGTGCGTACCGCGCTCGGCGACCCGGCCGGCGTCGAGCACGATCACCTCGTCCACCGCGTCGAGGCCGGTGAGGCGGTGCGTGATGAGCAGCGTCGTGCGCCCGCGGGTGGCGTCGAGCAGATCGGCGGTGAGCGCGTCGGCGGTGGCGACGTCGAGGTTGGCGGCCGGCTCGTCCAGCACGAGGATCGGGAAGTCCGCGAGGAGCGCCCTGGCCAGCGCGATCCGCTGCCGCTGCCCGCCGGAAAGCTGGTCGCCGTGCTCACCGACCGGGGTGTCCAGCCCGGCGGGGAGCGCGTCGATCCAGTCGAGCAATCGGGCCCGGCGCAGCGCGTCCCTCAGCTGGTCAGCGCTGGCATCACGGCGAGCTAGGAGCAGGTTCTCACCGATCGTCGAGTCGAAGATGTGCGCGTCCTGGGCGCAGAGTCCGATCACGCGGCGGACCTCGTCGGAGTCGAACGCGCCGATCGGTGTCCCGTTCAGTGCGGCACCGCCGGCGTCGACGAACCGCAGCAGCGCGGCGGCGAGCGTCGACTTCCCCGCGCCCGACGCCCCCACGACGGCCACCCGCCGGCCCGGGGTCAGCACGAGGTCGACGCCGTCCAGCGCGGGCACGGCGGCCCCCGGCCAGCGAGCGGTCAGCCCGGCCGCTACCAACGTGTACGGACCGTCCGGCACGGGCACCGGCCGCGCCGGTTCCTTGACAGGCGCGGGCGCCGCCAGCACGTCCTGGATACGTCCAGCCGACCGCCGTGCGCGTTGCAGGTACTGGGCGGCGAGCGGCAGCCCGGCCACCGCCTCGAACGCGGCGAGCGGCAGCAGGACGATCACCGCAAGGCGCACGCCGTCGAGCTGCCCGGCCCGTACGGCCGGCACCCCGACCAGCAGCGCCCCGAGCACCGCCGCCCCCACCGCGAGGCTGGTCAGCGCCGCGCCGACCCCGCTCGTCCTGGCGGACCGTGCCGCCAGCGTCGTGAGGCGTGCGTCGAGCTGGTCCAGGTTTGCGAGGCCGGCGGGCGCCACCCCGTAAGCCACCAGCTCAGGCGCGCCCTGCAACAGCTCCACGGTGGACGCCGTGAGTTCGCCCCGGACGGCGGCCAGCCGGCGATCCGCACGCCGGCCGAGCACGGTGGAGAGCCACGGCGTCCCGACCCCGGCGACGAGTAGCGCAGCCGCCAGGATCACGCCGGCGGCCGGCAGCAGCCCGCCCGCGATCCCGACCGATACGGCGCCGACCACCAGTGCGACCACCGGCGGAAGCAGCGCCCGCAGGAACAGGTCCTGGACGTCGTCCACGTCGGCGACCAACCGTCCTAGGAGTTCGCCACGCCGGAACGCGGGCAGGCCGGCGGGTGCGAGCCGTTCCAGCGCGCGGTACACCCGAACCCGCAGGTCAGCGAGGATCCGGAACGCGGCATCGTGGGTGATCACCCGCTCGGCGTACCGGAACACACCACGGCCGAGGCCGAACGCCCGCACCCCGACGATCGCCACCGTCAGGTAGAGCACGGGCGGGTGCTGCGCCGCCCGGGAGATCAGCCAGGCGGACACCGCCATGAGCCCGACCGCCGACCCGAGCGCGCCTGCCCCGGCCAGCACACCGACCGCGAACCGCCCCCACACCGGCCGCGCCACCCCGACCAACCACCACACGTGGTTCACGACGGCACCCGCGCGAGGTCGACGACCCGGTCGGCGAGGTCGAGCAGGGACGGCCGGTGCGCGACGAGAAGCACCGTGCGGCCCACGGCGAGCCGGCGGACGGCGTCCATGACCTCGTCCTCGGCATCGCCGTCCAGATTGGACGTCGGCTCGTCGAGCAGCAGGATCGGCGCGTCCCGCAGGAAGGCACGGGCCAGCGCGATCCGCTGCCGCTGACCGGCCGAGAGCCCGGCGCCGCCGTCGCCCAGCCGGGTGGCGAACCCGTCCGGAAGGGCGTCCACGAACCCGGCGGCATGCGCGAGAACGGCGGCCTCGCGTACGGCATCGTCGGAGGCAGCAGCCGCACCGAGGCGGATGTTGTCGGCGATCGTCCCGGCAAAGAGGTACGGCCGCTGCGGCACCCAGGCCACGTTCCGCCGCCACGCATCGAGGTCTGCCTGCGCGAGGTCGACCCCACCGACGGTCACCCGCCCCTCGTCGGGCCGGACGAAGCCGAGCAGTACGGACACCAGCGTCGACTTGCCGCAGCCGCTCGGGCCCGCGAGCGCGACGATCTCCCCCGGCTCCAGCGTGAGCGAGACGCCGTCGGGCGCCGGCCCTTCCCGTCCGGGGTTGCGCACGGTGACCCCCTCAACCTGGATAGGGCCAGACTCAACAGCGACAGTCCCGGCAACCGGCAGCGGGGTTTCCAGCACCCGGAACACCCGGTCGGCGGCGGCCAGCCCGTCGGCGCTGGCGTGGAACTGCGCGCCAACCTGGCGCAGCGGCAGGTACGCCTCCGGCGCCAGGATGAGCACCAGCAGCGCCGTCCGCAGGTCGAGGTTGCCGCCGGCCAGCCGCAGCCCGATCGACACGGCCACCAACGCGACGGACAGCGTGGCCAGCAGTTCCAGCACCAGGGAAGAGAGGAAGGCGATCCGCAGGGTGGCCATCGTCGCCCGCCGGTACTCGCCGGTGATCGTGCGCGCCGCCTCGGCCTGCGCCTTCGCCCGGCCGAAGACCTTGAGCGTCGGCAGCCCGGCCACCACGTCGAGGAAGTGCCCGGAGAGCTGCCCGAGGAGCCGCCACTGCCGGTCACTACGGGCGCGGGTGTAGAGACCGATGAGCACCATGAACACGGGGATCAGCGGCAACGTGACCGCGATCGTCAGCGCGCTGACCCAGTCGGCGGTGACCACCTGCACCAGTACAGCCACCGGCACGATCACCGCCAGCACAAGCTGCGGCAGGTACCGGGCGAAGTAGCCGTCGAGCGCGTCGATGCCGCGGGTGGCCAGCGTCGCCAGCTCGCCGCTCCGCTCGCCGGCGAGCCAGCGCGGTCCGAGCCCGGCGGCCCGCGCGAGCAGCTGCCGGCGCAGCGCCGACTTCACCGCTGCCGACGCCCGATCCGCCACGACGTCCTGGCCCCATGCCACCGCTGCCCGCCCGAGCACGACCGCACCGAGCAGCACCAGCGGCGTGCGCAGGTCACCGAGGTCCGCGCCGCCGAGGAAAGCCCGGCTCAGCACGTCGGCGAGCAGGGTGGCCTGCGCGATCGCCAACCCGGCCACGGCCGCGCCAAGCCCGACGGTCACCGCGAGGAACGTGCGGGTCGCGCGGGCGTACCGCATCAAGCGGGGATCGAACGGCTTCATGCCGGGATGTCGCTCACGTCGATACGGCGGCGGAAGACCCAGTACGTCCAGGCCTGGTACAGCATCACGAAGGGCGTGAAGAGTGCCGCTACCCAGGTCATGATCCTCAGCGCGTACGGCGATGCCGCCGCGTTCGTCGTGGTCAGACTGTACGCCGAATCCATTGTGGATGGCAGGACGGCCGGGTAGAGCGCGGTGAAGAGCACGGTGATCAGGGCGACGACGGCAGCGCCGGTGAGGACGAACGCCCAGCCCTCCCTGCCGTACCGGTTGGCCCGCAGGGCGGCGACCAGCGCGGCCACGGTCGCCCCGGCGAGGATCCAGGTCACGGGGGTGCCCCGGTGAAGCTGCGTCCAGAGCAGGAACCCGCCGGTGGTGGCGAGCGTCGCGAGCCCGATCCGGCCGGCGAGCACCCGGGCCCGGCTCCGGATCCGGCCGCGTGTCTTCAGGACCAGGAAGACCGCGCCGTGCAGGACGAACAGCAGCAGCGTCGCGAGCCCGCCGACCAGCGCGTACGGGTTGAGCAGGTCAAGCACCGAACCGACGAACTCGTGCCGGGAATCGAGCGGCACGCCGCGCACGAGGTTGGCGAAGACCACGCCCCAGACGAACGCCGGCGTCACCGAACCGAACATCAGGCACCTGTCCCACCCCCGCCGCCACGCCGCCGACGGCCGCTTTCCCCGGTAGTCGAAGGCGACCACGCGCAGGATCAGCGACACGACGATGAGCAGGACAGGCAGGTAGAAACCGCTGAGCAGGCTCGCGTACCACTCCGGGAACGCCGCGAACGTGCCCCCGATGGCGGCGAGCAGCCACACTTCGTTGCCGTCCCAGACGGGCCCGATCGTGTTGATCAGGACGCGCCGCTCGGTGTCGTCCCGGCCGAGTACGGGCAGCAGGGCGCCGACGCCGAAGTCGAAACCTTCCAGGAAGAAGTAGCCGATCCACAGTGCGGCGATCACCAGGAACCAGCCGGTCGTGAGGTCCATGACGCCTCCTCAGTACGCGAACGCGAGCGGACGGTCAGCGCCTTCGTCGGGCGCCACGAGTTCCGGCGGCCCGGCCTTGGCGTACTTCGCCAGCAGCCGCACCTCGACGACGGCCAGCACGACGTAGAGCAGCGTCAGCACGATCAGGGACGTGAGCATTTGCGGCGGCGGCACGTCCGGGGACTCCCCGGCGGACGTCCGGAGCACGCCGTAGACCGCCCACGGCTGCCGCCCCATCTCGGTGAAGATCCAGCCGAACGCGTTGGCGACCAGCGGTAGCCCCATCGACCAGATGGCCGCCCGCCAGAACCAGCGGCTCTTTGGCAGCCGGCCGCGCCGGGTGAGCCAGAGGCCGAGCGCCGCCAGGCCGGCCGATGCCAGCCCGGCGCCGATCATGAACCGGAAGCTCCAGTACGTGATCGGGATGAGCGGCTTGTAGTCGCCCGGGCCGAACCGGGCCTGCTCGGCGGCCTGGACGTCGTTTATGCCCTCGACCTCGCCGTCGAGCGAGCCCGTGGCGACGAAGGACAGGACCCGCGGAACCCGGATGCTGAACAGCTCCCGGCTACCGTCGAGCGAACCGATCGTGAAGATCGAGAATGCGGCCGGCTGCGTGGTCTCATACAGCGCCTCGGCGGCGGCCATTTTCATCGGCTGCTGCTCGGTCATGATCTTGCCCTGGACGTCGCCGCTGAACGCGACGCCCATCGACGCCACGACCGTCACCCAGAGGCCCAGCTTAAGCGACGGCCCGAACACGTCCAGGTGCTGCCGCCGGGCGAGGTGCCACGCGCTGATCCCGATCATCAGCGCGCCGGCCGTGACGAACGCCGCCGTGATCGTGTGCGGGAACGCCACGAGCACCGTGGAGTTCGTGAGGACGGCGCCGAAGTCGGTCAGCTCGGCGCGGCCGGAGGCGGCGTCGTACCGGTACCCGACCGGATGCTGCATCCACGAGTTGGCGGCGAGGATGAAGTACGCCGAGAGCTGGGTGCCGATCGCGACGATCCACATTGTGGCGGCGTGCAGCGCCTTGGGGAGCCGGTCCCAGCCGAAGATCCAGAGGCCGAGGAACGTCGACTCCAGGAAGAACGCCAGCAGCGCCTCGATGGCGAGCGGCGCCCCGAGGACGTCGCCGACGAAGCGCGAGTAGTCGCTCCAGGCCATCCCGAACTGGAACTCCTGGATGAGGCCCGTGGCCACGCCGAGCGCCACATTGATAAGGAAGAGCTTGCCCCAGAACTTCGTGGCCCGGAGGTAGTGCTCCTTGCCGGTGCGGACCCAGGCAGTCTCCAGGATCGCCACCAGCGCCGATAGTCCGATCGAGATCGGCACCAGGAAGTAGTGGTACACGGTGGTGATCCCGAACTGCCACCGGGCGATGTCGAGTGCGTCCACGGCTGTCCCCTCCGGCCGGTGCACGTTTTCCGCGCCACGAGACGAATGACTACATCGTGTAGAACAATAGTCGACTACGCGACGTAGACGATCCCCGCGGTAGGCACTGTGGCGCAGATCGCGAGGTAACAACGATCTGGCAACGCCGTTACCACCCGGTTTGCCGACTGCTAGCGTGCGATCGATGGACGAGGAGGCCAGAAGGCCGCAGGCCCGAGCGGCCGGGAGCGGGAAGACTGCTCGTCGAGGCCACAACAAGGCCATGCTCGACGCGGCGTACGAGAAGTACGCAGCGCGACTGTACGACTACTGTCTATGGTTCAGCGGCGACAAAGAGACCGCTGAGAGCGCCGTCCACAGCGCACTCGTCTCGGCGTTTGGGCGGGAAGGCCTGCTCCGCGACGACGGCCCGCTCCGCCCCTGGCTCTACGGCGCGGCGCGCAATGAATGCCTCCGCGTCGCCCGCAAGGCTGGACGCACCGTCCCACCCAAGCCGGCGTACGCCGACATCGAGGATCCGTCCGCCAAGATCACCGCGGTCGAGGAACTTGCCCGGGTGCGCCGGGTGACCGCCACGTTCACCCGGCACGAGCAGGACGTCGCCGAGCTGGCGCTGCGGCACCGGCTCGTCCCGCCCGAGGTCGCGCTGGTGCTGGGCCGGCCCGAGGCGCACATCCGCACGGTGATCCTCCGCGCCCACTCCGCTCTCTCTGCACGCTGCGGCGAGGGTGTGCTGCTGGCCTTCGCCTCCCCGCCACCGCCGCCGCTTCCCGAATCGCTGTACGCCCGGATCCGCGGATCCGCCTTCATCCCCGACCGGGCCGCCTACTTCGCCGAGCGCGCCGCCCCGTACACCCGCGCCGGCTACCCCGTGCCACTCGACCGGCCACGGCCCCGGGTCCGGACGATGGCCCTGGTCGGCGCGGTATCTGGCGTGGCCGTGCTGGCCCTGGTCGCCGTCGTAGCCCAGACCGGTTCCGCAGACCGCACCGGCCCCACCACCGACGACCGGCCGCCGCTGGTCGTGGGCACCGAACTCCTCCCGGGCCAGTCCGACCCGCCGACGGACGACCCGATACCGACGCCGAACCGGACCACCACGTCTCCCAGCCCGACACCGACCGACGACGCCCCGCCGACCAGCGCGCCACCACAGGGCACCGGCCTCACGCCCAAGATCCGGCTCAGCTTCCGCAGCAGCGACGGCTGCCCGGCCACCTGGACCGCCGTGGTCACCGCGATCATCGAGGACAACGTCGCGCGCGAGGTGAAGATCGCCTGGTGGACCCGAACGTTGCCGGCTCAGGAGATCACCGCGGCGGCCGCGGACGACGACAAGTACCTCACGTCGATCAGCGGGCTTCCGTACGAAACCGAGGTCTTCTTCCGGGCCACGGCCATCACCGTCGACGACCACAACGCCCAGACCGGGGCATATCCGGTCACCGCGCACTGCCGGTAACCGCTAGCCGACTCCCACTTTGGTCTAGTCCAATCGCGATCCCGGCGTTAGGCTGCCCGAGTTGAACGGACCCCCGGGGCGGAGGGTGTCCGGAGATTCCTGTCCCTGCCGACAAGGAGTTCGGTTGACCAGACCTAACGGACGGCGCTTGCTCGCGTTAGCGGCCGCCGCCATGCTCCCCCTCAGCTTCGCCGCTCCGGCGAGCGCAGAGCCCACCACGACCGGCCACGGTCACCACGCCGACAAGAAGATCGTCGGCTACTTCACCCAGTGGGGTATCTACGGCCGGAACTTCCGGGTGCAGAACCTCGACACGTCCGGCCAGGCCAGCCGGCTGACCCACGTCAACTACGCCTTCGGCAACGTCTCACCGCAAGGCACCTGCTTCATCGAGAACACCCCCGGCCAGGGCGACGCCTGGGCCGACTTCCAGACCCCGTTCTCGGCCGAGCAGAGCGTCGACGGGGTGGCCGACGCCGGCCCCGAGACCCAGCCGCTCGCCGGCAACTTCAACCAGCTCCGTGAACTGAAGAAGAAGCACCCGAGACTCAAGGTGCTGATCTCGCTCGGCGGCTGGAGCTGGTCGAACTACTTCTCCGACGCGGCACTCACGCCGGCGTCACGGCAGAAGTTCGTGACGTCCTGCATCGACCTCTACCTCAAGGGCAACCTGCCGCTCCTGGACGGCCGCGGCGGGCCGGGATCGGCCGCCGGCATCTTCGACGGCATCGACCTCGACTGGGAGTGGCCGGCCTCCGAGGGCGACCCCGGCAACGTGGTCCGGCCCGAGGACAAGCAGAACTTCACCAAGCTCGCCGCCGAGTTCCGGCGGCAGCTCGACGCGTTCGGCAAGAAGCAGCGCAAGCACTACGAGCTGACCGCCTTCCTCCCCGCCGACCCGGTGCAGATCGACCGCGGCTTCGAGGTCAGGAAGGTGTTCAAGTACCTCGACTTCGCCACGATCCAGGGCTACGACCTCAACGGCACGTGGGACCCGACCACGAACCACCAGAGCCAGCTCTTCTCCCCGAAGGCCGACCCGAACCCGAACAAGTTCAGCGTCGACCTGGCGATCCGGCACTACCTGAAGAACGGTGCCCCGGCCCGCAGGATGGTGCTCGGCGTGCCGTTCTACGGCCGCGGCTGGACCGACGTACCCGACAAGAACCATGGGCTCTACCAGGGTCCGGCCACGCCGGCACCCGCCACGTACGAGGCCGGCTACGAGGACTACAAGATCATCGCCGCCACTCCGGGCAAGCGGTACTACGACCCGCGCGCCGTAGCGACCTGGTTCTTCGACGGCAAGACGTTCTGGACGTACGACGATCCGCAGGTGCTGCGCGCCAAGACCGTCTACATCAGGGCTCGCGGCCTCGGCGGCGCGATGGCCTGGTCGCTGGACGGCGACGACGGCACGCTCACCAAGGCCCTCGCCCAGGGCCTGCGCTAGCAGCGACAGCGGCGCCCGCCCCCGATTTCCTGGGGACGGGCGCCGCTGCCATGTTCCGGCCGCTTGCCCTGTTCCGGCCGCTTGCCCGTGTGTGATGCGGCGCGCCGATTCAACGCGCGCGCCGCATCACACGGCCGGTCCGGGTGGCCGGTCCGGGTGGCCGGTCCGGGCGGCCGGCCAGGGCGGCCGGTCAGGGTGGCCGGGGAGGGTGGCCGGGGAGGAGCCGCTGCCCGAGGCAAACACCTAGAGTGGTCGGAGGTCTGGTGGATCGATCGAGAGGAACGCGCATGCGGGTTCTGGTCACTGGCGCGCGGGGCAAGGTGGGCCGGGCGGTCGTGCCGGCGTTGCAGGCGGCGGGGCACGTGGTCGTCGCCACCGATCTCGGCGAGCCGGACTTCGCGCCCCCGCCCGGTACCCCGGCGTACGTGAAAACCGACCTCACCGACGCCGGTGAGGTGTACGCGCTGGTCGGCGGCGCTTCCGTCGGCGAAGGCCCGCGGCCGGGGCCGTTCGACGCCGTCGTCCATGCTGGCGCCATCCCCGCGCCCGGCCGCCACGCTCCGCACGTGGTCTTCGGCAACAACCTCACCGCCACCTTCAACGTCGTCGAGGCGTGCGTGCGGTGGGGGGTGCGGCGGCTGGTGAACATCTCCAGCGAGACGGCGCCGGGCTTCATCTTCGCCGAGCGGCCTTTCTTCCCTGACTACCTGCCGGTCGACGAGGAGCACCCGCTCCGCCCGCAGGATCCGTACGCGCTCACCAAGGTCTTCGGCGAGCAGCTGTGTACGGCGGCGGTGCAGCGCTCTGACCTCCGTTGCCTCTCGCTGCGGCCGAGCTGGGTGCAGGACGCCGCCTCGTACGGGCCGAATCTGGGCCGGCTCGTCGCCGACCGGTCGACACCGAGCGTCGCCGGCTGGCCCTACGTCGACGCCGACGACCTGGCCGACGCGATCCGGCTGGCCGTCGAGTCCGACCTGCCTGGCCACGAGGTGCTCTACATCGCCGCGCCCGACACGATCGGCGGCCGGGACCTGCACGCCTCGTGGCGCGCGGCGTTCCCGGATGCGGGCACCGAGCTGCGGCCGGTGACACGGCCGGACGCCAGCGGGATCAGCAGCGCCAAGGCCGAACGCCTCCTGGGCTGGCGGGCGACTCGATCCTGGCGCGATTACCTGACCGAGGACGGGCAGATCAAGTAGCTCTCCGTGGCGGCGTGCAGGCAGGTCTGTAGCGCGCCGTTACGGTTGGATTACGAGGATGGCGTCCTCGTCACCTTGGCCGATCCGCGCCTCTAAGACGCGTACATGGTCAATTCTGCCGGTCGACGTATCCGCTGGTTAGCGGTGGTGCTCGTGGTCGGGCTGGCCGGCTGCGGCTACGGATCCGGCGCGGACGACGTCGAGATTCGGGCCTCGTCGCCGTACGCGCTCGACGGCTGCGTCCGCCACGACGAGGGCCAACTGCTGAACCTGCCGAACGCCGACGGTCCGCCAACGCGCGGCGTCGTGCTCGGCGACGCCCCGCGCGCCGTGGTCTTCTCGCCGACCATCGACGGCAACGTGTGCCAGTGGCTCAACTACGGCGAGTCGCTGGTGGCCAACGGCTACCTGGTCGCGCTGTACGACTACAACCGCAAGACGCCGGACGACCACCAGCTCGCCGGGATCGTCGCGACCGTCCGGGAGCGGGGCGCACGGGCGGTCATGCTCGTCGGCGCCGGGGACGGGGCGTACGCGTCATTGGTCGGCGCCGCGAAGATCCTGCCAACGGTGAACGGGGTCGTCGCACTCTCCCCGCCGCAGCGCCTCGCGGGGCAGCCGCCGGTCGAGCCGCACATCCGTACGCTCCAGATGCCGCTGCTGTTCGCCTGTGCGCTGAACGACCCGAACAACGCCGCCACCGCGGTCCGCAAGTACGAGGAGATGGCGCCGTCGGCCGACAAGCAGGTCGTCATCGTCACCGGCCGCTCGTACGGCGAGACGCTGCTCTCGGGTGCGGAGGGCGACAAGGTCGGGACCGCGCTGACAGCGTTCCTGGACACGCGGACGCAGCGCTGATCGGGCGAGCACTTAGACGATCCTTAACCACCGCCGAGGACTCTCACAGACTCCTGCTTCACTCTTATAGCCATGGACGAGACGAGGAACCCCCAGCAGCAGCCCGATCCCGCGCCGCCGCAGGCCGCCTCCCCGCCGGCCCCGGCCCCGATGCCGCCGGCCCCGGCCCCGACGTCGGCGCAGGAACCGGCGCCGTACCCGCCCGCTGCCGAGGCTCCCGCCGCACCGACGTCCGAGCTTCCGGCCGCTCCCGCCGCTTACGGCGGGACATCCGAGCCGGTCGCCGCCGATCCGTACGCCCGCCCGCAGGACCCTGAGCCCAACCCGTTCGCCTCCCCGGAGCCGGCGACCGGCGACCAGTTCGCCTACCCACCGCCCGCCGAGGCCGCGTACCAGCGCCCGGACACCACCACGTACCAGCAGGCCAGCGCGTACCCCGGCGCCAGCCCGTACCAGCCCGGCGCCGCCTACCAGGGCGGTCCCGTTCACCAGCCCGGCGCCGCCTACCAGGGCGGTCCCATTCACCAGGGCAGCCCGGGCCAGCACCACACCGGGCCGTTCGGTCCCACCGGTGCCCCGCCGTACCCGGCCCCGTACGGCGTCACCGGCCCGGCGAAGTCCCGCCGTAGGGGAGCCGCTGCCGGCATCGCCGCTGCCGCGATCGCGCTAGCGCTGATCTCCGGCGTCACCGGTTCGGCCGCGACGCTGGCGCTCACCGGCGACGACTCGGGCAGCGCGGCGCCCGTGATCACCCGCGAGGTCTCCCCGGCGTCCACCAAGTCGGCCGCCGCGGGGACGGTCGAGGCCGCTGCGGCGACAATCAACCCCAGCGTGGTGACGCTGCAGGTCGTCGGCTCGGAGAACGGCCAGACTGCCCGGGGCACCGGCTCCGGCGTGGTGATCCGTCCTGACGGCTACATCCTCACGAACAACCACGTCGTCGCGCCCGCGGCCAACGGCGGCTCCGTGAAGGTCTTCTTCTCCGACGGCACCAGCAAGGACGCCAAGATCGTCGGCCGCGACCCGAGCAACGACCTCGCCGTCGTGAAGGTCGACGGCGTCGACAGCCTCAAGGCAGCCACGTTCGCCGACTCCAGCAGCCTGAAGATCGGTCAGCCCGTCCTGGCCGTCGGCGCCCCGCTCGGGCTGAGCGGCACGGTCACCGAAGGCATCATCAGCGCCGTCAACCGCCCGGTCCGCACCGGCGACGGCACCGGCCAGGACGCGGTCATCGACGCGATCCAGACGGACGCCGCGATCAACCCGGGTAACTCCGGCGGTCCGCTGGTCGACCTGAGCGGCCGGGTCATCGGCATCAACTCGGCCATCGCCACCGTCGGCGGCGGCAACAACGGGTTCCCGGGGCAGAGCAGCCAGTCCGGCAACATCGGCGTCGGCTTCGCGATCCCGGCCAACGACGCTGTCAAGATCGCTCAGCAGCTCATCGAGAATGGCAAGGCCAGCCACGCCACCCTCGGCGTGAGCGCCCAGGACTCCGCCGACGGCACCGGCGCCACCGTCGCCAGCGTGGTACCCGGATCGGCGGCGAGCAAGGCGGGGCTGCGCGCCGGGGACGTCATCACCGCCGTCGGCAGCCGCCGGGTCGTCGATGTCGACAGCCTCGTCGCCGCCGTCCGCGATCACCAATCCGGCGACAAGGTGGGCGTCACCTACGTGCGCGGTGGCAAGTCGAGCAAGGTCGTCGCCACCCTCGGCAACAGCTAGTCGAACCGCGGCTGCGGCGCCGTCGGGGGACGCCGCAGCCCCGTCCGGCCGGGAAAGTCCAGTGCCGCCGATTCCCACCGGATCGGCGGCACTGGCCTGTGCGCGCCCGTTCACGTCACGAAAAGAAGCGGCCGGACTGGCAGACTCCGGGGTGTGCGCGGCGTATTGCCGGGTACCTGGCAGCCACGACGCGCGCAGACAGGGAGACGCATCGCCATGAGTACGGACGAGCGCCGGACCGCGACTACCCGGCGCTGCCGGGTCGGCTGCAGCTCCCACGCGCCCGCCCGTGCACGTGCCTTCGTCGCGGACGCCGGCCTTGCGTGGGGCCTGCCCGCGCTCCTGATCGAAAGCGCCCAGCTGGCCACTAGCGAGCTGGTGTCGAACTCCGTCGAGCACGCCCTGTCCGGGGTGGAGATCACGCTTGGGCTGGACGGGGACCGGCTGCGGATCGCCGTAAGGGACAACTCGCGGGTGCCGCCCACGCACCGGCGACTGCGCGCCGCCGACGCACGTGGCCGGGGCATGGCGCTGGTTGACGCGCTCGCCGACGAGTGGGGCGTGACGCCGCACGACGACGGCAAGACCGTCTGGCTATGGCTCACCGTGCCGGCCGACGACGGCTCAGTCTTCGAAGGATCCCACGTGGCCGAGGTCTCGGAGCGCGTCACGGAGTAGCTTGGCCACGGCCTTCGGGTCGGCGCCGTTCTCGCAGCCGTGCACGGCCTCGTCCACCCGGCGGCGCGCCTGCTCCAGAGCCGACCGCCGCAGCCGCGCGCTGGTGACGCTGGCGTCCACCAGATCCTTGAGCTTGTCGGCCTGTTCCTGGAGCTGCCGGTTCTTCTCCCAGAGGTCGAGGAACACGGCGACCTTGGCTCGGAGCACCCACGGATCGAATGGCTTGGCCAGGTAGTCAACCGCGCCGACGGAGTAGCCCCGGAACGCATGGTGCGGTTCGCGGTCGAGCGCGGTGAGGAAGACGATCGGCACGTGCCGGGTGCGTTCCCTGCGCTTGATGTGCTCGGCCGTCTCGAAACCGTCCATGCCGGGCATCTGGACGTCGAGCAGGATCACGGCGAAGTCGTCGGTGAGGAGCCGTTTGAGCGCCTCCTCGCCGGAATCCGCCGTGATCAGTTCCTGGTCCAGACCCTGCAGGATCGCCTCCAGGGCAAGCAGGTTCTCGGGCCGGTCGTCGACCAGCAGAACCTTCGCCTTGCTCTCTCCGCTTCTCACTCAGGAAGCCCCTCATGATCGGTGGACGGCAACTCGTGTGATGCACCCAGCCAGGACGCCATAACGTCGAGAAGCCGGTCGAGATCCACTGGCTTCGTCACATAGTCAGTAGCGCCCGCGGCAATACTTTTGTCACGATCCTCCGGCATGGCCTTTGCTGTCAGGAAGACGATCGGCAACGCCGCGAACTGGGGCATTTGACGGATTGCGGTGGTAGTTCGGTTCCCGTCCATATCCGGCATCATGACGTCCATCAGGACGAGGTCGACCTCTGGGTGCTCGATCAGCAGGTCGATGCCTGCCGCGCCCGTGTCGGCGTAGAGCACGGTCATGCCGTGCAGCTCGAGGGCGGACGTGAGCGCGAAGACGTTGCGGACGTCGTCGTCCACCACCAGCACGGTCGCCCCGGAAAGCGTGCTGAGGTTGCCGGTCGGTGCGGCGGCGACGATCTGCCGCTTGCTCCCACCCGCGAGGATCGCCGGCATACGGGATGCCTCGGCCTCGTTGGTGGCATCGGCGCCCCGATCAGGCTCGACGCTGGGGAACGGGTACGTGGCCGGCACGTACAGCGTGAAGGTGCTGCCGCGTCCCGGGCCGCCATTGCCCGCTCCCGGCCGCTCGATCCTGGTGCCATTGCCCGCTCCCGGCCGCTCAGGCCTGCTGCGCACCGAGATCGATCCGCCGAGCAGCCGGGCGATCTCGCGGCTGATCGAGAGGCCGAGGCCGGTGCCGCCGTACTTGCGGCTGGTCGTGCCGTCGCCCTGATGGAACGCGTCGAAGATGACCTTGAGCTTGTCGTTGGGGATACCGATGCCGGTGTCGCTGACTTCGAACGCGACGACCTTCTCGGCCCGGTTGAGGGTGGGCGCGGCGAAGAGCATGTCGTCCGGGGCCAGCCCGATGGACAGCGTGACCGACCCGTTCTCGGTGAACTTCACAGCGTTGGACAGCAGGTTCTTCAGCACCTGCTGGAGGCGCTGGCCGTCGGTGACGATCGACTCCGGTAGCGCCGGCGCCCTGCGGACGAACAGTTCGAGGCCCTTCTCCTCGACCTGCGGCCGGAAGTTCTGCTCGACATAGGCGGACACGTCGTCGAGGACCACCGAGTCCGGGCGGACGTCCATCTTGCCGGCCTCGATCTTCGACAGGTCGAGGATGTCGTTGATCAGCGAGAGCAGGTCCCAGCCGGCGTTGTGGATCGTCTGCGCGAACTCGATCTGCTTGGGCGTGAGGTTCGCGTCCCGGTTGTCGGCGAGCAGGCGGGCAAGGATGAGCAGGCTGTTGAGCGGCGTCCGCAGCTCGTGGCTCATGTTCGCCAGAAACTCCGACTTGTACTGGCTGGACGCGGCCAACTGCTCCGCCTTCTCCTCCAGGCCGAGGCGGGCCATCTCGATCTCGCGGTTCTTGATCTCGATGTTGCGGTTCTGCTCCGACAGGAGGCTCGCCTTCTCCTCCAGCTCGGCGTTGGTGCGCTGCAACTCCACCGACTGCACCTGGAGTTCCTGGGCGAGCCGCTGGCTCTGGGTCAGCAGTTCCTCGGTACGGGCGTTGGCGATGATCGTGTTGAGCACGACGCCGATCGTCTCGACGAGCTGTTCGAGGAAGCTGCGGTGCAGCTCGGAGAAGCTGGAGAACGACGCCAGCTCGATCACGCCGAGCACCTGCTCCTCGAAGAGGACGGGCGTGACCAGGACGTCCGCGGGCGGCGCCGATCCCAGCCCGGACTCGATCTCCAGGTAACCGGCCGGCAACTTCGGCGCACGGATCGTGCGCTTCTCGATCGCCGCCTGCCCGACCAGCCCCTCGCCGAGCGCGAAGTTCAGCTCGCTCCGGCCGGACGGCGCGGCGTAGCTGGATGTGAGCCGCAGCTGATCACCGCGCTCGTCACTGGCGAGCAGGTAGAAGGCGCCCTGGTGCGCCTCGATCACGGGCGTCAGCTCGCTCATGATCATCTGGCAGACCTTGCGCAGGTCGCGCTGGCCCTGCATCTGGCCGCTGATCCGGGCCAGGTTCGACTTGAGCCAGTCCTGCTGGGCGTTCTTCTCGGTCGTCTCCTTGAGGTTGGCGATCATCTGGTTGATGTTGTCTTTCAGCTCCGCCAGCTCACCCTGCGTGTCCACCGAGATGGAGCGAGTGAGGTCACCGCGGGTCACGGCAGTGGACACCTCGGCGATGGCGCGCACCTGGGTGGTGAGG
>Ga0210378_10000476_pt1 | contig 20255 bp, 18 predicted proteins | sample PLM1_60_b1redo_FD_155465 | JGI IMG/M metagenome (GOLD analysis project Ga0210378, IMG submission 155465) | Groundwater sediment microbial communities from an aquifer in East River, Colorado, USA - PLM1_60_b1 redo | ecosystem: Environmental > Terrestrial > Soil > Riparian zone | place: USA: East...
CGACCAGCTCTGGCAGCGTGTTCGGTCCGGTCCCCTACGGCAAGCCGGCGTTCGCCTTCGACGGCGACCCGCGAACCGCCTGGGTCACCGGCGACTTCGGCGCAGGGGTCGGCCAGTCGATCAGCCTCCAGCTGGAGCGGCCGCTGACGCTGGCCAGCCTGACCCTGCGGCCGCTGCTGGGCGGCCCGGTCCAGGTGGCCTCGGTCCGCGTCCGCATGGACGGCCGCACCGTCGAGGCGGCCGTCCCGGCCCAGACCCAGGTCGAGCTGGAGCTGCCGGCGACCACCACCGCGTCCCTGACGGTCGAGATCACCGCCGTCCGCGGCGGTCCCGGGCTCAACCCGGTCGGCTTCTGGGAGATCGGCGTGCCCGGGGTCCGGGTCGCCGAGACGGCCGTGCTCCCCGAGCGGTTCCGGCAGCTGGTCGAGGGCCTCGACGCCGGCGCCCGGCGCCGGCTGGCGGCCACCCCCCTCGACGTCGTGCTGGCAAGGGCGGCCGGCCCCACCCGGCGGCTCGACGACGACGAGGAGCGCGCGCTCGACCGGCGCTTCTGGCTGCCGGAGGCGCGGACCTTCGAGCTGGCCGGCTTCGCCTCCCCCGGCCCCGACCTGGCCGAGCCCGAGACCGACCGGCTGCTGGGAGGGTCGTCCAGGGTGATCGCCCGGTCGTCGTCGCGGGCCTTCGACGGGCTCGGGGTGCGCGCATCCCAGGCCTTCGACGGCGACCGGGACACCGCCTGGATCCCGGCCGGCCGCGGCCCCGGCGAGTGGGTCGAGGCGTCGTTCCCGACCCAGGCCCTGGACCACGTCGTCATCCGCCAGGACGTGCCGGCGGGCCTCAAGGGCGTTGACGCGGCGGTCGCCGCCGAGCTGTCCCTTGACGGCGGCCGGCCGATCCGGGCCCGCCTGCGCCAGGGGGCGACCCGGGTCGAGTTCCCGGCCCGCAGGGTTGGCCGGCTGCGCCTGACCATCACCGACGTCGTCGGCCTCGGCGGCCAGGTCAGGGTGAGCGAGCTCGAGGCCGGCCGGGCGCGGGTCGACGCCGTCAACCGGCCGGGCGCCAAGCTGCGCGGCTGCGTCGAGCTGGCCGAGGTGGACGGCGTCCCCCTCCGGGCCCGCCTGCGGGGCACGCTGGACCAGCTGGCCAAGGGGGAGGCCCTCCGGGTGGAGCCGTGCGACGACGGCGGCCTGCGGCTGGGCCCCGGCCAGCATCATCTGCGCAGCGCCCCTGGCTGGCTGGTCGACCTGCTGCAGCTGCGGTCGGGAGGCGATCCCGGCCAGGCCCCCGCCGCGCCGGCGGCGCCGCGGGTCACGGTCACCTCCTCGGGCGCGACCCGCAGCGAGCTGGCCTCCGAGCCGGCGCCTTCCCCCTGGTACCTGGTCGTCGGCCAGGGCTACGACCGGCGCTGGCGAGCCACCATGGATGGCCAGCCGCTCGGTCCGCCGTCCCTGCTCGACGGCTACGCGATCGGCTGGCGGATCTCCGACCCCCGGCCCCACCGGTTCACGGTCGAGTTCGCCCCCCAGCGCCCGGCCACCGCCTCCCTGGCCGCCAGCCTCGCCGCGCTGGCCGTCGCCCTTGTCCTGCTGCTGCGGAGGCGCCGGCAATGAGCGGGCCCTGGGCGGGACGGCTCCTGCTGGTGGTGCTGTTGTGGCTGCTCGGCGGCCGGGTCGGGCTGCTGGTCGGGGCGGCCATCGCCGTCGGTGACGCGGTGCGCTCACCGGCCCCGCGCGAGCTGCTCTGGGGATCGCTGGCGCTGTTCGCGGCCGTTCCGCTGGCCGTGCTCGTGCGGGGCCTGCCGACCACGGCGACCCTCGGGCCGGACCTGGCCGCCGGCAACCCGGCCGCCCACCTCCTCGCCGGGACGGCCCTGGCCCTGCTGGTGCTGGGGGTGCTCCGCGAGGTGCGTGCCGGACGTCCTTCTGCCGGCCGCCTTGACCAGCGCGCCCTGGTGGCGCGCCGCCCCGACCGGCCCGGCGACGGCGGCCCCGGGCCGTGAGCGACCGCCGGCCGCTGGTGTCGGTGGTGGTGCCGACCCGGGACGCGGCCAGGACCATCAGCCGGTGCCTCGAGTCGGTGCTGGCCCAGACCTGGCCGGTCGAGCTGGTGGTGGTGGACAACTGGAGCTCCGACGGCACCTGGGAGGTGGCCGGCCGCCTGGCCCACGTGGCCGTCCAGGGCGGTCCCGAGCGCAGCGCCCAGCGCAACCTCGGCGTGGAACGGGCGGCCGGCGAGTGGGTGCTCTGGGTCGACGCCGACATGGCGCTGGCGCCCGACGCGGTGGAGCGCTCGCTGGAAGCCGCCGATGCGTCGGGCGCCGCGGCCGTCTTCCTCCCCGAGGTGAGCATCGGCAGCGGGTTCTGGGCCCGCTGCCGCGCCCTGGAACGGCGCTGCTACCACGGCGAGCCGCGGGTCGAGGCGCCGCGGCTGGTCAGGGCCGACGTCCTGCGCGGAGCCGGCGGGTTCGACACCGGCCTCACCGGGACCGAGGACGCCGCCCTGCGCAACCGGCTGCTGTCCGGCGGGATCGGGCTCGCCTGGGCGGACACCGTCGTGGTGCACGACGAGGGGCGCCTTCGCCTGGCCCCGGTGCTGCGCAAGCGCTTCGCCTACGGCCGCAGCCTGCCCGGCTACCACCGGGCCAACCCGGGGGCGGTCAAGGCCCAGGCCGTCGGCACGCTGGCCGCCTACTGGCGCCACCGCCGCCTGCTGGCCGCCGACCCGGTGCACACGGCCGGCCTGGCCGCGCTTCGGGCCTGCGAGACCGCCGCCTGGGCAGCCGGGGCCGCCGCCGCCCGGCGCCGCTGAGGGATGCCGCCGGTCAGGGTCGCGCCGGCTCCCAGGCCGCGGCCCGCCGGAACGCCTCGGCCAGCCGAGCGGACTGGCGGTGCAGCTGGTGGTGCTCCAGGACGGTGCGCCGGTTCTCCGCCCCGACCCTGGCCCGGCGGGCCGGGTCGCCGAGGAAGGCGGCAAGCGCCTCGGCCAGGGCCTCGGGGTCGTCGGCCACCCGGAGGTTGGGCTGGCGCACCGCCTCGTGGTTGGAGCCGCAGGCGGTGGTGACAACCGGCAGCGCGCTGGCCATCGCCTCCAGATAGGCCAGGCCGAACTGCTCGCTCCACACCCGGGTCGGCCGGGGCGCGGTCACGAACACCGCCGAGGCCCGCAGCACCTCGGCCACCCGGTCACGGTCGCCGCCGCCGAGGTAGGCGACGCCGCTGCCCGGCCTTGCCGCCTCCTTCCTGACCAGGCCCTCAAGGGGCCCGCGACCGAGGACCCGGAGGCCGGCCTCGGGCAGGCTCCGGCGGACCAGCCGGAAGGCGTCCAGCAGCCGGTCGATGCCCTTGTTGGCGGCCAGCGGCGACGCGAACACGGCCACCGGCTCGGCCACCGGGGCGGCCGGGGGGTGGAACAGCTCGGTGTCGACCCCCGGGTGGACGACCTGGCAGCGGTCTCCCGGCAGGCCGAGGGCCAGGCAGTGGTCACGGGCCGCCTCGACGAAGCAGAGGTACAGGTCGGCGGAGCGGGCCCGGCGCAGCGCCTGCCGGTAGGGCGGCAGCCGGTACAGCGGCGACCGCGGGTCGTTGGCCCAGACGAGCACCGCCTGGCGCTGCCGCCGCCGTCCCGCCAGGGCGCTCGCCTGGCCGGTGACCAGCGAGCAGAGCTCCAGCGAGGCCACCCAGTCATGCCCGTCGGGCAGCGAGTCGAGATCTTGGAGCCAGGCCAGCGCCCCGGCCTCGACGAAGCGCCGGGTCGGCTGGCGGTAGGGGCGGCACAGGAACCTCACCGCCTCGGGTGGCTGCCGGTCCCCGACCGCGGTCACCCGCGTCCCGGGCATCAGCGAGAGCCAGTGCAGCTCCCGCCACGGGCGCTGCCCCGGCAGCATCAGCCACAGGAGGTCGAGCGGGACCATGCTCATTGGGGGCGGTCGGACGGCTCATCGGAGCTTGGACGCGCCGGGAACCCGGCGGGCAAGTTGAGCATGCGAGGTGCCGGCTGTCCAGGCGGTTCGTCCTGAATGCGGGGCCTGGAGATGGTCCGCGTTGACGGCGGGACGGGCTGGTCCGACGATGCAACCGGGAGCCGGGACCGGCACGGAGACAAGCCCATGAATGGCCACGTCCGCGAGGAGCTGCCGGCGCTGCTTGCTGGCGAGCTGGCGCCGTCGGCGGCTGCCGTCGTCCGTGCCCACCTGGCCACCTGCGACCGCTGCCGGCTCGACCTGGCCGCGGTCGCGTTCGCGGCCGGCGAGCTGCGCTCGACCGCCCGGGTCCCGTTCGCCGACCCGGCGGAGCTGCCGCCCCTCCTGCTCGAGCTCCCCCCGGCCGGGCTGGACGCGGAGGCTCCCGAGGGGCCGGAAGCCTCGCGGGACCTGCCGGCGGGGGCCGGGCTCCGGGTCGGCCCGGCCAGTGTCGTGCTCGCCGCCACCGACGACGGGCTCGACCCCGCCTACCAGGCAACCCGCCAGGCCGCGTTCGCCGTGGCCGCGCGCGAAGGCGCCCGGGTGGTGCTGTTCGACCGGTCCCCGGAGCTGTACCTGATCGACCCGTACGAGCGCTCCGGCGACGGCAACGGTGGGCGGCGGAGCTCGCTCCTCAACCAGCGCGCGGCCAGCAGCCTCGGCCGGCCCTACCTGGCCCAACAGCTCGCCGAGGCCCGCCAGCTTGGCCTCGACGGCGCCGCCTGGGTTGCCCGCGGCCACGGGCCCGACGCCCTCGCCGCCGCCTGCGAGATCCTCGACGTCGAACGGGTGGTGCTGCCGGCCACCCTCGCCGCCCCGCCGCTGATCGACCGGGTTCGCGGCCACACCCTGGCCACCTTCCGCCGCCGAGTCACTGCCCGGATCAGCCTGGCGAGCCCCGACGGCACCCTGGCGGAGGTGGACTAGAACAGCGGGCATGTATCCGGCGCCGCATGCAGCGCCGAGCCATCCGTGCAGCCCTGAAGCTTGCGCGCCGCCCACGGCGGCCACGCCAATTCCTCGAACCCGGATACTTGGCCGGTGTTCTAGCTCGCTCCAGCGCGGCGCCCGTCGCAGGGCTCTGGCAGACTGCCCGGATGACCGCGATCGACTACCTCCAGGCGGTGCGTTCCGACGGCGGCGCCTTGGCGGCCGCGGCCAGGCGCGGGCTCGACCCGCTGGTGCCGGCCTGTGCCGGGTGGACGGTGGCCGACGTGGTCATCCACACGGGCATGGTCCACCGGCACAAGCTGGAGATCGTGCGCGGCCGTCTGGCCGAGCCGCCCAGCCCCTGGCCGCCGCCCGCCCCCCAACGGGCGGAGCTGCTCGGGTGGTACCAGCAAGGCCTCGAGGAGCTGCTCACGGTGCTCGACGACGCCGACCCCGAGACCCGGGTGTGGACCTTCCATCCCCCCGACCAGACGGTCGCGTTCTGGCGCCGGCGGATGGCCCACGAGACGGCCGTGCACCGGGTCGACGCCGAGAGCGGCCACGGCGACCCCGGACCGGTGCCGGCCGCGCTGGCCGCCGACGGGGTGGACGAGCTGCTCGAGGTGTTCCTCGCCCCCCACTCGGAGGGCGAGGCGGTCGGCGGACGCGGCGAGTCGCTGCACCTGCATGCCACCGACACCGAGGGCGAGTGGCGGGTGCGGTTGCTGCCCGCCGGGGTCGAGCTCGAACGGGGCCACGCCAAGGGCGATGCCGCCGCCACCGGCACCGCCTCCGACCTGCTGCTGTTCCTGTGGGGCAGGGCCACCGACGACCGGCTGGAGACCTTCGGCGACCCGTCCCTGCTGCCGAGGGTCAGGGAGCTGGCCGCCATGGCCACCCAGTAGGCGTGGAGCTCAGCGAGGTCCTGGCCCGCCGGCGCATGGTGCGCCGGTTCGACCCCCGCCCGCTCCCCGACGAGGTGCTCGACCGCATCCTGGGCAGCGCCACCCGGGCTCCGTCGGCCGGCTTCAGCCAGGGGCTCGACCTGGTGGTCCTGGAAGGCGCCCAGGCGATCCGTGAGTTCTGGCTGGCCACCGCCGACCCGCGCTTCCAGGCGCCCTACAGCACCGCCGAGCCGCCCGTGATCGTGCTGGTCCTCTCCGACAAGCAGGCCTACCTGGACCGCTACGACGCGCCGGACAAGGCCGGGCTCGGCATGGGGGTCGAGGCCGGCTGGCCCGTCCCCTACTGGGACCTGGACGCGGCCATGGCGGCCATGCTGCTGCTGCTGACCGCCGTCGACGAGGGCGTCGGCGCCTGGTTCTTCGGTGTCTTCCACGGCGCCGAGGCGCTGCTGGCCGACCTCGGCGTCCCCAAGGGCAGGCGCCTTATCGGGGCCGTCGCCCTCGGCTACCCGGCGGCCGACGACCGCCCGTCCGGCTCCTCGCGCACCCGGGCGCGGCGCCCCCTCGATCAGGTCGTCCACCGCGGCCGCTGGTAGCCGCCGACACCCGCTCCGACCGGGTGCTCGACGCCCCGGCGCCGGGGCCTGGCGGATACTTCCCGGTGGTGGATGGCCGTCTCGGAGGAGCCGACATGCCGGCAACAGGCAGCAGCGCCACAGCAGGGGCGGCGGCGCGGCCCCTGCCCGTCCAGCGGGGGCTGTTCGACATCCCCGACGACGTGGCCTACTTCAACTGCGCCAGCCTTTCGCCACAGCTGCGGGCGGCCGGCCAGGCGTCAGCGGCCGCCCTGCGCCGGCGCGCCCACCCGTGGCTGATCCGCGGCGACGACTGGTTCACCGAGGCCGAGGAGCGCCGGGCGCTGTTCGCCCGGCTCGCCGGTGTCGACGCCGACGGTGTCGCCCTGGTCCCCGCCACCAGCTACGGCCTTGCCGTTGCGTCCGCCAACCTCGCCGCCACGCCAGGTCAGCGGGTCCTCGTCCTGGCCGGCGACTACCCCTCCAACTACTACACCTGGCAGTCCTTCGCGCGGCGCACCGGCGCGACCGTCACCACCGTGAGCCGGCGGGACGGGCAGACCTGGGCCGAGGCCGTGCTGGATGCGCTGGACGAGCGGACCGCGGTGGTTGCGGTGCTGGCGGCGCACTGGACCGACGGCGGGTCGGTCGACCTGGCCGCGGTCGGGTCGCGGGCCCGCGCGGCCGGGGCCGCCCTGGTGGTCGACGCCAGCCAGGCGCTGGGGGCGATGCCGCTGGACCTGGCCGCCATCCAGCCGGACTATCTGGTGACGGTCGGCTACAAGTGGCTGCTCGGGCCGTTCGGCCTCGGCTACCTGTACGTGGCCGAGCAGCATCGCGACGGCGTCCCGCTGGAGGAGAACTGGATCTCCCGCCTCGGCTCGGAGGACTTCGCCGGGCTGGTCGACTACCAGGACCGGTACCAGCCGGGCGCGCGCCGCTTCGACGTCGGGCAGCGCACCCACTTCGAGACCACCCCGCTGGCGATCGTCGCCCTGCGCCAGCTGCTGGACTGGGGCGTGCCCCGCATCGCCGCCACCCTGCGGCAGGTCACCGGCAACATCGAGGGGCAGGTCGTCGACATCGGCCTGGCCCTGACCTCGCCGGATCGTGGGCCGCACATGCTCGGCATCAGCCTGCCCGGCCAGGCCAGGCAACGGGTGGCGGCGGCGCTCACCGAGGCGGGGGTGTTCGCCGGTGTCCGAGGGTCGTCCCTGCGGGTGTCGCCGCACCTGTGGACCACCGAGGAGGACATCGACCGGCTGGTCAGCGCCCTGGCCAGGGCGATCAATGGCATGATGCGCTCGTGAAGGCGCTGGCGACCTACAACATCAAGGGCGGCGTGGGAAAGACCGCCGCCGCGGTCAACCTGGCCTGCCTTGCCGCCTGGGAGGGGCGCCGGACGCTGCTGTGGGACCTGGACCCGCAGGGGGCGGCGAGCTACCTGCTGGGGGTCCGCGCCCATGTCAAGGGCGGCGGCAAGGCCCTCATCCGCGGCAAGAAGTCCCTCGACCAGGCGGTGAAGGCGACCGAGGTCGGCAACCTCGACCTGGCCCCGGCCGACTTCACCTACCGCAACCTGGACCTGGTCCTGGACGCCGCCAAGAAGCCGACTCAGCGGATCGCCCGGCTGCTGGCAACGGTCTCCGGCGACTACGACGTGGTCATCCTCGACTGCCCACCCGGCATGTCGCTGGTCTCCGAGAACGTCCTGCACGCGGTCGACGTGCTGCTGGTCCCCCTGATCCCGACCACGCTGTCGGTCCGGACACTCGAGCAGCTGACCGAGTTCGTCGCCGACCTCGACTGCCCGCCGGCCCTGTTCCCGTTCTTCTCCATGGTCGACGGCCGCAAGCGCCTCCACCGCGAGGTCATCGACCGCCTCCGGGCCGAACGCGACGACCTCGCCACCACCGTCATCCCAGCCCTCTCCCTGGTCGAGCAGATGGCCGTCCGCCGCGCCCCCCTCCCGGTGTTCGCCCCCCACAGCCAGGTCACCGGCCGCTACGAGAAGCTCTGGGCCGAGGTCCTCAAGGCGGCCGCCAGCCGCTAGATGGCGGCGGACCTACGAGGACGCCTGGCTCACCGACGACGAATAGCGGGGTTCGGTCTCGGCCATCCGTTCAGCCGGACGTCACGCGGTAGATGAGATGGGTGACGGCAGTGCCCTCGATGACGCTCGGTCCCTCAAGGGCGACCGGCGCGTTCGACAGGTTGTCGAAGTACCGGATGCACTCGCCGAGCAGGACGGGCACCAGATTGATGCGCACCTCGTCGAGCAGCCCGGCGTTGAGGGACACCGGCGAGCTGCTGGCGCCGCCGCGCTGTGGTGGGCCACCGCTGTGCCGAGCAGCGTTTCCGCAGGAAGATCAAGACCGTCTGGGGGGAACCAAGGCGCTCTGATCGGGCCCTAATGCACGGGGAGGGCGATGTCCTTCAGCCGATGCTCCCCGAGGTCTCGGAGGGAAGTCCCCTCCGGAAGGGCGTGCTCAACCAGCCCGCGGGTGGCCTCGGAGACCAGGACCTGGCCGCCGTTGGCCGCCCCGGCGATCCGGGCCGCCCGGTTCACGTCCAGGCCGACATAGTTGTCCCCGCCATGCACCCCCTCCCCGGTGTGCAGGCCCATCCGGACCCGCACCGACAGCCCCGGGGACCAGGGGTGGTTGGCCAGGCCCCGCTGGGCGGCCACCGCGGCCCGGACCGCCCCCACCGGGCTGCCGAACGCCACGAAGAAGGAATCGCCCTCGGTGCTGACCTCCTCGCCACCGCCCTCGGCGACGGCTCGGCGAACGATCGCCGCATGCTCGTCCCGGACCGCCGCATACCGATCACCCAGCTCCTGCAGCAGCCGCGTTGAGCCCTCGATGTCGGTGAACAGGAAGGTGACCGTCCCGGTCGGCAGCTCTGCCGGCTGCGATCGGCGGGGCGGTCCGGGACGAGCCGGTTCGACCGCGGGCACCTCAAGCTGTGCCTGCCGGCGTCGGCGGAGTTCCAGGCCGGATCCAAGCAGCATCGCGACAACGCCCAGCAGCGCAACGACGCTCCACAGAATGCCAGTGGGCGAGCGAAGGGCCTTGCCTGAGCCTGTCCACTCGGCGGCGGCCACGGCGACGGCGATGACGCCACTGAGAAGCGTGGTGGTGATGACGCCGGGGTTGCTGGCGAGGTCGGCTGGATGGCGGCTCCCAGGGAGAGGCTGACCAGGGCCTGGTGTGCCCACGAGGTCGCCTCCTTCGAGCAATTGCTGCCACCCCCGGCGCCGCGGACGCAGACGCGACCACCAATCGCAGCAGTGCACGAGCATAGCCGGTTGGTTCAGATGCCACGCCTCCACCGTCTCGCCGTATGTAGCAGTGCGGCAGGCGTAGCCGACCGGGGTCGTCACCGGGGACGGTCGGACGAGATGGCGGAATGGTGTCGGGCGGGTGGGGCATCCCACCCGCCCGAAGGGCCGCGTTATGGAAGGATCATGCGGCGACCGGCTCGGCAACCGAGCGTTCGAGTGCGCCGTCGTCTTCGGTGAGGATGGCAAGGTCGTCCTCGTCTTCGGACAGGACCCGCCTGGCCCGCTCCACGTCGAACTGGCCTTCCCACTTGGCGACCACGATCGCGGCCACCGAGTTGCCGACCGTGTTGGTCAGCGCCCGGCATTCGGACATGAACTTGTCGATCCCAAAGACCAGCATGATCCCGGCCACGGGGATGGTCCCGACGGTGGACAGGGTCGCGGCCAGGACGATGAAGCCCGAGCCGGTGACCCCGGCGGCGCCCTTGGAGGTGAGCAGCAGGACCGCGACGATGCCGAGCTGCTGAGCCAGTGACAGGGGCACGTTGGTGGCCTGGGCGATGTACAGCGCGGCCAGGGTCAGGTAGATGCAGGTGCCGTCCAGGTTGAACGAGTAGCCGGCCGGCACGGTGAGTCCGACCACCGAGCGGGCGCAGCCGAGATGCTCCAGCTTCTTCATCACCTGGGGGAGCACCGACTCCGAGGAGGAGGTGCCGAGAACGATGAGCAGCTCCTCCTTGAGGTAGCGAAGCAGCTTGAAGATGTTGACGCCGGTGTAGGCGGCGACCGCGCCCAGGACGACGAGGACGAAGAACAGCGCGGTGGCGTAGAAGGTCAGGACCAGTTGGAGCAGGCTGGTCAGGGTGTCGATGCCGTACTTGCCGATCGTGAACGACATCGCGCCGAACGCGCCGATCGGGGCGGCGTACATCACGATGCGGATGACGCCGAAGAAGGCTTGGCCGAGCCGCTCGATGCCGCGCACGATCGGCCGACCATGCTCGCCCATGCCGTGCAGCGCGAACGCGAACACCACGGCGAAGAACAGCACCTGCAGGATCTCGTTCTCGGCGAAGGCGCCGACGACGCTTGACGGGAAGATGTGGAAGATGAAGTCGTACCAGTGCGCGTCTGCGCCCTTCTGGACGTAGCCCGACACCGTCTCGCTCATCTGCAGGCTGCTGGCGTCGGCGTTGACCCCGACACCAGGCTTGGTGAGGTTCATGACGATCAGGCCGAGGCCCAGCGCGACCGTGGTGAGGATCTCGAAGTACAGCAGCGCCTTGCCACCGACCCGGCCGACCTTCTTCATGCTCTCCATCGAGGCGATGCCGGCCACGACGGTGCAGAAGATCACCGGGGCGATGACCATCTTGATCAGGTTGACGAACGACGTCCCGACCGGCTCGAGGGCCACCCCGACGCCGGGGGCGAAGTGGCCGACCAGGATGCCGGCCGTGATCCCAAGCAGGACCCAGAAGTAGATCTGCTTGTACCAGGGCTTGCGGCGTGCCTTGGTCCCGCCACCTTCCGGGGCTGCGGTTGCGATCGCCATCGTCTCCTCCTCCCAACCCGGCTTGGCGCCGATCGCCAAGGTCGCGGGCTGCAATGTGGGTAGGACGACTCTGGCGGGCGACCCCGAGGTGGGTCACGATTGCGTGCATAACGTTCGCAGCCGGCGTCCTCGGCGGGCGATGGGTGATGATGGCGATGGGTGGAACCCGGCCGGTGCGGTCACGGCTGGCCAGGCGGAGCCTGGCCTCGCAGATGCTGCTGCTCCAGGTCGCGGTGGTGTCGCTGGCCATCGCGGCCGGCGCCGCGGTCGCCTGGCTGGATGCCCGGCACGACAGCGCCGAGTCGGCCAGGCAACGGGTCCTGGGCGTGGCCGAGACCTTGGCCCGCTCCCCGGACGTGCTGGCGGCGCTGCGCGCACCCGACCCGGCCCGCGAGCTCCAGCCCCTGGCCGAGTCGATCCGGCGGGCGACCAAGGTGGACTTCGTGGTCGTGCTGAGCCGGGACGGGGTCCGCTACTCCCACCCCAACCCGGCCCTGATCGGCGGCCGCTTCATCGGACACATCGAACCGGCCCTGGCCGGACGCGCGTTCACCGAGACCTTCACCGGCACCCTTGGCCCGTCGGTCCGAGCGGTGGTGCCGGTGCCCGGGGACGGCAAGCCGGTCCAGGGGCTGGTCGCAGTCGGCATCACCCAGGCCAAGGTCGCCGATGAGCTGGCCCGGCAGCTGCCCGCCCTGCTCGGCGTGGTGGCGCTGGCCTTCGCCCTGGCCGCGTTCGGTTCGCTGCTGGCCAGCCGCCGCCTCCGGCGCTACACCTACGGCCTCGGCCCGGTCGAGCTGACCCGGCTGTACGAGCACCACGACGCGGTGCTCCATGCCATGCGTGAGGGACTGCTGGTCCTGGACCGCGACCGCCGCCTGCTGCTGATCAACGACGAGGGCGCGCATCTGCTCGGACTCGGCCCGGACGCCGAAGGCCGCCATGCCGGCGAGCTGAACGCGCCAGGCTCCCTTGGCGAGCTGCTGGTCTCCGGGCGGTCGGTGCAGGACGAGATCCACCTCACCGCCGAGGCCGTTGTGGTCGTCAACCAGGCCCCGGTGACCAGGGGCGGTCGCGCGTTCGGCACCGTGGTCACGCTGCGCGACCACACCGAGCTGCAGGCCCTGACCGGCGAGCTGGACTCGGTCCGCGGGCTGGCCGAGTCGCTGAAGTCCCAAGCCCACGAGTCGGCCAACCGGCTTCATGCCGTCGTGACCCTGATCGAGCTCGGCCGACCCGATGCGGCAGTCGAGTTCGCCACCGCCGAGCTGGCCGCAGCGCAACGCCTGGCCGACCAGCTGCTGGCCGTGGTCGAGGAGCCGGTGCTGGTCGCGCTGCTGCTCGGCAAGGCAGCGGAGGCGCAGGAGCGCGGGGTCGAGCTGGTCGTGACCGACGACACCGCCGTACGGGCCACCCTGATCGACCCGCGCGACCTGGTCACCATGGTCGGCAACCTGATCGACAACGCCGTCGACGCCGCCCTGGCCGCGCCGGCGCCCCGCCAGGTCATGGTCACCATCCGCCAGGACGATACCGACCTTCTCGTCCGGGTCGCCGACACCGGCCCGGGGCTCGACCCGGGTCGGCTCGAGCAGGCCTTCAGCCGCGGCTGGTCCACCAAGGCGGGTGGCCGCCCGCACGGTCGGGGGCTCGGGCTGGCGCTGGTTCGCCAGGTCGTGGCTCGCCATGACGGCCGTGTGGCGGTGGCCAACGACGGCGGCGCCGTGTTCACCATCCGCCTTCCGCTAGCCGCCACCGCGGCCCGCGCCGCCGAGGACGGTGGGTTGTGAGCATCCGGGTGCTGGTGGTCGAGGACGACACGATGCTCGCCGCCGCCCACCAGGAGCTGGTCGGGCGGGTGCCCGGCTTTGAGGTGATCGGCGTAGCCCATTCGGGCGGCGAGGCGTTGCGCTTCCTGGCCGCCCGCCAGGTCGACCTCATCCTGCTGGACGTCTACCTGCCCGACATGACCGGGCTGGACGTCTGCCGGGCCCTGCGGGCGCAGGGCCGGACCACCGACGTGATCGCCGTCACCTCGGCCCGGGACCTGGACGTTGTCCGGGCCGCGGTCACCCAGGGGATCGTGCAGTACCTGCTCAAGCCGTTCACCTTTGCGTCCCTGCGCGACAAGCTGACCCAGTACGGCGACTACCGGCGCCAGGTCACCGGCTCCGAACCGACCCAACTCGCCGCCCAACAGGACGTCGACCGGGTACTGGCCACCCTGCGCGCCCCTGGCCGCCCGGCCCAGCCCAAGGGGATGAGCGAGGACACCCTGGCCGCCGTGGTGCGGACCCTGCGGGCCACCTCGGCCGAGCTCTCAGCCGCCCAGGTGGCCGACGACGTCGGCGTCTCCAGGGTGACCGCCCGCCGCTACCTCGAGCACCTGGCTGACCAGCGGCTGGCCACCCGCTCGCCACGGTACGGAGGCGCCGGGCGGCCCGAGCTCCTCTACCGATGGGTCACGTGACGTACATCACGTCGTCGAGCAACTCATCACAGGCTCAATGGTTGCCCTTGCTGGACGGAGCGCGACGCCCACGGTCCCGTCAGCGCTGCAGCTTCTGGTCCGGCTCGAGAGCGCACGTCACGATCAGCGCGTTTTCGGCCAGTACGGCAAGCCAGTGGTTCATTCGCTCCGCGTTGGTGCGGTCCCGCCAGTGCCCGAACAGGCCGGCGGCGTCGCCGAGCGGGCGGCGGCCGTCGGCCTGGTGGATCTCGAGCGTGAGGGAAGCCCCCCCACCGCCGGCATCCACCGCGGCGCTGACGATCGCGACCAGGCCGGCCGGGCCGTACAGCGGGTCGAGCGACCGCCGGCCCTGATAGTCGAACGGCACCGGCACCCTGGTGAGGAAGCTGAAATGGTCGGACAGGCCGGGAATGAGGGGATGTCCGTCGTGGAGGTGGAGGTGGATCGGCTTGCCGACCCGGCCCAGCGACCGGGTCAGCTCGAGTACCGCTGGCAGCGCGGACGCCACCGCTGCCTGCACGTCGGCGGCCAGCTCGGGCAGGCGTGCGTCTCCTGGGTGCAGTGCGGCCAGGTCCAGCCCCGAATGCGCGCGCGAGAAGCTGGCCCTGGCCTGCGCGATGCCGACGTGGCCGACGTCGACGCAGGCGCCGACCTGCGGCACGTCGCGGAGGCGTTCGGCCACCTCGACGAACCAGTCGAGCGCCAGCCCGGCGGCGTACTCGAGAAACAGCACCGGGCCGTCCGGCCGCAAGCCGAGGTCCCCGATCCCGGCGACCAGGTCGCCGGTCCGGGCGGCCATCTCGGCCTTGTCGTGGACGACCAGGCCGGCGACCCGCCCAGCGAAGCGAGCGGCGAACGCCTGGACCACCGCCCGGCCTCGCTCGTCCAGCAGGTTGACCTGCCGGCCCAGGTGAACGACCGGCAGGTGCGGCTGCGACGGCGCAAAGCCGAGGATCCACTCGAGCTGCTCCGGAGTGTCGGCATAGACCTCCGCGGCGAGCCCGGCCTGGGCGAAGCGGAGACGGGCGAGCCGCAGCAGGGCGTCATCGCCGTCGACGCGGCGCTGGAACAGCGCGCGGAGCGGCGGGAGGGTGGGCGGGGGGCGAGAGGGCACTGGTTCAGCTGAGACCGGGGATCGCGAAGACATGGATCGACTGGTCCTTGGCTCGGCACTGTTCGTCCTGGCTTCCCCGCTTGGCCCGGTCGGACACCACCACGACCCGGTCGGGGGTCACCCACGAGACCCCTTCGATGTTGCAGTAGACGGTCCGGCCCTCCCAGTCCGGAGGAAACGCCCAGACGCCTCCCTCGTCGGCGAGTTCCCAGTCCGACCGCTGCAGCCGGCCGACCCACAGCGCCGAGGACGCCTGCGACACCACGGCGACGCGGTCGCCGGCGACGGCCAGGCTGCTGTAGTCCTCGAACCACAGCGATTCCGGCAGCCGGATCGTGCCGGTGTGGTCCCAGTGGCGACTGGCGCGGTCGAACACCTGGATCCTGCCGCCCCCGGGCCGCCGCCCCTCCGTGCCGTCCTTGCACCGGTTCCCCTCGCACAGGCCGAGCAGATAGGTCCGGCCTGCTCTGCGGATGCACGTCAACCCCTCGAGTCCCTTGTTCGGCCCGTCGAGCGGGAAGTCGAGCCAGGCGCTCTCCCGGTAGCCGAAGCCGTCGTCGTACTCCTGGACCTTCGGCATGAAGCCCCGCCCGCGAGGACGCGCCTCGATCAGCACGTAGAAGCGACCGGCGGCCACGTCGTGGGCGATGTCCTCGAAGCCGGCACGGTCGCCTCGATCCTGCGGGATCAGGAAGTTGTCGGCGGCTCCCAGCCTGAGCTCGGCGCCGAGGCGGCCGATGTCGGGCGCGTTATCGAACACCGCGTAGAAGCAACCGTCCCCAGCGAGGACGCCGCTGGCCTCGAGGCGCCGGTCGACCGCGCTTGCCAGCAGCGAGGCGATCTTCGCCTCCCGTACCAGGACGAGCTGCCGCTGTCCCATTGCCGACACTCCTCCGATAGGCGGTCTGGCCGAACCCGGCCTTGGCTACGGCAGCGGCTCGAGCGTGCCCGAGAACGTCGCGCCGCTGGTCCCGGCCGGGTGGTCCCTGCGGAGCTCGGCCAGCTGCGTTCTGGCGCTGTCGTGGCGCATGCGCACGTAGTGGACGATCCCCTCGGCCTTCTCGTCCCCGCGCCGCAGCTCCTGTTGCTCGCGGCCGCTGCGGTAGACCTCGTCGTTGGTGAACTGCCTGCCGGTGAACGGCTGCCCGTCGGGCGTGTCGGACTCAAGGTAGGCGGCCTGGGCGACGCGGTCCCAGAGCCCGCCAGTCCCGATTGCGGCGGCGATCGCGGCTGGGTTGAAGTCAGTGTCGAGCAGGTGCTCCAGGTGGTCCAGGTAGTAGCGGAGGAAGTCGCGGTTGCGGAGGAGGTTCTGCACCAGCGGTATCCGGGAGGTCGCGCCGCCCGAATTCTCCCTGCCGTAGTTTCCCGTGTTGCTCGGCCAGTCGACGATGTCGGTGTACTGCCACCGCGTGTCGAAGAAGTCGATGCCGAAGCTGTTGTCGTAGTCCCAGGGGATGAAGGTGAAGTAGGGCGTTGCGACAAAGCCACGCTCGTCGCCACGCCGCCCGGAGTTGTACAGGAAGTAGTTGGAGGGCGTGGCGAAGTAGTTGTCCCAGCTGCCGATCAGCAGGTTGACGCCAGCCCAGCGCAAGAACGCCCAGGCGTTCATGATGCCCTCCACCGACTCGCGGAACGCGGAGGAGTCGAACCGGCCGCCGCCACCGGGGAGCCCGGCGCCGTCGATCGTCCGGACCAGCCGCGCCAGATCGTCGTAGGTGTTGGCCGCCGGGTCGTCCTCGTTGGTCATGAGCCGGTAGGTCTGGTCGCCAGGGTCGCCGGCGATGTACTGGCGGCCGTCGTCGCTGTCGTCGGCCCCGACGCGGTGCTCCAGGGTCCCGCAGCCGAGCTGCCCACAGGCGGCCTTGTACAGGTTCCCCTCGTCGTTGTCGCCGAAGCGGTCCTTCAGGAAGCGTTTGTCCACCTGCTCGATGACGGAGAACAGGCCCATGTAGGTCGCGTTCAGCCCGAGCTTGGCGTAGGTGTGCCGGGAGGCCGGGACGCCCGCCGTGGCGAACAGCCGCCAGGCCAGCGACTCGCGCATCTGCGACGGGTCGTTGTACATCGCCTTGAGGTTGACCTTGGACATGCCGGCGAGCCGCTGCCCGCGGCCGTCCGGCTCGAGGTCAGCCTTCCACGAGCGCTTCGGCGCCCACAGCGTCCGGTTGCCGCTGTTGACCAGGGAGAACGTCGAGGTCTGGTAGAGGGCGCCAGCGTCGCCCTGCGATGCGATGTGCCGGCCGTCCCCAGGGTTGGTCGGCCACAGCGCGAACCGGGCGTCAACGGGGGCCACGATCGACTCCTCCAGCGGCTTGTCGGGCCGGACGGCGTCCGGCGGCCACCCGGTGACATGCAGCATGTACATGGGTTGGTCGAAGAACTCGTCCTTGGTGATCGCCATCGCATCCACCCTTCGTCGTCCATGACAGGATTGAAGGCCGGTCGGTGCGCCGCCGTCAGTGCCGTACGTCACATCACCGGTGCCCCCGGACCCGTCCTATGCTGCTCAGGCACAGAGTCAGCACAGCGACAAGGAGAGCGGCTGGTGATCGACCATGTTGGCTTGGGTGTCAGCGACCTGGAGCAGAGCAAGGCATTCTACCGGCAGGCGCTGCGTCCGCTCGGCTACCAGCTGCTGATGGAGCGCGACGGCTCCGCGGGCTTCGGCAGCAACGGCAAGCCGGACTTCTGGATCCACGCCAGCTGGCCGCTGAGCGGGCCCACCCATGTCGCCATCGCCGGCTCGGACCGGGCCACCGTGCAAGCGTTCCATACCGCAGGGCTAGCGGCTGGAGGCCGCGACAACGGCCCGCCCGGCCTGCGCCCCCACTACCACCAGGACTACTACGGCGCCTTCGTCTTGGATCCGGACGGCAACAACATCGAGGCCGTGTGCCACCGGCCGGCATAGCCCTGCCTCCACGGCATCACACCACGTCAACCCAACCCCAAGACCCTTTAGGAGTAAGTGCAGGTTCAGGTCCTCTCGGGCTGGTCGATCGGGTCGAGACCCGAGTGAGCAGACTCCTCGTGGCGGTTCGCCCCAGTCAATGTGCGGCGGACTCTGAGCCTTGACAAGCCACAACTCAGCAAACAAGGTCGTCCTGCCCGGCTCCAGGTATCTCCGGTTGGGAGGGGCCATGGACCTGCCCGCAGACCGCTCGAGGTCAACCAGCGCCCTGCCCGTTCACCCCAGCCTCCGGGAGGCTGCCCGGTCGCCGCGGCGGCGGCGGCCCACCGGGGCGGCTCCGCCGTTGCCCTACCGGCTGCAGACCAGCGGCGTCGGCTGGCTGGTGGCCGCGGTGGTGCTGGTCGGGCTGACCCTGGCGGTGTTCGCCCGCGGGCTGCGCGGCCCGGCCGTGGCGGTCACCGTCGTCGATGACGCGGTGGTGCGCTGGCTGGCCGGCCTGGTCGGGCCGGGGCTGGTGGCGCCCCTGCGGGGCCTGGCCCGCATCGGCTCCTGGTGGGTGCTGTACACCCTGTTGTATGGGCTGTTGTTGGTGTTGCTGGTCTTGCGCCGCTGGCGGCACCTGATCGTGTGGTGGGTCGTCGCCCAGCTCGCGAGCATCCTCACGGTGGTCCTGTTGACGGTCACGCGGCGGCCGCGGCCGTTCGGAGTCGACCTCCAGACCAGCTGGGGGGGTTGGGCGCTGCCGTCTGTACCGGTCACTTTCCTCACGGCGTCCCTGATGGGGGTGTTGTATACGCTGGTGCCCGAGGGTCGCTGGCGCAACCTCGGCAAGTGGGTGGTGGCCGGGCTGATCACGGTGGTCGCCGTGGCCCGGATGGCATTGGGGGTGGATGCCCCCAGCGACGTGCTGGTCGGGGTTGGCCTCGGGGTCACCATCCCGCTGCTGTTGTTTCGCCGGTTCACGCCCAATGAGGTTTACCCGGTTGCCTACCGGCGGGGGCGCAGCGCCCACCTGGACATCGGCGGGGCTCGCGGGGTGGCGATCCGGCGCGCCCTGGAGGATCAGCTCGGCCTCATTGTGGAGGAGGTCAAGCCGTTTGGGCTATCAGGGTCGGCCGGCTCGACCCCGCTGCGGATCACGGTCAAGGGGGATCCGCCCCGGCAGTTGTTCGGCAAGCTGTACGCCCAGAGCCACCTGCGCTCGGACCGCTGGTACAAGCTGGGCCGGGAGCTGCTGTACGGCCGGCTGGAGGACGAGAAGCCGTTCAACACCGTGCGGCGGCTGGTCCAGCAGGAGGACTACGCGCTGGCGCTGATGCAGCGCGCGGGCTTGCCCAGCCCGACGCCGTTCGGGTTTGTGGAGCTGACCCCTGAGCGGGAGTACCTGCTGGTCACCGAGTTCTTCGACGGGGCGGTGGAGCTGGGCGAGGCGCAGGTCGACGATCAGCTCACCGACGACGGCCTGCGCATCATTCGCCGGCTGTGGGACGCCGGGCTGGCGCATCGTGACATCAAGCCGGCCAACCTGCTGGTCCGCGACGGCCGGATGCTGCTGATCGATGTCGCCTTCGTTGAGACCCGGCCCAGCCCCTGGCGACAGGCGGTGGATCCCCATCGAGCACACCCTCGCCCTCCATCGGGGACTGCCGAACGCGCAACTCGCCGTGCTGCCCGGCACCGGCCACGGAGGTATCGATACCAGGATCGTCCTCGAGTTCCTGACCGGGCGAGAGGAGGAGGCATGATCGCGCGCACCTGGAGGGGCACGGTGCACCGAGCCGATGCCGACGAATACGTCGAGTACATCAGGGAGACTGGCTTCGCCGAGTACGGCCAGACTCCCGGCAACCGGGGGGCCTGGATGCTTCGGCGCGACGACGGCGACCGCACCGAGTTCGTCACCCTGTCGCTATGGGACTCGGTCGACGCAATCCGGGCCTTCGCCGGCGACGACATCGAGGCCGCGGTCCTGTACCCGGAAGATGCGCGCTACCTTGTCGGCGAATCGACGGTCACCCACCACCAGATCGTCGACCAAGTCGAGCCCAACCCGGGTCAGGGCAGCGCGTAGCCTCGGTCTCGGGACCGCCGACAGGAACGCGGCGCTCGCCAGTCGCCCGGCCAGCGCGACAGCCCTATCGCCTCCTGGTCGTGGTGTGTGCCTTCAATGCTGGCGCCGTGCCGAGCAGTCCCCATTCAGAGCGGCCAGCTTGGGCAGGAGCGTGATCGCGCTCGACGAGGCGCTGGGGGACGGTCGACCGCGTGGACGCGGTGGTGACCGGCCAGCTTGGCCGCCAGCGGCATCAGGTAGCGGTGGGAGACGGCCAGCCCATAGACCAGGACCACCGGCAACGGGCTGTCGGGGCTGGCGAGCGAGGCGCGGTCGTGGATGTCGACTCCTCGGACCGTCCGCCAGCGGCTCTGGAACCCCCAGGCCGTGCGGGGCGCGCTGGTCGCCAGCCGATACCGGCCCAGGGCCGCACCCAGGCGGCCAGCGACTCCAGTCATCTCCTGATCGGTGATGGCGCCCCCTCCGCGACCGATCTCGGTGTCG